>Ga0081455_10004270_pt1 | contig 16097 bp, 8 predicted proteins | sample TabmetS3T2R1_FD_70207 | JGI IMG/M metagenome (GOLD analysis project Ga0081455, IMG submission 70207) | Tabebuia heterophylla rhizosphere microbial communities from the University of Puerto Rico - S3T2R1 | ecosystem: Host-associated > Plants > Roots > Rhizosphere ... | reverse complement strand
CGCCGACGCCGCCAGCGAGGCCACCACCTTGGCATCGCCCCAGTGGGAGACCCCGTCCGGGGTGGTGGCCGCGCTGGACAGGCCGTAGACCAAGGCGGCGATCCCGCCGGTGCCGGTGACCGCGCCGGGCAGGTCGAACCGGCCCCGCTGCCGCGGCGACTCGCCAAGCACCCGCGGCGCGGCCAGCGCCGCCGCCAGCCCGATCGGCACGTTGACGAACAGCACCCACCGCCAGGACGCGTACGTGGTCAGCAGGCCCCCGGCGAGCAGCCCGACCGCGCCGATGACCAGCACGTTGACGACCGGCGTGAGCAGCTTGCGGTGCAGGCGGCCGAAGATCCGCCGCGGCAGTGCGCCGTCGCGGCCCATCACGAACATCAGGCGGCTGGTGCTGGCCTGGATGGCGACGCAGGAGGCGAACCCGCCGAGCATGCCGACGATGTTGGCGACGTCGGCGAAGGTCTTGCCGCCGACGGTGGTGGACAGCAGGTACCCGGCGGAGTTCTCGTCCGGGAACGACGAGCCGGGGTGCGCCCACTGCATCAGGAAGGAGATCGCGATGAAGATGCCGCCGCCGGTCAGCACGGTCAGGATGATCGCGCGCGGGATGGTGCGCCGTGGGTCGCGCACCTCCTCGCTGAGGGTGCTGACCGCGTCGAAGCCGAGGAAGGCGTAGGCCGCGACGGCGGCGGCAGCGGTCACGGCGGAGATGCTCGTGGCGCTGTTCCAGAAGGCGTGGCCGGCCGCGGCGTCGCCGCCGTGCACGATCGCGTGCGCGCGGCCGGGCGCGGCCCCGCGCAGCGGCGCGTACTTGATGCGCGTATTGCCGATGTCGACGAGCAGGATCATCCGGTGCGCACCGAGACTTCGCCCGAGATGAAGCGCTGCACGCCGGCCGGCGTCTCGACAAGGAGCGCGCCATGCGCATCGACACCGCGCGCGATGCCGCGCGTGATCTCGCCCGCATTGTCGATGCGCACTTCGCGGTCGCGCAGCGCGTCACGCGAATTCCAGTGCGCGACCTGCGGTGTGAACCCCGTGCGCGGGAATTCCGCGAGCGCCGGCACGAGCCGTGCGAGCACCGCGGCGACGAGCCCGCTGCGCGACGGCACGGTCTCGACGTTCGCGCGGATGTCGTCGGCCGTGTTGTTCGTCGCGGCCACGGCGGCACGTGCCTCCGCGTCGAGCATGACGTTGAGCCCGATACCGACGACGACGTGGGCGGGACCACCCGCCTCCGCGCGCATCTCGATGAGGATGCCGCCGAGCTTGCCGCCGCGCGTCACGAGGTCGTTGGGCCACTTGAGTTGCGTGTCGACTCCGCACTCGGCGAGCGCGTCCGAGACACAGAGGCCCACGACCAGACTCAGCGCCGGAAGGTCCGCGGGCATGTCGGCGTAGCTCCACGCCACCGACAGGCAGATCGCGCCGCCGGGGGGCGCCACCCAGCTGCGGCCGCGACGGCCGCGGCCGCCGAACTGGTGCTCGGCGAGCAGCACGATCGCGCGGTCGCGCGCGGGCGGCGCCGCCGCGAGCAGCGCGGAGTTGGTCGACTCGAGCGACCACTCGACGCTGAGTCGTTCGATGTGCGCGCGCACGGTCGCCGGCAGGTGCGCCGCGATGCGCTCGGCCGCGAGCGCCGTGACGCCGTCGGCGAGCCGGTAGCCCTTGTTGGTCTGCGCGTCGAGGCCGACGCCGAGCTCGCGAAGCTGCTCGACGGCTTTCCAGACGGCGGCGCGGGTGACGTCGAGATCCGCGGCGAGCGCTTCGCCCGACTGCCAGCCCTGCCCGCGGCCCTCGTGCAACCGCTGGAACACGCGCTGGGCGAGTGGTTGCGGCACTGCGCTCACGTGCGGCCGCGTCCGAACAGCCACAGTCGCCGCGCGCGCGGCTCCGTGCCGCACCGCATGCGTCGCACGTTGCCGCGATGGGTGTAGACGACGAGCGCGGCGCACGCGAGCGCGAAGCCGAGCGTCGGCGAGAACCGCCCGTCGCGCAGGAATAGATAGGCGGGCAGCGCCAGCGATGCCGTGATCGACGCGAGACCGACGAAACCCGACGCCGCGACGACGGCGAGCCACGTGGCGAACAGCGGCAGCAGCAGCCACGCATCGATCCCCGCGTAGGCGCCGACGAGCGTCGCGACGCCCTTGCCGCCGCGGAAGCCGTGCCACACGGGGAACACGTGGCCGACGATGGCCGCGAACGCGCAGGCCGCGGGGAGCCATGCCGCGGCGGCGCCCGTCGCCGGCGCGATGCCCGGCAGCTCGAGCAGCGGCAGCCAGCGCGCGGCGAGCCAGCCCTTCGCGACGTCGATGACGATCACGGGGATCGCGAACGCCGGCCCCTGCGTGCGCAGCGCGTTGGTGCTGCCCGCGTTGCCGCTGCCGAGCGTGCGGATGTCGACACCGCCGCGCAGCCGGCCGACCACGAGGCTGCCGACGACGGAGCCGAGAAGATAGGCGAGCAGGATCTTGAGCGGGAAATCCATGGGTCTCAGCGCAGGAATACTTCGGCGAGCATACAACGGACGCTGCCGCCGCCGTGCCGCTCGATGACGTCGACGGGCGCGGCGAGCACGGTGTCGACCGCGGCCGACAACCGTGCGTATTTTTCCGGCGCCAGCGCCCGGCGCGCGGTGCGCGACATCGCGAGCACGTGCAGGTCGCCGAGATGTTCGTCCCAGCTGCCGACCTCGAGCACGTTGCCCGCGAAACCGCGCATCTCGGTCTCGTCGATCTCGATGAGCTCGCGGCCGTGGCGCAGCCGCTCGACGATGCGCGCGCGATCGCCCGCGGCTAGCGTCGGCGTCGCGAGCACGGCGAACCGCGTGCCGATGCTCAGGAGCACGTTCGTGTGGTAGATGGGCGCGCCCGCGGCATCGGCGGCATCGAACAGCTCGAGTTCGTAGCCGAGCGCGGCGCCCCACTCGCGCGCGACGGCCTCGTCGGTGCGCGGCGAGCGGCATGCGTACGCAACGCGTGCGCGATGATCCAGGACGAGGCTGCCCGTGCCCTCGAGGAAACGCCCGGCGCGCTCGTGCGACGTGAGGTCGACGGTGCGCGTCGGGCGGAAGCCGAGCTCGGCAACGGCTTCGAAGACGTCGGCGCGACGTTCGAGCCGGCGATTCTCGGCCTGCATCGGGTAGAGCACGACGGTGCCGTCGGCGTGGAAGCTCACCCAGTTGTTCGGGAACACCGCGTCGGGCTTCGCCGGTTCGACAGAATCTTCCGCGACGCGGACGGGGACGCCCTCGGCGCGCAGCGCCGCCGCGAGCCCGTCGAACTCCGCGAGCGCCCTCGCCGCCACATCGGGCTCGGAGCCACGCTGCTGGAAGCGGTTGCTGTGCGCGGTTTGCGCGTTGAAGGCGAAGGCCCTCGGGCGAACCATGAGGAGCGCGCCCGCGCACTGCGACGTCGACTGCATGCCCCCGACTTCTACATCCCGCGGGGGGTAGGCACAATAGCCCGCAAATGCCCGACAGCGTACCGACACTCGATGCCCGCACCGCCGAGAGCGACGAGTTCGCACATGCCATCTCCGCGGCGTACGAGGAATACGGCTTCGTCATCATCCGCAACCACGGCATTGACAAGGCGCTGATCGACCGCTGCCTCGATTGCTTCCACCGCTTCTTCGCGCTGCCCGTGGAGCAGAAGATGCGCTATCGCCTGCCGAATGGCGGCGGCGCCCGCGGCTACACGCCGTTCGGCATCGAGACCGCCAAGGGCGCGAAACATCACGACCTCAAGGAGTTCTGGCACGTCGGCCGCGAGCTGCCGCCGGGGCACCCGTTCCACGAGTTCATGGCGCCGAACATCTGGGTCGAGCTCATCCCTGATTTCCGCGAGTCGACGCTCGCGCTCTACGACGCGTTCGACGCGCTCGGCCGGCGCCTGCTGGCCGCGATCGCGCGCTCTGTGGCGCTGCCGTCGAACTACTTCGACGACAAGGTGAATCTCGGCAACAGCGTGCTGCGCGTCATCCACTATCCACCGATGCCGCCGGAGCCGACGCCGTCGGTGCGCGCGGGCGCGCACGAGGACATCAACGTCATCACGCTGCTGCTCGGCGCCGAGGAGCCCGGGCTCGAGGTGCTGACGCGCAGCGGCGCGTGGCTGCCCATCAATCCGCCGGCGGGCTCGCTCGTCTGCAACGTGGGAGACATGCTCCAGCGCCTCACCAACCGGCATCTGCGCTCGACGACCCACCGCGTCGTGAATCCGCCGCGCGAGCGCGCGAGCAACGCGCGTTACTCGCTGCCGTTCTTCCTGCATTTCAATCCGGACTTCCTCATCGAGACGCTGCCGCAGTACGTCGACGAGCGGCATCCGGACCAGTTCCCGGTTCCGATCAATGCGCACGACTTCCTCCAGGAGCGGTTGCGCGAGATCAAGCTCATCTAGAACCAGTGGCGAAGCTCTACTTCTATTACTCGACGATGAACGCGGGCAAGTCGACCGCGCTGCTGCAGGCCGGGCACAACTACGAAGAGCGCGGCATGCGCACTCTTCTCTATACCGCGAAGATCGACTCGCGCGACGGCGGCCGCATCCATTCCCGCATCGGCATCGAGCGCGAGGCGCTGCACTTCGATCCCGCGATGAACCTGCGTGCGGACATCGACGGCGAGCATCGCCGGTCGCCCATTGCCTGCGTGCTCGTGGACGAATCGCAGTTCCTCACGCCCGCGCAGGTGCGCGAGCTCGGCGCGGTCGTCGACGAGCTAAACATCCCCGTACTGTGCTACGGGCTGCGGACCGACTTCCGTGGCGAGCTCTTTCCCGGCAGCGCGCAGCTGCTCGGCTGGGCCGACAACCTCGTCGAGATCAAGACGATCTGCCACTGTGGGCGCAAGGCGATCATGGTGGTGCGTGTCAAGGCCGACGGCACTGCAGAACGCGAGGGCGCGCAGATCGAAATCGGCGGCAATGATCGCTACGTGCCGTTGTGCCGCAGACATTTTTCGCAAGCTCTTGCCGGCGCGAAGATTCCGGCGTGATGCGCCGCACCGATTGGCGAAGATTCGAACAGCTGTTCCCGAAACCTTCACAAAAATCGTCGGCCGCCAAGTGCCGATGACTGTTGCGCACGTGCAGCAGATGAACCTTTTTCGGTTGTAACTCAATCGTCATCTCATTAACGTGTACTCCACAACCTCGCGAAAGCCACGCAGTTGGCGCGCGTTAATAAATGGAGTACCCCCATGCACGATAACCACGGAGCAGTGTTGCTCCGCTTCCACAAATGGACCCTTTGCGCCGCGGGTTTGTTAGGGCTCGGCCTCGCGCAGAACGCGCTCGCCCAGTCGACCGGCACCGAAGCCGTCGAAGAGAGCATGAGCGAAGTGGTCGTGAGCGCGACCCGCGTCCGGGCCATCGGCATCGTCGGCGACCAGACCGCGCCCAAGTCGCGCGTGAGCCTGACGAGCGAGTACCTCGACTCGCAGAGCCCCGGCCAGACGGTTTTCCAGAGTATCAACATGATCCCGGGCGTCACGTTCGCGAACAACGACGCGTTCGGCACCTCGGGCGGCAACCTGCGCATTCGCGGCTTCGACGGCTCGCGCGTGTCCGTGACGTTCGACGGCGTGCCGCTCAACGACTCCGGCAACTACGCGCTGTTCACGAACCAGATGCTCGATCCCGAGCTCGTCGAGCGCGTGGACGTGAACCTCGGCACCACCGACGTGGACAGCCCGACCGCGTCCGCCACGGGTGGCACGGTCGCGTACAAGACACGCCGTCCGAAGGACACCTTCGGCGGCCAGGCCACGCTCTCGGGCGGCAGCGAGGACTATCGCCGCGCGTTCATGCGCGTCGACTCCGGTGAATTCGGTCCGTGGGGCACGAAGGCGTTCGTCGCGGCCTCGTACCAGAAGTACGACAAGTTCAAGGGCCCGGGCGATCTCGAGAAGAAGCAGTTCAACGCCGTCGTGCGCCAGGACTTCGAGAACGACAACTTCATCAGCCTGGGCTTCCACTACAACCAGAACCGCAACGCGTTCTATCGCACGACGAGCGCGGCGAACTACGCGCTGTTCGGGCTCGACTACGACAACCTGCCGACGTGTACGCGTGATACCCCGACCGCGGGCGCCATCGACAACGACAACGCGACGCTGGTCGCCTCGACGCCCACGCTGCCGAGCACCGACAACCTCGCGAATCCGTCGAGCTGCACGAACTACTACGGCGTGCGCATCAACCCGTCGGACACCGGCAACATCCGCATGCAGTCGCTGTGGCACCTCGGTGACAAGCTGAAGCTCACGTTCGATCCCTCGTGGCAGTACACGATGGCGAACGGTGGTGGCTCGACCACGATCGCCGAAACGCCGAGCGCCGGGCAGCTCGACCTGCGCGTGCTCGGCGCATCGAACGCGATGGGCGTCGACCTCAACGGCGACGGCGACATGCTCGACACCGTGCGCTTCTACTCGCCCAACACGACGAACACGCGGCGCTGGGGCGCGACGACGTCGTTGATCTGGGACATCAATGACGACAACCGCCTGCGCTTCGCCTATACGTGGGATCGCGCACGCCATCGCCAGACCGGCATGTGGGGCCCGCTCGACGAGAACGGCAATCCCGAGAACGTGTTCGCGGGTCGCGAGGGCGAGCGCGTGCTCGCCGCCGACGGCGAGGTCATCCGCGGCCGCGACCGCTTCTCGATCGCCGAGCTGAATCAGTACGCACTCGAGTACCGCGGCCAGTTCCTCGACGACAAGTTCACGGCGACGGTCGGTGTGCGCGCGCCGTTCTTCAAGCGCGAGCTCAACCAGTACTGCTACTCGCCGGACGGCGGCAACGGCACGTCGGGCACGATCGGCGCGGCGGGTGGCACGTATTGCACCGCGCGCCAGCCGATCCAGCAGCTCGCGAACGGCAACGTGATCTTCGTGCAGCCCGCGATGGGCGCGCCCGTGCAGTTCATCGCGCCGTACCACGACGAGGTGAAATTCGACGACATCCTGCCGAACCTCGGCTTGTCGTGGAATCCGTGGGACAACCACCAGTTCTATCTGTCGTACGCGGAAGGCCTCTCGGCGCCGCGCACGGACAACCTCTACGCGGTGAAGCGTCAGCCCGACAACTCGATCGGCCGTCCGACGCCGGAATCCGAAACGACGAAGGCGTACGACCTCGGCTGGCGCTTCAACTCGGCCAACACGATGGCGTCCGTCGCGCTGTGGAAGATCGACTACAAGAACCGCATCGTGACGACGTACGACCCCGAGCTCACGATCAACGTCGACCGCAACGTGGGCGACGTCGACCTCTGGGGCGCGGAAGCGCAGATCGGCCAGCGTCTCGGCAGCCACGTGTCGCTGTCGGCCTCGGCGGCGTATGCGAAGAGCAAAGTCACCGAGAACCTGCCGTTCAGCGTGAATCCGATGGGTGAAGCGCTGATCCTGCCGCTCAAGGGCAACGAGCTCGTCGAGACGCCGAACTGGACGTTCGCGCTGCGCGCCGACTTCGACATCACCGAAGACTTCCACGCGGGCATCCAGGGCAAGAAGGTGGACGACCGCTTCTCGACCGACCTCAACGACGAAGTGTCGCCCGGCTACACCGTGGTCGATCTCGACGTGGACTACAAGTTCAAGCTCCACGGCGACAGCTCGCTGCAGCTGCAGCTCAACGTGACGAACCTCTTCGACGAAGAGTATTTCGGCACGATCAGCTCGGGCATCGGTGGCCGTGGACTGCCGCTCCAGTGCGTCAATACGGTGACGGATGCCGTGACGCCCTGCGTGAACTCGACGAACCAGGCAATCAACGGCGGCGTGGGCTTCTTCTCGATCGGAGCACCGCGCACCGTGCTCGCGTCCGTCAAGTTCAACTTCTGACCGGCTCGAAGATCGCGGCGGCGGGGATTCCCGCCGCCGCTTTTTTTGCGCGCGAGTTCTCGGGTGCAGTCTCAGCGCAATCGCAACTCGACACCCACCGGGCAGTGATCCGACAGCCAATGATCCTTGGCGTCCTGGTCATCGAACACCACGCGCACGAACGACTTGCGGATCTCGCTCTTCGCAAGCTCGCGCCCGAGCAGGATGTTGTCGATGAACTCGCGGTACTCGCTGTCCGTCGTGCACGGCGAGAACTTGTTGGCCGCCGTGACGTTGCGCAGCTTCGACGCCGGCGGATCGCCGTCGTCGATTTCCTTGTAGACATTGAGCTGGCGGCCTTGGCGGTCGCGCGCCGGGCCCTTCTCGACGGTGAAGCGCCGGTTGAAGTCGCCTAACAACCCGAACCGCTTGCCCGCGCGCGCCTCCCCTTCGATCCACGCCTCGAGCGGCGCCACCTGGCGCGACAGCAGCTCGCAGTTTCGGCCCGGCGCAGTCAGCGGACCTGCGGGGCAGCCCGACTTGAGATGCACCGACATGAGCTGAAACTCGCGATCCGTCCCGGGGAAGAACGTGGCGACCACGCCGCGGCGCACGGCGTTGTCGAGCGACAGCGGCTCGTATTCGGCCTCGCAGTGGAACGGCAGTCCGCGGCGGATCGCGAAGCCGTTCTTCTGCGGATGCGCGCGCGTGCTGAAGCAGAACTCGTAGCCCGGGAACACGAGCGCCGCGGCATCGGGACCGTCGACTTCCTGCAGCGCGACGATGTCGGCGTCGAGTTCATTCGCGTATCTGCGCAGGCTCGCGTAATCCGCGTCGCCGCGCGGCTCACGTTTCGTGATGGCGCACGGCAAAGTACGTTCGTCGCCGCCGACGCGGCCGCCGTCTTCCGCGCAGTGCGCATTCAACGCGCGATGCGTCGCGGGCGTCATGAGGTATTCGACGTTCCAGCTGCCGATGCGCACGCGGTCGCCGCGGCGCCACGCGCTGCCCGTGGGCAGCTCGACGACGGGCTGAGTCGTGCGCAGCCCGGCGTACTTTGCGTCCAGCGAGCTCACGCCCGCGGCCCACGAGCCGTACATGGGATTCGGCAGAACGAACCAGCTCTCGCCGAAGCGCGGCGCGAGCCGCGCGCGATCGGCTGCATACACCGACGGGTCGACGAAATCGCCGAGATCGTCGCCCACGAGCGCGACGATGCGGAACCGCGCGGCGACGAACGCGCGGCGCGCGGTCTTGTTGCTGACGTTCCACTCGTCACGTTCATAGCGCAGCAGCGTGTGCTCGGCATCCGCGTCGATGCCGAGGGCCGCGAGATTCCGCAGGGTCGCGGTCTTCGCGGGACAGCGATCCGTCGCGGTCGGCGCGGGCGCCTTGCAGTCGCGGTTCGTGATGAAAAACACCGTGTGCCCCATCCGCCGCGCCGCCGCGATGAACTCGCGCGCGCCGGGAATCGCCTCGGCCTCGCCCTGCCCCACCCACTCGCCCCACGATGCGGAGTCGAACGGCTTGCGGTCGTGCACGAGACGCGCCTGGTAGACGCTGTTGTCGAGCACGGTCTCGTCGAGATCCATGACGACCGCGGTGGGCAATCGCGCGAGCACGTCGGGCGCAACGCCCGCCTGCTCGACGGCCGCGGTTCCCGCGGGCGGCGCGGCTATCTTCTCGGCGGCGACGCGATAGGCTTGTTCCGTGAGCGCGCGGTACTCGGGCGCGATCTGCATCCACAACGTGGCATTCAGCTGCTCGCGGCCCAACGTATCCGGATCTTCGGCGGCCGCGGCCGTGAACACGCCGAGTGCACCGAACAGCACGCCCATACATCGCTTCGACATGGAACCTCCGCCGATGGAGCGCGAAGTATTCCAGATTTGAATTGCGGCGTGACGGCGGGCGCGCGTTCCGGGATTCCCCGAGAGCGATCCGCGGTGTTAGGCGGGCGGAGTCCCGACGCGGGGTAGTCAGCCCGTGTCGGCCAGCGACTGGTTGTCCCGCCAGTCGTTGTCGAGCAGGTCGAGCGGATCGATCTTGAGATAGCGCACCGCGTCGGTGGCGCTGCAGGGCCGCGCGAACAGGAACCCTTGTGCGAACGTGCAGCCCATGTTCCGCAGGATCTCGAGCTGCTGCCAGGTCTCGATGCCCTCGGCGACGACCTGGATGTTGAGACTTCTAGCCATTGCAACAATGGCGCTCACGATCGCGTGGTCCGACGGATCGGTCGCGATGTCGCGCACGAAGCTGCGGTCGATCTTGAGCGAGTCCACGCGCCAGCGCTTGAGATAGGACAACGACGAATACCCGGTGCCGAAATCGTCGATCGCGATCTTGACGCCCAGGTCGCGCAGGGATTCGAGCGCGTCCTCGCGGAACTCGCCGGTGCGCGTCTCGAACAGCGAGCCCTCAGTGAGCTCGAGCGCGATGAGCTGCGGACCGATGCGCGCTCTCTGCATCGCTGCCTGCATGATCTCGCGCAGCTTGGTGCGCTCGAGCTGCACGGCGGACACGTTCATGCTGACGGGAACGAGGTGCGCGCCCGCGTCGCGCCACGTGTTGATGTCGCGTCCGATGCGGTCGAGCACGAACTGGCCGATCGGGATGATGAGACCCGTCTCCTCGGCCACCTCGATGAAGCGTTCGGGCGACACGTAACCCTGCGACGGATGCTTCCAGCGCAACAGTGCCTCGAGTCCCGCCACGCGCCGCGTGTGGATGTCGATGATGGGCTGGTAGTGCACGTCGAACTGGTTGAGCTTGAGGCCGGCGCGCAACGAGGACTCGATCGCGACGCGCTCTTTCAGCGAACGGTCCATCTGCGGCGAGAACACCTGGAAGTTGTTCCGGCCGAGGTCCTTCGCCTGGTACATGGCGGTGTCGGAGTGCTTGAGCAGCTCGCCCATCGTCGCGCCATCCCGCGGGAACATGCTCACGCCGATCGACACGGTCGCGACGAGCGGCCGGCTGTCGATGATCACGGGCGCCGACAGCACCTCGTTGATGCGCGTGGCGGCGAGCGCCACTTCATCCGGCGCGTTCACCTTGTGCAGCACGACGACGAATTCGTCGCCACCCATGCGGACGACAATATCGGCCGGGCGTACCGCGGCGCGGACACGCTTCGCGATCTCCTGCAGCAGCTTGTCGCCGACCTCGTGGCCGCGCGAGTCGTTGATGTGCTTGAAACGGTCGAGATCGAGGAACAGCACCGCGAGCATCTGCCCGTTTTCCTGGCAGCGCCCGATGGCCTCGGGCAGGTGCGCCTGCAGGAACAGCCGGTTCGGCAGGCCCGTCAGGGGATCGTGATTCGCGAGCTTGTCGAGACGCTGCTGGTTCGCGAGCAGCTGGCTCTGCGCCTTCTTTCGCTCCGACAGGTCGCGCATGAGATAGGACACGAGCCGGCGGTCCCGCGACTCGATGGGCACGCAGCTCACCTCGACGTCCATCTGGCGCCCGTCCTTGAGCCACTGCACGAGCTCGATGCCGCGGCTCGGCTCGAGACGCGCGAGCGTCGCGATGACCGGGTCCTGCGAGTCGTTGGGGCCGCGCAGCACCGAGAGGATCGAGCGGCCACGAAGCTCATCCAGCGTGAAGCCGAGCTGCTGCTGCACGGCGGGATTCGCATCGACGATCTCGCCCGTGCGCGCGTCGGCGATCAGCAGGCCGTCCTGCGCCTGTTCGATGATCGCGCGATAGCGCGACTCGAGCGCCAATCGATCGGCCGACAAACGCCGCGAGCGCGCGACGAGCAGCATCGCGACGATCGTGAAGCCGCCGACGAGCAGGCCCAACAAGATGGTCTGGTAAAGGGTCGTGCGCGTCGCCTGCGCAAACGCGCTGCGCGGAACTTCGAGTTGCACGAGCCAGATCGGAGTGCCGACCTGGTCGCGCAGGATCAGGTAGCCATTGACGTGGCTGCGCCCCGCGACGCGCGTGAGCAGGTTCGATGTGAGCGGCGAATGACGCACCCAGTCGCGCACCTCGTCGGGCAGGCCCGCGCGCTCGAGCGTCGAGACGGCGTAGCCGTTCACGGGCCAGGGCGAAAACTGTCCCATGCGCTCGACGACCTTCGGCGTGAAGGCGCGCGCGAACGCGATCCAGCCCTGCGGCTGTCCCGTGCCCGAGCTCTCGTAGATGGGCCGTACGACGAACAGCGCAGGACCGCGCGCGCGCTGCACGATGCCGCGCAGGCTGTCGGAGATGCCGTTCAGCTGCCCGGAGGTGACGCCCTGCTTGATGGCCGAGAGCAGGTCCGGGTCCGGTGGAATTTCGTATTCCTGGGCGGCGCCGGCGTCGATCGCATACGACGCACGCGTCTCGAGATTGCGATCGAGAACGAGGAACGTGTCGACGTCGAGGCGCACGAGCGAACCCGCGTTGAGCGCGTCGGGAAAATAACGCGGCCGGTTGCCGCGCACGAACTCGACCGTCTCGCTCCAGATAGCGTAGTCGCCGAGCGCGGAATACACGTCCTCGAGCTCCGCGTCGTAGCCGCGCTGGAGCTGGTGGCTCTGCATGTCGACGTCGCGCGATTCGATGTCGTTGACGTTCTCGAGCCAGCCGCGCTGCGACCAGCCGTAGAAAACGACGAGAATGATCGCGACCACCGCGCCGATGATCGGCAGCGGCGAGTGACGGATCCTCGTCTTGGTGTCGGGGCTGGGACTGCGGTTCATAGCGTGAACTGCGTCACGTGCTTTTAATGGCCACTCCGCAGTGTGCCGGCCACCGCCGGCGGCGGCACCGAACCCGCGCACAGTTCCGGCACATATATAAGGGTCGGTCCGAGCCCGTCCGGGGACGCCCCAATGAAAACGGGGCACCGGCCGCTCGCGCGGCGGGTGCCCCGTGGTGGTCGAGGACGACGCTAACCTAGAGCGAGAGGCGGAAGCCCGCGAAGAATTGCCGTCCCGTGCTCGAGTACTGCGTGACGAGCGGCTCGTCCTGGTACGCCCAGCGGTCTTCCGTCTGGTTGGTGAGGTTGAGCCCCTCGAGCTGCAGCGACAGGTGATCCGTCATCTGCCAGGTCACCTGCGCGTCGATGTTGCGCGTGGCCTTGCTGCCGATGAAGTCGTTCACGAGCGGCGAATCGCAGGGCCCGCCCGCAGGCAGCAGACCCGGCGCGCAGGTACCCGACGCTAACGGATACGTCGTGACGTACGCGTCGCGATAGGCCCACGAAGCGCGCGCGCTCCACTTCGGCGTCTCGTAGTACAGCGTGAAGTTCGCCGACTTCGGCGACGCGCCGAGGAACGGACCCGGCGCCACGACCTGCGGCGTCGTTCCCGTGCCCGGATCGAGGATGTACGACAGCGATGAGTCGAGCTTCGTGAAGTTCGCCTGCACGCCGAAGTTCTTCAGGAATCCCGGCAGGAAGTTGAGGTCCTGCTGGTACGCGATCTCGTAGCCCTTGATCGTGCCGCCGGGGGCGTCCTGGAACTGGCGAGTGGCATAGAGGCCGGGTGACTGTTGACCGAAATTGCCGGTCACCCACTGCGCCTGCTGCGGCGTCAGCGTCTGGAGGAACGCCGGCAGCGCGATGTCGCCGATGATGTCCTGGATCGTGCTCTCGCCCGCGACCGTCTGCGGGTAGTTCGTCACCTGCTTCTTGAACAGCGCGAGCGACACGAGACCGCCTTCGTTGAAGTACCACTCGAAGCTCAAGTCGTAGTTCTTCGCGCGGAACGGCGACAGCTCGGGGTTGCCGATCGTGAGCGAGCCCGCGGTCGACGAGGGGAACGACGGCGTCGTGATCGACGTGATGGTGGGGCTCAGCTGCGAGAGCAGCGGCCGCGCCATGACCTTCGCCCAACCGGCACGCACCAGGAACTCGTCCGTGATCTGGTACGCGACGTTGATCGACGGCAGGTTGTCGCTGTATGTGTGACGAACGTCGAGCGGCCGCGGACCGGTCGCCGTGATGTTCGTCGTGAAGCCCGTCGATACGACGCGCGTATCGGCTTTGCGCTGACCGATGTTGCCGAAGAGACGGTGATCGAAGACGTTGAAGTCGAAGTTGAGCTGTGCGAAGTAGCTCGAGTCGTATTCGTCGACGGCGAACTGGTTGCCGGGGTTCGAGTTGTACGACAGGCGCCAGTCGCCCCACTTGTTGACGCAGTTGCAGTCGAAGCCGATCGCGTCGCGGAACGCGTCGATGTTCGGCGCGAAGAAGGATGTCGGCCCGCCCGCCGGGACGTCGAGGCCCTGGCCGAAGTCGTAGACGCGGCCGAGGTCCGCCGCCGTGAGCCCGAGCTCCGCAAGGCTGGGATTCAGCGTTTCGGTCGTGAGGCGCTGCCCCTGGTTCGTCTTGAACTTGTACTCGCGGCGCGTGCTGCCGAACTCGAAGTGCACGGCGTCCGACACCTTGAGATCGAAGTTGAGGTGGCCGCCCTGGTAGTCATTGTCGGTCTCGCGCTGGAAATTGCGCAGGGCCGAGAAACCCTTCACGAGTGTCCAGTTGTTGGGGTTCGCGAGATCGAAACCGTAGCTGATCGCCGGCATCGAGCCGTGATTGCGCTCGTCGTAGACGAAGGTCTCGGGCGAGTCCATGCGATTGAACTCGACGAGCATGCCGTGGTTGTCGTTGGCCGAGCGGGACTTGCCGTACAGCACGTCCATCTTGAGCTGCTCGCCGATGTCCTGCTGGATGCTGAGCGAGGCCTGTGAGAACTCGGTCGTGAAGTACGACGAATCGGTCGCGGAGCGCCAATCGATGTTGCGCAGCTCGAGGTAATCGGCATTGCCGGCTTCGGAAACATGCGCCGCGAGCACGTCGACGCCCGGGCGGCCGATGAAGCTGTCGCGCGCGTACATGCCGCGCGCGGCCGCGACGGCCGTGGCGCCGCCGTAACCCGGCGACAGCGGATTGTTGTAGTAGTCGTACGGCTCGAGATTGTTCGGATTGGTGCTGAAGCTCGTCGTGCCGAGGCCTGCGAACACGCCGGCCGCTACGGCCTCGGTACCGCCGCAGTCGATGCCGTCGATGTACTGCGTGCCCGCACGCGGCGTGCAGGTCGCGTACGTCCCGCGCCGGTTGGAGACCGACGGCGGTGCGGCCGCCGACTGGAAGTTCACGTTGGTATTGTTGCGATTGAGGCCAACCGACTGGATCTGGTTGACGTCGCTCTTCTGCCTGAACTTCGAGTACACGCCGTCGAGGCTGATGTTCGTCGAGTCCGTGGGCTTCCACTGCAAGGCGATCGTCGCGCCGAGGCGATTTTGCGTGAGGTTCTGCTGCTCGATGTTGAGCAGCGACGGAATGCGCACGAGCGAGTCATTGAAACGGCCCGGCGTGCTGTAGGGCGCGCCCGGATAGAGCGCGGCATAAGCGGCCGGATCGGAACCGGTCTGCGCAGCGATCGCCGCGGGATTCTGGATGGCCGTTCCGTAAGTCGTGCCCGTCGGCGCGGCGAATCCTGCACGCAGCACCGGCAGAAGCGTGGCGCCTGAAGTGCCGCTCGCCCAGGTCGAGCCGCGATATTCGTAGTCGGACTGGCCGGCCTGGCGGCGATAGCGATCGATCTCGGAGTCGCGGTCGCTGTATGCCACCGAAAAGGAAACTCCGAGCCGATCGTCGAAGAACTGGTCGGCGTAGAGCCCGGCGAGACGCGGGTTGTGAGTGCCGCCGTTCTCGTAGAACGCGTCCTCGGCCGACAGCGCGAGCTTGCGGCTCTTGTAGTCGAGCGGCTTGCCGGTGACGAGATCGACCGTCGCCCCGAGCGAGCCTTCGTCGGTGTCCGCGGAGGCCGTCTTGCGCACCTGCAGCGAACTGAAGAGGTCGGAGGCGAACACGTTGAAGTCGAAACCGCGGCTGCGATTCGGCGCGGTGCCGGAATCGCTCGCGGCGCCGGTCGACAGGGCCTCGAGCCCGTTGAGGCGAACGCGCGTGAAATCGCTGCCGAGTCCGCGCACCGTGATCTGGCGGCCCTCGCCATTGTCGCGGTCGAGCGCGATGCCCGGCAGGCGCTGGAGGGACTCGGCGAGGTTCGCGTCGGGGAAGTCGGCGATGTCCTCCGCGTTGATGGCGTCCATCATGACGTCGGAGTTCTTCTTCATGTCGATCGCGTTGCGCAGCGACAGACGGTAACCGGTTACCGTGACGGTCCCGATGTCCTCTCCGGCATTCGAAGAGGCGGGTTGGGAAGCGTCGGTTGTTTGGGCGGCCTCGTTCTGGTCGGCGGCCGAAGCCCCGCCCACAACGCTTAAACCACCGATGAAAACGGGCAGGAGCCCCTTCGTGCGGAACGAATTC
>Ga0081455_10004269_pt1 | contig 16102 bp, 13 predicted proteins | sample TabmetS3T2R1_FD_70207 | JGI IMG/M metagenome (GOLD analysis project Ga0081455, IMG submission 70207) | Tabebuia heterophylla rhizosphere microbial communities from the University of Puerto Rico - S3T2R1 | ecosystem: Host-associated > Plants > Roots > Rhizosphere ... | reverse complement strand
TTCGGTCTTGCCGGCATTGGCCCTCATGCGGGTCATCGCGTCTTCGATCTCGGTGTCGGAGACCTCGACCTGAGGGCGGACGCGGCGGCGCACGATCTTGATCCAGGCGATACTCGCCGTCATCTGCTGTGTGGCGACCTCGTAGGGCACGCCGATGCTTTGCAGGTATTGTCTGAACTGGCCCCGCGCCATGCCGGCGCTGCGCTCGATATCGGCCACGCGCTGGTTGGTTTCAGCTTCCGTGACGGCGACGCCAAGGCCCTTGGCGTGCTGGATTTGCAGCCTTTCATCGATCATCTGGCGCAGGATCTGGGCGGACAGCCGCTGGTGCATATCCGGCGTGTCCTGCATGCCCGAGCTCTTGATCGCGAAGATGACCCGCTGCTGTAGCTCGAAATCCGTGATGGCGTCGTCGTTGACGCGCGCCACTACGCGCAGTCCCTGTGCGGCGGCCAGGGCGGGACTGAGGGCGAGGGAGACTGCGACGAGGGCGCGAAGAATGAGCGCTGACATTGAACCGTGCTTAGGGGGAAGCAGGATTTGCAGTATACATTCGGCGATTTTGTGGCCGCAACGGACAGTCCTGCAGCGTAAGGCCGCTGCTTGACGCTTCGCAGGCGGTGGTTTAGCCGGAACGTGAACAACCAGCTTCCCACTCTCGATGACTTCCGCCCGTCGACCGATCGCTAGATTCCCCGCATGGGAACTGGTTACGTCGGGCGTGGGCTATCATCTCGACAATCTCGGGCGATGGCTGTTGACGCACGTGCCGGCATTTGGCGCGGCCTATGCGGCCATGCTGGCGCCGGGCACGCCCCGGCCCACCAGCCGTCCGGGATGGCGTTTTGCCGAGGAATACTACGACCAACGCCGGTGGCTGGCGTGCCGCCGCGGCGCACTGTGGGAGGCGGCGGCCCAGTACAAGCTTCGCATCCCGCTCACTCTGCCCTGGTACAATGGCACCGTGGTCGACGTCACTCTGGGCAACGACAACAGCCTCTGCCTCTACGTTTGCGGCTCTTTCGAGCCCAATGAGTTCGCCTTCCTCGACCAAGTGCTCCATCCGGGCATGACGTTCATCGATGTCGGGGCGAACGACGGCTACTACACGCTGTTCGCCGCCCGGCGCGTCGGTTCGACGGGCCGGGTGGTGGCTGTCGAGCCCAGTTCGCGCGAGCGCGTGAACCTGAAGCGCAATATCGCCCGCAATCGGCTGGGCAACGTCACCGTGGTGCCGGCCGCGCTCGGTTCGGCCTGCGGTGTGGCCGATCTGCGCCTCGCCCAGGGCGTGCATTCCGGCCACAATACACTCGGCAAGTTCGCCCACGACGGCGTGCTGGCCGAGCGCTTCCAGCGCGTTGACATGGAGACTCTGGACAAGGTGGCCGCCGACCTCGAGCTGCGGCGCATCGACTTCGTCAAGATCGACGTCGAAGGCGCCGAATCGAGCGTCGTCCACGGCGCGCGGCATGTGCTGACCGCCATGCGCCCGATCCTTCTTTTGGAGATCAACGACAATGCGTTGCGCGCGCAATCGACGAGCGGCGACGCGCTGCTGGCGGCATTGCGGAGCGACTTTGGCTACGACATCATGACCTTCTCCGCGATGACGGGCACGATCGAGCGCCTGGAGGGCAGTGCGCCCTTGTCTGCCAATGTCGTGGCGATGCCCGCCGAGCGCAGCGTCCAGACCCTGTCAGCAGCCCACCTTGGTCGCTGACTCACTACGCGATGCCGCCGGCCAATTGAGGCGCTGGGCGATCGATCACGGCCTTCCGCTGTGGGCGTCGGCGGGCTTCGACCGGCGGCACAAGCGCTTTGTCGAGCGGCTTTCGATGCAGGGTCTACCGGACACCGAAGTCCCGGTGCGGCTCCTCGTCCAGTGCCGACAGGTCTATTCCTACGCCCTGGCCGCGCGGCGCGGCTGGCATGGCCCGGCGCACGAACTGGCAGTCGAGGCGTTTGCCTCGATGATTCGCGACTACCACAGACGCGATGGCCGCGCCGGCTGGGTCTTTTCTATCCACAGAAACGGCGCCGTCGCCGATGCCCGCCGAGACGTTTACTCGCACGCCTTTATCTTGCTGGCGGTCGGATCCTACGTGCAGGCGACGGGCGATCGATCGGCTCTATCGGTTGCCGACGACACCTTGGCTTTCCTCGACGCCGAATTGCCCGCGCCCCACGGCGGCTACCTCGAGGGCAGCCCGGCGGGCGATACGCCCCGTCGGCAAAACCCGCATATGCATCTCTTCGAAGGCCTGCTGACCCTGTGGTCGAGCACCAGGGAGTCTCGGTATTTGACGCGAGCACGGGCGATGTTCGAGCTCTTCGCCACACGCTTTTTTCTGCCTGAGCCAGGCGTGCTCTGTGAATATTTCGATGACGAGCTCAAGCCCCTGCCGGGAGAGCGCGGGCGGATCGTAGAGCCTGGCCACCACTACGAGTGGATCTGGCTGCTGCGCTGGTATGAACGAGAGAGCGGCCGCTCGGTGCAGCGCTACGTCGACGGGCTCTACCGGCATGCCGATAGGTACGGCTACGACAATGCGGGAATGATCGTCGACGAGGCGCTGATCGATGGCACACACCGGTTGCGGTCGCGCCGCACCTGGCCGGTTACCGAGGCGCTGAAGGCGAATATCGTCGAGGCGGCTGCAGGGCGCGAACGGGCCAGCGAACGCGTCCTGGCGTTGGCCAACATCCTGCTTGGGCAATTTTTGACCAAGGCGCCCGCAGGCGGCTGGATCGATCGCCTCGACGAGCATGGCCGACCGGCAACGGATGTCATGCCGGCGAGCACGCTCTATCACGTCATGTGCGCGATCGACGAGTTGGACCGCTTCGCGACAACGATCTAGGACGCCGCGGCCGCCCAGCCATATTTGCGATCGGTTCGATAACCAGCTTCTTCGCGGCCGAGCAGGCCCGCTGCAACGCCTGCTGCATGCCAACTGTCCCGCGCGGCAAGCGCATTTCCGCGAGCCTCGTAGCAGAGCGCCTGCTGGGCGTAGAGACCGGCCTTCAGCTTGTTGTCGGGTGGCGGGGGCAGGGCGAGGTCCGCTGAGTTCAGCCTGCTCGGGCGGCGCTCCAGCGCCATGGAAATCCTGGCTTTCCAGCCGCCTTCGGCCAGTCGCTGGGCTGCTTTCGCCTCAGCCAGCCGCTGATCGTAGTGCTCGTCGTACCGAATCCCATCGAGGGACACCGGTGGATATTTCGCCAGAGTTTCCTTGACCAGCCTGTACTCGTCACGCGCCAGGTCGGGCTTGCCGACCATGACGGCGTGGTTGCAGAAGACGCGGGCATGGCCCCACATGAACAGGTTGCGCATCAACGGGCGGTCGTCGAAGAAGCCGCCCGGCGCACACAGGGCGGCAATATTGGCCAGCCGACCCTTTATGTGCGTCAGGGCGTCGGCGTGTGAGCTGCTGAGCTGCCCGGGATGCTGTGCATATTTGGCGAGCACGTGGGGCACGTATTTGACGTGGCTATGGCTGGCCAATCGGCACCAGAGCTCGAATTCCACGCAGTCGAGGTTCCAGTTCTTTTCGCCGAGACCGACGTCCACAAGCACGCTGCGTCGATAGAAGCTCGAGACGAAATAAGGGCTGTAGTCAGCGAGCAGATAGTCCACCAGGTTGAAGGGCCCGCTGGTCCACGAGCCGGTGATCTTGCCGTCGATGTCGGTGATCAGCGCATCACCCGTTATGGCGCCAATCTTCGGATTCTCCTGGAACGAGCCGACTGCTCGTTCGATCGCGTCGGGCAGCAGCTCTTCGTCGGCCAGGCACGATCCAACGAATTCCCCGGTACAGCGGTTCATCGCTCGCCACAGGCCTTCGCTAGGTCCGGAATCGGGCTCCGAGACCAGCTTGAGGCGATCGCCGTAACTCTTCAGGACATCGAGCGTGCCGTCGGTCGACACCGCGTCCTGCACGACGAATTCGATGTTCCGATATGTCTGGGCCATCACGCTGTCGATGGCGCGTCGCAGCGATTTGCCGCCGTTGCGCACAAACATGAAGATGGATACCAGCGGCCGTTCAGTGTGTTCAGGGCTCATCGCGGCGATTAGTCTAGGGAACGACAAGAACGACGAAGAGATATCTGTCTGCAAATGGCTAATCAAACGGGTTCTGGACGTCCGCCAACCGGCGGGATTGTCGTGCTTGGGGGCACCGGGCTGATCGGCCGCCATATCATAGAGACTCTGGCCGGCGCCGGCGTCGGCGACGTAACCGCGACGTATCGCGCCCGCCAACCTTTCGAAGGTCACGGCACGCAATGGAAGAAGGCCGACCTGCTCGATCTCTCGGCCACCCGTGCCGCCCTTGCCGGCGCCAAGGTGGGCATTCTCTGCGCCGGAAAAGTTTCAACCGCGGCTGAGCTACGGCGCGATCCTGTGCGGTCGGTCCTAGATACGCTGCGCATCGGCACCAATGCGCTGGAAGCCGCGGCGCAGGAGCGGGTCGAGCGCCTTATCCTGCTCAGCTCCTGCAGCGGCTATCCCGAAGGTGCCAGTGCCAAGGAAGAGGCCGCAATGTTCGCCGGGGACCCGCCGGCTGGGTGGTTCGGCGTGGGCTGGATGCATCGATTTCTCGAAAAGCAGCTGGAATGGTATGCGGTGCATCTCCGCCGAATCGTCTCGGCGGTCGCGCTGCGTCCGACACTTGTCTATGGGCCGTACGACGATTTCAGCCGCGAATCGGGACATTTCGTCCCCTCGATGATCGGCCAGGTCGTGGCTCGACAGCGACCGATCGAAGTCTGGGGCGACGGCAGCCAGACCCGCAACCTCATCCATGCGGCCGACGTGGCGCGTGCCGTCGTGGCGGCGCTCGATGCGCCACCGGGCTATGCCGCCTACAACGTCGCCGCGCCGCTTAGCGCCAGCGTCAACGACGTGTTGAAGACGCTGACAAAACTGGATGGCTTTGCCGACGCCGAGATCGTCCACAGGCTCGATCGATCAGGCGGCACTTCGGCCTTGCATGTGTCCGCTGCGGCCTTCTCTCAGCGCTTTGGTTGGCGCCCTGCTTTGTCCCTGAATGACGGGCTTGCCGATACCGTCCAGTGGTATCGACGCACCATGGTCTCAGCGCGTTAGGAAACGGTTGCCTTCGCGCGAGAGGCGCTCGCGCCAATAGTCCAGCAGGTCCCGCAGGGTCGTCTCGTACGGGATCTGCGGCTTCCAACCGGTGTGCGCTTCGAACTTCGCGGTGTTCGGGATCTGCAAATCGGCGTCGATCGGGCGCAGACGATCGGGGTCGACCTCGACCGAGATGTCGGCCTTGAGCGGCGAGAACGACAGCAAGGTATCGAGAATGTCTTTCACCGTGCAGGAGTGCTTGCCGCCGATATTGTAGTAGGCACCGGGTGTCGGCTTGACCGTCACGAGCATGTAGTAGGCATGCACGGCGTCGCGGACGTCGGCCACCGTCCGCAGCGACTGCAGATTGCCCACCTTGACCACGGGCGGGATGAAGTTGCGCTCGATCATTGCGATCTGCTTGGCGAAGGTCGATTCGGCAAAGACATCGCCGCGCCGCGGCCCGGTATGGGTGAACATCCGCGTGGTCATCACCGTCATGCCGTAGGCCTCGGCATAAAACCGCCCGACCAGGTCGGTGCCGACCTTCGAGATGGCGTAAGGTGACGCCGGATGGAAGGTGCACTCCTCGTCGATCGGCAGCTTCTCCTTCGGCACGCGGCCGAACACCTCCGACGAGGCACAAACATGGATGATCGACTTCGGCGCGTGCTCCTTCAGCGCGTCGAGCACCCGGACGGTGCCCTGGATGTTGGTGTCCATGGTATCGATGGGAGCGTCGAAGCTGGTACGCGGAAAGCTCTGGGCGGCCAGGTGAAAGACATAGTCAGGCCGCGCCTTGGCGACGGCTTCACGGATCGAAAGCGTGTCCCTGAGATCGCCGTAGAGCAGTGAGATTCTCTCCTTGGCATTGATGCGCTCGACAAGGTGCGAAAGGTTGTCCATCGGACTGCGCCACCGGCAGAGCCCGACGATCTCCCAGTCCGTCTCTTTCAGCAGGTAGTCGACAAGATGGGAGCCCACCATGCCGGTGATTCCCGTGATGAAGGCACGCGGACGGGCCATCTATTCTTCCTCTGCTGCCAGGCCGTTAGCCCGCGGCACGGGATAGCATGTCGACATAGGCGTCTTCCAGCCGGCGCGCGAAACGGACGGAATCGCCGAGCCCATGCTCGATGGACAGGTCGCGCAGGCGGTGTCGCAGATGTGAGAGGCGCGCCGGATCGCCTGCAAGCTGCTTGGCAATCGCGACGTATTCCTCGGCCGAGTTGGCAACAAGATCCTCGCAGCCCGCGGCGGCGAGCAGCGAGGCACCGTAGCGCGACGCAAATCGATCTCCTTTCAACGTAATCACCGGCACGCCATGCCAGAGCGCTTCGGCGATACTGTTGCCACCACAATAAGGCCAAGTGTCGAGGCTTATGTCGATGTCTGCATAGACCTTGAGCAGAGACTCGCGGTCGACGCCGGGGGCGAGGATGAGACGATCCGACTCGATCCCAAAGCTGCGGAAGCGCTCGGCGAGAAACCGCCGGCTGCGCTTGTTGGTCATTTGGACGTTCTGAAGGTGCAGGCGCGCCGACGGTATCTGGTGCAGCAATTCCGCCCACAAGCGCAGCAGGTCCCGATTGAGCTTTCCGCCAAAGCCGAAGCAACCGAAGGTGACGTAGCCCTTGGCGAGAGACGGCGGCTCGGCGACTTTCGGATAGTTCGAGCCCCTGTAGTCGAAGCAGAAGAAGCATCCGGGCAGACGGTAGACCTCTTCCGAATAGTGCGCGTCAGCGCCGTTTGACGACGGAAGGCAGATTTCGTCGGCCAGGACATAGTCGACGTTCGGCACCTGACTCGATGCGGTGTGATTGAGGAAGCTCACCTGAACGGGTGCGCATCGCGCCGCCATCGCCGGGAAGCGATGGCCCGGGGAGAACCCGGTCATTTCGACCAGGACATCGATGCCATCGGCGAGAACCATCTGCCGAAACGCGGCGTGGGACTTCATGGGCGTCAGATGGAAAATCACGCGCTCGGGATCGGCGACGCTGGTCGAGGTATCGCGCAGGACGTCGAAGCACTGCGCTATATCCTCGGGTACCGCAAAAGGTGAGTAGCCGAAGACCTCGAAACGTCCTCTGTCGTGTGCCCGCATGACGCTCGCCATCATGTAGCGGATGGTATCGAGATGCATGAAGGCACAGTGGTAGCCAACGCGAATCTTTCGTTGCCCGTTCCAGCGGGGCAGGTCACCCGCAGGCACAGGCACGACATTAGCGATGTGACGCGCGACCCAGCGTTTGTGGATTTCGGCCAGGGTCGCGTCGGTGGCGCCAGGGCGCTTTAGTTCAGCCTGCACCGCCATGCTGTCGCACATCGCGTCGCCCAGGGGCTCGGCGAGGCGCCAGTTGCGGATGGCGGTCGCGATCTGGCCCTGGGCGTTATAGCGGTCCGCCTGAGTTGCGTAGATATCGGCGAACAGCGCATGCAAGCGGGCGGCGGCGCCGTTGAGCCTGCGGCTGCGCCTGGGAAGGGCGGCCCGGATGAATGGGCGGCAAAGTGTCAGCCAGTGCGTAGCAAGAAAGAGCAGAAGGGCCGAGACAATCTCGGATGAGCCCGGCCTCCACGGCTTGGATATCCACGACAACACTTCAAGCGGGCCGGCCATGCACCACATGAGTCGCCAGCGGCCAAGACTCCGCTCTGCTCGCCCGTCGAAGCTCAAGACGTAAGCGAACTTGTCGGCGAGTTCCTTGCTGCGTCGCTCGATTGGCTGGACGCCGAGGCTACCCAGTTCTTCGCGCAGGATGCCGAGGTGGTTGGCCATGCACTCGTACATGAGGGCGATGTCTTGGGCGTCTCCGAAAAAATTGTCCTTGTCGAACAGCGCTTCGATGAAGCGCATGCGCTCTTCGACAAGCTGGTCCGCATCCTGCTCGAAATCTCCGGCGCTTGGCGCGGCCTTGCCGTCCACGATCGCGATGTCGGTTGTCGCGATTTCATGGTCGGTTGCGAGGCGACACCACAGGTCGAGTGGCACGCAGCCCGCTCGCCAATCGTCCCGCATCAGTCCGCTCTCGATCAGCGCCGATCGCCGGACGACGCCGTTGTGAAGGGCAATGCGCAGCGGGGTGAACAGCGCCATCACCAGGTCGAAATCCACGGGCGCGTCCTCGCCTTCCGAATCGATCAGCACGCCACGGCAGGCCACGGCGCCGACTTCCGGCGACCGATCAAGAATCCGCAGCGCAGATTCGAAAGTCTCTACCGAAAAGCCGGCATGCCTCGGGCATACGGCGATGTAGTCGCCTGTGCAGCGACGCAGGGCACTCAAAAGCGCTTCGCCGGGACCGGCTCCCGGAGCGGAGGCAACCACAACTCTCTCGTCGCGCTCAGCAAGTTGACGGAACCATTCGAGAGTACCGTCCGTCGAGCCGGCGTCCTCGACAACGAGCTGCCAGTTGGCATGGTCTTGCCTGAGTATGCCACCCACTTCCTTTTCGACCCATTGCAAACGGTTCTTGCCGAACCAGACGATGGAAACGAGAGGATTGGCCGCGGAGCTGATCGCTCCTACCGGGTGCAACGTCATGAGGTCCTGGGTCAACTGGGCGGACTGAGGATATGCTACAGCACAGATTCGCCCGGTTTGCCGCAGATTTTTTTGTGCTGAGATGCACGCAGGCATGCAGACCTCGGCGGCTTGACGCAAGCCAGTACAACCGTCAAGTTTCGCCGCCCTTAAAATAGGCAAATCTGCTGGATTTCGAGACCGTTGTGGCTCCTGGACCGTTCAACATCGCCGCCAAGCGCATCTGGGTTGCCGGCCATCGCGGCATGGTCGGCGCAGCCGTTGTGCGCCGGCTCAAGGCCGAACCCTGTGAACTTGTTGTGGCTGGCCGAGAAGAGGTCGATCTCACGCGGCAAGCCGATGTCGAGCGCTGGATCGATCGGCAACGGCTTGACGCCGTCATCCTTTGCGCCGCCCGCGTCGGCGGCATCCATGCCAATGCGACGCTGCCAGCCGACTTCCTGTTCGAGAACCTGATGATCGGCGCGAACGTGACAAATGCCACATATCGGGCCGGCGTCCGCCGCTTGGTCAATCTGGGCAGCAGCTGCATGTACCCGCGTGAGGCGGCTCAGCCGATCGGCGAAGCAAGCCTGATGACCGGCCCGCTCGAGCCGACCAACGAGGCCTATGCCATCGCCAAGATAGCCGCCGCCGGCATGGCCAGCATGTATCGTCGGCAGTTCGGCGTGGACTATGTGACGGTGGTGCCGACCAACCTCTATGGGCCCGGCGATAATTTCGATCCGACGATGAGCCATGTCGCGCCGGCGCTGATGCGCCGCATGATCGAGGCGCGCGATGCCGGTGCGCCCAAGGTCGAGATCTGGGGATCGGGCAAACCGCGCCGCGAACTGATGTTCGTCGATGACGCGGCGGACGCCATTGTCTTCCTGCTGGAACACTATTCGGCGGCGGAGCCGATCAATATCGGTACCGGCTCGGACGTTTCCATTCGCGAGCTCGCCGAGCTGATCGCTCGCGTCGTCGGTTATCGCGGCGAACTCGCCTTCGACGCAAGCAAGCCCGACGGAGCGCCGCGCAAACTGCTCGACAGCTCCCGGCTCGCGGGGCTTGGCTGGCGCGCGCGCACGGACCTTGCAGAGGGGCTGGCCCAGATGTATCGCTGGTACAGCAACCGCAAGGTCGACGTGGCGGCTTAGGCGGCCGGCCCAATCAAGGATATTCCTGGCTGACTAGATGGAAGAGCGTATCAATAATCCCGCCGCCCGACTTTATCGATCGATGTACCTGATCCGCAGGGTCGAAGAGGAGATCATCCGGCTTTACCCAACGGACAAGATTAAGAGCCCGGTCCATCTCAGCATCGGCCAGGAGGCGGTGGCCGTCGCCGTGTGCGACCAGCTCGACAAGCGCGACTATGTCTTCGGCACCTATCGCGGCCATGCGCTCTACCTCGCCAAAGGCGGCGACGTGCCCCGCATGATGGCAGAGCTCTACGGCAAGGTGGATGGCTGCGCCCGCGGCAAAGCCGGCTCCATGCATCTCGTCGATCCCGAGGTCGGGATGATGGGCACCTCTGCCGTCGTCGCCACCGGCATCTCGAATGCCGTCGGCGCGGCGCTCGCTCTGCGCATGAAGAAGTCGCCGGCGATCGTCGCCTGCTTCTTCGGCGAGGGCGCCGTCGACGAGGGCGCTTTCCACGAGAGCATCAACTTCGCGTCGCTAAAGAAGCTGCCGATCCTGTTCGTCTGCGAAAACAACTTCTACGCCATCTACAGCCACGTCAAAGACCGCCTGGCCGGTCCCGGCCTGTGCGCCCGGGCGCGTGCCTATGGCGTGGAGGCGGAGCTGATCGAGGACCATGAGCCGATGAAATTGCACGAGCGGGTAGGAGCCGCGGTTGCCGCCGTCCGCGGCGGCAGCGGTCCGCGCTTTCTCGAGTGCATGACCTATCGTTGGCGCGACCATGTTGGTCCTGGCGAGGATCGCATCCACCAATACCGGCCGGACGACGAGCTCAACGCCAAGATCGAGGGTGACAACCTCAAGATCGTCGGCGACATGCTGCCGCCTAAGCTGCGCCAATCGATCGAAGCGGCGGAGGAGAAGCGCATCGCCGATGCCATCGCCTTCGCCGAGGCCAGTCAGTTTCCAGCCGACCGGGAAGTGTTCGAGCATGTCTTCACCAACTGAAGCCAGCCGCACGCTGACCTATGGTCAGGCGGTGTTCGAGGCTACGCGCAGCGAGATGGCGCGCGACTCCAGCGTCTTCGTGATGGGGCAGGGGGTCGACGACCCGCGCGGCATGTTCGGGACCACCCTGGGCCTGCACAAGGAGTTCGGCGCCGAGCGCAGTTTCGACGTGCCGCTGGCCGAAGACGCCATGACCGGGATCGGCATCGGCGCGGCGCTGCTGGGCATGCGGCCGATCCAGGTCCATCAGCGCATGGACTTCGTGCTGCTGTGCATGAACCAGATCGTCAACATGGCAGCCAAGATGAGCTACATGTTCGCCGGCGCCCACCACGTCCCGCTGGTCATACGCGCCATCATCGGCCGCAGCTGGGGCCAGGGCGCCCAGCACAGCCAGGCCTTCCATTCCTACTTCATGCACGTGCCGGGCCTGCGCGTCGTGGCGCCGACCACGCCGCACGACGCCAAGGGCTGCCTGATCTCGGCGATCCGCGACAACAATCCCGTGGTCATGATCGAGCACCGCATGCTGCACAACGTGCAGGGCGTCGTGCCCGACGCGAGCTACGAGGTGCCTTACGGGCGCTGCCGTACGCTCAGCTCTGGCAAGGACATCACCATCGTCGGCATCAGCCACATGGCGCTGGAATGCGTGCGGGCCAAGCACTTGCTGCTCGATGCCGGCATCGATGCCGAAGTGATCGATCCGGTGTCGCTGTCGCCGCTCGACGGCGAGGGCATCGCCCGCTCGGTCGAGCGCACCGGCCGGCTGCTGGTCGTCGATACCGGCTGGCTGAGCTGCGGAGCCTCGTCGGAAGTCCTGTCCGCCGTGTTCGAGAGGATCGGGCACAAACGGCCCTTCCTCGGCCGCCGCCTGGGCTACCTGCCGACGCCGTGCCCGACGACCAAGGTGCTGGAAAACCTCTACTACCCTTCGGCCCAGTCGATCGCTTCGGCGGCTTACGGGCTGGTCCGGGGCGAGGGGGCGGCGGCCTGGCAGCCGGCGGCGGTCGACAGCCGCGAGGTCGTCGAATTCCGTGGTCCGTTCTGAAATAATCCCTGCAGCTCGAGGCGTTTAATGGCCAACAAGGACGAACTGCGCGCATCCATCTACAAGGCGGTCGAGGCCTATTGCGCCGCCGACTTCGGCTACGCGTTCGACCCCAAGAACCCGGTGGTGCGCCTGCACGAGCCGACCTTTAGCGCCGGCGAGATCAACGCTGCGCTCGAATGCCTGCTTTCGACCTATGTCACCATGGGCCCCAAGGTGAAGAAGTTCGAGGAGGTGTTCTGCTCGACCTTCGGCTGGACTGACGGCGTGATGAACAACTCCGGCTCGTCGGCCAATCTCCTGGCGGTGGCAGCACTCGCCAACCCGGCGACCAAGGACGGATTGAAGCCGGGCGACGAGGTGATCGTGCCGGCGCTCTCCTGGTCGACCACGGTATGGCCGGTGATCCAGTGCGGGCTGATCCCGGTGATCTGCGACATCGATCCCCAGACCTTCAACATCGATCCCAACGAGATCGAGAAGGCGATCGGACCGAAGACGCGTGCCGTCATGATCGTGCCGGTCTACGGCAATCCCTGCGCCATGGACGCCATCGTCGACATCTGCAAGCGCAAGAACCTGATCCTGATCGAGGATTGCTGCGAGGCGCTCGGCGCCTACTACGACGGCAAGGCGGTCGGCAAATTCGGCCGCGTCGGCACCTTCAGCTTCTACTTCTCCCACCATCTCACGACACTCGAAGGCGGCATCACGGTCACCGACGATTTCGAGCTGGCCGAGCTGATGCGCATCCTGCGCGCCCATGGCTGGGTGCGCGAGGTCAAGGACCGCGAGCGCTGGCTGAAGCAGTATCCCGAGTTCGATCCGCGCTTTTTGTTCGTGAACGTGGGCTACAACCTGCGCCCGATGGAGCTCAGCGGCGCGATGGGCCTGGTGCAGCTGCCGAAGCTTGCCAAGTTCGTCGACACGCGCCGCGAGAACTCGGCCTGGTTCCGGCGAGAGCTTGCCCAGCTCGGCGACTTCTTCGACTTCCAGGAAGAGACGCCGAAGGGGCGCAGCTCGTGGTTCGGCTTCCCGATCCGGGTGAAGGCCAACGCAGGCTTCAAGGTGACCGAGCTCACCAAGGCGCTGAACGCCAAGAATGTCGAAACCCGCCCGATCATCGCCGGCAACATCGCCCGCCACCCCGTGTTCAAGATGTACGAGCACCGCGTGGCCGGCGACATGAAGCATTCCAACGCAGTGATGGATCGCGCCTTTTCCTTCGGCAACCATCAGGACGTCGACTCCGGCGCCCGCCAGTACGTCGCCGAACAGGTCCGCGCCTTCCTGCGGTCGCGATCGCTGGTCTGACCGCCGCCGGCCGATGATCATCACCCGCACGCCGCTTCGCGTCTCGTTCTTCGGAGGCGGGACCGACTATCCTGCGTGGTTCCAGGAACATGGCGGCGCCGTGCTGGCGACCACGATCGACAAGTATCTCTACCTGCACTGCCGCCACCTGCCGCCGTTCTTCGACTTCCACAGCCGCATCGTCTGGTCGCGCATCGAGGCGGTGCAGAAGCACAGCGAGATCGCCCATCCGGCGATCCGCGGCGTGCTGGAGTGGCTCAAGATCGACGACGGCGTGGAGATCCACCATCACGGCGACCTGCCGGCGCGGACTGGCCTCGGCTCGAGCTCGGCCTTCACCGTCGGCCTCCTGCACGCGCTGCACGCCCTGCGCGGGGAGCTCGTCTCCAAGCGCACGCTGGCTGAGCAGGCGATTTTCGTCGAGCAGCAGGTGCTGCGTGAGAATGTCGGTGTCCAGGACCAGATCCAGTCGGCTTTCGGTGGCCTCAACCGCATTGACATAGGGCCGGACGGTTCGTTCGAGGTGTCGCCTTTGGTGGTGCCCGGCAATCGCCTTGTCGAACTGCAAGGGCATCTTTTGCTGATCTATACCGGCCTGTCCCGGACCGCGTCCGAGATTGCCGCCGAGCAGGTCTCGACCATGAAGCAAAAGGAGACCGAGCTTCGAGCGATCCGCAACATGGTCGACGAGGGGCAGAGCATCCTCGTCAGTAAGGGGCCGCTGCAGGATTTCGGCCGTCTGCTGCACGAGAGCTGGGAGCTGAAGCGCACGCTCTCGAGCAAGATCGCGCCGACCTTGATCAACGAGGTCTACGACTGCGCCCGCAAGGCAGGTGCCACCGGCGGCAAGCTGCTGGGCGCGGGCGGCGGCGGGTTCATGCTGCTGTTCGTCGAGCCCGAGCGGCGGGCCGCAGTGGTGCGCGCCCTTGGCAAGCTGCTGGTCGTGCCGTTCCAGTTCGAGCGTGGCGGCACCCAGATCGTGGTCTACGAGCCCGAGTCCAACGGCAACGGCGTGTCGGGGCACTGAGGGAGCCGGTCGCCATGCCCCGCCAGCGCGTTCTCGTCTGCGGTGCCACCGGCTTCATCGGCCGCAATCTTGTCGAGGCCTTGTCGCGCCGCGGCGACCTCGAGATCCATGCCGTCCGGTTCACCCGGCCGGCCTACGATCTTCCCGGGGTGACCTGGCACCAGGCCGACCTGCGCGACGCCGCCGCCGTCGGCGCCCTGGTCAAGGGCATCGATATCGTGATCCAGGCGGCGGCCACCACGTCCGGCGCGCGCGACATCGTGGCGACGCCGTACATTCACGTGACGGACAACGCCGTCATGAACTCGTTGCTGCTGCGCGCCTGCTTCGACGCCAAGGTCCGCCACTTCGTTTTCTTCAGCTGCTCGGTGATGTACCAGCCGCGCGAGGCGCCGTGGCGCGAGGACGAGTGGGACGCCGCGCAGGAAATGCACGTCAATTATTTCGGCATCGGCTGGACCAAGCTCTACATCGAGAAGATGTGCGAGTTCTTCAGCCGGCTCGGCGTGACCAAGCACACCGTCATCCGCCACACCAACGTCTTCGGCCCGCACGACAAGTTCGACCTGCAGAGGAGCCACGTCTTCGGCGCCACCGTCACCAAGGCGATGACCAGCCAGACCGGCGCCATCACCGTCTGGGGAACCGGCGAGGAGGCGCGCGACCTGATCTATGTCGACGACCTCGTCCGCTTCGTCGAACTGGCGATCGAGCGCCAGCAGTCGGCCTATGAGATGCTGCACGTCAGTGCGGGTTATGCCATTAAAATCAATGACTTAGTGGCCCGTATCGTCGAAGCCTCGGGGCGCCGTTTGCGCATCGAGCACGATCTCAAAAGGCCGACGATCGCCACGTCCTTCGCCCTCGACAACCGGCGCGCCAAGCAGGCTATAGGCTGGGAACCGCAGGTCTCGTTCGACGAGGGCGTCCGGCGGACGCTCGGCTGGTGGCGCGGCGCGATGGGCGGCGGCGCCGGCTAGAGACGCCAGCCGAGAAATCTCTGCAGGTAGAGTCGCACGATCATCAGCAGGACCATGGAGCCGTTGTAGGCGATCGACCGTTTGGTCACGCCGCCGATGCGCACGGGCTCGTCGCCGGGGATCTCCGTCGCGGTCGCGCCGCGCAAGGCGCACATGCCGGTGACCAGTGGTTCGAGCACCGGTCCCTTGAGGTAGAACTCGAAGTCCGGGTCGAGCAGGATCCGGCGGCGATAGCCGCGATAGATATTGAGCGCGTCGGTGACCGGGAAGCGCGCCAGGGGCCGCATCAGGCGCGAGAACATCCAGTTGCCGAAGGCGGTGATCGCATGGTCGTCGTGCGACACCGCGTGCGCGAGATAGCGCGAGACGACGACATGGTCATAGCCTTCGCGCAACTTGGCGACCAGCTCGGGCAGCTGGTCGGCCTTACAATTGCCGTCGGGGCTGAACTCGATGATGAAATCGTGCGGCAAGGCCTGCGCGACGTCGAAGACCGCGAAATGCAGGCCCGGCCGCAGCTGGCTGACGACCGTCAGCCCGGCATCGAAGGCGAACTCCACGGTGCCGTCGCGCGAGCCGCCGTCGATGACGACGACGTCGTCGACCAGCGAGCGGTCGATCAGGGGGAGGATCGCTTTCAGACCCTCCAGTTCGTTCAGCGTAGGAAGGAGGAGGGCGATGGTATGCTGTCGCATTGCAGGCTCAGCTAAGGATGCCGTCGCGCCTGCAGTCATTGTCATCCATCATCTCTCCCAGGAATGCGGCTTTGCTTTAGTCTGGCCTGCCGCAGGCTGCAATACATCGATCGATGCATCGGTGAGTGAGTGCAATTTGGAATGACGCCGGTAGAATGACAAAGGGCGGCGGCTGAAATCGTCCACAGGGGGCTGGAGTGCGCGAAGAACAGTCGAGCCATTCACTCGCGACGGCGGTCTTGGTCGAGCAGGGAGGAAGGTTCTTC
>Ga0081455_10004268_pt1 | contig 16103 bp, 16 predicted proteins | sample TabmetS3T2R1_FD_70207 | JGI IMG/M metagenome (GOLD analysis project Ga0081455, IMG submission 70207) | Tabebuia heterophylla rhizosphere microbial communities from the University of Puerto Rico - S3T2R1 | ecosystem: Host-associated > Plants > Roots > Rhizosphere ... | reverse complement strand
TGGTGACTACGGCTCGTGTTGTTTTTCCTTTTGACACGAGCGCTGCGGGTGCGGTTGAGCGCCCGGCCTTCCCTGCGCTCTCTCAGCTGTTTGAGAAGTGCAATGAAGATTTTCTGGCAAAGCTCGGACCGGACACGGGGCGCGAGAATGAGGCCGCATGTGCATTGTTCGTCATTGCGAGGCGCTGGAAGCGCCGAAGCAATCCAGAGTCCGGACGACAGAACTGGATCGCGTCGGCGGCAAATGCCGCCTCGCGATGACGGAAAATGTGGGCGCAGGCGCCACGCGCTATTTCTATTCACGCGAATGCGGCAAGCCGCATGCGCGTTATGGAAACATCGCAACCTGGTCGATGCCGGTGGTCTCGGCAAAGCCGAGCATCAGATTGGCGTTCTGCACCGCCTGCCCCGACGCTCCCTTGGTCAGGTTGTCGAGCGTGGAGATCAGAATGGCGCGACCGGGCTGGCGATCGGAGACCACGCCGATGAACGTCATGTTCGAGCCGCGCACGTGCCGCGACTGCGGCACCTTGCCGAACGGCAGCACATGAACGAACGGCTCCTTCTGATATTGCGCCACGAGGATCGCGTGCAGGTCCTGCGGCGTCTTGCCCTCCAGGCCCCGCACATAGATCGTGGAATAGATGCCGCGGTTCATCGGCATCAGATGCGGGGTGAACGACACCACGACATTCCTGCCGGCGGCCTTCGAGAATTCCTGATCGAGTTCGGCCATGTGGCGGTGGTGACCCACGCCATAGGCATGGACGCCTTCCGATACTTCGGAGAACACCATCTCTTCCTTGGCGGCGCGACCGGCGCCGGTCATGCCGGACTTCGCGTCGATCACGATCTCGTCCGGCACAATCACTTTCGCTTTCAACAACGGCACCAATGGCAATTGCGCGCACGTCGTATAGCAGCCGGGGTTGGCGACCAGCCGCGCGCCTCTGATCTCGTCGCGATAGACCTCGACCAGCCCGTAAACGGCTTCGCCCTGGAGTTCGACGGCATGATGCTCATGGCCGTACCACTTGGCGTAGGCTGCGGGATCCCGCAGCCGAAAATCCGCGCTCAGGTCGACGATCCTGGTCGCGGGCGCCTTGGCCAGCACCTCCTTGAGCACCTTCTGCGTGGTCGCATGCGGCAGCGCGCAGAAGATCAGATCGAGCCCGGCCTTGGCCCAGTCCAGTCCCTCGATCGCGACGAGCTTCGGCAGATCATAGGGCGCGAACTGCGGAAACACGTCACCCATCGCTTGGCCCGCTTTGCGATCGGCGGTCAGCAGCGCGATCTCGAACTGGGGATGGCGGATCAACAGCCGCAACAGTTCCGCGCCGGTGTAGCCGGAGGCGCCGAGTACCCCGATCTTTTTCGTTGTCATGACAAAATCCTTTGCATCAATCCGTATCGCAGATGTGTGTCAGGGGTGCAGGCCTTCGTTGCGCCGACAGGATCGCGGCGACGGCGCAGCCGAGACGGGTCCGTTCGGTTCGGCAGGTCGGAGAAATTCAAGTCGGCAATGGTCATCGCAAAGCTCCTGCTCAGATGGAAGAGCCGAAATCGAACTGCCGGAAATCTGAAAGAAGGTGCCGCAGAACGATTGTCGGCGGCAAGGGACGATCAAACGCGACCGATCGCCCAAACCGCGGAGACGCGGCGGCGACGGCGAAAGGCGCTGGTGATCAGCATCGTCATGGCGGCGGCATATAGTCGCCCCGCGCAGCGCGGTCAAGCGATCGGGTGACGGACCATGCGCATCGACAGCCTTTAGCCCGCAATGAATCCCATGATCTGCAGCAGCCACCGCCCCCAGGAGAACAACTGTTCGCCGACCCCGAGCACCACGGCGGCCCACAGGAAGGCCGAGGTGAAATTGGCGATCTGGAAGTGCCAGTAAGGCATCTCGAAAATGCCGGCGGCCAGCGGCACGAACGCGCGGAGCGGCCCGAAGAAGCGCCCGATAAAGATGCTGGGCACGCCCCATCCCTGCACAAACCTTTCGGCATGAGGCAGCATGTCCGGTCGTTTCGACAATGGCCACATCTGCGCGACCTTATCCTTGAAGCGATAGCCCACCCAGTACGATATCCAATCGCCGCAAGCGGCGCCGATCGAGCCCGCCAGCCAGGACGGCCAGAAGCTGATGTCGCTCACCCCGATCAGCGCGCCGATCGCAACCAGCGCCGCCCAGCCGGGAATAAACAATGACAGAAACGCCAGCGACTCGCCGAAGGCGAGGACGAAAACGATCGGGGCGGCCCACACCGCGTGATCGCGAACGAAGTCCGCGATCACAGGACCGATCTCGTCAAGATTCATGGTGGGGTCCTGTTGCGGAATGCGGGCGGGCATTCTCGCATGCGTGGGTTCCCCTGCTCAATCCCGAACAATCACGGCTGCGCGAGGACGATCGGCTAGTGCCCGGTTTTTCGACGTTCGTGAACCAGCGCGGCGACCACCGACACGAACGTCGAAAACCAAAGGGCACTAGCAAGCGTATGAATCCAGTACCGCTTTCTATCTGAAGTCCCTGAGAGAGGTGAGCGGCGAATGGTGCAGGGACTTCAGATAGGCGGTACTGGCCGCATGAACCTTTGCCGGCACTCGCAGACCAATCCGCTCGCAGCGTAACGCGGCATCCACCGGTGTGGCGCTGGCGCGGTCTTGCAAGCGAACCCTTGTCCGTGCATTGGATCGCCCGGGAAACAGGGAGAATCGTCCATGATCGGCACCATCATGATTCGCATCAGCGCGATCGTTTTGACCTTGGGCATGGTGGCTGGAATGGTCATGGGCGCGAAGCAGGATTTCATGCTGGCGCCGGCGCACGCGCATCTCAACCTGGTCGGCGGCGTGCTGATGTTCCTGTTCGGCCTTTACTACCGGCTGGTGCCAGGTGCCGATCAAGGTCTGTTGCCGAAGCTGCAAGTCAGTCTGCACGTGCTCGGTGCGGTGGTGTTCCCGATCGGCATTGCAGCCGTGCTGCTCATTGGTCCCTCCGCCGAGATTTTCCCGATCGCAGGCGGCATGATCGTCCTGCTCGCGACCGTGCTGTTTGCCTGCGTTGCCTTCCGCAGCCCGGTGCCGGCCTACGCCTGACTAGTGCCCGGTTTTCGACGTTCGTGAACCAGCGCGGCGACCACCGACACGAACGTCGAAAACCAAAGGGCACTAGCAAGTCTATGACTCTAGTGCCGCTTTCTATCTGAAGTCCCTGAGATGGGTTAGCGGCGAAGGGTGCAGGGACTTCAGATAGGCGGTACTAGCATCCCCGCCACATTTCTCCCGGTATCCGTGGCATAGTCGCAGGGTCCGATTCGAGATCGCCCCTGACGACGAAATGACTTGAAGAATTATGCCGAAGCCCTTGAAAGCCCAACGTAAAAGCGGGAATGACGACCTGTTCGCGTCAGCCCCCGCAAATCCTAAAAGCGGCGGCGCGAAGGCGGCCCCGCGGGGAACCGGCGCCGAAGCCGGCTACACCGCGCGCGATATCGAGGTGCTCGAGGGTCTTGAGCCGGTCCGCCGCCGTCCAGGCATGTATATCGGCGGCACCGATGAGAAGGCGCTGCATCACCTGTTCGCTGAAGTGATCGACAATTCGATGGACGAAGCGCTGGCCGGCCACGCGTCCTTCATCGAGGTCGAACTTGGCGCCGACGGCTTTCTCACCGTCAGCGACAATGGCCGCGGCATCCCGGTCGATCCGCATCCAAAATTTCCGAAGACATCCGCGCTCGAAGTCATCATGTGCACGCTGCATGCGGGCGGCAAATTCGACTCCAAGGTCTACGAGACCTCGGGCGGCCTGCATGGCGTCGGCGTGTCGGTCGTGAATGCGCTGTCTTCCGTGCTGGAGGTCGAAGTCGCGCGCAGCCAGCAGCTCTATCGCATGACGTTCGAGCGCGGCAAACCGAAGGGCAAGCTGGAAAGCCTCGGCAAGGTCAATAACCGCCGCGGCACCCGCATCCGCTTCAAGCCGGACGCGGAGATTTTCGGCGCGAAGGCAACCTTCAAGCCGCAGCGCCTGTTCAAGATGGCGCGCTCCAAGGCCTATTTGTTTGGCGGCGTCGAAATCCGCTGGAGCTGCGATCCGTCGCTGCTGCGCGGCATCGAGGACGTGCCGGCCGAAGATACGTTCCATTTCCCGGGCGGCTTGAAGGACTATCTCGCCGCCGCGATCCACAACGACACGCTGGTGCATCCCGACATCTTCTCGGGCAAGTCCGGCAAGAATGGCGGTCACGGCGCCTGCGAATGGGCGGTGGGCTGGACCGCCGACGCCGACGGCTTCCTCTCCTCCTACTGCAACACGATTCCGACGCCGGATGGCGGCACGCACGAAGCGGGCATGCGCAGCGCCTTGCTGCGCGGGCTGAAAGATCACGCCGAGCGCGTGGGCCAGGGCAAGCGCGGCGCGCAGATCACCTCGGAGGACGTCACCGCAGGTGCCGCGATCATGCTGTCGGTGTTCGTGCGCGAGCCGGAATTCCAGGGGCAGACCAAGGATCGCCTGGCGACTGCCGAAGCGCAGAAGATCGTCGAGAACGCGATCAAGGACCCGTTCGATCATTGGCTCGCCGGCAATCCCGTGCAGGCCAACAGGCTGCTCGAATTCGTCGCCGAGCGCGCCGAGGAGCGAATCCGGCGCCGGCAGGAAAAGGAAATCTCGCGCAAGACCGCGGTGCGCAAATTGCGGCTGCCGGGCAAGCTCGCCGATTGCAGCAACACGGCCGCGGAAGGCAGCGAACTCTTCATCGTCGAGGGTGACTCGGCCGGCGGCAGCGCCAAGCAGGCGCGCGAGCGCGCGACGCAAGCGGTGCTGCCGCTGCGCGGCAAGATCCTGAACGTGGCCTCCGCCGGCAAGGACAAGCTCACCGCCAACCAGCAGCTCGCCGATCTCGTGCAGGCGATGGGCTGCGGCACGTTAGCTCATTACCGCCAGGAGGACCTGCGTTACTCGCGCATCATCATCATGACCGACGCCGACGTCGACGGTGCGCACATTGCCTCGCTGCTGATCACCTTCTTCTACCGGCAGATGCCGCGGCTGATCGACGAGGGCCACCTTTATCTCGCGGTGCCGCCGCTCTATCGCCTCAGCCATGGCGGCAAGACGTTCTACGCCCGCGACGAGGCGCATCGCGACGAAATCCTCAAGAAGGAATTCCGCGCCAACGCCAATGTCGAGATCGGCCGCTTCAAGGGCCTCGGCGAGATGATGCCGGCGCAGCTCAAGGAAACCACCATGGACCCGCGCAAGCGCACGCTGCTCAAGGTGACGCTGTTGTCGGAAGACCGCGAGGGCACGGCTGATGCCGTCGAGCGGCTGATGGGCACCAAGGCCGAAGCGCGTTTTGCCTTCATCCAGGAAAAGGCCGAATTCGCCGACGAGGACATGCTGGACGTGTAAGGAGCATCTCGATGCGCGCGCTGCGTCTTGTTCTCGGCATTCTGGCACTACTTGTCGGGCTCGTCTGGATCGGCCAGGGCACCGGCACTTTCCCCTACCCGTCGATGAGCTTCATGATCCGCCAGATCGAGTGGGCCTATATCGGCAGCGTGGTCGCGATCATCGGCGTCATTCTGGTCTGGCGGTCACGCCGCGCCTGAGCAGGCCATAGGCCTCGACCAGCATCGCCTCGATCTTGACCCAGTCGGCCTCGCCCATGGTTTCGCCATGCGCGTCGCGATAGGCCATCGCCCGCGCCCGCGCGATGCCGGCCTCCTCGATCAGTGCCTCATCGCGGCCGTAGATCATGGCCGAAGTGGCGGCGATGGTCCGGCCGTAAACCTTCGGCGGCACGCCTTCGCGGCGGGCCTGCCACCAATCCAGTTCGAGCGCCGCTGCGCGTTCGACATCGAAGCCGGCGGGCGCAGCCTGCCGCAGCACGCGGTAATAACTGACCAGCCAGGGCAACGCGGCGTTGGCCTCCTCACGCGACCGCGTCGGCTGGAACAGCCGCGCCGCTTCGGCCGCCGCGACCGCAATCCTCAAGCTGTCGAGCGGCGAAAAGCCGAAAGCGTCGCGCGACGACAGATAGAGATTGCCGAGCAGGCCGAGATAGCGCTTCTCGTAATAGTCCCGCCACATCGCGGTCTCCCGCGCTGCCATTCGGCCCGGATCGAAATCGCGCAGATTCGCCTTGCGCGGCAGGCTCGCATAGAGGCCAGTGACCAGCAGCGCAGCAATCATCAGGGCGGTTGTGATGCGAAAGCTCAACGGCTAGGCCCCTCATCCGACACGCGGCCGGCAGGATTGCGCAGCCCCGCGATGTATACGAACGGGCCGGGTTCGTGGTTTCGCGACGGCTATTGGTGCGCACCGCGAAATGATATATTCGGCCTCAGTTACCGTCTGCTGTCGGAATGTTGTTTGGCGCCATCTCGACTTGAATCACGAAAATGCTGGCTAGCCCCGACAGGGTTGCAGCCCAATATTTGAAGAATTCTGTTTTACGGTCTGCCTCGGGGGGACGCCATGATCCGGCGATTTGTCCTACTGCTCTGTCTTGTGATGGCGAGTTCGCCGGCGTGGGCCGAACGGCGGGTTGCGCTCGTCATCGGCAATTCCGGTTACGTGTCGGTCGCGGCGTTGGCCAATCCGCGAAATGACTCGGCGGCGATCGGATCCCTGTTCAAGGATGCCGGTTTCGATGTCGTGGACCTCCGGCAGGACGTCGGCTCGAACGACATGAAGCGGGCGATCCGGGATTTTGCGGCGCAGGTCGTGGATGCGGAGATCGCGGTGATCTACTACGCCGGCCACGGCATCGAGATGGATGGCGCCAACTACGTTCTTCCCGTCGACGCCAAACTTGAGCGCGACCTGGATGTTGAAGATGAAGCCATCCCGGTGGACCGTCTGCTGCGCGCGCTTGAGCCAGCCAAGAAACTCCGCCTGATCATCCTCGACGCCTGCCGCGACAATCCGTTCGCCCGAACGATGAAGCGCACAACCACCTCGCGCTCCGTCGGGCGGGGACTGGCGAAGATCGAGCCTACGACATCCGATACGTTGATTGCCTTCGCTGCCAAGGCAGGATCGACGGCGGCAGACGGTGATGGCCTCCATAGCCCATTCACAACGGCGCTGTTGAACAATCTTGCATCGCCCGGCCTTGATCTGCGTCTTGCTTTGGGCCGAGTCCGCGACGAGGTCCTGGCCAGCACTGGACGAAAGCAGGAGCCATTCGTCTATGGTTCGCTCGGCGGTTCGATCGTGGCGCTGGTGCCGCCTCGCGAAGAAAAGCCAGCCGAGGCGGCGGTTCCGACCGACCCGGACGCTGCGGTGCGCCGCGATTACGAGCTGGCGGCGCAAGTCGGCAGCAAGGAGGCCTGGGATTCCTTTTTGACGAAATATGCCAAGGGCTTCTACGCCGATTTGGCGCGAGGCCAGCGGACTAAGGTTATCGCCGCTGAGAAGGCGACAGCAGAGGCGCTGGAAGCCAAATTGCGGGCTGAGACCGCCGCCAAGGCCGCGGCCGATGATGCCGACAAAACGCGACAGAAAGAGCGCGCCGCGATCGCCGAGAAGGCACGGCTGGAGGCCGCAGCCAAGGAGCGGCAAGCCGCAGCCGCCGAGCTTGCCCGCAAGCAAGCGGTGGACCGGGCCAGGACGGCGACCGAGGACAAGCTGAAAAATGAAGCGCGACAGGCCGCACTTTCGGATACGCGAAGCCTGTCGCCGGCAGGCACTATGTCCGACACGCTTAAACACGAGCCCCCGAACGGAACACTCCGGTACGGTGCGGTCATGCTTGTTGACGACGGAAGTTGCCCACGCGGTCAAATAAAGGAAGTCACCGGTGGTGATAACTCGCGAAAAATCCCCCGGACGAAACGGTGCGTCACGCGCTGATCGGGCGTCCGCCCGCGAGAGGAATGATCCTAGCGCCGGAACGTCTTGATCTCCGACAGGCTGCCGTCCTGGTAGGTCAATTCGACCGACACCGATTTGGTCGAAGGCGGCACCTTGAACAGCACCTGGGCGTCATGCGGCACGGAGTAAGGATCGCGAGGGTCGCAGGGCGGCAATTGCACGGTCTTGTCGGGCACGGATGAATCGACGCCGATCCGCACCTGCCGGATGGCGCAGCGATAGCTGACGAGGTGGGTGTAATAGACCAGCAGGCCATTGAATTCGCGGAAGGCGAGCCAGCTCGACGCGGTCATATCGAGGATCTTGCGCTGGTCCTTGAGCAGCGCCTGTGCCGGATCGAAGCGGATCGGGAACGGGCCCTGCATGTCGCCATTGGCGTCGACATAGCGAATCTCGATCGTCGCGGCCGGCGCGTCAGCGTCGAGTTCGATCGAGGGATTGGGAATCCGCTTGCGGGTGCGCGGATCGAGCGCATCCATGAAGCCGGTCTCCCTGAAATCGCCTGCCCCACCCATCCGCCAGGAGATCGCCAGCGCCGGATCGGCCAGCGAGAACACGACCGTCCAACCGCCATTGTGACGCGAGAAGCTCGCGATCGGCGCGTTGGTGTTTTCGGGCTGGGGCGCAAGGCGCGGCGCGGTCTGCACCGGCGGCAGCGAAGCAAGCTGCGTGCGAGGCTGCTCGACCACGTCGATCTTGCGCGCCTCGCCGTTCAGCACGACATCGCCGACAATCTGGTCGTAATAGGCCGGCGTCTGGATGTGATGGATGCTGTTCGCCATGTCGCGCACCTCGCTTTGCGTGCGCTTGGCGATCTGCACGAGGTTCAGGCCGGGCTCCTGCAGGGAGCGCGTGAAGTTGCGGGTAAACACCGAGTTCGGACTGTTGTCATTATCGGAAAGACGATCGAGCGCGGTCTGCTTGGCGCCCGCGGAATAGACGATGAAGACCCCCTCCGGCGGCGTCATCGCGGCGAGGCCGCCGTCGCCGGACAGCGCGCGGGTGCCGTTGCGCTCGAACGGGTTGTTGCGGCAGGCATCGAACACGAACACCGCCGTGCGCGCGCCGCGCTTCTGCACGCGATCGATCACCCGCTCCGCCGACACCGAGGCGTCACGGATCAATTCTTCCTGGCCTTCGGTTGCGGCCGGCACGTCGGTCGGCAACAGGTAGTTGTCGCCCTTGATCTCGAAGCCGTGGCCGGCGAAGAAAAAGAACGCCGTGTCGCCTGGCTCGATCATCTTGTCGAAGGCGAGCAGCGTGTCGGCAAAGCCGACGCGGCTCTGGTTTTCGGCGACCAGCACCTGAAAGCCGAGGCCCTTCAGCGTCTCGCCCATGGCGCGGGCGTCGTTGACGGCCTTCTTCAGAGAGGTGACGTTTTTGTAAGCGTCGTTGCCCATCACCAGCGCGACGCGTTTGTCGGCGAGGGCCGGACCTGCGGCACCCAGCGTTGCCAGAACGGCGACAGCCATTCCGAGCATCGAAAGCCAGCGCTTGCTCATGGTCGATTCCCCGCCGCCTCGGACCGCCGACTGATCCGGCGGACATCTTCCTTCCGATAGTCGTGCGGGCCATGGAGGCGGTTCAGAGCAAGCGGCCCGGGAACGCCCGCAAAATGCGATTTCTCCCCGTAAACATTAAGCTTTTTTGAAGCCTGACGGGCCGTCCCGCATTGACTTTGGGGATTTGGACCCTATGTTTGCCGCGATTGCGGCGGGAATCGACGATATCGATTTCCAGGACCTCGGTCTGGCTTCGTTACGTCGGCGCCAGGTCGCAAAGTCCCCACATCGCCTTCGACAGGCGCCGCCAAAAAGCCCACGCGTTGCAGATGTGCCGTTCCCGATTGGGGCGCGATGGCCTTACGATTTTCCCAGACGGCACTGACGACTGACTAGAGGCTGAATGTCCTTTTCAAATCTCGGCTTGTCCGACAAGGTTATGGCGGCCGTGGCCGCCGCCGGTTACACCACCCCCACACCCATCCAGCAGCAAGCCATCCCTCACGTTCTCGCCCGGCGTGACGTGCTCGGGATCGCGCAGACCGGCACCGGCAAGACCGCCGCCTTCGTGCTGCCGATGCTGACGATGCTGGAAAAGGGCCGCGCCCGCGCCCGGATGCCGCGCACGCTGATCCTCGAACCGACCCGCGAACTCGCCGCCCAGGTCAAAGAGAATTTCGACAAATACGGCGTCGGGCAGAAGCTGAACGTGGCCCTGCTGATCGGCGGCGTTTCGTTCGGTGACCAGGACGCCAAGCTGACCCGCGGCGTCGATGTGCTGATCGCAACCCCAGGCCGCCTGCTCGATCATACCGAGCGTGGCGGCCTTCTGTTGACCGGGGTCGAAATCCTGATCATCGACGAAGCCGACCGCATGCTGGACATGGGCTTCATCCCGGACATCGAGCGCATCTGCAAGCTCGTTCCGTTCACGCGACAGACCCTGTTCTTCACCGCGACGATGCCGCCGGAAATCCGGCGGATCACCGAAGCCTTCCTGCACAATCCGGAGCGCGTCGAAGTCTCCAAGCCGGCGACGACCGCATCGACCGTGACGCAGGCCTTCGTGAAGACCGGCCGCGAGCCGCATGAAAAACGTGAGACGCTGCGCGCTTTGCTCCGTAGCGCCAAGGACCTCCAGAACGCGATTATTTTCTGCAATCGCAAGCGCGAAGTGGCCCAACTTCACAAATCACTGCAGCGCCACGGCTTCGCCGTCGTCGCCCTGCACGGCGACATGGACCAGCCGGCGCGGATGGCGGCGCTCGAGCAGTTTCGCAAGGGCGAGTCGCCCCTGCTGGTCGCCTCCGACGTCGCCGCGCGCGGCCTCGACATTCCCGCGGTCAGCCACGTCTTCAACTTCGATGTCCCCCATCACGCCGACGATTACGTCCATCGCGTCGGCCGCACCGGCCGCGCCGGCCGCTCCGGCACCGCGATCTCGATCGTCGGCCCGGCCGATCACAAATCCTTCGTCGCCGTCGAAAAGCTGACGGGACAAACCATCGCCCTGCTCGAGGGATTTGCCGCACCTGAGGCGGCCCGCCACGATGACGATCAACCCGCAGCTGAGGGCCGCCGGCATCGCGGCTCGCGCCATGAGTCACGGCGTGATTCGAAACGGCCGCGCGAAGCGCCGGCCCATCGCGAGCCGCGTCACGAAGCACCTGCCAAACCGGCAAAGGCAGCGAAGCCGGCCGCGTCTCCGCCACCCTCGATTGGACGGCCGGCGGCACCACGCGTCGAGCACTCGGACAGCCAAGGCGATTTCGTCGACCAGTCGCATCTGCCAGCCTTCTTGTTGCGGCCGGTGCGCGCGCGCGCTTGATCGTAAAATTTTGACCGTCATTGCGATCCTGCGCTGAGTTGAGTGGGCGATCATCTCGCCGCACTACGCAAAAAGCGCATGACAATCGCTCTGCAATTTCAACGTGAGAACGAGCGGTCCAAGTAGCCCAATACCGTTTTTGCTGCTTTGCCCGCGCGTTTACGCCTCATTCATTCTCGTCGCTTACCGTCCCGCTTAATCAATTTTCGATCTTGAATTTTGGGGCCCGAGCTTCATCACGGCTCGGATTTTGGGGATCATAGCGGTGATACGGTTGCTCGATGAGCATGAGCGGACAATGGCGTTCGCCGAAGTTGCGCTGGGGCAGATCCGTTCGCTGCGTCAGACCGCGGTCCCGCGCAATTATGAAATCTGGTACGTCTACGCCACCGGCTACAATCCGACGCTGAACCGGATCATCAACGAGACGCTTGCGCGTAACGGCAAGCTGACCGAACTCGATCTCGAGCAGATCTACGACACCTATCTCTCCCAGGTGCGCAACAGTGATCGCATCGACAAGGTTGGCGCGCGCGTCGTCAGCGAGGTCGACGACATCATGGGCGTTATCACCGACGCCCTCGCCAACACCGAGACCTACGGCAACTGCCTCCAGGCCGTGTCGCACAAGCTATCGGGCACCGCGAGCCGGGAGACCATCGTCTCGGTCGTTGAATCGCTCATCAAGTCGACGCACGAGATGAAGACGACCAACCAGGAGCTGGAGCAGCGCCTGATCGTTTCCAAGCAGGCGATCGGCAACCTGCAGCAGAGCCTCGAAGCGATCCGCGCCGAGAGCATGACCGATCCCCTGACCGCGCTCGGCAATCGCAAGTATTTCGACCGCGCGCTGATGGAGACCGTTCGCTACGCGCGCGAGAAGGGCGAGCCGCTGTCATTGATGCTGTTCGACATCGACTACTTCAAATCCTTCAACGACAATTACGGCCACCTCACCGGCGATCAGGTGCTGCGCCTCGTGGCGATGACGCTGAAGCAGAACATCAAGGGCCAGGACATTACCGCGCGTTATGGCGGCGAAGAGTTCGCTGTGCTGCTGCCCAGCACCGCGTTGCGCCAGGCGCTGACGGTCGCAGACCATATTCGCCGCGCCGTGATGTCGAAGGAACTGAAGAAAAAATCAACCGGCGAAATCCTCGGCAGGGTGACGATCTCGGCCGGTGTCGCGATGCTGGCCCAGGCCGACGATGCCGACACGCTGATCGAGCGGGCCGACGCCTGCCTCTATGCCGCCAAGCGCAACGGCCGCAACCGCGTGATCTGCGAGGCGGACCCGGAATATTCCCGCGAGGCCGACGTCCAGGTCGCGTGAGGACGTCGTTCAAAGACAGCCGGGCTCAACAGCGGCTTCACATCGATGATCAGTCAACGTCCTTCGTCGGGGTCTTCGGCGAGGTCTCGCGCGGCGCTGCTTTGCGTTTCGGCTTCGCCGGCTGCGGATTGGCAAGAGCTGCCTCACGGTCCGCCGCTTCCTTGGCCAATCTCAATGCGCGTAACCGAAGGGTGTTCTTGTCGATTGCCGCCGCCCGCGCCGCATGCTCCGCCATCGCGCTCTTGCCCTCGGCGGCCATCCGATTCTTCTTGTCGGTCTGCGTTTCCACGTTGGCGGAATCTCTGTCTTTGGCCAATGCTGGTCCTTTCGGGCGGCGTGAGCGCTGCCGGCCAGCAGTCTCGCATGCCGGCCCGCGCGATACAACCAACAGCAATTTCCGCGGGAACAAGGGCCGATAGCGGCCTAATGCGGGCCGCGGCGGCGCTCTGTTCCAGCGCGAGGCGGTCGATCGGCCCGCTTTGACGGCGATGGTTCGCGTTTCGATATTGTCTTGGCAGCCGGTTTGGCCCGCTGCGACTTCTTCGCCGACGCCCGTTTCCGGCGTCCCTTTGCGAGCTTGCGCCGTGTCGCCGAAGCCAGTGCCTCGCGCGACCATTGCGCAAGTTCATCGGGATCGTCGAACAGCCGCGCCGGCACTGTCCAATAGGAGTTGACGCTGACCGTGCGCGTGCTGGTCGAATAAGAAAAGGGGACGCTCCCTTCGGCGGCAAAGCGCGGGATCGTGGTCTCGTCAGCGTTCAGGTAGAGATCACCGCGCAGGAACAGCGCGAAGCAGACATCATCGGCATAGACGCCCAACCCGGAAAACACGCGGCGGACGTCGACCGCGCCGAAGGATGCAAACAACTCGGCGAGCGACTCCCGGTCCATAGGCGAGGATTTACCCTTACAGGGTCGCCGGCGTCAGCTGCACCGATTCACCACAGCCGCAGGCGCCGGTCTGATTCGGATTGTTGAAGACGAAGGTCGCCGCCATCTTGTCGACCTTGAAATCCATCTCGGTGCCGAGCAGGAACAGCACCGCCTTCGGATCGACCAGAACCTTGACGCCCCTGTCCTCGACGATCTCGTCGCTGGCCTTGATCTCGTCGGCATATTCGACGGTGTAGGACATGCCCGCGCAGCCGCCATTCTTGACACCGACGCGAAGGCCCGCGATCGGCTTGTCGGCGCGTTCGGTCAATTCGCGGATACGAGCCGCGGCGGCCTCCGTCAGCCGCATCACCTGCGGCCGGGGCCTTGGCTTGGCTGGGGTTGATGTCACCGGCATGTTGCTCATGTAAGTATCTCGCTGACGCATTCCAAGAAGCTTATCGGCCGCGGCTCAATTGCGCCTTAACGCCGGTGATTTCGCAAGGCCTCACCACATATTCAGCACGAGACGCGCTTCGTCAGACATCCGGTCCGGGGTCCAGGCGGGCTCCCAGACCAGGCTGATATCGACACTTTGGACGCCAGGCACGCTGGCGACCGCATTCTCCACCATGGTCGGCAACTCCTCGGCGGCCGGGCAGTTTGGCGTCGTCAGCGTCATTTCGATCGCGACCACGCGGTCGTCGCGGATGTCGACCTTGTAGATCAGGCCGAGCTCATAAATGTCGGCCGGAATCTCCGGGTCGAATACCGTCTTCAGGGCGCCGATGATGTCCTGGGTCAGCCGCTCGGTTTCGTCCGGCGGCAGCGCGGAATGGACCACGTTCAGGCTGCGGGCCTGGTCCGTCTGGCCGTCCGAGGGTGCCTCGTTGACGGGCGCGGGGGCTACGGCGGTTTGATTGTCACTCATGCGAACAACTCTCCGGCCTTGATCAGGGCCTGCGCCAAAGCGTCGACCTCGGCGCGGGTATTATACATGCCAAACGACGCCCGGCACGTCGCCCCAACATTGAACCGTTCCAAAAGCGGCATCACGCAATGGGTGCCGGCGCGGACCGCGACCCCTGCCCGGTCGATCACGGTCGCGACATCATGCGGATGTGCGCCCTTCATATCGAAGGACACGATCGGTCCCTTGTCGCGGGCGGTGCCGATGATGCGCAGCGAGTTGATCTCGCGCAGCCTGTCCTGCGCATAGACGAGGAGATCGCGTTCATGGGCGGCGATCCGGTCCTTGCCGATCGAGCCGACATAGTCGATCGCAGCACCCAGGCCGATCGCCTCGACGATCGGCGGCGTGCCGGCCTCGAACCGGTGCGGCGGCTCGCCATAGGTCACGACCTCGCGCGACACTTCGCGGATCATCTCGCCGCCGCCATTGAAGGGGCGCATGTTGGCGAGCAGATCGTATTGGCCGTACAGCGCGCCGATCCCGGTCGGACCATAAACCTTGTGGCCGGTGAAGGCATAGAACTCGCAGCCGATGTCCTGAACGTCGACGTCGAGATGCACCGCGCCCTGGCTGCCGTCGATCAGCACCGGAATGCCGCGGGCGTGCGCCAACCGCGTCACCTCTTTCACCGGCACGATGGTGCCGAGCGCGTTCGACATATGCGTGATCGCAACGAACTTGGTTCGCGGCGACAACAGCTTCTCGAACTCGTCGATGAGGAAATTGCCCTCGTCATCCACGGGCGCCCATTTCAGCACCGCACCCTGGCGCTCGCGCAGGAAATGCCAGGGCACGATGTTGGAGTGGTGCTCCATGATGGAGATGACGATCTCGTCGCCGTCCCTGATCATCGGCCCGACGAAGGATGATGCAACGAGGTTGATCGCCTCGGTCGCGTTGCGCGTGAAGATGATTTCTTCATTCCGCCGCGCCTTCAGGAAGGCCGCAACTTTGCCCCGGGCATCCTCATAGGCTTCAGTCGCGGCATTGGCGAGATAATGCAGGCCGCGATGGACGTTGGCGTATTCGCTGGTGAACGCTTTTTGCATGCGGTCGAGCACCGCCTGCGGCTTCTGCGCCGAAGCTGCGTTGTCAAGATAGACCAGCGGCTTGCCATAGACCTGCAGCGACAGCGCAGGAAAATCCTGCCGCAGCCTTGCGACGTCGAATGAACCGTTGGCGACCGCCGGATGGGTCATTGTACTCCTAGCTCTACCTTCTCTCCTCGTCCTGAGGAGGGCGGATTTTTATCCGCGCGCCTTCAGCCAGCGATCGGCGGCCGAGATCACCGCCTCGCGCAGCCGCTGGTCGGCGACGGATTCGATCGCCTCGCCGACAAAGGCCTGGATCAACAGCGCCTGCGCCTCGGCCTCGGGCAGCCCGCGCGCGCGCAGATAGAACAAAAGCGCTTCATCGAGCGCGCCCGAGGTCGCGCCATGGCCGCAGGTGACGTCGTCGGCGAAAATCTCCAGTTCGGGCTTGTGATCGGCTTCGGCATCCTCCGACAGCAGCAGGGCCCGCGTCATCATCTTGCCGTCGGTTTTCTGCGCGTCGGGGCGGACGATGATCTTGCCCTGGAACACCGAGCGGGCACGGTCACCGAGCACAGAGCGGAAGGTTTCGCGGCTGACGCAGTGGGGCACGGCATGATCGACCAGCAGTGTCGAATCGCCATGCTGGGTGTTGCGCAACAGATTGACGCCGAAGGTC
>Ga0081455_10004267_pt1 | contig 16104 bp, 17 predicted proteins | sample TabmetS3T2R1_FD_70207 | JGI IMG/M metagenome (GOLD analysis project Ga0081455, IMG submission 70207) | Tabebuia heterophylla rhizosphere microbial communities from the University of Puerto Rico - S3T2R1 | ecosystem: Host-associated > Plants > Roots > Rhizosphere ... | reverse complement strand
TACCGCGGAGGAAGTTAAGGAAGGTCTGATCGCATATAGAATTGCTGCTCACGCAGGAGACCTAGTAAAAATTAGGGAAAAAGCCATCAAATGGGACAGAGACATTACCGAAGCTAGACGCACCTTGAACTGGGATAAGCAGATCTCCCTGGCGATAAACCCAGAAGAGGCTGAAAGAATTAGGAACAGGAGACAAGGGCAGATCCATTCCAATAGTACTCCTTGCACCATGTGTGGGGGGGCATGTGTATATATAATGCTCCCTCAGCAACGAATGTACAAACGGAAATCAGATGAAGAAATTGAGGTACAAAAAGATGCCCCTGCCTTATCTCCTCATGAGTCAAAAAGCGGCAAATGATCAATTGTGAATGACAACCACATATGGGCATGACCAACTTCAGGTAACCCAGACTATGGTGTAGGCAATATGCAACATCACTGATTTGCTATGGTAGTTATGGTTCGTCCTGTGATTAACTAATATTGGTTCCACTGAATAAAATTTCTATATGATACTCAACATTTGCCTCTAACGACGTTGAATCAAATTTTTTTGTTACGCACAAGAAATCGTATAGAATATGAGAATCTGATTAACAGTTGAGCTAAGGACAACAACGGCCAAACACAGTGAATGCTTGAAACTAATTCGTGAATACCTAAAATTTAACCAGTCCTAACTTTTCAATCGGATACCATTTAACACCAGCATCTTAAGGAATTTGTGTCAATATTTAGAAAATGACAGAAATGTCAACTAATCAAACTACTTGCTTCATAAGTGCGTAGCCCACGTTCAACAATTTTATGACGGTAACTAAAAAGTTAGGGACTATGAACGGTTCTATTAGTGGAAGAAACTGAACCTGACCTGTCTGATCTGCCTCTTTCATTGTCTTTATCCTGTCCTGTGCTTATCTCATCTTCCTTAGGATGCAGCAGTGATTTTCTAGCCATCAGAATGAGAATTCCTCCAAATAAAATAAGGACTGTCGCCAGACCTTGTGCTCCGCCATTTGGGACTGCAAGAAAATATACCATCGCAAATATAATAGAATTGGAAGCCTGTATTGCATATTTCAGCGGTTCCCTAAGAGAGATTCTCTTAGCAATTATACCGATAACAAAGAAGGTAATGGTAGGATAAATAGCAAGTAGTATAAATTGATCAATGTCGATTCCGTTATGCGTCAATACCTGGCTACCTCATAGTAGTTCCGTTTTGCATTTATTTTTACCTTATCCTATCTAACAATAATTGGGCTTAAATCACGTTATATTAGATTTACTTCAGTTGCTTCCCCACTGCCAATCAAAGACCTTGCATTTTCAAAGGGTAGGCGTGCGACATCTTCTTTATGAAACGGACCGTACTTGTTCATATCTATGCCAACGAACTGTTCCATAGGTTTGAGAAACCTCACGAGTATTTGTCTAGACCGAACTTTCGATGATATTGATTCTAGAACTTTAGATCTGCCGCTAAGAGTAGCTTCAAGTACATAATCTTTTCGTTTACTCGAATCTAGTTCTGCGTCTAGAACGTACTTTTCTTCGTCAGTCAATTTAGAATAGTCTGTGATCGGGGGAGTTTCTGATGAGGACGCCGATCTGGAAGAAGCAGACTGTTGCTGTTCGATAATCTTTTGTAGACGTCTCTCAAGCAAGAGCGTTGTTGCTTGAGAAATCAATTCTAACATCCTGTCTCTTATCACGACTTCTAAGCCATCGTACGTTTGGCCTTTTAGTTTGGACATAATATTGGCTATATTTTGATAGGTGTCCAAAGGGATAAGTTGTAAGGTAGGGAGTTGGGATTCCTTTAGCAGTAGGGTGTAAACTTCCTTGATAGTTTTTAGGCCATCCTGACTATTGATAGAGCTGCTCATACTATCCCCCCGTCTTTACTTTTCACTATCTTTATCACTTCGTAAACCTCATTTATTACTTAATCTAAAAAGTCTAGATAGATAGAACTTAGGTTATACCTTGATAACACGTTGTTAAAATCTTTATTACTATGCAGTTTTAGGATTATTATCGTGAGGACAACTGGGATTTTAATCTTGATAATCGTTGCGATATTCATTATTGTTGTATTAGCCACATTCTTCTTTCTATTACGGTTATCGCTATTTATTTTTCCTACCTCTCAGAGTCTGGATTTTGAGAAAATTTTATTACCGTTGTTGTCGTGGAAACTCTTGTCAAATGACTTGATGTCAAAACAGCTAATTCAAGTTAGTAGCATTATCTAGTTTAGTAATACACCATAGGCTATAAAAAAGGACCACTGCTGCTGTTTTCCTTGCAGTTTAAAAACTTCGTTATAGATACAGCGATCGATAATGGTAACAATAGTTTAAAGATGGATTACCGAGAAGAGGGGTAGAAGGAACGCATTTCTTTCAATTGCTAAGTATTAAATATGCTACCCTTATGTTGAAAAATAGACAGAATATTGAAATGTCCTAGTTGTTCGGCAGAAATGCAATTAATGCAAAAGTACGAGGTTGATATTGATTACTGTCCAATATGCAAGGGAGTATGGTTGAATAGAGGAGAAATAGACAAAATAGCAAACATTCAGAACAGGTATGAGGATGCACATTACCAGAAATATCACTACGGGCAAAGGGACTATGAAGACTACGACGTTGGTTATGATAGCGGACGCAGAAGAAATAGGGGCTTCTTTGAGGACTTGTTTTACTTTTAATTTCTGAATAAAGGATCCACCCATACATTCATTATTTTTGTTCGGTTTTGCATCAAATTCGAACGTGCACGTGTGTATTTCAAATTATTCTACTCGACGTCTGATTCCTTCTGTATATCCATTGCTATTGGTGACTTCTTTACTAAGTCCCTCAAGGTATCCAGATCGGTAAAGAGTCGAATCATGTCTGTATCTTCATTTTTCAATTTGGCTTTTAGAGGAATTTGGTTTCCCCCTTCTGTATCGAATACTATTAGACCCTTTCCCGCATCCAACTTCAAATCAATAGGCATGATTAACGTAGTGTCAGGCCATCCCTGCTGAATATTAATTTTATAAGACCCAAGGTCACTTTTGGCGTTACCCACTAAATACCCATCTCCGACATCTAAATCAAGGTTCAGCTTCACAAACGTACATACTATCTTGCAACATATATCATTGTCCCTCTGTTCGACGCATAATTGTTAATTTTATCGTTTATTTTTCCATAATGAATAATAGGGAAGCGAATGGCCTAGTTCACAAAGTGAACTTTAGTTTAAAACTTAATTATAGGCAATCGTTGCTTACATAGGGACATTCTGGTTGCCGTACAAGATAACGGATGGCAAAATAGAACAGGTTAGATACACCGTAGATGATGTGATGCGGAAATTAGATGACGATAATATAAAATTCTTGGATCTACAATTCACCGGCCTTCTCGGTAGCTTCCATCACACAACTATTTCTGCAAATATATTTCGTAGGGAGGACTTTGAGGACGGACTTCCGAAGTTGGATGGATCTTCAATAAGAGGTTTTACAGCAATTCATGAATCGGATTTGATTATTCTGCCAGATCCTTCAACTTACGCTACTATTCCTTGGATCGAAAAAGACAATACTGCTAGATTAATATGCAATGTGCTGAGCGGAGGTTCAGCAAAAAAACCTTTTCCTCGCGATCCCCGAGGAATCGCTTTACGAGCAGAGGATTTTGTTCGCAAGTCTGGTTATGATGTATCTTATTGGGGACCCGAAGTGGAGTTTTTTGTTTTTGACAAATTGGAAGTAAATACTATGACACCATACCACAGTCAGAATTATAATATAGTATCTAGGGAGGCACCGTGGTCGACTGTGGGGGTCGGATACCATCTAAGGCTCAAGGAAGGCTATCTTCCTAGCTCCCCTGCCGACACGCTAATGGGTTACCGCAATGAATGCGTCGATATATTGAGTAATAATTTTGGCATAATCTGTGACGCCCACCACCATGAAGTAGCCACTGCTGGCCAGTGTGAGATCGATATCAGATATGATGGTTTGGTAAATGCCGCTGATGGGGTCCAAAGCTACAAACACATCGTAAAGAACGTAGCTGCAAAACACGACATGATTGCGACAATGATGCCCAAGCCGATTGCTCTTGACAATGGATCTGGCATGCATGTTAACGTCAGCCTATGGAACGGTGACAGGAATGCGTTTTTTGACAAGACCGATGCGTATGCTGAAATTTCTGAGATAGCCCGCTACTTCGGTGGTGGTATAATAGATCATGCAGACTCATTGGCCGCAATAGTTGCTCCTACTACTAATTCCTACAGGAGGTTGGTACCAGGTTACGAGGCTCCCGTATATGTAGCCTGGAGCACTGGGAATAGGTCTGCTATAATTCGAATACCAGGACACTACAGGGGAGAGAAGTTTTCGAATTTAAAGAGGATTGAATTCCGCGCCCCTGACCCCTCATGTAATCCATATTTGGCATTCTCGGCAATAGTTGCTGCAGGAATTGATGGGATCAAGAAAAAAACATCGATAGGGGATCCCGTAGATGAGGATATCTTCAAAATGGATCCTCAGAGAAGGAGGGAACTTGGTATCAGGCAGCTGCCGGCAAGTTTGAGAGAAGCCTGCGAATCTTTGGAAGCAGATAGAAACTTCCTGAAACCTATTTTTAGTGACGACACTCTAGATAGCCTTATTGAGCAGGAACTCAAAGAACATAACGAAGTTGTTGTAAGACCTCACCCCCACGAATTCTCTATGTACGCAAATGTTTAGATGGTTGGTAGGAGAGACCATTTCGTTTATGCGTGTAATCGCTCGAACCGAAACGCTGGTAAATGCTGCTAAACAGTCCTATCTTCTATACAAGCATCACGCCCCAATCGTTCCCGCAAAGCCAGAGGCAATACGAGCAAGGTCCCTTATTCCCTTAAATCTAATTTTGAACTCTTCTGATATAGTAAAGACCTCTGGTTCCTTATTTAGCCTCTTTCTAAATTCTACCTCATCAGGTCCATAAAATAGAAACTTTAAATGAAATTCCCGCCGAGCCTCGTGTTCAATGTTTAACCATATGATACTCTGTCTGTTCCCTATTGTAAAAACCTCCTGCAGGGTGTTTTCCTCCTTCGAGATAGTCAATTCGTCGCAATAGCAAAATTCAGGAAGAATAACAAAATAGAACACCGATGGGTTCCGGGAAACATATCTATCCTTAAACTCCAATGTCCCAGATTTCGTTTTAGTTTTCCCAATACAGAATCGTTCATAAACTTCTCTTTGACCGGTTAGAGTATCGAACCTTAGTAACAACCTACCCTGAGTCAAGTTTCTGGAGATAGAAGAGAGATTATTGGGTAATTCCATTGCCTCATTTCCTTTCGAATGCCATTCATAGAAAAGTGGTCGATAAGTCCTGTATTCTTTCGCTATACATCTCATGGAATGAAGATCAATAGCAGACAAGATGCATTCTGAAACATACGCCACTAGAATAAGTTAGCACTGGTAATTAATTTGACTTTCTATAAAAAATGATATTATGTCAATCGGAATTCAAGGATTCAATCTTTGTTCGTTCTTCAGACACGCCGATATTCCAAACACAAACTGCGTATTCATTTGCAAGCCAATATTTGGGATAGATTGATTAATGATATGGTCTGAATTATTCAAATGGCCGAACACGGCGAGTTTGATCCAAAAACAAAACGGTGGTTTTGCAGTTATTGGATGTCCAAACAGGAGTGGATTGATGTACATCACTACCCTGCCACGAAGGCAATAGAGAAGGCGAACGATAGTATAAATGAAAATCCTTGAATATCTCAATTAGAATGATTATTGTATCTCAAAGTTGGCGTCGATCCAATTTTGCTGGGACATAATTTGATGGCTAGTCCGCAAACCATCTCAAGACGTCTGCTATCGAACGATATCAATTAGATGCAGTCCGATTAAGCAACCAGTGCATTATTTTTCTATACTGGAAGAACATCAGAGTTAAGACCAAGTGCTTGCTAGGAAATGGTTGGAAACCAGAGCTAATAATTACACTATAAAACATGTGATAGACTTTCACCATTTCTTCGAATTCTTTCTTGTCGCCCTTATTTCTTAGACCGTTCGCAAAAGCTATCCACGATTCAATTTCGGTCCTAATGATATTCTCTTCAAATATGAATTGATTCATTGTTCTGACTGGATTCTTTTATCCATATAACAAAGAAGGTACCTACTTGGGGGGGCGAGGGGCCCAACTTCACAATATCAGATAGTATTGCGTGTTGCCTAATTAGATGAAATGGAAACTAGAAATTTGTAGCAAGAGAAGTAAGAAAAAGTGAATAAAAGATAAACATTCGTTTGACAATTAACTACGGACACTAGACTGAACAATCTAGTTTAAATCTATAATATAACAGAATATTATAAATTTGAATGTGGTAATTGGATATGTTCTATCACTCTATCTCAAATCTACCCTGCATTGATATTACCAAAACAGACCTACCTCTAATATACCGATTAAGAATACTTGTCCAGTATGAAAAGCTTTAGTCAAAATGCACTTCTATTCATTATCTTGACGACAGGAATATTTCTATTAAGCGCGCAAATTTTTCCTAGTACCTTAGTTGAGGGAAAAAGGCAAACTCAGGCTTCAACCACTGTATGCGATGCCAATACTGAATCATGTAGTACTACGGTTTGTACTGATGGACAACCTTGTGTGACCGCACAAACCCCTACTAATACGGGAACAAATCCAAAACAAGATGATTCGAATAATAATGCACCAGTAGAGGAGCAGGCACCAGTAGAGGAGCAGGCACCAGTAGAGGAGCAGGCACCAGTAGAGGAGCAGGCACCAGTAGAGGAGCAGGCATCGACGGTTCCAGAGGAACATGATCCCTTTTTTGATGATTACGTAGACAGGGATTTTGATTAGGATCTGACTTAAGATCCCATGGTCGGAACTTGGATAAGATTATCGCCCATGGGATGACGGGTCACTAGTCTGACATCAACGACTTATTGATTGAATGCGGATGAGTATTTGACCACATAGATTTGCAAATATCTGAGGAAAAGATAATAATTCTATGAACGAATCAAAATCCCCTTCTTACTGATATTTTTATTAGTATGCTTCTTAGTGCTAAGGCAGTCATATCCTATAATATGTTCACCCTTCTCTTTCCTTTGGACGCGTATTGCCAGTAGATTTGCCACAACAAAGTTTCTTTGAGGAAGTTTGTGTCAACGTAATAGCTGCCGATAAGAAAATAAAGTTTGCTGGAATTGTTGATTCTGAAGGTAAGTTGTTTTTTGGCAAACACAGGCCGAATCATAGTAATAAGGAAAGAAGTTTTGCTGTTGAACCTAGTTCATTCTACATCCGCTACCTCATTCCCGCAATTCACAAAATGGAGAAGATTCCAAAACGATTCCAAAACGCAGCAGCAAGGAAACGGAAAGAAAATTCAAGCCATCCCGGACTCTTTGGCCTAGTAAACCTCTGCAATGGCTCAATTAGGCTTATTGTTATTCCAATAAACGAAGACATCAATAAAAGGTATCTTTGTATATTCATCCTAAAATAGCTCCTAGATTACATTCCCACGTCTCAAGATGAATTATCCTACCTTGGTGCGTACTGATGCAGAAGAACAAGGGTTAATCAAAGAATGTTGTCTAATTATTATCACAATAAATGCATGTTACGATCTAGAATGCCGCAAACCCGAAATGAAAACACAATAGGAAAACAATTAATCTGGCAACCAAGATTCTGAGGCATTATTGGTAAACCCAATCTATTCGTTACAATGTTTTGTGAGGAATGAAAAAGAATCTCTAAGTAAAAACAAGATGATTATGGTATAACCATCAAAAGCAAACAAAAACCATTAAAAAGACTTCGTCAAAAAGATTTAAACTTAGTATCTAGTCCTTTTTGTTGACTCTCATTCTGAAAGGGATACCCTTCTCGACTAGTTCTGCATGCGACTCACATAATAGCATTTTGGACTTGTGAGATTTGCCTTGTTCTATTTCTACCTCAACTTCTACAGGAAAACTGCAATCTGCAGCTTCACAATCTATTTCTTCGCGTCTTAATTCTTCGAATTGTTCTTCCTTTGGGATCAACCTTTGATTGGCATGAACTTCAAAAATATCCTTATTTCTTCCCACTTTTAGAATGCTCTGTATCAGTTCATTTATATCTAATCCGCCGTTCTGCGACTGATAATATACCACTACCTTGTACGATCTTGTCTTTTTATTTTTCTTCTGGCTAATTCTAACTTCGAAGGTGTCATAACATGACCGATATTTATACCCTGTACTGATTCCAGTACCCTGCATTGCAACATTTCCAATATATTGATCATTTGATGTGATTAATTAGAATATTTTTAGGAAACCTGCTACGTTCTTACCTAACAGTTTTGAATGCACCTATCAAAAAGTCTGCGGGTGTATTTTTGGGAAGGCAGTTGCCGAATAGATTGTATACTAACCATAGAAGATAACCAGTGGGATTTAGACTTCAAATACATTCAGATCGAACAATTGCGATGGTAGCAAGGAGCAAATTAGGACGTAAAAAATTGGGATCAATCAATAGTCGAGACATTCACTTTTTATTGAGATGTGGGACAATCATAGTCTATGTGCGGTGTTGCTTTTCTATAATCCCCAACTTATCTTGTTGACAGTCTTTATTTTTATAAATGGAGCTTCCCCCTCGTTCCAAGGGTCTTTTCTTACCCATTCAAACTTCCTGTAAAATCTTTGGTAGAGATCTCTAAATTCCCTCCCCTTTTCGATAATGTTTGCAGTACCCCGCACTATTACTGCCTTATTCTCGACTGATGAGTTGTAAACATCGATTACCGCTGCTATTCTATTATTAACTTTGAGATTCTTATATTTTTGAGTTTCATAATCCGTGGCAAAAAATAAAAAGTTTTTTTGATAGATATAAGTGACGGGGACAATATGTGGTACGTCATTACGCGACGTTGAAACCCTACATACTTCATTTTCTAAAAGAAATTTTTCCTCGCTTTTGCTAAATATTGATTTCTGCTCATTCTTTCTGTTTTTCTTAGTCATTTTAGGTTTTCATAGATCCGATATACTATTTATTTATGGTTTTGTTATTTTTAGTTTCTAGAAACGAGATCAGAATACACGTCGATCTTCAAACATAACTCATGTCGAAAAGATTGCAGATCCCACCCTACTATGAAATATTTCCGAAGCCAAGTAAATCAGCGCTGTCTTTTCTCAAAAGTACCAGTTGCCAGTGATCGCTTGAAAAAAAATCTATTATGAATCAGAACATATTTGGCCTCAGTTGAGGATAATTGGCTTCGTTAAATTAAATACACAGGATCTGAATTTCTCGCTGAGACCAAAGTATGAAAGATGATAATATGTCCATCTCATGTGTGTGAAGGTTTATTTCTAATGAGCCCTAAGAATCGGTGAAACGTAACATGTCTTCGGAAGATGACAATAAAAATAGGGATAATAAGGTTCCCGATGCTAACAAGAGGGAGACAATTAAGGAAGTATCATTGAAGGTCTCTGAGGCGGAGCAGCGGGATGTAGGTAGGAAAATTGCACGAGTCGATCCTGAAGTGATTGAGCGACTTGATATTACAAGTGGTGACGCTCTAGAGTTATCTTCACTTGGAAAGAAGACCACTGTTCTTAGCTGGCCTGCAAGAAGTAGTGACAGAGGTAGAGGTCTAATCCGAATCGATGGTTATACAAGAAACAGACTTGACGTCGGCATCAACGATCAAATAGAAGTTAAAAAGGTTGAATCAAAGGATGCTAAAAGTATAACATTTGCTCCGACAGAACCGCTGAGAATAGTAGGAGCTGAAGAGTATCTAGCTGAATATCTAAATGGACAGTTAATGACAAAGGGGGATACAATACCTCTTAGTGTTATGGGACAGAGAGTAGACCTGGTGGTGATCTCTACGAGTCCTTCTGGCCCTGTCATAGTAAATGACTCTACCAAAATTACGGTGTCAGAGGAAAGTGCAAAAGCAGTACAGGTATCAAAAGAAGGTGGAGTTCCATCCATAACCTATGAGGATATTGGAGGACTTGGAGATGCAGTAGGCCGGGTAAGAGAAATGATCGAGCTTCCTCTTCGACATCCAGAATTATTCAAGAGATTAGGTGTAGAAGCTCCCAAGGGAGTACTTCTTCACGGGCCTCCTGGAACAGGAAAAACATTATTGGCAAAGGCTGTAGCTAATGAAACTAATGCTAGCTTCTACACCATAGGGGGGCCTGAGATAATGAGCAAGTACTATGGAGAATCCGAGGAAAGATTAAGGAATGTCTTCGATCAGGCTGAAAAAAATGCCCCATCAATTATTTTCATCGATGAGATTGATTCAATTGCTCCAAAAAGGGAAGAGGTGACGGGAGAAGTTGAAAGGAGAATTGTCGCACAACTCTTGTCATTGATGGACGGTATGTCTGCAAGAGGGAAAGTTGTCGTAATAGGGGCCACGAACAGAGTAAATGCTGTCGATCCAGCGCTTCGACGGCCGGGGCGGTTCGATAGAGAAATAGAAATTGGTGTTCCTGATAGAAACGGAAGGCTGGAGATACTCCAGATACATACAAGAGGGATGCCACTTGCAAAGGATGTTAACCTGGAGAAGCTTGCTGATATTTCACATGGATTCGTAGGAGCTGATTTACAATCCTTATCTAAAGAGGCAGGAATAAGAGCGTTAAGACGCGTACTCCCTGAGATCGACTTATCATCTCAAAGTATTCCAGTAGAGACTCTGAGGAAAATTATAGTTACGATGCAGGACTATTTAGATGTCATTAATGAGATGGAGCCTTCCGCGATGAGGGAGGTATTTGTTGAAGTCCCTGATGTTAAGTGGGATGACATTGGAGGACTACTGTCGATTAAACAAGAACTACAAGAGGCAGTGGAATGGCCGCTCAAATATCAACGGGTCTTTACGTATGCTGACGCCACTCCACCAAAGGGGATTTTACTTTATGGACCTCCTGGAACAGGCAAAACTCTGATAGCAAAGGCTGCGGCAAACGAGAGCGAAGCTAATTTTATTAGCATCAAGGGTCCGGAGTTACTCTCAAAATGGGTTGGTGAATCTGAGAAAGGCGTTAGGGAAGTATTTAGGAAGGCAAGACAAGCCGCGCCTTGCATAATTTTCTTTGATGAGATAGATGCGATAGCTCCAAGAAGAGGAGGCGAACTAGGAGGTGACTCACACGTAACAGAGAGGCTGATAAGCCAACTTCTGACAGAACTCGATGGCCTTGAAATACTAACTAATGTAATTGTTATCGCTGCTACTAACAGACCTGATATCATTGACCCAGCATTGTTGAGACCAGGGCGCTTTGATAGGCTACTGTATGTTCCCCCCCCAGATATGAATTCTAGATTGCAGATAATAAAGATCCATACTACGAAGAAACCCTTAGCAGAGAACATTAGTGTGGAGCAACTAGCGAGAGAAACAGAAGGTTATACAGGTGCGGATATTGCCTCTTTAGCTTCTGCAGCTGTCATGCTTGCTCTGCGCGAACATGTGTCAAGATATGAGGACCCGCAGCAAGCAGACAGCCATGTACAAGAGCTTAAAATCCAGATGAAGCATTTTGAAGAGGCTATGAAGAAGATCAGGCCATTATCAACTCAGGAGCTAGATATGTACAAGAAGATATCAGAGCTATTTGGAAAGTCAGAGATCGGTATCGGAGGCAAGAAGGAGATTTCCGAGGCCGGCCTGGCGTAGGGTCTCCAGAAACCAGAGCGAGTAAGACTTTAGGCACTGATTTAAGCCAAAACCGGAATCTTTACCCCCTTCTATATCTATCACTCCAAATCACAGATAATTTTATGAGTGCTATAATTAAACCGGGAGCAGAAAATATTTCATGACAATCCGGGTGAAGCTCTCCTTGGCAATTGCTCGTTATTATTCTCGATATTTGATCCCAAATTATACACTAACTCTTTAGTCATGTCGATCTTTAAAGCGGGACTTTTCATTTGCTAGATTCTTGATCTCAATTTTCTGAAAAATAGGTTTTATCTCTGCTATGATATGATCAGGTTCTATGTTCAAATTTGACGCATTTTTCCACGGCTGGATTCTTAGGGTAGATGTATTCTCCATTTGCAGCTGAGACCAGATCTTTTCTGAGGAGAAGGGAATAAAAGGCTCCAATAATATTGCTAGGCTGGACACCGCATTCACGGCCAAAAATAACGTAGTGGAAGTCTCATTCCTGTTATTTTGGGGGTGATTGCTATTTACATTACTGCGGCTCGTATCTGACCCTTGGATCTTCCACGGTTGCTTTTTCTGGAAATACTGATTAAAATATCTTGAAAACTCGAGAACCCTTTTCAGTCCCCTATCCGTTTCGTTCCTACTAAGGAATTCTCCTACGTCCTGTGAAATCTTACCTATTTCTTGAACAGCGTCACTATCAATCTTATCATATTTTCCTGGAGTGGGAACTCTACCGCCAAATGTTCTATAGGTAAATGATAAGGATCTGTTTATGAAATTCCCGATATTATCGATCAAATCATTATTAATCCGATCTGCAAAGTCGTCCCAGTCAAAGTGAACATCTGCCTGCGAACTGGGCGTCACCAATGCAAGATAAAATCTTAAATAATCTGGGTGATTCCTTTTCAGGAAGTCACGCAAGCCAATGTACCAGTCCCTACTCTTTGATATCTTCTTGTTATAGAGCAACAAATGCCCTCTGGTGGGCATGTAGTCCGGGAGCTTGTACTCACAGTCTATTCCCATTCTAACAGCAGGAAGAAATAGGTAATGATGATACACAATATCTTTTCCTATAAAGTGATAGATGCCTGATTCATTCCAAACTTTCCGCGCATCATCTTTACCGATCTCTTTTCGGCTTTCTATATAGGTCAGAAAGGTAGAGATATAAGACAAATGATTGTCGAACCACCCGTAGAATACCTTCCCCTCCGCTCCTGACTTTGGTATTGGTATACCCCAAGATATGTCCCTTGTAATGTCCCAGTCCTGAAGACCTTTTTCAATCCAATGCAGCACGTAATTTTTTACGTCGCTATTAAGGTTGTTATTATTAAGCAGCCATGCTTTTAGCCTATCTGAAAAGGCAGAGAGTCTAAAAAAATAGTGTTTACTATTTTTTTTTATTGGTCTTCTACCGCAGATGGCACACTTTGGATTAAGTATCTCTCTGGGTATACTGCCACATTTCTCACACAGATCAGAATATTGATTTTCTGCACCACACACTGGACACGTACCCTTTACGTACCTATCTGGTAAGAACTTTTCATCATATTCACAATAGAATTGAGTTACATCTAACGCGTAAATGTGACCTTTTTTATCAAGTTTATCAAAGACGTATTGGACAAATTTTATGTTTTCATTTGAACTAGTATTAGAAAAGATATCAAATGAAATTCCGATGGATTTAAAATCTTCGTAGTCTGCATTATTCCAAAAACCAACATAATCTGATGGACTTTTGTTTTCTTTTTCAGCCTTAATTAATACAGGAGTTCCATAATCATCTGTGCCACAAATATATGAGACTTTTTTTCCCATATGTCTGTTGTATCGTGCAAAAATATCAGCGGGCAAATAAGTAGAAGTGATATGACCTAGATGGATTTCTCCATTTGCATACGGTAAAGCGGCTGTAATAATAATATTATCATGGTCAGTACTGTTCTTTTTTGTCGAATCGTAATTGTATTTAACATAATGATAATCATCACAATCATTCTGAAGTGACAAGCTAATCCCTTTAATTCCTATTAATTTTTCTTCATAATATATGAAAGTACCGAAATTTTCATTATGTTGGAAGGTATTAAACATCCGACCCTATTGAGTATTACTGACGGCCATGGTATGAGACTGAAACAAACTATTGTACGAGAGATTGTAGATACTGATTACTTTCTGTGGATGATATGAGATATTCAAAATACCAAACTGTGTAGTAGTCAAATATAGTCCAATGACGACGAGAATATAGAGAAAATAAAACAGTGTGCCCATAATATGATCCTACAATTTGTGGAGGTATGTTCCTGTAGGAGGAATCATTTTTTTGATGAACTATCGTTAATATAGATATTTTATCAGCTAATTATAGAGCTTGTTATTTTCGTGGGCACATCTCTCCAATAATATAACTTGCCAATTTGCATGCCATTTTGCTCGTTACACTTGAAACTGCCTAAATGATTTGAGCAACGGTTACACATAACTAAGGGGAACGATGCAGGATAAGGTTTGACCGACCTTGAACAGTTTTTGACATGATGATATGCAGATTCATTTGTCGTCTAGGGGACGGACGCCCTGATCTTCTAACCTAACCTCTTTTATATAGTGTGAATGAATATCTCCATCATCATAAACTTCACCTATTTTCATATAGCCTTCATCTGTGTTTTCAGCTGGGTCAGAGAAGCTGGCCAATATATCCATACGAATAGGAGATCGAGTTGGCAACAATTCTCTGATAGACATTGGAATATCGTCATCCATCTCATCACTTCTGTAATAAATACTCAGAGAAAAAATGCTTCTACCTATTTTTCCCAGTTCTATAACTGCGGGTTTATATTCCTCCTTCAACTCTTGCTGCAGGTCATTAGCTTCCCGAATTTTACCGAAGTTATTTTCTATTAATTTAGCCAGCTTCTGTTTGTTCTCTTCATCGAAGGGATTGCCAAGTTTATTAAGAGTTTGAAGAAATGTGCCTTCTAGACGCAGAATCATGTCGTAGTTTAGCCTTCGTATATATATAAGAAATTAGCCATCGATTCATCAACCATGAACCACGCGTGAGACTACGCCCCTCTGACAGCAATACTTCTAACTTTGTCCTTCCAAAAAATATTCTATGTTAACTGAATAATGGAAAATCTAATAACTCGTCCAAAATATTACAATCTGAATAATGAAAACCGCCGCACTGTTCAGTTCTATAATTTTGTTATTTCTAGCATATCTTGCTCTTGCATATATTATGCCCTATCCAACTAAGGAAACAGCAGCATCTGCGCAGAGGTCTCCTTCATTAAATTCTGATCAGAACGATAGTGACGGAGACAATGAAAATGAATTATCGACATACTCGAACCCCGAACTAGGGTTTAGATTAAGATATCCAAATGATTTTCTCATATCTGAAGTTTCTAACTCCCCTCAATCAAAGACAGTAGTATTTCAAAAAGTCCAATTTGCACCTGAAACAGGGGCTTTTTTGTCGGTAAACTCGACAAAGTGGGAAAAAGTAACTACATTCGACGAGCTCAAAAAAATTATGAATGATACCATCAGAGAGGGACCGGGAATCACGATTCAGGATATCGACACAGTAAACATTTCAGGAATTCCTGGGTACAAAGTAGTGCAAAATTATTCTAATAGTCCATATGGCAAGGACGCTACAGCCATATTCATTGGAGCCGTCCGTGATAGCACTATTTATATGCTGAGCTCACTCTCAACAGATCCAGAATCTCTCCAAGAAATGATTGACTCCTTCGATTTTATAAGGTGAACTTTCCTGTTTCTTCACTAGAAGGTGTTTCCCTTATTGGATGCAAAAATACTCTAATATTTATGAAATTTTATATGGATTTGGTAGTCAAGATCGCCTTTTTGTTTCAGGACTATTGTAATATTTTAGAAGTATTATTACCAACTATAGACGATTTTTTCTTGAAGTGACTGGTGATTGTATATCCTATTGATTGACGTGTGAAGGATAGAAAACGTTGGGCTTATATGTTCTCTTCTAAGACAGCGGGGAACTTCGGGGAGGCCAGGAGACTGAGATCGTACGAATTATATCAAGTGAAATCAGGCAACCATAGCTACTTTTATATCTAAGCATGAGATTTACCCCGTGTTGGTAACACAGGCATATTGTGTAAAATGTAAGTCAAAGAGAGATATGAAAAATGAGAAACAAATAACAATGAAGAATGGAAGACAAGCCCTTACTGGAACCTGTTCAGTCTGCGG
>Ga0081455_10004266_pt1 | contig 16108 bp, 14 predicted proteins | sample TabmetS3T2R1_FD_70207 | JGI IMG/M metagenome (GOLD analysis project Ga0081455, IMG submission 70207) | Tabebuia heterophylla rhizosphere microbial communities from the University of Puerto Rico - S3T2R1 | ecosystem: Host-associated > Plants > Roots > Rhizosphere ... | reverse complement strand
GAGGTCCTGTTTCAAGCGGCGCGCCCGCTGCTGCTGAATGGCATCGAGGATGTCATCAGCCGAGCAGATTTGGCCGACCGCGGCATTTTTCTGACGCTAGCGCCAATTGGTGAGCAGCAACGGCGCTCCGAGGCCGAGCTTTGGCGCGAGTTCGACCTCGCGCGACCCCGCATCCTGGGCGCGCTCCTTGACGCAGCAGTACGGGGCGCGCAGACCTTGCCTGACATTCGTCTCACCAGCTTGCCGCGGATGGCCGACTTCGCTCTGTGGGCCACGGCGTGCGAACCAGGATTGTGGCCCGCCGCCACCTTTGCACGCTCCTATGACGCGAACCGCAGAGCCGCAGTCGAGGGAATCATCGAGGCGGACCCAGTGGCGGCTTGCGTGCGGGCTCTCATGGCCGAATGCAGCAGCTGGGCGGGAACCGCATCAGACCTTCTGCGTGCCGCCAGCGCTCTTGCCGATACCAAGATCTCCAATTGGCCCCAAAATCCCGGCGCCCTCGCGGGCCGGCTGCGTCGTGCGCAGACGTTCCTTCGTATGCTGGGCATTGAAATATCCTTCACGCGCGAGGGGCGAGCGGGCACCCGGACGATCAGGATAATCGCGGGGGTGGAGAACCGAGCCACCATCGTCAGTGCTGTCAGCAGCGTCAGCACCGTCATCACCGGCTGCCACAACATCTCGATCGACCTTGGAAGCCCACCACAACCGGGGCCTTCGTCAAGCCCGTGAGCGATGCTGACGATGCTGACGCTGCTGACACCCGGAAATCAGTTGTACGGCCCTCCCTCGCCGAATGCGGGGTCAACTGGGTTTGCGAAACAGGCCCCGGCCTCCAGGGGCGTCGTCATGGCCGCTCCCCCTACTCCGCCTGGGCGCCGGCGAACGCCCCGCAAGAGAAAGCCAATTGGGACGCTCCGAGCGGGCGCCAGCGGCTGGCATTGTGGCGCGCGATCTGGATCCGCAGCTTGCATGCGTCCTGGTCGTGCTGAAGAGCCGCAATCAGCAGAGGCGGGTTGCCCGGCGGCCAATGCCACACAGCGCCGCCGATCACCTCGAACGGCGCAAGGGGCAAAGCAGGAGCGTCCACGTGGGTTTCCTTGTTCGTGGGGACGCGAATCAGCGTCGAGAAACCCCTGAAAAACTCGACAAACGCATACTATTTCCAACAAATTAGTATTGGCGCTTCGCTTTGATTTTCGCCGAAGAAACATGGCCAAACGAACCCAATTTGAAAGCGCTAGTCGAGCGGCAGTTTCGTCCGACGCAGCCCCTTGATCGCGGCGCGGCGCTTTTTGGACTCGAGCCGATGCTCGCGCGCGGCCGCGGTCGGTTTGGTCGCCCGGCGCACGCGCGGCGCCACGGCGGCGCGGCGAATCAAGTCGAAGAGCCGCTCGCGCGCGTCCTCGCGATTGCGCTCCTGGGTGCGATGGCGTTGCGCGTTGATCACCAGCACGCCCTCGCGCGTGAGGCGTCTGCCGGCAAGCCGCTCAAGCCGCGCGCGCAGGTCGCCGGAAAGGCTCGGCGAGCCGCGCACGTCGAAACGAAGCTGCACCGCGCTCGCAAGCTTGTTGACGTTCTGCCCGCCCGGACCCGAGGCGCGGATGAAGTGCTCCTCGAGCTCGTCCTCGCCAATGCCGATGGAAGGAGTGATGCGGATCATCGCCGACCTGATGCAAAGCGCCTGCGCGGTCCTTGCGCCGCTCGCGCTTGTAGAGCAGCTCCGCGATGGGTGTCGATAAACGTGCAGTGATCTGAGTGTGCTCCCTCCCCGTTTGGGGGGAGGGTTGGAATGAGAGGTTACAGAATGATCGCCTGCTCGCTTTGCAATGATTCACTCAATCACCTCGTCCGCGCGGGCGAGCAGCGTCGGCGGCACCTCCAGGCCGAGCGCCTTGGCTGTCTTGAGGTTGATCACAAACTCGAACTTGGTTGGCTGCTGGACCGGCAAGTCGCTGGGCCTTTCACCCTTGAGTATGCGGTCGACATAGGACGCCGCTTGGCGGTATGTCTCGAGCATCTCAATCCCATAAGACATGAGACCGCCATTTGCAACAAAGTAGCGGGCTGGATAGACCGCGGGTAAGCGGTGGTGAGCGGCGAACACAATGATCGATTGACGATTCGTTGCGGTGAACAGGTCCGGCAGCACGACGAGCGCGCTAGCGGATTCGCGCGCGACCTGCTCGATTACACCTTCCACCTCGGCCGGGTTGTGAACCTCTGCAGCAAGCGGATTTAGCGACAACAATGGCGCGGCAGTCTCGACCGCCCTCGCATAAAAGAGAGGTGCTGTGTTCGGATTAAAGAGATATGCAACTCGCGTGACGTTTGGAGCGACCCGTTTCACCAGTTCAAGCCACTTACTCGCTATTGAGGGCTCGAAATTCGTGAAGCCGGTGAGATTGCTACTTGGTCGCGCCAAGCTTTGCACCAGACCGGCGGTGAGCGGGTCGCTTACCTGTACAAATACCGTAGGGATCGTACGGGTCACATCCCTCACCGCGACGGCGATGGGGGTCGAATTGGCCAGGATCACGTCCGAACGCAAATCGACCAACTCCTTGGCGAACTGCCGCGCATGCAATACGTCACCCGCACTCCAGCGATAGACGAATTGAACATTGCGGCCCTCAGTCCAGCCCCGCGCCGCAAGTGCCTGCCGGAAAACCGCGACGCGCGCCTGTCCCTCTGGATCATCTGAAATCCCCATCAATACGCCGACGCGCCGCACACGATCGGGCTGCTGCGCGCGGGCAGCAACGGGCCAAGCCGCCGCGCTGCCTAAGAGAATGATGAACTCACGCCGTTTCATATCAGGCATGGCCCCTTCCTCCCGCTCGCCCGGGAAGTGACCACCACCAGCCGACCTGACCGAAGCATCAGTCTGCCGCAAGCCCAGTGTGCCCCAGCCGGGACCGGCAAATCCTTGGGGCAGTGCTTAATTGTTCTGAATTTTCTTATTCGCGCTCCCAAACCAGGATGGTGATCATTGCACTGCCGAATGCATTCGGATAACGGACTTGGGTAGTTTCTACGAGCCGCCTATCGCCGTCCAAACGATAGTGATGCAGCTCCTCGGTGCGCGGCCATCCGTCATCCCAAACCAAATCAACCTGCGCGGCGAGGTCGCTCCCCTGAAGGCGATAGTTGCCTGAATAGGAAATTATCGGCGGGGATGCATTGTAGCTCTCCGGTGTGCTCGCTAGCGGTTCACCGCCTTTCGTGGTCGCGAATCCGAACACGCGACCAGCATCCGTAAATGTAAGATAGCCCTCCGCTTGCTTGTCGCACACGTTTTCTCGCACTCTGTTGTTGATATCCTCGGTCATGAACGCGACCAGTTTCCAGGTGCCAGTGAGCTTCGTGTGATCGTTCCCAAGACAAGATGAGCCGTGAAGCAGGAGCCCCATCGTCAACGCTGCACAAATTGGAATCCTATGGCTGGCGGGCATGGTTCCCTTCCCGTGGCTGTCTGTTGCACCCTCGGATTCGGATCGTATTGAACTTTTTCCAGGACGTGCGTGAGCTGGTTCACACTTGCCACCGACGTGGCTCAGAGGGTGACTAAAGGGCCCCCGATGCTGACGCACCGGAGAAATCCGTCGATCCCGGGGGAGTCGGCTGCATTGTGCGCAACCTCATTCGAGGTCGCGTCCCGGTCATCGAGGAGTACCCAGCGCGGCGGCTAGCCCCGCGTCTCGTGGTTACTGATCGATCTTCGCCGCCTTTTCGCGAGCGTACCACCAGGTTTCGGGGATGCCGCGTGCGTAGCGCGGTTTGGTCGCCGGCCGGCCGAACACATCCCAATAGGCCAGCCAGTGCGAGGCCTTGTACCAGTGCGGAACCCAATAGCGGCCGGCACGGATCACCCGGTCGAGCACCTTGCAGGCCGTCGTTAGGCTTTCCCGGCTATCGGCTGCGATGATCCTATCGATGAGCGCATCGATAACCGGATCGGAAATGCCCGCCAGATTCTGCGAGCCCCGCAAAGCGGCAGCCTGTGACGAAAAATAGCTGCGCAATGAGTCCCCTGGCGTGCTGGAAAAACTGAACCGCTGCACCGTCAGGTCGAAATCGAAATCATCGACGCGCTTGCGATATTGCACGGGGTCAACGAGACGCAGGTTTGCATCGATGCCTAGCGTCCCGAGATTCTTGATGAACGGCGTATGATGCGGCTGCAACGATGGGCCGTCGAGCAAGAACTCGACGCTGATCGGTTCGCCCTTCGGCGTCACCCGCTTTCCGTCCTTGATGACGAAGCCAGCCTGCTGCAAGAGTGCGCTGGCCTTGCGAAGCAGTACACGATCCTGACCCGATCCATCGGAAACCGGCGGGACGAAAGGATCTTCGAACACCTCATCGGGCAACTTGCCGCGAAATGACTCCAAGAGCGCAAGCTCCTCCGCCGAGGGCTTGCCCACCGCCATCATGTCGGAATTCTGGAACACGGAATGCGTTCGTTGATAAGACCCGTACATGATGGTCTTGTTGGTCCATTCGAAATCGAAAGCGTTGATGAAGGCCTCGCGCAGGCGCTTTTCCTTGAATTTGTCCCGTCGGGTATTGAAGAACCAGCCCTGCGCGCCCGACGGCGTATCATCTGAAATAACATCGCGCTTGATGCGACCGTCACGTGCGGCCGGGAAGTCGTAGCGTGTCGCCCAAGTCCGTGACGTGAATTCCTCCCGGAACAGGTAGCTTTTCGCGGTGAACCCCTCGAAGGCAACATCGCGATCGCGGTAATATTCAAAGCGCAGGATGTCGAAATTGTTCTGTCCACGCGCGACCGGCAGGTCGGCACCCCACCAGTCTTTCACTCGCTCATACTCAATATGGCGGCCAGGCTCGAAACGTCCGACCTTGTAAGGGCCGCTGCCAAGCGGCACCTCGAGGGTCGTCTCATCGAACGGACGCTTCACGTAATAGGAACGCGAAAAAATCGGCAGCGATGCTGCGAACAGAGGCACGTCGCGCGCCCGGCTGGGCGCAAAACGCACCACCACCGTCGCGTCGTCGCCCGCCTCCGCGCCAACCAGGTCGCGCAGCAATTGCTGAGCGATCGGATGGCCCTTGTCCTTGAGGACTTTCAGCGAGAAAGCGACGTCGTGGGCGGTGAGCGGGCTGCCATCGTGGAACGTGATGCCGGACCGCATCAGGAAACGGTAGGTGAGCCCATCCGGAGATATCCGCACCGCGCGCGCGGCAAGCCCATAGAGGGCATCGGGCTCGTCGTTGGCGCGTGCCATTAAGCTCGCGAAGGTGAGCTCCATGCCCTGGGCGCCGTCACCCTTAAGGATGAAAATGTTGAGCGAATTGAAGGTGAGAAAATTCTGATTGAAGGCCCGCGTCGCCCCAACATGCGAAAAGACTCCGCCTTTCGGGGCCTTCGGATCAACGTAGTCGAAATGCTCGAAGTCGGGCGGATATTGGAGATCGCCGAAAGCCGACATGCCGTGGCGCTCCGACTCTTTCCCCGCCTCGAGCTGCGCTGCTTCAACATCTCGGAAAGACGATGCGAATCCAGCCACACCAAGGAGGAACGTTTCGCGGCGTGTTAGCTGGCGAGCATTGATCATTTGATGTCACATCTTGCCGTACCCCGTGCGGCGCGGCCGAGCGGCGGCGAGCGGCGGCCCTCCCGACCAGCTTATTAGACTTGCCGCGTCCAATCTACTGGCGTGGCCTGTCGTTCTCTCATAAACTCGCCTATTTCCCGCGCGACCTCTCTTACAGTTCGCTCAGCCTCGTTCGTTTGAGGGGGAGCGGAGCTTAGCGAAGCACCGGCCATGGGCGAGGTAACCCTGCATCTGTTTCATGCTCTTGTGCTGCAGGAATGCGTTCACAACCGCGTCGGGGTCGCAGGGATCTTCCTGTCTCATCCATCGTCCTCATACTCCGGAGAGGATCGCATCGAAGCGATCAGGACAGGCCGATAGAGCTCAAGGAGTGCGCCGGCAGTGGACAACGTCAAGCGGGCAAAGAGCGAAACAGATTTATCCGCTTATAGGCTCACGCTGCGGCGCTCGAGCTCGATGCGCAAGGTTGGCGGCAGATCGTGCTGGTGTCGATCAAGATACTCGGCAATTTCGTCCTCGGCCCTTCGCGTCGGTTCGGCGAGCACCCTGGTAAAGAAGCGGCGCAATGCTGAGATGTCCCGTCTCACCGCAGGTGCTTCCAGAGATAAAGAGGAAGCAGGCATGGCACTCTCCCGTTAGCCCATTTCGACGCGTACAGCGATATCGCGGTCTTTACCTCAACGCTGTGATGGCCATCACAAAACGGTCGATTGTGAACTCGCGCCTCCTCATTCGATTTGTCCACGAACGAGGCGGCGCGGCGGAAGAACTCGGAGAGATTCTCGCCATAGCTCATCAGTCCGCGGGCACAGCTCGGCCGACGCACCAGCGTAGAAACGTCTTGAGCGACTTTAAGGCCTCCACGCCCATAAGGTCCAATGGTGTATTTGCGCAGCTTCGAGCCGGCGCCACCTGCACGGTAGAGCACGATGAACACCTTGCGGCCTTTCGGCGTAACCTTGACGCCGAAGCCGGGATAGCCGGCATCCCAGTACACCACATCTGATTCAGCTGTCGGCAGCGAGTCGATCGCACTCTTGGTCAATCCGATGCGAGGCATGGAGGCAGGCCCTGCCAAGAGGTGCTACCTTCACTTCACATAGGTAGCACCGCAAATGAAATGACAGGATCGAACGTGATCTGCCGTCCGCATTGACGCAAGAAGAATCAGCGCGTTATGAACTACCAGCAATCAACTTCCATCTCGAGGAAAGACCAACCCGAGAACTATGGGAGAGGGAGCCGAGCGAGCGCGCTGCCCGCTCACGACCAGGCGTGGTGATGAAATCGCTTGGCCCGAAATGAACCCAGCGAAATCCGGGCTGTCAGCGTGGGCGGACGGACCGCTAGCGCTGCTCCGGTACCCGACCCACGGATGTTTCGCGCGGCTTGGCGAGGGGGCCGGGCGATCCTCCGGCAGCGCTCTCGGTCGAGCTAACACCTTCGGGCCGGCCGACGACGGTGACGAGCATGCCACCGCTGAGCAATCGTTTGGCCACGCGCTTGGCATCGTCGAGCGTCACGGCATCGATCAGGCTCGCGCGGCGCTCGATATAATCGATGCCGAGGTCGTCGATCTGCATCTGCACGAGCTGGCTGGCGATGCGGTTCGACGTATCGAGGCCGAGCGCAAATGAACCCTTGAGATAGGTCTTGGCCTTGACGAACTCGGCTTCGGTCGGTCCCTCCTCGGCGAGGCGCCCGATCTCGTGCTCGACCAGCTCGATGCTCTGCGCCGTCGCGTCGGCGCGTGTGGCGGTATGGCCGAGCAACAGCGCGGTGCGGGTGAGCCACACCAGGCTGGCGGAGACGCCATAGGCGAGGCCGCGCTTCTCCCGCACCTCGACATAGAGGCGCGAGGAGAACGCGCTGCCGCCGAGGATGTGATTGACGATATAGGCGGCCATGAAATCCGGATCGCTGCGCGCAATGCCCGGCCCGCCGAAATTCACCACCGCCTGCGGCACGTCGAGATGGATCACCACGCGGCGGTCGAGCCCCTGTGGCACCGCCGGCGCAACCGGCTTGAGATCGGCCTTGGCCGGCAGCGCTCCGAAGGTGCGGTCGAGGAGCTTGCCGGCGGTCTCGGCATCGATGTCGCCGACGACCGCGATCTTGACGTTGTCGCGCGCCAGCGCGCGCCGCGTGTAGGATTTCATGTCCTCCACGGTGATCTGCGGCACCGATTCGAGCGTGCCGTTCACCGGCAGACCGTAGGGATGATCGGGGAACGCCGTTGCCCACCAAGCGCGGCTCGCCATGTCGTTCGGGCTGAGTATCTCGCGGCGCAGCCGCGACATCGTCTGCGCGCGCATGCGCTCCACCGCCGCTGGGTCGAAGCGCGGCTCGTTCAGCGCCAGCCGCAGATAGTCGAACGCCTCGTCGCGGTTGGCGGCGAGCGTGCGCAATGTGCCGCGCAGATAGTCGCGTCCGGCGCGGAAGGAGAGCTCGATCGCCTTGCGTTCGAGCCGATCATGAAATGCGTTGGCATCGAACGGGCCGGCGCCCTCGTCGAGCAGGCTGGTCGCCAAGCTGGCGACGCCAGGCTTGTCCATCGGGTCTTGATCGGCGCTGCCGAGGAAGGCGAATTCGACCGCGATCAGCGGCAGCGTGTGATCGCGCACCAGCCAAGCCTCGATGCCGCCGGGGCTGATCACCCGCTCGACGGTCATCGCGCGTGCGGCGGGGGCGGCAAGGGCGATAGCGGCGCCCGCCACCAGCATGATCAGGGCGCGCGATCCGGCGCGCATCCATGCGAAGGCACTCACGAGCGGTTCTCCTCGGAGCGGCTTTCCTTGACGAGATAGCCGGTCACCGAGCGGCGCTTGTCGAGCCAGCGGCGGGCGGCCTCGTGCACCGCTTCGGCGCTGACGTCGCGGATGCGGTCGGGCCACGTGCGGACCTGCTCGACGGTTGCGCCGGTCGCTAGCGCCGAGCCATACCACTGCGCCAATGTGCGCTGATTGTCGTTGGCGTAGACGGAGTCGGCGATCATTCGATTCTTGGTGCGCTCGAGCTCCTCGGCGGTCACCCCGTGCTCGACGACATCGGCGAGCACCGCGTCGATCGCCGCTTCGAGCTGGGGCAGGCTGGTTTCCGGCTTGGGCGTTCCGTAGATGCTCAAGCGCGTGTTGTCGACGGCGGTGCCATCATAGCTCGCCCCGGTATTCACCGCGATCCCTTTGTCGATCACCAGCGTCTGATACAGGCGGCTGTTCGCACCGCGCCCGAGAATGTGGGTAAGCACGTCGAGCGCTTCGCTCTCGCCCGGCCGTGCGGTCTTGCTCGACGGAACGAGATAATACCGGCTCATGCTGGGCTGGGTGACGCGCGGATCCGCCAGCGTGACCGTGCGCGGCGCTTGCTGCACCGGCTCCTGCGGACGCAGCCGTGGCTTGACCTCGGCGATCCGGGGAACCCTGCCGTAAGTGTCTTGCGCCAGCGCGCGAACCTCTTCCGGGTTCACGTCTCCGGCGATGACGACAATGGCATTGTTGGGTGTGTAGAAACGCCGGTAGAATTCCAGCGCACCCTCGCGGTCGAGCTGCTCGATTTCGTGCCGCCAGCCGATCACCGGTCTGCCATAGGGATGGTTGAGGTAGAGCGCCGCATCCATCTGCTCGCCGAGCCGCGCGCCGGGATTATTGCCGACCCGCATGTTCTGCTCTTCCAGCACGACATTGAGCTCGGGCCGCACCACGTCGTCGGTGAGCACCAATCCGGTCATTCGGTCGGCTTCGAACTCCATCATGGCCTTGAGCTGGTCGCGCGGCACGCGCTGGAAATAGCCGGTATAGTCGGACGAGGTAAACGCGTTCTCCTGTCCGCCGATGGTGGCAACGACCTGGGAGAAGCGGCCGGATGGATTCTTCTCCGTGCCCTTGAACATCAGATGTTCGAGGAAATGCGCGAGGCCCGACTGGCCCGGCGTCTCATCGGCGGAGCCGACCTTGTACCAGACCATGTGGGTCACGACCGGCGCGCGACGGTCGGGAATGACCACGACCTCGAGCCCGTTCGGTAGGGCGAAGTTGGTGACCTGCGCGCCGATGCTGGCATGCGCCGCACCGGCGAGCACCGCGCAGGCAAGGGCGGCGATGGGAAGGATTGCTTTGTTGGGCACGAATTGACTCTCGTGGGACTAGGCGTCGCCCCCACGATGCACGTTCCGGCCGCAGAACGCGAGGGCAAACCTCAACTGCTTGCGGTCAAATGTGTATGGGGCGCGTTGTCGCGCCAGGTTCCGTGTCAACGCTTGGGTTCCACGCGGTCCTCGAGCGTCGACGCCTTGCCGCGCTTGTCCTGCACGCCGATCCCGTAGGGATAGTTGGGCGACGGGGTCTGATAGCCGGCGGGCGGGGCCGTCATGCTGTCGCGCGTCGGCTCGCCTGTGAACGGCTCGGCTTCCGGCTGCGCCGCCCCAAAGGAGGACATGATCGAGCCAAATATTTTCTTCGTATTCGTGCCGAGCTCGGAGGGCATCATCGGACGGGACGACTCCTCGGCGGTCTTGCCGGCGCCCTTGGCGGCGCTGCCTTTCGCGGCGCCGGGCTTGTCGAGTTCGTCCGGCCGCAGCGCGCGCATTTGCTCTTCCACGGAGTTAGTGCCTTTGAGGCGCGCTTTCTCGGCCGCGGCTTGGTCCTTGCGGCGTTTGACGTCCGGGTCTTTCGGCCATGCCGTGGTCTTGGCGGTCACCTCATCTTCACTGCGCGGCGGCGGCAGATTTCGGCTGGGCGGCACCACCAGCGGTGCGCGCTCGCGGTAGTCGATCATCGCTTGGCCGTCCCTTTGCAGGCCGAGGTCCTTCATGAACTGGCGCCAGAGCTTGGTATCGAGCGGCACGTTCTCCTCGTCGTCGTCTTCAGCGCGCGCGCCCGCGCCCAAGGCCAGTGCCAAGGCCAGCGTAATGGCCGCGGCGGCCGCGAGGCGCCGCAGGCGCTTCGGAGTTCGGTCCCGCATTGGCCATCCCCCTCAAATGACGGCAGAATGTGCCGTCTCCCCGGTGCCTATTGTGGTCGCGATCAGGGCGCTTTTGCGGCACCAGCTCCGACCAGGGTCTCGAACAGCAGCCCGATTACCCCGGCAACGATGGCCACGTCGGCGAGGTTAAAAACGTACCAATTGAAGCTGAAATTGGCCGTTGTGACGTGAAACAGCACGAAATCGGCCACTGCCCCGTAAACAAAACGATCGATCGCGTTGCCGATCGCCCCGCCGATGATGAGCCCGAGACTGACCGCGGCGAGCCGGGAGGCGGTCCGGGCGAGCCAAATCCACAGCAAAAGCACCGCGAGCGCCTTGAGCGCCAGCAGCACGGCTTGGCCCAACGCTCCTTCCTGCCGGAACAGGCCATAGCTGATGCCGGTGTTCCAGGTGAGGACGAGGTCGAGGAACGGCGTGAGGCGCACGATGCCCCGTGCCGGCAGGTCGACGACGAACAGAAGCCAGAGCTTGCTCGCCTGGTCGAGCACCGCGGCGGCTGCCGCGACCGCGAGCCCGAATAGAGTGAGCGGCCCCCACAAGAGAGAGCCGCGAGATTGAGGTTCCGCCACCAGCCTCACTCCGCCGCTTTGCGCATCGCCTCCCACTCGCGCAGCGCCTGCGCATCGCGCGGGGAGACATCGGGATAGGCCGGATCGGAACCGACACTCGGCAGGATCTTCCACGATCGCGCGCACTTTCGTCCCTGCGCAAGCTTAACCACGACCGCGACGCCCTTGACCTCGTCGAGCCGGAATGCCTCCGGCGGGCCTTCGCCCTCGACGAGTGTGTAATCCGAGGTGATGGCGACCTCAGCAAAATCGATGTCGACGACGGCGGCGAAAAGATCCGAATCGGACACATAGATGACGGGCGCGGCCTCGAGCGAGGATCCGATGCGTTTATGCGCCCGCTCGATCTCGAGCGCGCCGGTGACGGCGCGGCGGACGTTGCGCACCTTGCGCCATTTCTCCGCCAGCGCCTCGTCGCGCCAGGCCGACGGCACCTCGGGAAATACTTCGAGATGCACGGAGCCCTCGGCCGACGGATAACGCGCAAGCCACGCCTCCTCGGCGGTAAAGGGCAGCATCGGCGCAAGCCACGCGACGGTGGCGCGGAACAGATGCTCGAGCACCGTCAGAGCGGACTTGCGCGTGATCGAGGAGATCGGATCGCAGTAGAGCGCGTCCTTGCGGATATCGAAGTAGAAGGCGGAGAGTTCGGCGGTCATGAAGGCGTTGAGCGCGGCGAAAATGCGCTTGTAGTCGAAATCGGCGTAGGCCGCTCGCACGAGCCCCTCGAGTTCGGCAAGCCGGTGCAGCATCAGCCGCTCGAGCTCGGGCATCTTGGCGGGGGCGATGCGGTCCTCATCATGGAAGTGCGCGAGCGAACCCAACATCCAGCGGATTGTGTTGCGGAGCTTGCGGTAGGTGTCGACCGTGGTCTTGAGAATCTCCGGCCCGATGCGCAGATCGTCGGCATAGTCGGATGCGCACACCCACAGCCGCAGGATGTCGGCGCCGGATTGGCGGATCACGTCTTGCGGCGCCGTGACGTTGCCGAGCGACTTCGACATTTTGTACCCGTCCTCGTCGAGCACGAAGCCGTGCGTGAGCACGACGTCGAAGGGCGCGACGCCGCGCGTGCCGCAGGATTCGAGCAGCGAGGACTGGAACCAGCCGCGGTGCTGGTCCGAGCCTTCGAGATACATGACCGTGTCGGGTCCGCCCTCGCGCTCGTGCTTGATTCCTGCGAGCGAAGGAAAGTGCGCAGGATCCTCCAGAACGAAAGCGTGGGTCGAGCCCGAGTCGAACCAGACGTCGAGGATGTCGTCGACCTTCTGCCACTCCTCGTTGGCGAGTTCGCCGAGGAAGCGCTCGCGCGCGCCCGGCCGATACCAGGCGTCGGCGCCTTCGCGCTCGAAGGCGTCGGCGATGCGGGCGTTAACGCGCGCGTCGTTGAGAATTTCGACCGCGCCGTCGCCCTTCTCGCGCACGAACACCGTGATCGGCACGCCCCAGGCGCGCTGGCGCGAGATCACCCAGTCGGGCCGGCTCTCGATCATGCCGGTGATGCGATTTTGGCCCTGCTCCGGCACCCAACGCGTGACCGCGATGGCGGAAAGCGCGCGATGGCGAAGCGTATCGCCCTTTTTCGTCGTCCCGTCTGCTCCAGCGATCGGCTGGTCCATCGCGATGAACCATTGCGGTGTGTTGCGGAAGATCACCGGCTTCTTGGAACGCCAGGAATGCGGGTACTGATGCTTGAGGCGGCCGCGCGCGATCAGCATGCCGGCGTCGCTCAGCGCCTTGATCACGGCCTCGTTGGCGTCGCCCTTTTCACCGGCCTCGGTGAGCACGCGCTTGCCGGTGAAGCCCGGCGCATGATCGGTGAACGCACCGTTCTCATCGACCGTGTAAGGAATTGTCGTGTCGATGCGCGCGGCCTCTAGTAATCCTCGGTTCTCCGTCCAGACGTCGAAGTCCTCTCGACCATGACCCGGCGCAGTATGGACAAAGCCCGTGCCTGCATCCTCGGTGACGTGATCGCCTTCAAGCAGAGGTACGTCGAACTCGTAACCGCCGCCGAACCCTTTGAGTGGATGCCAACAGAGGATGCTATTGACCACTTCGGTCGCAAGCGTGGCGATCCGTTTGAATGCCTTCACGCGCGCGTGTCGAAAGACGTCCTCGGCAAGCTTGTCGGAGAGTATGAACGTGTCACCGACCTTGGCCCAATTCTCCGGCGGCGCGTCGGTGACCTCGTAAAGGGCGTAAGTAATTTTCGGTGAAAAACTGATTGCTCGGTTACCAGGGATCGTCCACGGAGTCGTTGTCCAGATGACAACAGCAGCGCTCTTTAGCTTGCGATCGAGCTCCGGTGTCTGGCAGGCCCAACTCCGCAGGGGAAACTTCACCCAGACCTGATCCGAGACATAGTCCTCGTACTCGATCTCGGCCTCCGCCAGTGCGGTCTTCTCCACCACCGACCACATCACCGGCTTCGAGCCGCGATAGAGCGTGCCGTTCTGCGCGAATTTCATGATCTCGCGCGCGATCTGCGCCTCCGCGGCGAAGTCCATGGTGGTGTAGGGATGATCCCAATCCCCTTCGACGCCGAGTCGCTTGAATTCCTCGCGCTGCACATCGAGCCAGTGTTGGGCGTAGGCGCGGCACTCCTTGCGAAACTCGATCATCGCTTGCGGATCCGAGAGGTCGGGCTTCTGCTTGTTCTTGGCCCGGTAGTTTTCCTCTTCAATCTTCCACTCGATCGGCAAGCCATGGCAGTCCCAGCCCGGCACGTAATTGGAATCGTAGCCGAGCATCTGCTGGCTTCGGGTCACGACGTCCTTGAGGATCTTGTTGAGCGCGTGCCCGATATGGATGTTGCCGTTGGCATAGGGCGGGCCGTCGTGCAGGATGAATTTCACGCGGCCGCGCGCGGCGGCGCGCAGCCGTTCATAGACCTTGAGCTTCTGCCAGCGGGCAAGGATTTCGGGCTCCTTCTGCGGCAGCCCGGCGCGCATGGGAAAGTCGGTCTTGGGTAGAAATAGAGTCTCGCTGTAATCGCGGGCGGCGTCGGTCATGATCGTGCTGGCGGCCTACTTGGAATTGGCAAGAATGGCACCCGGTCCCGCCGACCGATGGTCAAGCGGAGGCCGGGCCTATAATTCGCCGAGCAGCCGATCCGAGCAAAGCAGCGAATGAAACGCGCGCCATCATGGGGGTTTCCTAGCAGATCGCCCGAGAAGGGAAAAGGCGTTGCGCCGTCCTCGACGTGCGACCGCGCGGCGGGGCAGGGAACTTAGGCCGATAATGTGGCGTTGAGTTGCGCGAGTGGGGACGCATCGCCGGGCTGTTGGAGCGTAAAGTGGAGTTTCCCCGCCGCCGTCGCGAAGAAGACAACGCGGTCACCGACAAGGACGCGGAACGGGTCGAGGCCAGAGAGGACATCTGGGCGCCGGCCGCACACATGGCGACCGTCGGAATTTTCGTTCTGTTGCTGGGGGTCTGCCTTTATTTCTCCCGCCCGATTTTGATGCCGGTGCTTGCCGCGCTGATCATCGGCACGACGCTCGCACCGATCGTCAAGACCGCGGCGCGCCACAGGATCTCGCCCTGGGCGACCGCCATCGTTCTCGGCGCGCTGCTGCTCGCGCTCGCCGGCACAGCCGTCACGTTGCTCGCTAACCCGGTCAGCGAGTGGATCGCCAAGGCGCCGGATATCGGTGCGGCGATCAAGCAGAAGCTTTACGTGCTGGATCGCCCATTGGCGGCCTTGCGCGAACTACAGGAGCTCCTGTTGCCGTCGGCGGGAACCGCCGTCGCCGTCGAGCCATCGCAATTGGGCATGCTCACCCCGGTCGTTGCAGTCGTCACACCGGCGGTAGTTGAGGTCACGTTGTTCTTCGTGACGTTGATCTTTTTTCTCGCCACGCAAATGGACTTTCGCAGATACGTGGTGTCGTTCTTCACCACCCGCGACGCCAAGCTCCGGTTCCTCCGCATCAGCAATGATATCGAGGATCATCTCGGGTCCTACGTCGCGACCGTGACGATGATCAATTTTTGTCTGGGCGTGGTGGTCGCGATCGGCGCATGGCTTTTCGGCTTCCCGACTCCGATCATCTTGGGACTGGTGGCGATGGTGCTCAATTACATCCCTTATATCGGTCCTGGCTGCATGACCGTGATCCTGCTGGGAGTTGGACTGGTGAGCTTTCCGTCGCTCGGCTACGCGCTCGTGCCGCCGGCAGCCTTCGTCGCCCTGGCAACCATCGAAGGCCAGTTCATCACACCGGCTGTGCTGGGCCACCGGCTCACGCTCAATCCGCTCGTGGTTCTGTTGGGCATCTCGTTCTGGGCGTGGCTGTGGGGGCCCGTGGGAGCCTTTCTCGCCGTGCCGCTGACAATCATCATGCTGGTCACGATGACGCACCTATTTCCGCCGGAGGAGAGTAAACTGCCGAACTGACGCACGCGTGCGCGACGCCGGCGGGGAACTTTTTCCCTTGCGCCCGGTTGGCGGCACGGGAATATTTCACGGTCAGAGTGGAGCACGGACATGTCCAGCACATCCGGCACGATCAGGGATACGGTTCGGGAGACGACGCGAGACGCCAAGGATGCGGTGCGAGAGAGCGGCAAAGCCGCATCGGCCGCGAGCGGCGATATCCAGGCGGATCTGCAAGCGCTGCGAGACGACGTGACGCGGCTTGCCTCGCAGATCACCGACATTTTCGCGGCCAAGGGCAACGTGGCGTGGAACCGCGCGAAGTCCAATGTCGAGGATGTGGTATCGGATGTCAGCGCCAAGGGGCAAGAAGCCATGGATGCCGTGCAAGAGGTCAGCGACAAGATGGTCGACGCCATCGACGAGTCGCTCAAGACGCGACCCTACACGACGCTCGCCATTGCGCTCGGCATCGGATTTTTGTTCGGCGCGATGTGGCGCAGATAGGTTCGGCAACCGTTGACGGGGCCACGCCGGTTCGGGCGTTGATGAGTTGAACGAATGCGCGGCTGGCTGCGTTACTTCGCCCT
>Ga0081455_10004265_pt1 | contig 16109 bp, 17 predicted proteins | sample TabmetS3T2R1_FD_70207 | JGI IMG/M metagenome (GOLD analysis project Ga0081455, IMG submission 70207) | Tabebuia heterophylla rhizosphere microbial communities from the University of Puerto Rico - S3T2R1 | ecosystem: Host-associated > Plants > Roots > Rhizosphere ... | reverse complement strand
CACGCGGAGGAATCGCGAGCACGTCGACGCGGGCAGGGCTCTGTTCGAGGCCACCGCGCTGGAGGACGCGGACCTCGGCGCGCGGCGCTTCGACAAGGTCTTCGCCTTCAACGTCGCTCCCTTCTGGCTGCAGCCGGAGGCGGCGCTCGGTGCCGTCCGCGAGCACCTCGCCCGGGACGGGGCCGTCTACGTTTTCTGGGATGCGCGCCACTCCGCGCCGGAGCGAGCCCGGGACCTCGGGAACGAGCTCGCCGACCGGCTACGCGAGGGCGGATTCTGCGTCGACAAGGTGCTGGTCGAGGACCTGCGCCCGGTCCCCGCGGTCTGCGCGATCGGGCGGCCTCAGGGCTGAGGTCGAGGTCACCGCCTGGGACGAACAGGAGCCGTTGGACCGACGGCCGGCTGGTCCGTGCCCGGCCGCGGCACGCGTAGGATCGCCACACCTGACGGAGGAGATGCCACGGTGGACGACCAACAGATCCGCGAAACGCTGATCGAGATGGTGACCAACCTCGATCCGGACGCGGAGTACGAGCTGCGCCACGAGGATTTCGTCGCCGACCTGCCGCAGTCGGGTGAGCGGATTCGCGGCCGGGACAACATGCGGGCGATGCAGCAGGCATTCCCGCCCGATCGAACGCCGACGTTCCGGGTGAGACGGATTACGGGCGCCGACGACGTGTGGACCGTCGAGGCCACCGGCGACTACGGCGGCGAGCTCTACCTCGTCGTCGGGATCTTCGAGTTCCGCGACGGCAAGATCCTGCGCGAGACGCGGTACTACCCGCAGCCGTTCGAGCCGCCGGAATGGCGATCGCAGTGGGTGGAGCGCATCCCGCGAGGAGACGATTCAGCGCGTGTCGCCTGAGCCGAGGCTGCCCATCGACACGGCGCGCCTGCGGCTGCGGCGGCTCGTGCCGGGCGACCTCGCCGCGCAGCACGCCATCCACTCGCGCGAGGACGTCACGCGCTGGCTCTACTGGAACCCACGCGACAAGAACGAGGTGCGCGCCGCGCTCGAGGCCCACATCGCGCGGCCGTCCGACCAAGGCGTCGTGGTGGCGATCGATCTCAACGGCGAGCTGATCGGCACCGCGAACGCGCCACCGGCGAGCACGACCAAGGCGAGGTCGGCTACATGCTCCATCCCGACCACCAGGGTCACGGCTACGCGACCGAGGCGGCCGAGGCGATCGTCGAGCTCGCGTTCGGCACGTACCGCCTGCACCGCGTCTACGGCTGCGTCGAGCCGCGCAACACGGGGTCGGCGCGCGTGCTCGAGCGGCTGGGCATGCGCAAGGAGGCGCACCTGATCGAGAACGAGTGGGGCAAGGGCGAGTGGCAGAGCGAGGCGATCTACGCGATCCTTGCTCGAGAGTGGCGCGCAGCGCGCGAGTGTCGCCGAACAGGGTCTCGCGCAGCACCTGGTTGTATGCCGTCGCCGCGAACGGTGAGGTCCCGTGGGACCCCTCAACCACGATACGAGCATGCTTCCCATCACCAGCGGGTCCCCGCTGGCGCGAACGTACGGACCCGGCGCCGCCGCACCGGTCACCAGATCTCGCGCACGGCCGGGGCCACCCCCCGCGGGGCGGATGCGGTTGCCCCGGACCCCGCCGTGCGGGTGGGGGCGTCCGGCCCCCACGCGGCTTGAACTGCACACCAGGCGCCTAACGACCCGGCAAGTGGTCGCTAAGCGTGGCGTGCAGTCCGGCTGTGCTGCCGGACGGCCGGGTCGCCCCAATGCTGTGCTCGCCCGCGCTGCCCGCCGGCGAGCGATGGCTGCTCGAACCGAAGCTGCACGAATCCGCGCCGTCGCGCGCGTCACTGAGGCTGGCTGACGAGCTGAGCCCGTGGGTTCGGGTCGGCGGCCCGGCCCGGTGGCGGCCGCGCCGGGTCGGGCGCGCTCACTGTCGCGCGCGAATCCCGGTCCGCGAGGTACTCGCGCAGGCTGATCGCCGAGCGCTCGTCCGGTGCGCCGATGTGTGCGATGTCTACCAGAGGAGGACCCTCACCGCCCGTGACCGAGATTCCGTGAGATCCCGCTCAGACGCCCATACCGGCGACGACTTTTCGCGGTCCGGAACGATCAGGTAATACATCGTGGTGCCGTCGGTGCTGAGCGCAATCGCCGTTCCCCGTAGGCGCTCGCTCTTGAAGTAGACGGGCTGCAATAGGGGCACGATTTCGGCACCTGAGGGTGGTTTCGCAAGATGCTCCACGGGGCTTGGCTCCCTTCCGGGCCAGGGGTTCAGAACGTGGCACCGCGGCGTGCGCCGCGTCCGGGCAAGTGTGCCGTCTTCCTGAGCTGGCTTCGCGAGCGCGGCCCGCATCCGCACCCGATCGTGCTCCATGGCCGCGGCTGTCGGTCGGCCGCAAAGCGTCCGGAGTCCAATTCCAACTAAAAAGATCTAAATTGTGCTCTAGGACCCCGGCCGATCTGCCGAAGACCTCTATGCAGGCGACGGGACGAAACACAGCCAATCCAAGAGCGCCTTAGTCGCCAGCACGCAGTTGCGAACCCCGATGGGAAAGGAGCACCGACATGGTTCGCGTATTCATCATCCCCAAATCGCCAAGGCCGGTCGGGTAGGTCACCCGGCCGGCTCTGGCATTTAAAGGGCGACATCGCCGAGCGCTGACGGTCGTCGGCCGCGGCCTGGCGACGGACATCGACAACCGAGGCTCGCGCCTTCGCCTCCGCACTGATGCTCGATAACGCCGATTACGTCAACTTGTTAAGACGGAGGGACCAGGCCAAGGCCGAGATCGAGGCGCTAGACGGTCGGCCATTTGAGGCCGTCGTTCCACACGGACGTCGACTGGGCGCAACGGCTATGGGCCACGCTCGATGCCGGACGGCAGCGCCACCCAAGCATGTTTGCGTGACTCCCATACAGAGACCCGCGGCTCCGGAAATGCAGGATCGGCGAATGCGCCGACAGGGACCGCCACCACCTCCGGTGCCGAAGCCAGAACGTAGTAGACGGTTGATCCGCATTCCGGGCAGAAGTTGTACGTCCTCGGCTCTCCCTCGTCCGAGACTCGGACGTATTCGCGCGAGTCGCCGGCGATGTGGACGCGGTCGCGCGGAAACCGTGCTTGAAACCCGAACGCGCTTCCTGTCCGGCGCTGACACGCAAGGCAATGGCAAACCGAGATGCGCAAGGGCTCTCCTTGCACGACCAGTCGCAGTTGACCGCAGTTGCAGGAGGCATGTCGCGTGCCCATCCTGGACAACCTAGCGGCCGACGTTGCGCTGAGGGATCGGTGAACGACCCGGTCACGGACGGAGGTGCACGACATCCAACCCGTGTTCCGACGCCAGGCGGCCGGCGACCAGAGAGCGGTGACAGGCGATCGGCTCGGCCTCGACGCACAGAAGGACGGGCGTCACGTCGTCCGGCAGCGAGGCCACCAGCTCTGACAGGTCGAACCGGTCGAGGATCTGCTCGGTGTAGCCCTCGACGTAGCCCGGATCGAGGGTCTGGCGGGAACGCTTGCCGACCCCGGCGGCATCGTCGGCCGCGTACTGCAGCTGACGCAGCTCGGTCGTCGGCGCGAGGTCGCGGACGTGGCGGTACGGGATGCCGGCGGCCGCGAGCGCCTGTTGCAGCCGCCGCGAGTTCGCCCAGGCGTACCGGGGCCCGCGGACACCGCGGCGCTGGCGCACGTCGACCACGAACGGGTGCTCGAGCTCGCCCAGCGCGGTCAGGAAGGAGTCGAGATCCCAATCGTGGACGACAATCGTTGCGACGCGTGCGGGCACCCCTGTCGTGCTACCACTTCACGTCCTGCCCGACACGACTCCGAGTCGGGACCGGATCCGCGGGCCAGCCGGCGGTCGCGCGATAGCAGCCGTCCGCCGCCGCAACTCCGCCCGTCCTCGCGTGATTGGGGGAGGCACAGGAGATACGCGGGGGCGCAGTACCCCCGCCGAGAAGGGAGTTTCGTTGACTTACGCACATGGGTCCGCAAGGACGCGGAGGCGCGTGGCGCGGGCGGCGGCCGTTGGGCTTGTCTGTGCCCTCGGCCTCGCGCAGCTGACCGGGGTCGCTCAGGCCAAGAGCAGCGGGAAGAAGACCGGCCACCAGCTGACGGTGATGACGCGCAACCTGTACCTCGGGGCGGATCTGACGCCGGCCCTGCAGGCCACGTCGGTCGACAGCGCGGTGGACGCCGCGGGCCAGATCGTCAACCAGGTTCACGCGACCAAGTTCCCGTCGGTGCGCGCCGCGCTGCTGGCGGCCGAGATCAAGAAGGAGAAGCCCGACGTGGTGGGCATCCAGGAAGGGGCCTGGTGGCGCACCGCGACGCCCGCCTCGCTCACCCCGGTCCTCTCCGGCAGCCCGACCGCCTCTCAGACCGATCCCGCGGGAGGCGACTTCATCACCGACCTGCTCACCCAGCTCAACAAGAGCGGGAGCAAGAAGAAGGGCAAGAAGGGCGCGACGCTGCGCTACAAGCTCGCTGTGGCCAAGACGGAATTCGACATCGAGATGCCGGTCAACGGCGGCTCGGGCGGCCTGGCCGCCGCCAGCCACAACGAGCGGCTCACGATGCGCGATGCGATCCTGGTGCGCCAGGGCGCGGGGATCACGACGAGCAACCCGAGCAGCGGCACGTTCGGCACCCTGCTGCAGGTCAAGCTCGCCGGGGCGCTCCCGATCAACGTGACCCGCGGCTGGGCCGCCGTCGACATCCGGGTCCACGGCAGGAAGTTCCACGTCGTGGACGCGCACCTGGAGGCGTTCGACGGCCAGGCAACCAATGCCGGGAGCGACGGCAAGGTCTATCCGAAGGGCGGCATCCGCCAGGCGCAGGCTCAGCAGTTGGTGGGCACTGGCGGCCCGGCGAGCAAGTCCAACACGATTCTCGTCGGCGACCTGAACTCCGACTCCCCCGTCCACGGTGACCAGGTCAGCCCGGGCGACGCGCTGGCGTACCAGGCCGTGCTGGGCGCCAAGTTCAAGGAGGTCTCGCCGGCGGTGCCGCCGTTCGGCTGCTGCGTCGAGGATCCGAACCTGGCGAACCCGAGCAAGGCCGGCATCACGCATCGGGTCGATCACATCCTCACCAACACCAAGAAGGTCAAGTTCGAGGACGGCGCGTTGACGCACACCTACGCCCACGGCCTGTGGTCCTCGGACCACTACGGGCTCGCGAGCACGCTGCTCATCAAGTAGGCCGCAGCGAGGGGCGCCCGGCCCGGCTGGGCGCCCCTTCTGGCGACGATCGCCGCCGTGCTCTCACCGCGCGGTGGCGTGTGCGTCTGCGCGATATCAGGTCAGCGCCGCGACCAGCTTGTGGTGGCGCAGCTGCTCGGGCGGCGACCCGTGCAGCACCCAGTCGCCGTTCTCGCGGCGGCTCACGGCGCCGGTCCGCGCGAGGTCGCCCATGGCGGTGGTGACCGTTGGGCGGTGAGCACCGACAAGGTCGGCCAGTCGCTGGTGGCCGAGCGGCAGCGGCAGGACGATGCCGTCGGGGTGTACGCGCCCCCAGCGCTCGGCCAGGTGCCACAGTGTGAGCAGCAGCCGGTCGTCGACGCGCTGATGATGCGCGATGGCGAGCGCGACGGCGAGGTGGTGGGCGCGGCGCGTGCCGCGGTTGAACAGTTCGACGCCGAGCTGGGGCCAGGGCACGATGCGCAGCACGAGGCCGTGGTCGAGCACGGCGAGGCGCGTGGGTTCAAGCACCTGCCAGTCGACCTCGGCCTTCACGTGCGAGCCCTGGTCGTCCCAGCGCCATGGGCGCATCACGTCGGCGTGTCCGAGCAGCTCGACGCAGCGCCGGCCGAGCACGTCGACGTCCCGGCTCAACAGACCTTCGATGATGAGAAAGCCGCGGTGGTGGACGTCGGCCTCGCGCGCGGCGCCGGCGTCCCATTCGCCGGGCGACAGGTGCTGGACGCGGGCGAGCGCCTCGCGTCGCGCGCGATCGAGCTCGTCCTCGTCAAGCAGCTCGGCCAGGTCGGGGTCGGCGTCGACGATGCTGATGACGTTGCGCATGCTTGACACGGGGTCGTGATACCCGGCCCGCGCATGTCAGATCTCAGACGTCGGGACGTTGACGCCGCCCCGCGCCACGGCGGCGCGGCGGACCTACCGTGCCCTGCCCACGAGAGGAAAGAGAGAGATCCATGCTGTGGCTCATCATCGGCATCGTCCTGCTGATCATCGCGATCGCGGGAGGCGCGATCGTCCATCCGATCCTGTTCGTGCTCGGGATCCTCGCGCTGGTGGCGTTCTTCGTCGGCTGGCGCGGCCGGACGGCGCTGTGACCGCGGCTCGGCCCGTCGAGCGGGAGATGGGGCAGCGGCGAGACCACGGCGGCGCGCCGGCGTTCGAGGTCGCCGCCGTCGTCGTCAGTGGCTTGGCAGGCGTCGCAGTGCGCGGCGAGGGGGACCTGGTCACCGCGCCGGAGCTGACCGCGGCGCTCGAGGAGAGGATCCGGCGCAGCTCCGGCCCGCTGGTCGTGGACCTCAGCGCGGTGGACTTCCTCGACTCGTGCGGCATCCACTGCCTCGTGCGGGCGCGAGCGCTGCTCGGGCGCGAGGACCGTCAGCTCGCGGTCGTCTGCCCCCGCGCTGCCGTGCGCCGCGTGCTCGAGCTCGCCGGGATCGACCAACTCGTGGCGCTCTACGACTCACACGACGAGTTGCCCTGACAGCGGTCCGCTGTGTGAGGGATACCGTGCTGCGATGAGCGAACGGGGCTGGATCGATTTCCTGCGCGCCGAAGGCGTTGACGACTGGGTGGTACTGCACGGCGGCGCGACGGCGGTCTTCCGCGTCGGGTCGCTCGTCGAGGCCGCCGCGCTGGCGGAGGCGATCGCTCAGGTACCCGATCTCGAAGCGTCCGGTGTCCTGATGACGATCGCGTCCGACCGCCTTACGGTGCGGCTGACGCGCGGTGTCTTCCGGCTGGAGCCGCGCCACGTGGATCTCGCGCGCGCCGTTTCGGAGGTGGCGCGGAACCGCGGCGCGGTCCCCGATCGCGGCGCGGTGCACGAGGTGTCGCTCGCGATCGCCGCCAAGCCCGACGCCACCGACGTGGACTTCTGGCGCGCGGTCTTGGGCTACTCACCCCTGGCGGAGGACAACGCGATCGACCCCCTCGGCCACGGGTCGACGGTCTGGATGCAAGAGCTCGACCCCGACAAGCAGCTCCGTCACGCCATGCACGTCGACGTCTCCGTCGCGCGTGAACACGCCGAGGCGAGGGTTGCGGCCGCCCTCGCCGCCGGCGGCCGCATCGTCGACGAATCCGAGGCGCCGCAAAACTGGATCCTCGCCGACCGCGCCGGAAACAAGGTCTGCGTCGCCGCCTGGCCCGACGGCGCTCAGCGGCGCGATTCGCCTGGAGCTTGAGCAGCCCAGGCCCGCAGCCGTGCACTGACGGGCCGGCGGCGACCGCCTCTTACGCAATCGGCGGAGCGAACCATCCTGTGGCCCAGCTGTTCAGCGTGACCCTGTACTTGCGGACTGGGTAATAGAAGGTTCGGGTGAAGGACCCGCCGGTGGGCGCGTGATAATCAACGACGCTGGACCCAGCATCGACTCGAACATGGACGTTCACCCCGTCGTCGGTATAAACCGAAACCCGCTTCGTGTGCTGGCCGAGGTGGTTTGTTGCGAGGCTGGAACTGAAATACACGTTTGCGGCGACGTTTCCGTCCTGGAACAGCGTCACGTACTCATACTTACGGCCGAGGGACGTGTCGAGGTATGGACCACTGAACTGGTAGGAGTAACTACTGGCCTCCGGCGCCGGGACCGAGGCCGGCGAGGGACTGGCTACGCTCAGCGTTGCCCCGAGCGCGATCAGCGCACCACCAAGCAACGTCGCAAGTCGTTGCATTGCAGCCTTTCTGTTAGTGGACGAACGCTGGCCGCCGTTCGTCTGACGCTGCACAGCAGACGCTGGCGCCAGCAGATTTATTCCATCCGTTCGAGCGGCGCTGCTCCGCTTCGCATGCGCCCAGCAGTCACGGATGAGCTCACGCCGGGAACGTTGCCGTCGCCACAGCGACCGTCAACCGACCCTGGGTGTGAAATCAGCCACACCTCACACGGTGCGGGCCTCCCCCACCCCCCTCTTCTTCGGTGCCGCTAGCGGCTCCGCCTCAGCACGGCTGACCAGCGCTGTGTCACGTTCGGGCAGTACTTCGCCGGATCTCTGGTGACGAACGTGTAGGTCCCGGCGAGCCTCCGCGACGTGATGAACCGTCCCTTGAGCGTCGCGTCGCCGACCCAGCTGCCGGATCGGTCGAACGGGGCCCTGAAGGTCCCGCGCTTGCCGATGTGGGCTTCCGTCGGGCCGAAGACACCCGTCGCGATCTTGCAGTTTGGGTCGAGCACGTCGGGCTGTGCGATCGGCAGGCGAAAGCCGTTGGGCTGCTTGAAGAACACCGACTTGCCGCTCGCGAAGCGCTCGCTCCTGGCGACGGTGAACTTGAACAGCGACCGCTGTCCGGTCGCGTCGACCGCCACCGCGCGCCAGATGCCCGAGCGCGGGACGGCTGCCTGAGCGGGACCCACGAGCAACGCCATCGAGCAGACGACCGCAAGCGCAGCGAGCCTCAAGACCGGATTCCGCAGCAGCATGCCCAGCATCGTGCACGCAGCATCGAACGCGCACCATGCCGAGTGCTGTCGCGGTGCCTAAGCTGCGCTGATGCTCGACGTCCGGCGGATGCGGGTGCTGCGTGAGGTCGCCGCCCGTGGAACGATCGCGGCCGCCGCCGCGTCGCTGGATCTCACGCCTTCGGCGGTCTCTCAGCACGTCGCGGCGCTCGAGCGGGAGACCGGCGTCGCGCTGGTCGATCGTGGCCCGTCGAGCCTGGTGCTCACCGAAGCGGGGCGCGCCCTCGTCCAGCACACCGAGACCGTGCTCGCCCAGCTCGCCGAGGCCGAGGCCGAGCTCAGCGCCATCGACGCGTTACGCAGCGGCCGTGTGCGACTGGGGTCGTTCGCCAGCGCGACCGGCCTGGCTGCCCCTGCACTGCGCACATTCCGTGAGCGCTATCCGGCGGTCCAGGTGACGGTGGTCGAGCGCGAGGCCACCCACAGCCTGGCGCAGTTACGGCGCGGAGAGCTCGATCTCGCCCTCGTCTACAGCTACGACTACTCCCCGCTCGGCGACGTCCAGGCGATCGAGATCCGCGACCTCATGCGCGACCCGGCGCTGATCGCCTTACCGCGTGCCCATCCCCTGGCCGGTCACACCGCGGTCCCGTTACGAGCGTTTGCCGACGAGCGCTGGATCACCCAGGGCCCGGGCTCGTTCTGCCAGAGGCTCATCGAGGGAGCGTGCGGGGATGCCGGCTTCGAGCCCCACCTGGAGGTCGCCGGCAGCGGCGACTACGGGGTCCTCCAGACGCTCGTCGCAGCCGGGATGGGAGTGGCATTCGTCCCACGCCTCGCGCGGCAAGACCAGGATGGAGTCGCCTTCGCGTCGCCCCGGGACCCCGTCGGGCGCACGATTGCCGTCGCCTGCCGCGTCGGGGGCAGGCGCTCGCCGGCCGTGGCAACCATGCTCGACCTGCTGGTCGAGTCGGCGAGCGGCGGCTCTACCTAGACATCGAGTCGTCGGGGGATGCGCGGGCGCCGCGCGTGGCGCCCGCCGATGCGGCAACGACGCACAGCACCGCCATCCATTGCGACACGTGCAGCGTCTCCTGGAGCACGATGAGGCCGATGACGGCCGCCATCGCCGGTTCGAGGCTCATCAGGATGCCGAACACCCGCGGCGGGATCTTGCGCAGCGCCTCCAGATCCAGCGAGTACGGGATCACCGACGACAACAGCGCTACGGCAAGCCCCGCAACCAGGACCCACGGCTGAATCAGCGCCGTTCCGCTGTCGGCCACGCCGAATGGCACAGCCACCAGCGCCGCGACGGCCATTCCCAGAGCCAGACCATTGCCTTGCGTGGTGCGGCGGCCCAACGCCGCGCCGGCCAGGATGTACAGGCCCCAGAACGTTCCTGCCGCGAGCGCGAACAGAAAGCCGACGAGGTCGAGGTCGCCGCGTCCCTCCATCAGCAGGACCACACCCCCTGCCGCGAGCACGGCCCAGAAGGCGTCCAGCCATCGCCTCGACCCGGCCAGTGCCACCCCCAGCGGCCCGAGGAACTCAGTGGTTACGGCGATCCCGAGGGGGATCCGGGCCAGCGCCAGGTAGAAGCACAGGTTCATCAACCCGAGAATCACGCCGTAGCCGAACACCACTGTCCACGCCCGACGATTGATGCGCAGTGAGGGCCGCCACAACAGCATCAGCACCGCCGCTGCGAAGAACAGTCGCAAGGCGACCGTCCCGGGGCTGCCCACTGCGCTGAACAGGTGCTTGGCTAACGCCGAGCCCACCTGAACGCTGACGATGCCGAGCAGTACCAGCGCCGGCGGCGGGATCGCGCCGGAGGTACGACCGGCGAGCGCGGTCAGGGAGGATCACGTCGGCTGACGCCGCGTTGAGTCCTGTCGACGTTGACGATGGCCACGCGTGGAGTATCGACGATCGCGCGGCCCGCCTCACGAGCGGCCGTCACCGCAGGACGAAGCCGGTCCCGAGCGTGTCGCGAGGGTCGAGGACGAAGCGATGCTCGCCGGTACGGAATGCGGTTCCGGAGACTTCGGTGAGCACGCCCTCGGCCACCTCACCGATCGGCTGGGCCTGGAAGCTGGTCCCGGCGATCGAGTCGTTGCGCCAAGTGGTGCCGATGCCGACCTCGCCGTCGGCCAGCAGCAGCGCGGTCCGCGCCGACGTCGCGGACCCGGTCGGGGAGCGGTCGACCTCGCCGTCGGCGAAGATCGCCACGTTGCGATGGTGGCGCGGCCCGACCCGCTCCGTTAGGACGGTGCCGTAGATACCGGACAGCCGGTCGTCCTGAGGGTGGCGAGATACCGCCGTGCCGTCCAGCGCGGCCTTGACCGTCCTCCCGGCGAGGATCAGCGCGGGCAGATCCTCGGGCGCCACGCGCAGCCCGAACGCCGCCGCCGGCACGAAGGCGTAGAACGCGCCGCCCCACGCGACGTCCGCCTCGACATCGCCCGCGTCGACTCCACGTGCGGTCACGTTCGCCGGGACGTTGACGAACGCGACCTCGTTCACCGCGCCCCCCGCGCAACGCACGCGCGCGGTGACGCGGCCCGACGGGACGTCGATGACGACGTCGACGTGCCCGTCGACGGGCGCTTCGATCCGCCCGGATTCGACCGCCCACGCGCCCAGCGCGATCGTGCCGTGTCCACACGCCGTCGAATAGCCGTCCTTGTGCCAGAACAGCACGCCGAAGTCCGCGCCCTCATCGTCGGGCGGGACGACGAAGCAGCCATACATGTCGGCGTGGCCGCGCGGCTCGTGACACAACAGCCGCCGCACGCGGTCGATCCGCTCCGTGGCGGCTGCTGTCTCGCGCCGCTCCCGCACATTCGCTCCGGCGATCTCCCCGACGTCGCTGACGACGATCCGGAACGGCTCACCGGCCGTGTGGTAGTCCGTTGTCCGCAGGTCCATCGGCGCGGATTCTCCACGAACGAGCCGTGGCCAGGGCGGCGGGCGCGTGAACATCGCACCGGTATTCCGACCTCGCGGAGGGGTACTGTGCCGCGCGTGGTTTCCGGGCGGTCGATCCATACCGTCGCGAGCGAGGCACACGCGTTTTGCTGGGACAACGCGCTGGCGCCGACGCTCGAGTGCGCGTCCGGGGACGAGGTCGAGTTCAGCGTCCGCGATGCGTCGGGTGGTCAGCTCGGCGAGCGCTCGACCGCCGCCGACGTCGCCGGGCTCGACTTCTCGCGTGTCAATCCGGTCAGCGGCCCGGTGTTCGTGAAGGACGCCCGGCCTGGCGATGTCCTCCAGGTCGACCTGCTCGAGCTCCGTCCGCGCGGGTTCGGTTGGACGGCGATCATCCCCGGCTTCGGCCTGCTCGCCGACGAGTTCACCGAGCCGTGGCTGCGCATCTCGACCGTGGACGCGAGCGAGGGCGTGCGTTTCGGCGAGCGCGTAAGGCTGCCGTTCCGGCCGTTTCCGGGAACGATCGGCGTCGCGCCGCCGGAGCCGGGCCAGCATTCGATCGTGCCGCCGCGCAAGTGGGGTGGCAACCTCGACACGCGGCATCTCGAGGCCGGCACCACCCTTTACCTGCCCGTCGGCGTCGAGGGCGCGCTGTTCTCGGTGGGCGACACGCACGCGTGCCAGGGCGACGGCGAGGTGTGCGGGACGGCGATCGAGAGCGCTATGGACGTCGTGGTCCGGCTGAGCGTCCGACGCGACTTCGCGGTCGACGCGCCGCAGCTCGCGCTGCCGGCTCGGCCTAACGACGTGGCCGCCGGCTATCACGCGTGCACCGGCGTCGGTCCCGACTTGTTCGAGGCGGCACGCGACGCGGTGCGCGCGACGATCGTCCACCTCGGCGAGCGCCGCGGACTGGACCGCGAGGAGGCCTACGCCGTCGTCAGCGTGGCCTGCGACCTGCGCATTCACGAGATCGTCGACGCGCCGAACTGGGTCGTCGGCTGCTTCGTGCCTGACGCCATCTTCGAAGGAGGCTGAGGTTGACCAGCGAAGTCGTCGTGCCCGAAGAGCGGACACGCGGAGGGCTGCGGCGCGAGCTGCGGTTCTGGGAGGCGATCGCGATCTCGGTCGGGATCATGGCGCCGACGGCCGCGATGGCCCTCAACGGCGTCGCTCCCGCCGGCCTCGTCGGCCGCGCCGTCCCACTGGCGTTCCTGTTCGCCGCGATCGCGATCGCACTCATCTCGTACTCGTTCGTTCGTCTGACGCGGTACTTCAACCACGCCGGGTCGGCGTATGCGCTGGTCGGCGTGACGCTCGGCCCGCGCGCCGGCTTCTTCGCCGGCTGGGCGCTGCTCGCGACCTATGGCTGTTTCATCGCGGCGAACATCGCCGAGATCGGCCTGTTCGGGACATCGTTCCTCGACGGCGCCGGCATCTGGCACAACCCGCCGTGGATCGTCATCTCGCTGATCGGCGCCGGCTTGGTCTGGCTGCTCGCCTACGGCGACGTCAAGGTGGCGACGCGCGCGCTGCTGTCGTTCGAGGGCATCTCGGTGACGCTGATCCTGATCCTCATCATCGTCATCTTCTGGAAGGTGATCGGCGGCACCGCGCCGAACGGCCAGGACTTCACCCTCGAGCCGTTCGTGCCCGCCGCGGGCACCACGGTGGGTGCCGTCGCGTTCGCGTCGGTGTTCGGGCTGTTGTCCTTCGGTGGATTCGAAGGCGCTGCCGCCCTGGGCGAGGAGACGAACAACCCGCGCCGCAACATCCCGCTCGCCATCGCCGCGGCCGTCGCCTTCTGCGGCGTCTTCTACACGATCGTGATGCTCGCCCAATCACTGGGGTTCGGCATCGACGCCGCCGGCACCAAGGCGTTCGCCTCGTCGAGCGCGCCGCTGGGCGACCTCTCCAAGCAATACGTCGGCAGCGGGATGTCGGACGCGATCAACTTCGGCGCGATGCTGAGCGCATTCGCGAGCTGCCTGGGCTGTGCCGCGGGCGCCTCGCGGATCCTGTTCGCGCTGGGTCGCGACGGGTTCCTCACGCGCCGCCTCGGCGACGCGTCCGAGCGCACCGGCTCGCCCGCGACCGCGCTCGCGGTCGTGATGACGCTCGGCATCGTCGCGACGATCGCCCAGCGCCTCAACGGCACGAGCGCGGTGAACGCGTTCTTCTACCCGGGCACCATGGGCGTGCTCTCGATGCTGGTCGCGTACTTCGTCGTGCAGTTCGGCGCCGCGAAGTTCCTGCACCTCGAGCACCGCGAGCCGCGCTGGCGCTTCGCGATCCTCGTCCTGGCTACGGCCGCGATCGTCTACACGTTCTACAAGCAGGTCTGGCCGCGGCCCGCGCACCCGTACGACATCTTCCCGCTGCTCATCGCCGGCTGGGCCGTTCTCGGCGTGGCGATCACGCTCGCGTTCCCGGCGCTGACGCGCCGGATCGGCGCGGGGCTGGCCACGGCCGAGGGCATCGTGGGCACCGACGCGACCCCGGGCCCGCCCGCGCAACGGTAGGGGCTGGCACGCCGCCCGGGACGGGCGGGTCGCGGCGATGGAATAGCCCCGCGGGTTGACGCATCTGTGACATCAGGTGGCTTGATCGCCGCCGAACTCGAGACCACTCGACAGGGGGTGAGCCCATGCTCAATCGCGCAGGACGTAGCGCCGTGCTCGTGAAGGCCGGTGTTGTCGCCGTGACCGCGGCGGTCACGTACGGCATGTTGTTGCTCATGGCCGGCGCCGCGCCCGCCAGGGCCCCGTGCGACGCGATCACGGGATTGCCGAACCAGTGCGTGACGGCACAGGCGAAGATGGTGCGCACTTGCCGCGTGTGCGGGTTCGAGAGCAGGGGCTACGCCACGCTCGGCCGGTTCGCCCGCGGTGGCTTCTATGTCTTCCGGGCGTGTGACAGCGGTCGCCCCGACGGCCAGCGGGTCGTGGCGTTCGCGTCGTTCAACGCCGGGGGTCCGGGAGCGCTCCAGAACTTCGTGCAGGCCAAGAACGGCACCGGCACCTGCGGCACACCGAGGCGCATCCAGCCCAGGGGCGAGAACCGCAACAGGACGGTGTACATCAGGGCCTGTCTCCACGACGGCCCGGTTCGCAGCCTGCCCGACGGGATCTACGGGTGCGGGGCCACGCAGGCACTCAGGCCCCGGTAGCGACACGAGCGTACGCTGGCGGCGTGCGTGAGCACGTCGTCAGCGTCGTCACGGTCGCGCCCCGCGAGACCGCCGTCGTCGCGCAGACCACGACCTGGGAGCTGTTCCCGCAGTTGTGGAAGCCGCTCCTCGACGAGGTCTACGCCTTCGTCCGCAGCCGGCCGGAACTGGCGGGCACGACCGGACCGGGCCCGAAGTGGCAGAACGTGATGCTTTACAAGGACGACCGGCCTGCCGTCGAGGTCGGCGTCCTGGTCGGCGCGCCCTGGAACGGCTGGTGGACGGTCCTGCTGTTCATTCCGGCGGGCCTCCACCTGGTGACCATGGATCGCTGGATGGAGCGCAGCGAGACCCCGGAGCTGGTGGCCTTCGGGACGCTCCTCACGATGCTGCTGGTCCTCGTGGCCGCGGCCGTGGGCACGGGTGGTCCCGAGAGCCCGGTCCTGCCCTGGTTCGCGCTCGTGCCCGCGATGGCCACGCTGCGCTTCCGCCTTGCCGTGAGCGTGACGCTGTCGGCGGTGTCGGCCCTGCTGATCCTCGGAGTCGGCTTCGGGGTCGACCCCGCGCGCGCCCTCGACTACCCGGTGCCGATGATCGCCGCGCTCGTGATGGTGGCCAACATCGTCGGTGTCTCCACCGCGCTGATGCAGGGCGAGCTGGAGCACCGCGACCGGGCCGTGCTCGACCCGCTGACCGGCCTGCTGAACCGCGCCTCGCTCGACTCGCGCGTCGCCGAGATCGAGCAGCAGGCGCACCTCACCGGCGGCGACCTGGCGCTGGTGATGCTCGACCTGGACCGCTTCAAGGCCGTCAACGACGAGCTCGGCCACGAGCGCGGGGACGCCGTGCTGCGCGACGCCGCCTACGAGATGCGCAAGTCGCTGCGCACGTTCGAGCTGGCCTACCGGATCGGCGGCGAGGAGTTCCTGCTGCTGCTGCCCGGCGCCGACCTCGAGACCGGGCTGGACATCGCCGAGCGCATCCGCGCGCGGCTGGCTCTGGCCCGTCCGGGCGACGTGCACCTCACGGTCTCCGCCGGCGTCTCGGCCGCCGCGGGCGAGGACGTCTGCTACGAGCGCCTGTTCCGCGCCGCGGACCTGGCGCTGCTCGACGCGAAGCGCCAGGGGCGCAACTGCGTCGTCGCCGCTGAAGGCCCGCAGGCCGTCGTAGCCGCGTAGGCTCCGAACCCCTTGTTGGCGGAGCGCTCGGCCCCAGACCCGTTCCTGGACACCTTCACCGGCCTGGTGGCGGCCCGCGCCGTCACGACGGCTGTGATGCTCGGCGTCTTCGACGCGCTCCACGCGGCGCCGGCCACCTCGGCCGAGCTGGCCGAGCGGCTCGGGCTGGACCCGCTCGGCGCGGAGACGCTGCTCTTGGCCCTGACGGCGCTCGGCTACGTCGAGGGTGACCCCGCGCGCAACA
>Ga0081455_10004264_pt1 | contig 16111 bp, 18 predicted proteins | sample TabmetS3T2R1_FD_70207 | JGI IMG/M metagenome (GOLD analysis project Ga0081455, IMG submission 70207) | Tabebuia heterophylla rhizosphere microbial communities from the University of Puerto Rico - S3T2R1 | ecosystem: Host-associated > Plants > Roots > Rhizosphere ... | reverse complement strand
CCTTGTGCGCAAGAGTCCGTGTGCACTCCTCAGGAACGTGCGTGTGTCACTGGGAGCACCATCGCCACGAGATACCCCGTATAGTCAACGCTCATCGGTAGCAGAGCGTTATAACCACTTCACCAGGCAGTATCGGTATAATGTGGTTGCTCAAATCTCCTTGGAGCAACCCAATGAAACACCTGATACCATACCTGCAAGATGACCAGAAAGCTGCTGATTACTTACGACAATTGCGCTGGCCTGATGGCGTCACGTGTCCACGCTGTGGCAGCAATGCGGTTGAGTCGCGCGAACGGTGCGACAACGGGCTGCGGCGCTTCAACTGTGCGCACTGCGCTGCGCGCTTAGGCCAGCAGTTTGCCATGTTCACGGACTGGACCAGTTCGATCTTTGAGGAGAGCAAGTTGAGGCCCCTCGAATGGTTGCTGGTGATCGGCTTGTGGCAATTGAAGCTGAACGCCACAGAAATTGCTGCCGCTGCTGATATCCAGGAGCGGACAGCGCAGCGTTGTATCAATCTGCTGGATGGTGGCATCTACGAGACGTCCCATCTCGATCCGAGCCGCCAACTGGAGCACCAAGTGGAGGCTGACGAGTGCTACCAGAGTGCGGGCAGCAAAGGGCTGCCCCGTGAAGTCGAACGCTGCGACCGTGCACCAAGATCACGCGGGATTAAGCTGCGCGGTCGCGCCACCGCCGAGACGGGCCGTCCACCCATTCTAGGCCTGGTGCAACGCCGCGACAAGGCAGACCAGGACGCGCCAGCCGCGCAAGTCTATCTCGAAGTACTGGAGAATGTGCGCACCGCGACGGTCAAACCTCTCATCGTCGCCAAGGTGAAAGGCGGGGCACAGTTCTTCACCGATGAATACAACATCTACCATTTCACCAAGGCCGACTATGACCATCGTACGGTCAACCATGGGGCGGGCGAGTATGCTCGTCGTGACCCGGACGGCGCGTGTGTGCACTGTAACACGATGGAAGGTCTGTGGCCCGGCCTGCGCAATTTCTTGGACCGTTTCAAGGGTATCAGCCAACGCTTCCTGCACCTCCGAGTCGTCCGCTACGAGTTCCTGCACAATCATGGGCATTTGCACTGGCGTCAGACCTTCGAAGCAGCCTTGCGGTGTATTTTCTCGACCACGGGCGATTATTGGCGGCGGATGGCCCAGCAACATCGCCGTATACCGCTAACGCTCTGCTACCGATGAGCGTTGTCTTTATATGATTGCTTCCCTCGATCGCCAATGGTGGGAGATTTATGTACAGGTGCCTGAGAGCCTGAGCGAGGCTGCCAGTGAGTACCTCCATGGTCTTGGCTCAACAGCAGTGGTGTTCCATGAGCAGGCTGTGCTGACCCCGCAGCATACCGTCTGCATCGAAACACAGCCTGAGACCACGGCCTGGACGGTTCTCCAAGGAGCTCTTCCGCTTGAGGATACGCTCTCCAGACATGTGGCTGCCCTGCAGCAGTGGCTCAGTACCTGTGCCGACGCGACTCCTGACGTGCAGCTCTACTGCAGACCGCTGTTGGATGTGGATTATCTCACGCAATGGCAGCAGTTCTTCCAACCGCTCTGCATTGGGGAACGCCTCATGATTCGCCCCCCATGGGATACCTCGCCCGTCCCTGCCACCATGGCGTGCCTCACGCTCAATCCCGGCCCTGCTTTTGGGACAGGTACCCATCCTAGCACGCATCTGTGTCTACTCATGCTACTCCAGTACGCTGCGCAATGCCAGGGCAGTAGACTACTCGATGTCGGGTGTGGCTCAGGTATTCTCAGCCTTGCAGCCTTGCAACTAGGGTGGCAGAGCGCCATAGGTGTGGATATCGATGCTCAGGCCATCGTTGTAGCCACGCACAATGCGGAGTTAAATGGGCTGCAAGACCAGGCACGCTTTCTCCATGGCTCGTGGCAGTGCGTAACCGGTGTGTTTCCCTGCATAACCGCCAATGTCTATCTGGGGCCGTTGGTAGAGATGCTGCAGCCCTTGACGAGATATCTGGCCCCAGGGGGAACGATCATTCTCTCTGGTCTCTTAGCCTCCCAAGAAGCGACGATGCGTACAGCGATTCAGAATGCTGGGTGCGCAGTCCAGGCAAGACGTGTAGAGGAGGAGTGGGTGGCCCTGGCAGTCCGGCGTGTGGGTGATGTGGAGCAAGGGTTTCTCCACGTGTGAGCAGCAATGGGCATACACCGCGTTTGTGTTCCTCCAGAGACCCTACGACAGTCAACCATCACGCTGTCCCCATCCGTAGTCCACTATATTAGGCATGTCCTACGACTACGGGTTGGAGATGAAATTATCGCCTTCGATGGTACTGGTCAGGAGGGCCTGGTCCGCTTGACCAGCGTGACAGCGACGCATGTACAGGGAGAGCGGCTGGCGTTGCTGGCCCCTACGATGCTCGCTCCCAAACCACTCATCCTTGGGCAGGCCTTACCTAAGGGACCAAAAATGGATCTGATTGTGGAAAAATGCTCTGAACTAGGTCTGACAACTCTAGTGCCTCTGCATACGGAGCGGACGGTGGTCCGTGAGACGTCAGAGCGGCTTGCCACAAAGATGGCGCGCTGGCAACGCATTGCGGCGGCGGCGGCGCGACAGTGTGGGCGGCGTACGTTACTCGATGTCCAACCGCCTATGGCGCTACGAGACTTTTGTGTGCGCTATGGGAGTGCCCCGGTCAAACTCGTCTGCTGGGAGGAAGAGCGGCAGCGAGGCATACGACAGATCATAGAGGGTCTTACAGGTCAGAGTCCCATCGTGCTCTTGATCGGACCAGAAGGTGGTTTCACTGTTCACGAGATCGAGATGGCGCGTACAGAGGGCTTTACTACTGCCAGTCTCGGATCGCATCTGCTTCGTACCGAAACAGCAGCAATTGTACTCACGGGCATTGTACGCTACAGTTTAGGCGACCTGGAACCCTCGGGAGATCGCGCTTAAGGAGGGGTACACGGTGAAAGTACTCGTCGTTGGCAGTGGGGGACGGGAGCATGCGCTGGCCTGGAAACTTGCCCAGAGTCCCCATATCACAAAGCTTTACTGTGCCCCGGGCAATGCTGGCAGTCGTCAGCAGGCGGAAAATATCCCCATCGCAGCGGATGATATTGCCGGGTTGCGACGTTTTGCTCTAGAGCAGGGGATTGATTTAACGGTCGTCGGTCCTGAATTGTCCCTGGCATTCGGGATTACCGATGTGTTTGCAGAGAGCAACCTGTGCGTCTTCGGTCCTACCCAGGCTGCGGCCCAACTGGAGACCAGCAAAGCGTTTGCTAAAAGGTTTATGTGGAAAGAGGGCATCCCGACGGCTGAGGCAGCGATTTTTGATGATGTGACGCAAGCTCAGGATTATATTCGTTGGCATGATGCACCCCTGGTAGTCAAGGCAGACGGCTTAGCGGCCGGGAAGGGGGTGACCGTTTGTCAGACCCGTGACGAGGCCCTGCAGGCAGTTCAGCAGGCGATGCAAGCCAGAGTGTTTGGCGAGGCGGGACACCGTGTGGTACTTGAGGAGTTGCTGTGTGGTGAGGAAGCCTCTTTTCATGTTTTAGTGGATGGCGAAAAAGTGCTCCCCCTGGCCGCCGCACAAGATCATAAGCGCGTCTATGATGCGGATCGAGGTCCAAACACTGGTGGGATGGGGGCCTATTCGCCCGCGCCGGTCATTACGGCGGCGTTACATCAGCGTATTATGACGGAGATTATTGAGCCGACAGTGCGCGGTATGGCAGCTCGTGGAACACCATACCGCGGTGTTCTGTATGCAGGGCTGATGGTTGTTGAAGAGCGTCCATACGTCATAGAATTTAACGCACGGTTTGGTGATCCGGAGACCCAGCCATTACTCGTACGACTGCACAATGACCTCTTGCCGTTGCTCGACGGCGCAGCCCGCGGGCATTTAGGCAATCTGCAAGCAGAATACCTGGCAGACGCTGCAGTGTGTGTGGTGATGGCGTCAGAGAGCTATCCTGGATCGTATGCCGTAGGGACCCCTATTGTTGGTGTGGAGGAGATTGAACGCCTGGAGAACACGTGGGTTTTTCATGCTGGGACAGACATACAGGGTGGGCGTCTGGTGACTAACGGTGGACGCGTGCTCGGCGTGACCACACGCGCTGTCTCGCTGGCGTCGGCTATCTCACACGCGTATCACGCGGTGGCGCAGATTCAATGGCCAGGGGCGCATTACCGACGCGACATCGGCTATCGGGCTCTCCATCGCGTCTCCGCCTAATGCTTGTGGTCATGTGTAAGGTCGGGAGGGTGAGAAGCATGATGAAAAAGGTTGAAGCCATCATCAAGCCTTTCAAGCTCGATGAAGTCAAGGAGCGCCTTAACACGGTTGGAGTGCATGGGCTGACGGTGACAGAGGTGAAAGGTTTTGGGCGTCAAAAAGGGCACACGGAATTGTATCGAGGGGCGGAGTATGTGGTAGATTTTTTGCCGAAGGCCAAGCTTGAAATCCTGGCTCCAGAAGAGCAGGTGGACGATATCATCGATGCCATTATGACAGCGGCCCATACGGGACGCATTGGTGATGGGAAAATTTTTGTCTTGCCGGTGGAGGATGTCGTGCGTATTCGGACGGGGGAACATGGGAAGGATGCGATATAAGCTGGGAGCGTTGGCCCTACCCTATAGGGCCAACTCCTCTATCTGAGGCTGAAGCCCTCCAGCCTCTTGGATACTCATGAACAGATCTCGGCTACGGCTTGCTCTACTGCTATCAGCCCTTACGCACGTCCTTGTACTTGGTCTCCTGCGCTTCATCCCACTTACTGCGCTGACACGGCCGGCGGCGTCGACTTCCGATGCCCCGGTAGCAGTGCAATTGTTGGAATTACCTCCGCAGCCACAACCGCAGATTGCCCAGACACCAGAACGTACGCGTAAACTCCCCGAAGCCCCAGTACGCAAGCTAGAGCCTAAAGCACCACAACCTCCGGTACCCCCGCGTGCATCAGAGCCCGTCACACCGAAGCCGGCAGCACCACCGCCCAAAGGTGGCACCGTCGTTGATTTGCCTAAACCGGTGCGTGAAGAGCGCCCTGAAAATGCGCGGCTCGTCTCGCGCTATGACAGTAAAGCGCAGGATATTGGGCCAGGAGAGGGAGGCACGCGTAAGCCTTCCGGAGAACAGCCGCGAGCTATGCCTCCAGATATTCCGCTCCCAGAGCGTTACAGCGCCGGTAAGCCTACACTGCCCGACGCGTCTTTAGAACCGTCAGCGCCAGCCGTAGCAGCGCCACCCAGCGTGACGCCAGCCCCACCGAGGCCATCGGGCTCTCCACCGGCGAAAGCAGAATCGGCTCCACCAAAGCCGCCGGCCCCTATGCTCAAGAGCGAGATCTTGCCACCCCCCAAACCGCCGGCCCCAGCACCACAGGCTAAACCGGCGCCGCTGCCACGTCCAACCCCGCCGGCCTCGCCGCGCCCGCCAGCCGAGGAGAAACGTCGGCCCGAGGCCCCAGCGAGTACCCCGTCAGCCCAGGCGAAAGCGGCTCCACGTCTCGTAGAGCCACCCCGAGCACCGGCAGAAGAGGCACGTCAGACAGAAGGACTCCCTGGGGGCAGCACACCCCAAATGCCCCCGGTTCCTACTCCGCCAGCAGTGCCTAAGATACCACTGGGGCCTGAACGTCAGAAACTCACACCCGAACAGGAACTTGCCATGGTGCAGCGCAGTCCTCAGGAGCGTGAAGAGGCCGGGAAGCCAGCAGGCAGTGGGCAGCAGGCACTCGCTGAACACTTTGCCCGTTTAGAAAAACATCAGCCGTTGCCCTCTTTCGATGCCCCAGGCGTGTTCGAGCGTGGCCCGGAACGTGCTGGAGAAGGTTCCGGCACCGGCGAGGGTGGGAAGTATCGTTCGATCGCCTCGTATGGCTTTAAGCATGTCTCCTATCTGCTCAGCATGCAGCGTAAAATCGAGCTGGTGTTTACCGTGCCGCCATTTCGTCCCGACCATGGTGCCGTAGGCGTGCCGATTGTCGGCTTTACCGTCCGACGGAATGGCGAATTGGCAGAAACGGTGTTGCTGCGTTCGTCAGGATATCCAGCAGTGGATCAGGCTCTCCTGAGAGCTGTCAAACGGGCGGCGCCGTATCACCCGTTTCCCGACGATATGCCTGATCAAGAAATTAGCATACGCATTTATGCGTCACTCTCATAACCATATTGCCACACTACGCGTATGACAGACACGTATATTTTGGCTCTTGACCAGGGGACAAGTAGTTCACGGGCGGTGCTCTTCGATCGCACTGGTCAAGTGGTACATCAAGTTAATCAGGCATTTCCACAACACTATCCGCAACCTGGTTGGGTGGAGCACGATCCCACTGATCTCTGGCACTCGCAGCTCACCACGGCGCAACAAGTCCTCCAGCAAGCGCGTGTGCACCCTACTCAGGTGGCAGCCCTGGGGGTGACCAATCAGCGTGAAACGACGCTTATCTGGGACCGAGCGACTGGCAAACCGATTTATCCAGCCATTGTCTGGCAATGTCGCCGTACCGCGCCCTTGGTGGAAGCGCTACGGGCCCAGGGCTGGGACACAGAGATCCAGCAACGTACAGGGCTCGTGCTCGATGCCTATTTTTCAGCCACCAAGGTCCAGTGGCTGCTGCACAATGTCCCCGGGGCCCGCGCGCGCGCGCTGCAAGGCCAGTTAGCGTTTGGGACGGTGGACACGTGGTTACTCTATAAGCTCAGTGGTGGGCGCTTGCACTGCACAGATTACTCGAATGCGGCACGGACAATGCTGTACAATATCCACACGTGCCATTGGGATACTGAGATTCTGCGTGCGTTGGATATTCCCGTCGCTCTCCTTCCCGACGTGCGTGATTCGAGTGGTGTGTTTGGCACAACAGCCCCAGGCCATTTCGACGGGGTGCCCATTCCTATTGGCGGTGTGATAGGCGACCAACAAGGCGCCCTCTTTGGGCAGGCCTGTTTTACGCCCGGGGCGGTCAAGAATACCTACGGCACGGGTTCTTTTGTGCTGATGCACAGCGGTACCCAGCCTGTTACAGTATCGCACGGTCTGCTCAGCACCATTGCCTGGGGACTTCATGGTACCCTGACCTATGCCCTCGAGGGCAGTATCTTCTCGACAGGCTCGGCCATGCAGTGGCTACGGGATGAATTGCAGATTCTCCAGAGTGCTGCGGAGAGTGAAAGACTGGCAGCTAGTGTGCCGGACACGCATGGGGTGTATTTCGTACCGGCGTTTACTGGTCTGGGAGCTCCCCACTGGGATATGTATGCGCGTGGGCTGTTGATCGGGTTGACACGTGGTACGAGCCGGGCACATATTGTCCGTGCGGCCTTGGAAGCGATGGCCTATCAAACCTGTGATGTGGTCAACAGTATGATCGCCGCGGCGGGTGTGCCAGTCTCGGTCGTACGTGTGGATGGGGGTGCAGCGGTCAACGATCTAGCCATGCAGTTTCAGAGTGATATGTTACAGGTGCCGGTCCAGCGGCCTCAGGTTGTGGAAACGACAGCTCTGGGGGCTGCCTATCTGGCCGGCTTAGCCGTGGGTTATTGGGAAAGCCAGGACCAGATTGTGGCGAACTGGCGTCTGGACCGTACCTATACGCCACAGATGTCCGTGGATCATCGTGATCGTCTCTACCGTGGCTGGCAGGAGGCGATACGCCGCTCCCGTGCCTGGGCTACAGAGGCATCGACGTAATATGGGGGCAAGAGTCCCCTGACCCGCGAGGCAAGCAACCGGGTGTGTGCACAGGGTGTATGACATGTCCGAGCACGTCCACACTACACGTGTCGCCGTCATTGGCGCGGGTTCCTGGGGCACGGCATTGGCCAATCTCCTGGCGGTCAAAGGATATGAAGTTAGCCTCTGGGCTCGGGCACAGCGCCTAGCCCAACGTATGACCTATGAACGAGAAAACGCGTTGTATTTACCTGGTGTCCCGTTGCATTCACGCCTCACGTTGACAGCTGATTTTGCTGAAGCAGCGTATGCTACGACCACCTTTATCTCGGTTGTGCCTTCGCATGCCGTACGGACTGTATGGAGTATGTTGACTCCCATGCTCCCAGCCTCAGCGCTCTTGGTAAGCGCAACAAAGGGTATAGAGGCAGGTTCGCTGTGCACCATGTCCCAGGTGCTGCAAGCCACTCTCGCCCTAAGACAAGGCATTGAGATAGCTGTCTTATCCGGCCCGACGTTTGCCCGTGAAGTGAGCCAGGGCACCCCCAGTGTGGCTGTGGCTGCTGCCACCAGTCATGCCGTGGCAGAGACGGTTCAACAGCTTTTGAGCACCGCGACCTTTCGTGTGTATACCAACACCGATGTGCTTGGGGTCGAACTCGGGGGGGCGCTAAAAAATGTCATGGCGATTGCTGCTGGTGTCTGTGACGGTCTCAATCTTGGCTATAATACACGTGCTGCTCTGATTACACGTGGTTTAGCCGAGATGACACACCTTGGTGTGGCGATGGGGGCAAGAGCCCAGACGTTTGCCGGGCTCTCTGGTATGGGGGACCTGGTCCTGACGTGCACCGGACATCTCAGTCGGAATTATGTGGTGGGCGTGCAACTGGGACAGGGCAAAAAGCTGTCGGATATTTTGTCACAAATGCACATGGTCGCTGAAGGGGTGACCACCGCAAGTGCTGCGGTGGCTCTGGGGGAGCGTTATCAGGTGGAAATGCCCATTGCTGAAAAAGTCTATGCCCTACTCCAAGGCCATATGGCTCCGCATGAGGCTGTCACAGAACTGATGCAACGCACATTGAAGCATGAGGAGCGCTGAAGGGCGAGCGTATGAATCGTGCGCAGTTGGCTCAGCTACTTCAGAATATTGCTGCGGGTAAGATTACCCCCGAGGCAGGACTGGAGCAATTACGCTTTCTCCCCTATGAAGACGTGGGGTTCGCACGTATTGATCATCACCGGAGTCTGCGCCAGGGTGTGCCGGAAGTTATATACGGCGAAGGCAAAACCGTCGAACAGATACGCATTATTGGCGAACGTATTCTCCTCCACGGCAGTGACCTGCTCGCCACACGCCTCTCCCCGCCGGCGGCGGAAGCCCTCCTGGCGCTTGCACCGCAGGCAGAATACAACGCTATAGCGCGCACGGTTGTGGTGCGTCAGGCATCACCTCGTACGAGCACTACAGGAGTGGTCCTCGTTGCCGCGGCTGGGACTTCAGACCTCCCTATAGCCGAGGAGGCTGCGGTCACGGCCAGTGCCCTCGGGAGTACCGTGCAAACTGTGTATGACGTTGGTGTGGCAGGATTACACCGCCTCCTCGATCAGTATGCTCTCTTGGCCGCGGCCAGGGTCCTCGTTGTTGTGGCTGGCATGGAAGGCGCACTGCCCAGCGTGGTTGGGGGCCTGGTAGATAAACCGGTCATTGCGGTACCCACCAGTGTAGGGTATGGGGCTCACTTCCATGGCCTGGCACCGCTTTTGGCCATGCTCAATAGCTGCGCCGCTGGAATAGCGGTTGTGAATATTGACAATGGCTTCGGCGCCGGCTACATGGCGCATAGCATTAATCTCATTGGTGAAACAGCGACCGGCTCGGCTTCAGAGAAGACGCAGGAACATTAGACATGCGTATTGCTTATATCCATGGCTATGAAGGCGTGACGGGACCGCTGTTATTGGGGGCTTTCCTTGATGCCGGTGCTTCACTCACTAGCGTGGAACAGGTCTGGCACCATCTACGCCTCCCCGCAGCGGAGTTGTCATGCGCGCGTGTGCCCTGCACAGATGCGATGGCAACGCACGTGACGTGGTCTGCTCCACGCGCGCACGCATTCCTACACCCACACTCCTATGCGAGTCTCGTAGGCTTGCTTGAGCAGAGTGAGGCTTCCTCGTATATTAAGCAACGTGTACTCTGCTTGCTGAGGCACTTTGTTGCAGCAGTGGCGCGTGTCCATGGCGTGACAGAGGGGGGAGAACTCGCTCTTCAGTCTGCGTTTCTGCCCGAGATACTCTATCTGGGAAGCGGTGTCGCCGGGGTGCTGGAAGATCTCGCCATTGAGCAAGTTATGGCAGCCCCCATGCCGCTGAGTACTGGGTTCATCGATGATGCACAGGGACGCCGGCCCCTGCCCCATCCTCTCACTGCTGAACTCTGCCGGGGCCTGCCAGTCTCTGGCGAGGGTGTGCCTCGCCATGCCGAACAGACGACAGTTGGTGGGGCAGCTATACTCACAGCCTGGGCCACACGTTTCGGTCCGCTCCCTGACATGACGGTTGCTGGCACAGGGTATGGTCTCACGGCGGCATCCGCAGCGGAAACTGCACACCGTCTGCAAGTGCTGCTGGGCGAGACAGTCGGCCCTGCTGCTGCCGAGCGGATTGCCGTCATTGAAGCCAATATTGATGACATGAACCCTGAGTTTTACGAATGCGTCGCCGAACGTTTGTTTGCGCAGGGAGCTTTAGATGTGACCCTCACTCCTCTGTTCATGAAGAAAAATCGTCCAGCCAATACCTTAACTGTCTTAGCCCCTCTCCCCGCAGTAGCCAAATTATCACACTTGATCCTCCAGGAGACCTCGACATTTGGTGTCCGTGTGCACGAAGTCTGGCGCCATAAACTCGAACGTTTCCATCGCCAGGTTGACACCCGCTATGGCATCATCCCTGTGAAGTGTGGCGTCTTAGACGGTCGCATTGTGCAGGCTGCGCCAGAGTATGAAGCTTGTAAACGTCTTGCCCTCGAGCAGGGCGTGCCTGTCCGCCTCATCTATGCGGAAGCCGCGAGCCTCGCAGCTCCCTGGCTGACCTGAGGACGATCATACTGGCGGACTCTACCTGGCAGGGAGAACTCTCCTCGTATGCATGATATTGTACAGTCAACAGGCCAGCGCACCAGCGGTCTCTTGTTCCATCTCACCTCCTTACCCGGACGCTACGGGATTGGGGACCTGGGGGCCTCGGCGCATCAGTTCGTCGATTTTCTGGTGGCGAGCGGTCAGCAGTACTGGCAGGTGCTGCCTCTGGGACCACCAGATGAGGTCTACTCGCCTTATCAGGGGGCTTCAAGCATGGCTGGGAACACCCTCCTGCTCAGCCTGGACACCCTGGTGACGGAAGGGTGGCTTGCCCCAGAAGCACTCCACGATGCCCCGGTCTTTCCAGACGCCTCTGTGGATTACGAAGCGGTTATCCCGTGGAAGAGCGCCCTGCTGAGACAGACCGCAGCCAAGTGTGTGCAGGCGTTCTCGGGGACTGATCGTTTCACCTTCGAGGCGTTTTGTGCCGAGCAGCACGCCTGGCTTGAGGCTTTTGCCAGGTTTATGGCGCTCAAAGAGGCCAATGCGGGTCTCCCCTGGACGCAATGGACGCACCGCACCGATCCTGATCCAGTGGCCGTGGCGGCCTACAAGTTTTTGCAGTGGCAATTCTTTCGGCAGTGGCAAGCGTTGAAGCAGTACTGCTATGGCTGTGGCATTCGTCTGATTGGCGATCTTCCCATCTATGTGGCACACGACAGTGCTGATGTCTGGGGGCATCCCGCCTTGTTCGCCCTGGATGACACGGGCCGACCCACGGAGGTCGCTGGTGTCCCGCCAGACTATTTTAGTACGACGGGACAGCGGTGGGGAAACCCGGTGTACCGCTGGGACGTCATGGCTGACACGGGCTATGCGTGGTGGATTGCACGGCTGCGAGCCATCCTGGAGCTCGTGGATATCGTGCGCCTGGACCATTTTCGTGGTTTCGAAAGCTACTACGTCATCCCAGCCGATGCGCCCACGGCCATACAAGGAACATGGCGCAAAGGCCCTAGCGACCGTCTCTTTGCCGCCTTGCGTCAGGCGTTGGGAGGTTTACCATTTATCGCCGAAGATTTAGGCGTGATTACGCCTGAAGTCGTAGACTTGCGGGAACGCTGGGGTCTGCCGAGCATGCGCGTCTTGCAATTCGCGTTTGGAAGCGATGCACCCGACGATCCCCACAAGCCGCATAACTATGTGAAGCACTGCGTGGTCTATACCGGGACTCATGATAACGACACGGCGCGTGGCTGGTTTAGCACACTCACGCCGGAGGAACGCCGGCGTGCCTTACGGTACCTGCACAGCACGGGACGGGCCGTGCATTGGGACATGATCCGCGTGGCCCTGGCATCAGTGGCCGACACCGTGATTGTGCCCCTCCAGGACGTCCTCGGACTCGGGACCCCGGCGCGCATGAACCTGCCGGGGACGGACCAGAAAAACTGGCGCTGGCGCTTGCAGCCCCGGCAGTTACAGGCACGCCTCAGTGAGCGGTTGTGCACCCTCACATATACGTACGGACGGCATTAAGAAGTCACTTACAGGCGAAACCACGCGCAGGCATACGGCCCCAGCGTCAGCGCATACGGTCCAGTCTCAATTGGAGGGGATTCTCCCCTCCTCAACATCTCGCGCGGGATCACGCCTGTGTAGGCCGTGAGGTCCAACTCCCCCCGCTGGAGTTGGGATGACAGATTAGCCACGACCAGAACAATGTCGATGGCATCGTGGCGTATGTAGGCCAGGATAGCGCAGTTAGGTAGATGCAGCAGCGTCATCTCCCCACGTCCAAACACTTTAACGTGCACATCGAGTAGTCCAGATACGTACCTCTATGCAATAATACCTAAGTACGGCTTGCAGGAGCTCTAGAAGGGAACAAATTTATTTTCAGTAAAGGATGACGCGTCATGCCCTACCGGCGTATTTACGAAATCAACACGCGCGTCTGGCTTGCAGAACTCGTGGCGGCTCAGACGATTCCTGAAGCCACGCTGGCAGCCATACCCGAGTCGTACATCGACCTCTGGCGGCGCTGGCAGATCGACGCTATCTGGCTCATGGGGGTGTGGGAGCCCAGTCTGTACAGTGCTCGGGTGGTACGAGAGAATACTGCCTCTGTCGTGTCTTTGCAGCCTGCCCTCGCCGACTTCACCCTCGACGATTGTGTCAGTTCCCCATATGCTGTGCGGAATTATACCGTCTCCGAGCAGCTTGGGGGCCTGGAGGGATTGCTCCGCTTGCGTGCCCGACTACACCAGGCTGGCATAGGGCTGATCCTGGATTTCGTGCCCAATCATACGGCCTGCGATCATCCCTGGGTGCACGATCATCCGCAGTATTATGTCCAGGGCTCCGTGTCCGAGGCCGCCCGTGCCCCTGGGGACTATTTCCCTGTGCAAACTGCGCAGGGCCTGCGCTATATCGCCCATGGCAAAGACCCCTATTTCCCCTCCTGGTGCGACACGGCACAGTTGAACTATAGTAACCTGGAACTGCACGATGCCATGCAAGACCAACTCCTGCGTCTGGCACAGTGGTGCGATGGGGTGCGCTGTGACATGGCAATGTTGTGCCTCTCCGATATCTTTAGTCGGACCTGGAGTAGACTGGACCTCCCAGTATCGCCCCGCGAGTTCTGGCACGAGGCCCTGCAGGCAGTGCGGGCGCGCTTTCCTGATTTCTGCTGTATGGCCGAGGTCTACTGGGGTCTGCAAGCGCGCCTGCAGCAGCTTGGCTTCCAGCTCACGTACGACAAAGAGTTTTACGATGCACTGCTGGCACGCGATATCGACAGGCTGGGAGCCAGCATATGCACCCCACACTCCCCACTCGAGGCCAACGTACGTTTTCTGGAAAATCACGACGAGACGCGCGCCGCGGTATGCTTCAGCGATGACCAGCAGGAAGCGGCCATGCTCGCGATCACGACGCTTCCAGGGGCGATCTTGCTGCATGAAGGTCAGACCAAGGGCTACCGTGTCCGTACCCCGGTGCAACTCCGTCGCCGCCGGCAAGAGCCTGGCAATCAGCGTCTGCGGAGTTTTTACGAGCGTTTCCTGCCCTTGCCCGATATCCGACAGGGCCATTTTATTGTGCTACACCCGCGCTCGGTAGGTGCGGGAGATGACACGTACACAGCACTTCTGGCATGGGCCTGGGCGCATGAGACCCATTGCTGGCTCGTAGTCATCAATTATGCTGAGCGCCTGAGTCAGGGCTCGATCAATCTGGCAGAGCTGCCTTTACCCTCTGGCATTTTACGCTTCAGGGATCACTTGCACGACAGCATCTATGAACATAGCCGTGAGACTATACAGGACACCGGCTTCTCCGTTGTGCTCCCGCCTTTTGGCACACAGCTTTTGGAAGTGACACCGCATGTCTGATATTTGGAGGGATCACATTACGATCTGAGGTAGAGCTTGCTGTTAAGCTCCCTCCTTACAGACCCACGTTCAAGGGGTCTGAATGCCCCTTCCGTTTTTTTGTGCTGATGGCACGGCATACCACGAGGAGGCGAGCCCCAGCGCATCACAGACCAACAGGTGAGAGGGTTGGACACCCGCGAGCTGCGCGACCTCTTGATGATCTATCCATAATTGGACTAAGGCCACTGGAGCAAACAAGGCCAACACCACCGCCGCTGTTGGGATCGCTGTCGTGCCTTTGTTCCCTGGCATCTGCTGGTCATGCGGGCGCCGAGACCGACGGACCTGTCTCTGGATGACGCTGTAGACGAGCAAGCCCATCACTGTCAGCCTCGCTCACGCCGCAATCCGTTCGGGCTTTTCCAACCATACGGGGGCGATCGCCGCGGGGGTCTTGATCCATCGAAAACCAGGTTCCACGGTGGTGTTCTGCTCCTGATAGGCATGGAGACTCTCGGCATCCGCACACCCCGCGGTGGGCACCGTCGTGGCCAGGACGGCCCCCCCATTGTCCTCCTCCGCCTTGGCCAGAGCTGTCACCTCCACCATCAGACGATAGCCCCCCTCCGTCGGTGGGGGGGCCGTTTTGGCTGGACGTCCCCGCCGCGCTCGACGCGTGCGCCGGGGCTCGGCCACGACGCGATAGCGTACCGCATGCTACCGCCAGGGGCGTGGGTGGCGGCCGCGTCGTCCCTGGCCCCGGCCCTCATACGCCGCGATAGCCGCTGTGGCCTCCGCTTCACACGCACACCACTGGGCTTGCACGTACTGGGCCTGCGCCATGACGGCTTCGGCTTCCTGGGCTTGCGCGGCAGTAGAGGGCTGGGCTGGCGGCTGCGCCAGTGGGCTCGCATGCACGACCACAAAGCGCAGCACTGCGCCTGCGACCCGTCCGTCGCTGGACTCCATTGGCCACCTGCCAGCGCCCACTTTGTCCATGCCAACGGCGTGGTGCCTCGTCCTTGGTCCGCCCAGATTTCTCCCCGAAGAGGGGCAACGCCGATGGCTGCGGTCCCCAGGCTTCGAGCGCCTGCCGGACAGCGCACGTGCGCGGGCCTCCGGTCCCTCAGTCACTACCCCGTTCGCGGCACCGCCCCCACGTCCGGCGGCTATCCGCTTGGCTCTCGGCGACGCTCCCCCGGACTCCCTCCCAGCCCAAGGCCAGACACTCCGCCATCGCCACGGGGGGGGCCACCCTCTCACGGCGGTGGCCATCCCGTAGGCCAACGCGCCGGGGGAGCCCTCCAGCTCCGCTTACGCCGAGACGCAGGCGTACCTGTGTGAGAGCCTCCCGACCAGCTTGGCTAGGTCCATAGGCCGGCCGGGGCGCTCCTGGCGTCTGTGGATCATCCGCATACGCTCCAGAGAGCGCCATGGTGGTGGGGTCCTGAGGCAGCCAGGGCGTGGGGATGGCAGACACTGCCAAGGCTTTCAGGGCCACCGCGCTGCACACGCGCTTGCGATGGGCCGCACCCAGCGCCTCCAAGATAGGCCCTCACCGGTCATCATGGAGGGCAGCCCGTGTTAACGCAGGTGGCCGTTGCCCCAACATGCCACGCTCTGCCAGCCGTTTGCCCACTTTGGAGAGCGCCTGAGGCCCATCCAGCATGGCGAGGACCATGGCTTCGACCCCACGCCCACACGAGAGCCCATGCGCCGGGTGGGGCGGCATCCTGTCGTCGATCACTGTCGCCACCTCCAGGCGCCGTAAGACGCCCAGGACCAACGGGACATGGGCCACAGGCTGCCTCTGCTGGACGGCAATGGCCATGAGGCCCCTCCTGTCGTAGCGGCCCCGACAGCCTCATAGCCGCCTACGCTCTCAGGCGAGAGCGTGGCTCTGCTCCCAGATAAACATCGTGTGGTTTATCCTGGCCCCT
>Ga0081455_10004263_pt1 | contig 16115 bp, 23 predicted proteins | sample TabmetS3T2R1_FD_70207 | JGI IMG/M metagenome (GOLD analysis project Ga0081455, IMG submission 70207) | Tabebuia heterophylla rhizosphere microbial communities from the University of Puerto Rico - S3T2R1 | ecosystem: Host-associated > Plants > Roots > Rhizosphere ... | reverse complement strand
GATAAGGATTTTATTTCCAACTTTGGTATTAGCAGCATATCTAGATTTGTGCTCTAGTGGTATAATTAAATTACTAAATTTAATATTACTTATTCCACTGTGTGAGCTAAATTAATCCGAAAATTTTTTAATCATGTCTCACCACTTTATCTATGAAAGATAAAAAAACTGTGTTGGTCACCGGATGTTCTTCTGGAATAGGATATGCCACATGTCTTATGTTTGCACGTAACAACTTTGCGACCTATGGTTCTGTGAGAGATTTATCAAAAGCTGAAAGAATTCAAGAAATAACAAATAGAGAAAAACTACCTCTCAAAATAATACGGCTTGATGTAAATGAGGATGAATCTATCAGAATAGCAATCCAAGAGATAATTTCTGACTCAGGAAGAATTGATATTTTAATAAATAATGCAGGTTATGGTATGTTTGGTCCTATTGAAGAGATTTCCATTGAAGAAATTAAGGAACAATTTGAAACTAATTTTTTTGGAACAATCAGACTTATAAAAGGCAATAGTTCCCATTATGAGGAAACAACGAAATGGAACTATTGTAAATATTAGTTCAATGGTTGGAAGATTTGGCGTCCCACTTAATGCTGCGTATGTGTCTAGCAAATTTGCATTAGAAGGACTCTCTGAGTCTATTTCATTTGAGCTAGAGTAATTTGGAATAAAGGTTATACTTGTTGAACCCGGAGTTATCCAAACTGATTTTTTTCAGAATCTAAAGATCAAGGGAAATGATACTAAATCACCATATTATAAATTAATGGACAAGAGAATAGCATTTTTAAAAGCGGCTATGAAAAATAGCGTATCTTCTAGTGATCAAGTTGCGTACACCATCCTCCACGCAGTGAAGTCTGGGGATCCTGATTTGCGATATGTAATTGGAAATGATGCCACAAATTCCATTCATATGAGAAAATCTTTATCTGACAGAGAATTCATGAAATGGATTAAAGATGGTATGTTTCATGGTAAGGGATTTGCAAGGTAAACGTCTTCAAATTAGTGTTCTTTTTCTAGATATTTACGGACACCAGTCATTATCGGGTCGAGATACCTAGATAACGAAATTGACAAAAGAGCGATTCCAGCACCTAATAATGTGCCGCCTATCACATCCAAAAAATAATGGTCACCAACATAAACTCTGGATATACATACAAGTGCTGCCTCACATGCCAGTATTATAGAAAATACTAGCTCTTTTTCCCTTCGAAATAGTAGAATCAGTATCAGTGCCCCTGCAGCAACGATAGAAGCATGACCTGATGGATATGCAAAATCTGTTTTCTCAGGAATATGAACTTCCAGTCCTTCCACTGGGGGACGGTTTCTTTCGAATAAATTCTTAAATAATGTGTTTAGTGGTATTATAATCAAAAATGAAATGACTATAATTACAGCAATTTTTTTCCCCCTCCACCCTGCAAAAATACTCATAAACACAATTACAGCCAACCACACTATTTCTCTGCCATACATTGACAATAAAATCATAAAATCATCTGTAAGATTAGAGCCGGAGTTATAGATGAGTGATGAGATTGATTCATCGAAGGCAATAACAGATGGAGCTCGGTATCCGAATTTGGGGGAAACCGCAATTCCCAATATTATGAAAACTGCAATGCATATAATTGTCATGAATACATATTTCATCACAACCCCATAATATGAGATACAATATATTTCATTTTAGTATCAAATATCTGATAATAAACTGCCCTTTTCCCGACGTTTCGGTGTCTAATTAATTTTCGACTTAGATTTTAAGTATGCTACTGTATTTTTGCTTTTCCTTTATATGATTAATATTAGATAAAGATCCTGAAATAGATGCATTATTGCGTATTTACGGTGATCGTGTTAACCTCATAAAATAAAAGTAAATTTTTATATCGGCTGTGCGATATAAACAATCAAATTATAAAATATGAATTTGGTAGATAAATTTTCAACATGCAGTATTTGCGGAAAGCGGAAAATTATCGCTAGCCATCGAGACAAGGTACTAGATAAGCAGAATATAGTAGATGTTTATTTAGAATGTAAAGATTGTGCTGCCATTCCACTTTGGGATAAAGAAATAGAAGATAAAAAACAAGGGATTTTTGATCATTATCAATAGAAGGAAAGATTTTCACGAAATTATTAATATTAATGCTGGACACAAGGTGTAACATTTTCGAAACAAGGGATGGAAGGAAGTGGAAGATAAGGAAACTGGAGACTGACTATTTTTTCTTTTAAGTTTCATTTCATAAGTATATTTAAGCCTTACAATGTGTTGTCGAAATAAATGTCTATATTGCGGGCTCCTTGATCTAATATCTTAACGTAAAACCTATGGTTACATCTTTTACAGAATAAAAGTGCGGTGACGTAGAGTGCAGTTTCCGTTCCCTTAGTTGGATATGATTGAATTTCATTTATCTCTATTTTCTTTAAGCCACATCTTATGCATGAGAACTTAATTGAACTGAAACTTTTTTTTCGTTCTACGTCCTCCTCTCTTGTTGGAAATTCTTTGCTATCTTCTGGTCCAATTAGCATATATCCGCTCTGCCTGACTCCAATAAAGATAATCATCATCTATATCCTATCTGCAACATTATATTTTTCTATTCTCTTGTCATTATCTACGATGTTACTAATTAGAATTAGTTATAGTTTGTTACCAATATAGCAACGTAACAAGCAATCTCTTAGGTTAGGTAGCGACTTGATAAAAGTAATCATACAAAAATTTTATATCTAATCCTATGCGATTATACAAGGAAACATTTGACAAAATGTTCAAATTGCCTCATATCATATTTCAAACTAATGAGAAAGTGTACTCGATGTAATATCTATTCTAAGATAACTTATTCTTGTGATCACACAAATAATTCAGATATGTGCCCAGAATGTTATCAGGAAGTTCATTGGAATTTAACTAATTAATGTTATAGCCTCTTGGATCGGAGGTCGCCTATGGAAATTTGATGATGAGTTATGACTACCTTTTATTTACTATGGCCAAAAAGAATAACACTAGAATAGAAAGTGCCATAGAAGGCAATATAATATCAGTAAATGGATTGTCTAATGGAATGCTATGTTCTAAATACTCATAAAATAGAAAAATACCAAATAGAAGAAATGCTATAATGGCATATAGCAGTTTTCTCAAATGTGTGTTCCGATAGGCAGATATCGACAAAGCAATTAGTATAGCAGCGAAGATTGTTCCCACAACATATAAGACACTCTCAACCAAATCAAATAGTCCATTTTCAGGAAAAAATTCCAAAATATTCACAACAACTAGTTATTTTCGTCAGATAGTGACAGGAAGATTTCAACCAGTCTATTGCTCCATTTATTCCAGAGATTTGGATGGTGAGTCTTTAACAATTCTACTATGTATCTAGAATCAATCGAATCATCACATAGCTTGTATCTCTTGTACTTTCCTTCCCTAACTTCATCAATTAAATTTAAATCAATCAATCGCCTAACGTGCCAGTTTACAGACGGTGCAGATATTCCTAATCTTTTTACAATATCCGTTTGTGTAGGATATTTTTGTTCAATAATAAACATAATAATCTCTCTTGGTGTTTCTTGGTTTAATACCCGGAACAGTAACTTTTCATGATCTTGATATGCTCCTGACTGAAAATGTAGTTTGTACAAGCCTTCTCTAGTAGAGGTTATCTTCCCGCTTTTTTGGAGCTGATAAGCATGATATTGAACAGATCCCATCGATAAGGACAACTCATTTCTTATCTGCCGAAGATAACACCCAGGGTTTTTTTGAATAAAAGTCAATATCCTCTCCTTGGTTGAGTTTGATTTATGTTGTATTAATCCAATTCACCCCATTAAATGTAATAACATAACAGGCTGACTGTCTGTAAGTTGATTCTAGTATTTAATTCATTCAGTACAAACCACTAAATGAGTCGAGTTTGACTCCCATAAACAACGGTTATAGACTTGCACCATATTCCCTATTCAATCTCTATAACCCTTTATCCTAGGATCAGATCTAAATCCCCCATGATAGCGAGCTCGATTAGGCGTATTTACAAGAAAATGGGCTTTATTCTATTTAGATAAGTTAGCTCGATTTATATACCAATTAATTCTCTTTTCTAGGAACTCTAACTGTGATTCATTAATTTTTCCTTTTCTATGTAAGAAATTTAAATCACTTTGAATTTGCTCAAGTTGTTTTATGCATTCTTCTTTATTGTTTTTTGATAACATTTCATAAGTATAATCTATGTTTGTTAGGCTTCTCTTAAAAGACAATCTAGATCTTTGTCTATAAAACCAACCTCCAATAGTCGATGCTAACCCTATTATCACAGAAGTTAATATGATAAATGTTTCCGTCAAGATTGCGCCTTTGAAATTTGCGGTTAGGGTCTCATAACCAGTGACATTAAAAATTACCGGATTTTGGTTCGTATTATTCGTCACAGACCAATGACCAAAGTCGTACCCCCTGTCAGGTATTGCTTCACATTTAGCAAGGGAATTGAGAGGCAATGTGATAAACTCACCATCACCTAGAATGGTATCGTTACATTTTACAATTCCAGCATTTGGAGGATTGATATCCATAAATATTTTTGTAGTTATTTTGTCTGTTTTTCCATCGATAGTAATTATCCCATTAGACCTGGGATTAGTCACGTATGTGAAGTTTGTACTAGGATCTACTGCTAATTTAGTTGCTATGAGGGGAAAGGTTACTTTTAAGGGGACATTAATGAAAGGAGTATTAACTCCTGATGCAATTATTGCAGGTTCTAGTGAAATATTTTGTATCACTTTATTTGTTGTTCCATTAATTACACTAATAGTATTATCTGCTAAATTGTTAACATAAATTTTATTTGTTCGTGGATTAACCGCAATTCCAACTGGATTATTCCCGACTTTTACATTAGTTTCAACTTTGTTAGATGTGCCATTTATTATACTTACAGTATCGTTCGAGAAGTTTGAGACATAAATGGTATTAGTTTGTGTGTTGATAGCTAATGCAGAGGGATTTAAACCAACAGGTATGGTTGATACCAATGTATTGTTACTTCCATCCAGCACTAAAACACTATCTTTCCCTAAATCTGAAACATAGACCTTGTTCGTAAGTGGATTGATTACAATATCATAGGGTAACGAAGCATACTTTAATGTTTTTATTATATGATTATCAATTGCATCAATCACCGTAATTGTATGCGAATCCAAGTTTGCTACGTATACCCATCCTCTACCTAAATTGATCCCTATCCCCAATGGAGAATCTCCCACTGATATCTTAGTCAGTTCTTTATTAGTAAAACCATCAATCACGGAAATTGAGTCAGAATCTCTATTTGATGCATATATTCTGTTAGAGAAGGGATTTACCCTTACATCATAAGGAGAATTACCTACATCAATATTTTTTTCTACTTTGGACTTATCAATATCTATTACCGATATTGTATTAGAAAATTGATTAGCAACATAAAGTTTGTTTGTTATTGGGTTAATATCAATCCCAATAGGAAAACTTCCCGAATTTATAATTGGATTGGATTTTAGCGATATTACCTTCTGATCGCCTTCCTCTTGAGCAGAGATATTAATTACAAAAATACTAAAAAAGAATAAACAAGCAAATAAAAAGTAAAAAAATTCTGGTAAATAATTTTTCAAATAAACAGTTTATGTTGAATGGGTATAAATAGTAATTACTAGTTACAATTCAGATTTAGCAAGAATTTGATATTCGGAGATTCATTGTAAAGAATAACACAGGCATCCCATGAAATCACGTTATCGAGTCAATCTGACATTTGACTTAATCAGAGGTTACTTCGCTAAACCATAGTTTGGCTCCTTTACTTCTTATGTTTTAATTTATAGCGAAAAATGATTCTCAAAATAATACCCAGAATTAATACGATAATGCCTGCAACAATAATCATAAAACCATTAATTGTCCAGGATGGATTGCTATACATAAATGAGCTTTGAGGGCCCAAGAGTTCCTTAGATTGTGCAGTAAATATTAACCCTGCCAATACAAGTGCCATTCCAATAATCTCAATTAAAATTTTCATTTATTACCAAATAATTATTGAGATCTGCATATCTATATACTATTGACCTCTTGATTATTTAATGTTGATAGTTGGTAACTTAATGTTCGGAAGAGAAAATAAAAGTAAGTAGAGGTTTGTTATTAATCAACAATTAGATTGAATTGAATGTAAAAGCTAAACAATATGGCTAAGTTTTAATACCTATAAAGTATCCGTCATGAGTGCAAGGATAAAAATTGACCGAAAGTAAATTGACAAATTCCAGTGTGATCATCGGGTATCTATCGGCGATTGTAGCTGCAATACTCTTTGGGTCCGTTTCCACCCTAGCAAAACCAATACTGTCAACAATAAATCCTATTGTCCTTTCGTCAATCATTTACTTAATTGCTGGACTGTTCTTCACTCCTTCTGCCTCACGAACACGATCAAAAATAACAATGAAGTACTACGGTCTAATTCTAACAAGTGCAGTAGCCGGTGCAACCATTGCACCTATTATCTTTTTTGTAGGGTTGAAGCTGAGTACAGCTGCAGATACTGCGCTACTCGCAAACGGCGAAACTGTATTTTCAATTTTATTTGCGCTACTTATTTTTAAAGAAAGATTAAGCCGTGTTGGATATATTGCAGTAACATTGATCCTTGGTGGTGTATTTCTGGTAACAACAAATCTTGATTTTAATAGTTCTATATTTAAGTTGAATATAGGTAATGTGTTTGTAATCGCATCAACAATAATCTGGGGACTTGATAACAATATTTGTAAGATAATAGTTAGACGGGTAGATGTGTCAAAATTGATTCAATTAAAAGCTTTGATCGGAGGTTCTATTTTGCTAGGAACGGTTTTCATTTTAGGAATTCCTTTCAATATTCAAAGAGAACAACTACTTCCTGTTGTTCTTCTAGGTGTCTTTGGATTTGCGATATCACTCTATCTATATCTACACAGCATAAAAAGGATTGGAGTAGTGAAAGCCTCATCTCTATTATCCTTATCTGCGGTATTTGGACTAGTTTTTGCAATCATATTCCTGCATGAATTAATAAGTATAAATCAGATCATTGCCATATCCATAATGATATGCGGAATTCAGCTAATGTACTCGCATGAAAAGAAAGATCAAATAATTCTCAAATGAAAATTTCTGGCCAATAAGTATACAAGATACAATAGAATCCTTCATTAGCATTTAGAATTTTAATTTTTTTCCGGTTAATCCATTATTTTTGTTCAAAACCTGTATTTTAGTCACATAAATGAAAAAATGTGCAAGGAAAATTATGCTTATATTTTATTAACATCTGGGTAGTTGTCCATAATCCAATTTAATACTTAATAATATCGGTCTATTAGAATATAACCTTGTATCAAGGAGTAATACAAAAAAATCAAGGGATTGTTGATATTGCACCCAATTGGGCAGATAAAATTAAGGCTTTACAACAAGAAGGGTTTCCATTTCCACTGTCTTTGGGATGGTGGAAATTGTACTTTAGTCTTGACAGTCCTTCAAAATGTATAGTAGGTGAAGCTCACGGCTATTCCTCCCAATATGAAAGAGAATGTAAAACATGTGATAGGTTAGGTTGGGAATTTGGACACTCTTTTCTAATGCGCTCCATGAAAGATTTCAAAGTCAATATTCAAGAATTTGTGACACATTGGAATGAGAAACACATGTTATAAAAAGAAATCATGTTTTACCATTCAACAGTTACACTTTTTTTCTATTCATCAGACTTGTGGGCTGCGGTCTCTTTTTCCATAACAAAATCTCATTAGAAATGATCACGTCATAATTATGTGGTAAGTAAATCACAGAAATGAAAAGTATATTACAACATTGCAAAACTAAAGCAGAGGGCTTGACTCCTCCATGAATTTTAATTTAGAAAATCGAGAAAAAAATTCAGGTCCGCTAGTAATTTTAAATGATTTTAATAATTAATGCGATTATGTTAATCATGGTATGAGACAATTTAGAAAATTTTCCAATAGACACACTTCATTTGGCAAATAATATGATATGAGGAGGGTCAAGTATTATTTTATTAGTCGAATACTAGGAAAATATAAAAAAAATATAAACGATTTGCTTATTTGTCATGCTGGAGATTTGATTGAGTGGTGAATAAGAGACTGGGCACTTTGGAAAATCTACGAAAAGTAATAGATAGCCGTAAATTTCATGACCACGAAATAAATTGGAAGAATTTTGAATATGTTGAAATTTTTGAAAATATACATTTGTCAAAAATAAGAGATTTCTGTAATTGGTAACTAGGTATCTTGGTAAATGGACAAATCTTACAGAAATATTTATATCATTTCAGTGTCCATGATTTCAATAATACTAATCCTAGTATTGAATACTAGTAATAGGTCCCTTGGAGAAGAACAAGAAGTATTAGATATTCCACAGGCCAAATCTGTATATGATACAGAAACTATGCATCTGCCCAAATCTGTTGGTTTTTTCATAATTCTTATTGCTAATGAAGCGCATGAAGAATGGCCTAAAGAAAAACATAAACATATTACAGATCATAATCCAGACTATGTGCCAACGCACGTAGTTATTCCCAAAGGAACAGCCGTATTGTTTCTTAATGCAGATGCTCCTTGGGATACACCGCATCCTCATACTATCAATGTAAAGGATAGCTCTGGGAATGTGATTTATACCACCGGAAAGATGAATTATTCTGACGCATCTGAATTAAAAATATTACCAGTAGGAAATTACAGTATTGTAGATACTATATATGATTGGATGAAAGGTAGCATTTCGGTAACGGATGAAAGTTCTTCGGGTAATGAGGTAGTCGGTGGATTTTATTCTCCAACTCATCAAGTATCGAATAGTTTGGACAATGAGGGAATAATGCACCCTGGATGGCTGGGCTATTATGAAAGTGAATTCCCAAAGAACGACTTTAATATTCTTAGCAAGTACAATTTCACCTATAACACTTGCTCGTATTGCCAAGGTAAGTACTGGCCGGATAATAAGACTGGTAATCACACATTGATAATTTTTGGTACTAATCAACCGGTATCGGAAGCAATAGTCAAACTACAGAAATTAGTAAAAGATAATGTTTACATATGAAATAATTTTTTTTATTTTTTCTCATAATTACCATAAAAGTGAAAGATCTTGCATTTGAACTTCATGTCTGTCCTTAACACCCACTCCCGGCCAGGTATATTCAACATTATAAGATGATTGTAGTAATTTTATAGAATGGGTTGCAAGCATATTTGTGATGAAATAGGTATATTAGGAGCAAGCTATAGTGATGGAGTCAAATATTGTAGAAGGTGTTCGGTGTATTTTTTTCATGATGGATCGTTTTGTCCGTGTTGTCATCTACATCTTAGGTTCAAACCAATAAGATCACGAAAGTGAAACTTAACCCAGGAATTCTGATCAAAGAATTTGAAATATGTCCCGACCTCAAGACATGCGGAAAAAGGTTTTAGGGCTCTGAAGTACTAATTTATGCTATGCATGAAAATAATCTTCAAATGGCTACATTTGCTGCTGGCTGTTTCTGGGGTGTAGAAGAAGCGTTTACGAAAATAAAAGGAGTAAAATCCACAAGAGTTGGATATATTGGAGGAAATCTTCGAAACCCAACCTATGAGGATGTTTGTACTGATAGAACAGGACATGCTGAAGCCTTACAGGTAAAATATGATCCCAAAGAAATTTCTTATGAAGAACTTTTAGATTTGTTTTGGTCCATTCACAATCCAACAACTAAGAATAGACAGGGTCCCGACATTGGGTCTCAATATCGCTCTATTATTTTTTATCATACTCCAGAGCAGGAGATTATTGCAAAAAAATCAAAACAAGAGCTCGATGCCTCAAATAAATTTCAAAACAAAATACTTACAGAAATTGTACCGGCAACTACATTTTATCAGGCAGAAGACTATCATCAAAAGTATTATCAAAAGATCGGTGGAGGTAGTTGTTATCATTGAAAATAAAAGTGACTTGATGTAATAGGATTCATTATTTTGGAGCAACAATCACAGATCCTTATAAAATTTGTTGAACACTTTATATTAACGCCTAAACACCAACTGGGGGGTTACCGTTAGTTGTTGCTCTTGTTCGTTGGCCAAAACTCCTACCAGTATTAAATTTTCAAGAAGCTATATTCAGGGTTTTACCCGAATTGTATTTCCAATAAAGTCAGCCTACTCCACAATAATTCGCTCGTGAATATCAAATGATATATGATGTTCAGAATTTATTATTAATTTTCGTGCTCAGTTAATCCTTACGTCAATTAGAAAAAGGTAATGAATCGTAGATTGGTATATCAGCCCACCGGATCTTTTTGCCAACAACTGATGGGTGTCTTGAAACGGCAACTTTGATAAGAGATGCTATTGAGCCCATCAGTTGTAATAATAATTATGTGCTACCCAAAATAAATAACAAACTGAAAAGGTAAAAATTTCCACATCCAAAAGTACATTTTACAATATTTGTCATATATTGTCACTTGGCAATTATTTGCTAAGAATTTCGAGAAAATGAGGAGCCCACGCATATCCTAGGATAGAAAGACGTCCTTCTTCAGGGTAGATTTACTCAATTTATTTCTTAGGCAGGCGAATGTTTGATTTCTTCTGCACTTCCTTTCGGCGTTTCCTTCTTAGGAGCAAGCCTCTTACCCCTTGCTGCAAAACAGATTACAGCAAATCCAATTAAGAAACCAGCCACAATGGCATACGATATCAGCGCATCCATGTGATCATATTATACACAATGATTGAGATAAAGATTATAGATTTGGCAAAAAGTGCCAGTGAAATGATTCATAACAACGAATTAAACTACGTTACGAGATAATGGTCACAACTGATGGAAAGCTGAATCGTAGGGAATATCGTATCCTCCCACCAGAATGAAATCAAACCTCCCTTGATGAAATATATCGATAAATAAGATAAAAGCAATTATTAGAGTACTTTAATACTTTTTATAATTCTACTCTTAGAGACTAAGTGAATTACTAGATTTAGCGATCATAATCGACAACGTGCTCACAATTAGTCGCAGTTTCACCGTCGCTTGAGTGGAAGGCATAGACCCAATCGTAAATGCCTTCACCGCAGTTTACAATATCAGAAGAAAAATCGCGCCAATTATAATTTGATAATGAGATCGAATCAGCGCCTGGGCCGCCACTAATTCTATCGAATCCTTCACCTGATATAATAAAATCATCGCCCTCGCCACCTGAGATGATATCGTTATTATTAATTAAAGTTCCTTGAATACCATCAAAGGCGGTGTCCTCTACGATGGTATCATCACCATACCATCCATCATATTTGTCATTACCTCTTCCCCCTTCCATGTAGTCCCTGCCCTGATCGCCAATCAAGATATCATTACCATCGCCTCCGAAAATCCAGTTCGCATCATCACTTCGACCTTGGATGTAATCATTTCCACCTAAACCTTGAATTGAGTTAGGTTGAGACGAACTTCCGATAATTACGTCATCACCTGATGTTCCAATACATTCTGGAGTAGTATTGGAGCAGTAAATGACCGCCGCCCAACCTGTTTAGTACGAAAGCGTGTATAACATTGTTGCGATGAGTGCTGTCATTAATGAAACAAGTTTGACGTTAGATCCAAAAACCTGTTCGTTGAAAACCCTAGATAATTCCAATATCTGTTCTTATAGTAGAGATAATACTTAAGATTTCAGGGAAAAATCATATAATAAAAAATTTAGAATTTTGTTACTGTTATGGTTGCCCATATTTTGAGATGGGGTTGGTAATATAATAGAAATGGCTACAGACCTCTCAAAATGGACAATTTTATCATTAATAATAACGGCTGTCTCGGATCTTATGACATGTGAATTGAATGCAGAAATTGGTCCGTTAAAAGTCCTTATTATAACAAAATTTTAACGGTTGTACCATACACTATATTTAGGAGGAGTGTGAATATAGACACAGTTCCCTTGAAAGACAAGATCTTTTTAATAATGTTTACAACTTTAGTATTTTCATTAGGAACTTTATCGGTTTATTCTGGTCATATTTTTGCTCAGGTTCGAAATTCCATAGATCAGACACATCATTACTCTTTTGTTACTGAATGGGGTTCTGAGGGCACGGCTGACGGTCAATTTCTGCGTCCTCATGATTTAGAATTTAGTAACGATAATAAGATGCTGTACGCAGTAGACAGGGACGGAAACCGTATACAGGTTTTTGATAAAAATGGAACTTTCCTGTTTACATTTGGACAAAAAGGAAGTGCTGACGGACAGTTTTTAGTTCCATACGGGCTTGATGTTGATAAAGCCGGAAATGTATGGGTTGCTGACAGAGGCAATCAAAGGGCTCAGAAATTCGACAGCCAAGGAAACTTCATTTTGAAGTTTGGTAACAACGGCGGGAGCCCTAGTAACGAACCCGGAAAATTTGATAACCCGAGGCACGTGGAAGTAGATAAACAACTGAAATATGTATACATTGCCGACTCTAAAAATAACCGTATTCAACAATTTGACATACATGGAAATTTCGTTAAAGTTATAGGCGGATTTGGAAAAAAGGGTGGGCAATTCGATCTCCCCACTACCATTGAACAAGATTCAAAAGGTAACTTTTTTGTAAATGAAAGAGGTAATGAGCGTATTCAGAAATTTGACAGTAATTGGAATCCTATTCTTATGTGGGGATCTAAAGGGAGCACGGATGACCAGTTCTGTCATATGGAACATATAGCCCTGGATAAACACGATAACGTGTATGTTACAGATCCACAATCTGATCCTGGTTGTAGCAACCAACCTCGCGTTCTAAAATTTGATAGTGAGGGCGATTTTATCACGAAATTTGGATCAGTTGGTAAAGACCCAGGAGAATTCAGAGATCCAGAACATTTAGCCGTAGATCATGATGGAAATATCTATGTGTCTGATAGAAAAAATAATGACATACAAAAATTTGCTCCAGTAAAATCCGAATAAATTGAAAGTGACTACAGCAAAACATCACATAAGAATATCAACCCAAGAGTAGAGCACTACCTATCTTAAGGCGAAGATGACGGTTATCGATAATAGGATTCCTTTGGCACCGGTTGATAACAAATGATTCAAACTACAATTATTTTCGCAATTTTACAACTTTAATTTTAAGTGAAAATGTACTTGATAAAGTACACTTGCCTCTGCCTCTGTAAGATTAGACAACGTAACAAATTTATCGTATTTGATGCTTTAGAACGAATGCTTGGTTCATCAGAACTGATTGGAAAACTATTCGTAGTTTGAATCTGGAAAGTACGTGGCAACTTTCGGAGTTTATCGATTCTTCACAATCAGACCAAGTCTTATTAGAGTCATATTCTTAACATGTCTAATGAAGCCAATTTATTCCTCAGTATTCGCAATATTGACCGCATTAAGCATATTCGGAATACTAACAATAAGCACTCAGCAAGTTCACGCACCTAGAGAATGTGGAGGATGTGATGAATTTAAGAAATTGACAAATGAGTTTGAAGAGAATGTAATAAATTCAATTACTCCTCCAAATTCAAAAACTAGTGTTTATGATGCGTTACCTATTAAGGATTATCTGAAGATAACTAACGATTTTGAGGATGATCTGATAATAACTATCAAATCTCGCAATGTGACTGGAGGCGACAAACTTGACAAGCCTGAATTTATTAATACTTATACTGAAAATGTTTTAAGAATATTTCCTAACGGCTCCATTCCTGTATTGCTCGAGGATTATCTAGAAAATGTGCAAAGGATATTTGGATTCGGACCATGATAAGCAAAACCAGACTTGTTAATCCCTTAACCTTTTAGACTAAATCTAAAAACATCTAACAAATCATCATAACTAGTTTGTTCTTCATCAAGTGATTATTGTTTAGCCTTGCTGTTCTTAATGATATGATTAGTTTTTCATATTTTTCTGGTATGGAGTTTTACCAGATTTTTAGACATATTTTAAACATTCATCATAAAATTTTTTAACTATCTCTACAAGTTTGCTTCTTACATAGTCCTTAGTTAATTGATTCTCTTCACAGTATTCTTCGCTGACTGTTTCATACTCTATTTTCTGCACTATTTTGATTTTGCCACTGGGAAATGTGTCAAGGGAGAACGTAATATTTGCCATGTGTACTCCTTTCCCTAATGTTTTGCTTTGAATTTCAAATATGATATCTGCTAAGCCGCCACTATCTATTCTTGACACCTCTCCTTTTTTATTGATGAAATCCCTACACTCAAGCATTATAGGATGTATAACGTCGGTAACCGTTTGCTGGAATGTTTGCCTCTTTCGATCGCTAGCAAGTTTTTCCTTTTCTTGCTTCAATTTAGTCTCTCCCTTTTTTCTGGTGAATTCATCGACAACCGCTTGGAGTTCTTTTTCAAAATCCTCCATTAAAAAAGAGTTAAACTTGGCTTTTATTATAGCCTTTCAAACTCAACCTAAACGCGCCTATACGGCAACTTACAGAACTAACTTACAGAACTAAGTTACGCTAAGTTAAGAAGTAATTAAATGGTAATTGAGATTTAAGCGCAATTACAAATGCGAAATAAAAAAGGAAATTGAAAAATGAAGGTCATTCTAAGGCTTAAACAAAACGTGAGGCAAGATCAGTTAAAAGAGATTCTGGATATAGTAAAGGATATTCCTGGCGCCACCGTACTAATAGAAGATCGTGAACAAGAGAAATGAGTGATAAACCATTGGAAGGGCGGCTTGCAGGTAAATGGGAATAGAATGGATTATGATTCTTTTAATATTTGATGACATTTCCAACACAAAGAATTCCAACTCATGTTTAAATATCCACATTTAGGACATTTGACTTTTTTAATCATTGTTAAATTTCTACAGGTGCCAAAGGTATCTTATTATCTATTGCGGTAATTTTCGCTTTTAGGTACGTGTTAAAGGCTTCTTCTATGGCTTATTCCTAGTTATTAGAATAGACGTGAACCGAAATTCTAACACTTTTACAGGTTCTTCCAGTTAACACGCCTTATCTTAGTCTTAGATGATTTCAAAATATTCAAAATTTGGTCCCATTTTTAATAACTTCAATATGTTGTATTGAGCATTCACCATTCTCTTTACTTCGTTACCACAAACTAGAAATACAATCCAATCTAGAATTCTTAATTCGCTATGCAATGGAGCGGCTTCTATTTGGTCATGTATCTGGTTTATTTTATCAATAATTTCGTTTATTGTTTTGAGATAATAAGATTCCATCATCACATATTGAGAACATACAAAAGGCGATCTAATTCTATCATCTATCGAAGAAAAAATCATAATATTAAAAATATCAAATCATTCGTATTTCTATTAAATAGTTCATACTAGGCTTCAAGTGTTCGTGTCACGAGATAGAATATATGCAAATATCTCCCAATAAAGGGATGGTAGGGATAGTAGATGATGACTCGGACATTAGCATGCTATTTGCAGACGCTTTGCGTGGGGTTGATGATGGAATTTCGCTTTTCACTTTTAACAACTCTTTAGAGGCTCTAAAGCATTTTACAAATAATAAAGAAAAATATATTCTAGTTATTTGCGATCTAATGATGCCTGGGCTGAATGGATTGGATTTGGTAAAGAAGATAAAAAAACTTAGTCCCAAAACTCGAACTATGATAACCAGTGGTTATGAAATTGAACCTAATGAACTTCAGATCAATATAAACAAGGGAACAATAGACAGAATTATTCAAAAACCTATTAGTATGAACGGTTTACGTGAGGAGGTAAAAAACCAAATTTACAATTACCAGTTAAGAATTAGTAAAAACAACCCTTCAAACTAAGACAAAATACATTTTGAATTTAAAACTGTTATTTAATTAACAAATAATTGCTCTCTTACTCTTTCGTATAGTCTATTCATTGTCACAGGTTTTTCAATAGTTGAGTTTA
>Ga0081455_10004262_pt1 | contig 16117 bp, 13 predicted proteins | sample TabmetS3T2R1_FD_70207 | JGI IMG/M metagenome (GOLD analysis project Ga0081455, IMG submission 70207) | Tabebuia heterophylla rhizosphere microbial communities from the University of Puerto Rico - S3T2R1 | ecosystem: Host-associated > Plants > Roots > Rhizosphere ... | reverse complement strand
GACAGTCCCCGCTCCTGTAACTGCAACACGTAAGTGCGGATTTGTTCCTGCGTCAGCTGATCCGGAAACTGACGATAATGCTTGGCCAGCCCCACCATAGCCGCAACGTAAGACTTCTGCGTCCTCGCCGCAAAGTTGCGCAGCTTCATTTCCGCGATCATCTTCTCTCGTAGTGCTCCCATAAAAAATCCTCCCTGGATTTAAATTTGGGAACTACGCTAGTTCAGACGTTCTGAATGAGCCAGGAAGGCGAATGAAAAAGAAAAAGCGAGTGAGTCGCACCGGCTTACACAGCCAGCGCCACCGCGAAGCGGTTTAGTTCAACTATTAAGTGAGCCGCCGTAGGCACCGACAACTGCTGGTCGGCTTAGCCCGCTAACGGCACTGCCAACTAACCTTGGAAATCGGTTGCAATATCCATCAGCTACCCCGATGTTGTCAACATTAAAGTTCCGGAAAAGCCGACCGGGACGGCGGGTTAGCTCCTTAACGATCCGCGGGTTATCTCGTTCACTTCGTCGAGCGCTCACAACCGATCGGCAGGGCTGTTTACGCCTCGTCCGCCTCGATTGAGCACGTGGGTGTAAATCATAGTGGTACTCACATCGCGGTGGCCGAGGAGTTCCTGAACCGTGCGGATGTCGTACCCGTCCTCAAGCAAATGGGTTGCAAAGGAATGGCGGAACGTGTGAGGAGTTGCCGGCTTTGCCACTCGGGCTTTCTGAACCGCTTGTTTCACCGCTTTCTGCACCACGAATTCGTGAAGATGGTGCCTGCGTCTTTCACCCGTCACCCTGTCAGTGTAGTGACTGGTTGCAGGAAATACCCATTGCCAGCCCCACTCTTTTCCCGCGTTGGGGTATTTGCGTTCCAGGGCGTTCGGCAGTGCGACTCGCCCCAGGCCGCGTTCGAGATCGAGCTGGTGTTGCGTCTTTATTGTTTGGAGATGTTTAGCGAGTGATTCTTTCATGGCTGTGGGAAGCATCGTGTGCCGGTCTTTGTCGCCTTTTCCCGCACGCACAATTATTTGATTAGTGCTGAAATCGATATCTTTAACCCTCAGCTGCAAACACTCCATCAGTCGCAGGCCCGCGCCGTAGAGAAGCATCACCATAAGCCAATCGGAATGATCGAGGGCACCGAGAATAGATTTTACTTCTTGGCGTGTTAAAACCACCGGAAGCCTGTGCGGCCTTTTCGCACGAATAACACCGTCAACGTATCCGATCTCTTTTCGCAACACGTCTCGGTAAAGAAACAAAATAGCGTTCAACGCCTGGTTCTGCGTGGCAGCGCTCACGTGCAATTCGCTGGCGAGGTTTGAAAGAAATCGCGCGGTTTCTTTTTCGCTCATCTCGAGCGGATGCCGTTTATTATGAAAACAAATGAATCGCTTGATCCAGTGGACGTAGCTCTCTTCCGTTTTGGGACTGTAATGCCGCGTTTGAATCGCCTGCCGCACTTGATCGAGAAGTTTGGGTCTCGGCGCAGTTGCCAGCGCATCCACCAAGGGGCGACGTTCGAGTCGATTTCTGTTCAGCGGGTATACGTTGGCACTTTCCATGTTGCCTCCTCTCGTGGCGGACGCCGTTAAAGGTTCAAAGAAAAGACGCTTTCATGCGAATTGAACCCCTAACCTTTTAGAAACTTCCCCATAAGCCTGGTTACCAGTCCCACTAGATCCCCCTTTACTGAAAATATCTTCAGTAGTCAACTGCGCAGTGAATAACGCTCGATTACTTGAGTGACCCAAACGATGGAACGCCGAAATGATTTGACACAATTTTTTCGGGTGAGCTACCGGGTCGCCCACGGTATGTGTCAGTCTTTTCGGGCTTTTTCTCCGAGGGGATATTTTTCCGGCGTTGCCTGGGCCACCTCTTACCGTTTGCGAATTAAATACCTGGCCCACTTCGGACAACGCTGTCGAATGAACTCATCCATCGCTTCGGCGGACGCCGTACCTTGGTGTCGTTCCTGCCACGTATCTAGCAGGTAGCCGGCGCATTCAATAGGAACGTCTACGCACCACTCCCGAAACTCCGACTTGGACTCATGCTCGTAGCGGTAGATTCCTAGAATCACTCCCATGCAGTAACTTGTTTCTTGCTCAGCCATACCCAACTCTCGGTATCGTTTGGCTTGATCGTAAAACGGTTGAAGTTCGTCCTCCACAACTTCGACCGCCGCTTCACTGGGCTCGGTGTAACCGTGGCGGGAACTGCCTGACCGGTCCCAACAATCCTGTACGTCTATCGAATCGAGAATGCAGAAAACTTCATTGGCTGTTTCATCCACGTCGACCGCCATCAAAAGGTTTTTCACCTCGAGAAGCACGACTTCGCGAATCTCGCCGCCTTTCTCGTTCAGCCGTTTGACGACTTCGAGAGCCTGTTCTGCTGTTAGCTTTTTGATCACATCGTCCATAGACGATCTCTCAGTCGCTCCGGTGACCGAACTTTCGAACACCTTCTGTAACTCTTGCGGGGCCGGAGGATACTATAAGCATTGCGAACCGCATCGAACGCGTCACTTCCCGCATTCAAAATCACAACCCATACTTGACCGGCCTTTAATCCAAACCCAGTTGCTTTTTCACCTCAGGCACTTTGAATGTTTTGGTTTGTTTGCCGCGGGCGTCGAGAAGCCTCATTAAAGCTTTGTTTTGTCGCGTGAGTTCAATTTGCCGATTGAAATCGTCAATTTCGGCTAAAATGAATTCCTGTCCTTCCGGGGAGCGGAGAATGAGTCCTCCTCTTTGGGCTTTCCTAAGCAACAAGTTAATAGTTTTCGCTTTTGTGGAGATGTTTACCGTTTTCATAGCTGATATTCCTTCCCTCGGGATCACTTTTGAAGCTCCGCTGCGACCCGTTGGACTTCGTCCATCACTCTCAGCAGATTGCCGCCCCAGAGTTTTTCTATTTTCTTTTCAGTATAGCCGCGGCGGACGAGTTCCAAAGTCACGTTAAATGTCTCGCTGGCGTCGTTCCAGCCGATGACACCACCACCGCCATCGAAATCGGACGAGATGCCGACGTGGTCGATGCCGATAAGTTTTACCGCATAATCGATATGGTCGACAAAGTCTTTGATCGTTGCAGGCGGATCACCGGGATGTTCGTGGTCGATATCGACCAGCTTCTTTTCGTACTGTGCGCGTTTATCGGCTGACAGTTGGGTTAACGCGGCTTGGAAGCGAGCGCGTTGGCCCAGGCCTGTGGGGTCGGGCAAATCGTATTCTCTTCTTAGAGCAGCGAGGGCCGATGCGCGATCCGATGAATCGGGCTTCGTTGTCTTTACAAAGCCGCCATAGGCGACCACTTGAATGACGCCGCCGGTTTTCTTGAGCGCCAGAAGTTGCTCATCGTCCATATTGCGGCTTACGTCGCAAAGCGCGCGGGCGGCGGAGTGAGAGGCGATGATGGGCGCCTTGGACAGCCCCGCGGTTTGCATCATCGACTCTTTGGACGCGTGCGAGACGTCGACCATTATTCCGAGCCGATTCATCTCGGCGATCACTTGTTTGCCGAGGGGCGAGAGCCCGTTCCATTTCCAGCCGTCTCGCTCGCCGGTTTGCGAGTCGGCTAGTTGATTGTGGCCGTTGTGCGTCAGCGACATATAGCGTGCGCCCCGATCGTAGAACTCCTTGACGCGCGCGATCTCCTCACCGACGGGATAGCCGTTCTCGACGCCCATCAAAGCGACTTTCTTTCCTTGCCCATTGATCCGGCGTACGTCGGCGGCGTTGAGCGCCAGCTCAATCTTGTCCGGCGCAATCTCATGAGTGAAACGGTGAACGGCGTCGAATTTTTCGATGGCTGCTTTGTAGGCGCGCTCGTAGCCCGCTGCTTGAAATGCATCCGGATTCTGCGCTTCTCTCGTCTGGCCGACATAAATACTAAAAAATAGTGCGTCAAGGCCACCGTCGATCATTTTAGGTAAATTAAACTGGGTTTCGAGGCGCTGCGAGTAATTTCGCTCGCCGGCGAGATCGCCTGGGGAGAAATCGATGTGAGTGTCCAGGGTGATCACTTTTTCGTGGATCGCCCGAGCTTTTTTTATCAGCGGGTCTTCGGCGCGGGAAGTTTGCGCGAGGGCAAACGAGCCAGTTCCAGCAGCAAAAGCCATGGCCATCACCAAGGCAGGCAAACCGGATCGTGCATGACGTGACATTGGAAGTCCATTCGTTGTGGCTGCCCTCACGGTAACGTTCACCGTGCGGCTGATCGATATCGCCTGGAAACTTATGCCGTCGGTGAAGCGGTGTCAATGAGCAACCCTCAGCGACGAGGGCTCCGTTTCACGTTCCGGGGCGTCATACGTTGCAACAGCATAAGGTTGACTGCCGCGTTAGTGATGCCCTTTGTCGCCAGCGGCGTATCGATCGAGCACGTGTTGGATCATACTGCGGGCGAGCTCGTGCTCGCCCAGGAACACTTTGCCGGCATTTTCTTTTTCGAGCAGCACCGCCTCTTCCTCGCTGTGCGTGCGCACCACGGTCTCGATGCGCGGATTGACCGTGCGTGCGATTTCGATCATACGACGTACATCCAAGGTGTCCGGAACGGCGATCACCAGCATACGCGCTCGGTGGATATGCGCTTGGATCAGAACCGTTGGCTCGGAGGCGTCGCCGGAGACGGCGGGCACGCCGCTTTCGCGCAATTTTTCGACGATCTCACGATTCTCCTCGGCGACCACAAAGGATATGCCCTGGGCGGTCAATGCTTCACCGATGCGCCGGCCGACGCGGCCGTAACCTACCAACACGACCTGGCCGCTTAGACGATTCAGGTCCACGGTCATCGGCAGCACCGCAAGAGGATCGTCCGGACGCTCCAAAGTCTCTGCGAGTTTCGAGCGCGAGCGAATCCATGTTTGTGCAGGCTCGATGGCGCGGAACACTAGTGGATTGAGCGCAATCGAGATGATTGCTCCAGCCAGAATGAGGCTTTGCCCTTCGGTTGGGAGAAGCCCCAGGGAAACCCCCAGGTTGGCGAGAATGAACGAAAACTCACCAATTTGCGCCAGGCTTGCCGAGACCGTGAGCGCCGTATTGAGGGGATATCGGAAAAGTAGAACGAGTACAAAGGCGGCCAGCGACTTGCCGAATATAATGATCGCTATAACCTCAATTACGCGAATCGGCTCGCTAAGCAGCACGTAAGGATCGAACAGCATTCCCACCGATACAAAAAACAGAACGGAAAACGCATCCCGCAATGGTAAAGACTCTTCAGCAGCCCGATAACTTAGAGGGGACTCCCGCAGGACCATGCCGGCGAAAAAAGCGCCGAGGGCGAAGGAGACGCCGAATAGCTCGGCGGAACCGTAGGCGATTTCCACTGCTGCCGCGATGACAAAGAGCGTGAAAAGTTCTCGCGAGCCGGTCCCGGCGATCTGCCAGAGCAGCCAAGGAAAGAGGCGGCGGCCGACAACGAGCATCAGCGCGATAAAGATGGAGACTCGGCCAATGGTGTACACAAGGGTTGTCACCAAACTTTGCTCTCCGGCACCTTCGACGGAAACCGTTGAATTGCCGCCGAGCCATACGGAAAACGGCGGCAGCAACACCAGAACGAGGACCATCACGAGATCCTCGACCACGAGCCAGCCCACAGCAATGCGGCCGTTGACGGTTTCGAGAACACCGCGGCTTTCCAGCGCTCTGAGGAGCACCACGGTGCTTGCCACGGAAAGCGCGAGGCCGAAGACGATGCCGGCGGCGAAGCTCCATCCCCACAGAGCGGTGACGCCCACACCAAGCAAGGTGGCAGCGACAATCTGGACGATAGCGCCGGGCAGGGCAATCCCGCGGACAGCCAACAGATCGTCGACAGAAAAATGGAGGCCGACGCCGAACATCAACAGCATCACGCCGATTTCGGCGAGCTGATTCGAAAGCTCAATATCGGCGACAAACCCGGGTGTGGCTGGGCCAATGATAATGCCGGCAATGAGGTAACCCACCAGTGCGGGCAACTTTATCCGGGCGGCGATAAAACCCATAATCAGCGCCAGTCCCAAGGCGGCAGCGATCGTGGTGATCAGAGTAACTTCATGAGGCACTCTTCTTGTCTCCTATCTTGGTAGTCAGTCGGAGAGTCGAGGAATTTCACCGAGATCAACCCAGTCTACTAGACCTAGAGATGGAGTAAACGCCTTTCTTACTCGCGAGATTTCGGTTAGGCTGCACGCATTTTCCCGAAACTTATCACTGGCAACGGGTCGGAGATCTCCCTGATGGAAAAGAAATGGTGGCTTGTGATCGCCGGTTGCGTCACCCACGCCGTCAATACCGGCTTCAGTTACTTTGGGATGAGCGCCTTCTTCCCTTCCTTCGAGCGGGAGTTCGGCTGGAGTCGGACGGCAATCTCGGGTGCGTTTTCGCTGGCGCGGGTTGAGTCAGGCATTTTAGGCCCAATCGAAGGCTACCTTACCGATCGAATCGGTGCACAACGAATGCTGTTCATCGGCCTCACCATTTGCACTGTGGGGTTCTTATCTTTGAGCTGGGTCAATTCACTGCCGATGCTATACGTCGTGATCGTTGTCGGCATCGTGTTGGGATCGAGCTTGGGCTACAACATGCCGATCAGCGTGCTCATTGCGAAAGTGTTTCACGAAAGACGCAGCCTGGCCTTCGGCATATTTCGCATGGGGCCGGGAATCTCCGGGCCACTGGTGCCGGTGGTGGGTTGGGCGATCGGCATGTGGGGTTGGCGGACCGCAGCGGTGGCTGCGGCTTGCGTAGTTTTCTTAACCGGTCTTCCGCTCGCGATGATCATCAAACGGATCTATGACCAAGAAGAGGCGAGATCCCTGATCGAAGCCGAAGGCAATCCGGCGACTTCGCGACACCGCTCCTCCGATCCGCAGTTTACTCTGGGCGAAGCCCTGCGGCATCGATCTTTCTGGCTACTTTCCGTCGCCATGGCGCTGCGCCACATGGTTACCGAAGGGGTATCGGTGCATTTCGTAATCTTGCTCGTGGATCGAGGCTGGAGCACAGAGTCAGCCAGCGGCTTGCTTGGACTTTCTGCATTGATCGGCGCGCCGGCGCGCGTCGGCATGGGCTGGCTGGGAGATATGCTTGATAAACGGCGACTGATGATGGGGCTTCTGTTGGCGTTGAGCTTTGCCGTGCTCCTGATGGGCTACACGGCCGTAGCCATTGTCTTTACGCCCTGTATGATCATCTACTCGCTCGCCTATGGCGGGCTAGCTTCATTGCAGGAGCCGATTCGCGCCGATTATTTCGGCACAAAGGCGTTTGCCACAATTCAGGGTATGAGCCGTAGCGTCACCACGGCGGGCACCTTCATGGGCCCGATCATCGCCGGCTTTCTTTACGATCTGACCAAGAGTTACACCTTGGCGTTCGCGATATTTGCGATCGTCAGCCTGGTGTCGGCATCTTGCATGTTCCTGGCTAAACCGCCAGAGAGGGCAAAATTGGAGTGATGGAACGCTGCGAGCCTTTGATTTGTCCGGCCCAAACGCTGCTTTTTCTCCAATCTTCAAACAGCTTGACAGTCTCCAGGAGAAAAGGGATAGATAGCGGCGCATGGACCCTGTGGTCGTGCCAAGAGGTGCGATAAAGTCATGAGAAAGAATCGCTATTCCGTAATCGATGGTGACGGCCATATCACCGAACGCAGCAAAGAAATCCTGGAGTACCTGGGAGGGAACTATCGCGGCACCAGCAAAGATGAAAGCTGGGCGGATACGTTTTCACCTTTTCCGTCGCTCGACGGATGGGCTCGACTGTCGAATCTCAGCTCACCGGGTTTGCGCGACTATCCGGACTGCGATACGTGGATTTCTTTTCTGGACGAATGCGGCATTGAAACCACGGTCGTCTATCCGACCGCCGCTCTCGCGTTCGGGTTGATTCAAGACCCTGCCTGGGCAGTCGACATCGCGCGCGCCTACAATTCGTGGCTGCACGCAGCCTACATGAAGCGAACTTCACGCATGCTCGGGGCGGCGTTGATCCCCGTGCATGATGTGACAGCCGCGGTTAAAGAGATGCGCCGCGTCAAGGAAGATCTGGGCATGCCTGTGGCGATGCTTCCGTCGGTTACCAATCTGCGCAAAGGTTACGGACATGAGAGCTTCTTTCCGATCTATGAAGAAGCTTGCCGGCTCGATATGCCACTCGCCGTCCACGGCGCGCCGAGCCGAGGATTGGGATTCGATTTCCTCGATACCTTCGTCGAAGTCCATGCCTTGGAGCATCCGCTGCCGCTGATGATCCAGCTAACCAACATGATCTTTCAGGGTGTGTTCGAATTGTATCCGAACGTGAGGGTTGCTTATCTAGAGGCCGGCTGCGGTTGGATTCCGTTTATGATGGATCGGTTAGACGAGGACTTCGAACGACGCGGCAAGAAGTGGGCGCCGCGGTTAAAACGGTTGCCCAGCGAGTATATCAAAGGCGGTTCAGTTTACGTGTCGGTAGAGTCCGAAGAGCGAACGCTTCCCTATGTGCTTGAGCTGTTTGGCGAAGACCATATTTTCTTCGCGTCGGACTACCCGCATGAACGGGCGCGCGCCCAGTATCTGGACGATATTCCGGGATTGGAAGCGCGCAAAGATATTTCCGAACCAGCCAAGCGCAAAATCCTCGCGGAAAACGCCAAATGCTTTTACCGTTTGGAATAAAGATTCCGCAATCACAAAGGAAGAGCATGATGATCGTAAGAAAAAAATTAAAACTGAGCATTTGCATCCTCATGCAGAAAGACCTCGCTAAGTGGGTGGCGAAGTGACAATCAACTAAAGGAGGAGGAACTATGCTGTGTAGATTTAAGAAAGTCCTGGCTACGGGCGCGGTCGTCGGCTTGCTAGTAGCTCAAGGGCAGCGCCCCGGATTCGCAGCAGAAGCCAAACTTGATTGCGGCCCAGTGACGAATAAGAGCGATAATCTGCCGCGCACCATCGCAATCGGGACCAATCCCGCCGGCACCGGCGCCCATGCGCTGGGGTCCGGTTTGGCGGCGGTGGCGAGCAAGACGACGCCGGTATCGGGTAAGGTTCAACCCTACAATGGCCCCAATGCCTGGATGACCCTGCTGGATAACGACGAGCTAGAGTTCGGCATTATCAATATCTTGGACTCCTATATGGCGGCGACGGGGACGGGCAACTATAAAAAGGCTTATCACAGTATCCGCGTGGTTCAGGGTGGTGTTTTTCCCTTTACCGCGGGGCTCTTGGTTCGTGACAAGTCTGAAATCAAGCAGGTTTTGGACCTCAAGGGCAAGCGGATGGCGTGGGATTTCGGCGGCCATGCGATCAATCAGACTTGGCAAAATGCCATGTTGGAGATCGGCGGCTTGAAGGCCAGCGATGTGGTTCAGGTGCGCGTTTCCAATTTGAACGATGGCGTGCGCGCGGTGGCTGAGGGAAAGGTCGATTCGTCGATCTCGGCGCTCGGTATCGGTCTTGTGGAGGAGGTGAATGCGATGGAACCGATACGGTTCATTAATCTCCCGAATACAGAGGCGGCCAACAACGTTCTGGCTCGCTATGGCGCCGCTATTGTAAAGTCAGACCCGACCACTGGTGTCAAGGGCGAAACCCATGTGATTGGTTATCCCCTTCAGCTTGTCAGCTCCACCAAAGTCAGTGAAAAAACCGTCTATACAATGGTGAAAACATGGTGGGATAATCTGGCGGAACTCCAGGCACTGCATCCACTTTTCAAAAAGTGGACGAAAGAACATCAGGCGCTCACTAACTTCACCGTGCCTTACCATCCGGGAGCCATCAAGTTCTACAAGGAGGTCGGCGTATGGACGGCCAAGCAGGAGGCGCGTTTAAAAGAAATCTGTAGTTAAAATTAAGGAGAGCGTTTAGCTGGTGGGCGCAATGGCTTCGGCTCCGAATTCTTCAAACGTCGATAAAGTGGAAATCGAGGAAAGTGCCCGTTCTCGGGAACTGCACGGCCCTCTCGCCTGGGCGGCAAATGGTGCCCTCATCGCGATTCCGGTAGTGGGCATCTTTTTTCTTCTGGATCTGCCCCAGAAGATCGGCTGGTTGGCCTTTAACGAACAGTATATGGGACTGTTCTTGGCGCTTGCGCTCTTCGCGACGTTTCTCCTGATGCCGGTAAGAACTGGAGCCAAGCGCGACCAGGTGCCGTGGTATGACTTGCTTGCCGCAATCGCAGGTCTTGGAGTGGGGTTCTATGTCTTCATTGAATATCCCGCGCTCGTAAACACCTTGGGCGAGATCACCCAGGCAAGAGTTGTTTTAGGTACTATTACGATCTTGTTGTTGGCTGAGGCCACCCGGCGGCTCGTGGGCTTGCCCCTCGTCATCATTGCTGCTGTTTTTGTTTTCTACGCTTTGTTCGCCTACCTTTTTCCCGGAGATTTTTACGGGCGTGGCTGGTCAGTGAGCCGTCTGACCACCTACCTGTATCTCGATGCCAATGGAATCTTCGGTCTGCCCCTGCAAGTGGGATCGAGCATAGTCTTGGTTTTCATCCTCTTCGGTGAGGTCCTGAACGCTATCGGCGGTGCCGCATTCCTGAGCGATTTTGCTCAGGCTGTCATGGGCCGATTTCGCGGCGGCCAGGCCAAGATCGCTATCGTCTCTTCAAGTCTCTTCGGCAATATCAGCGGCAGTGCGGTGGCTAATGTGGTGGTTGACGGCGCCTTCACTATACCGATGATGAAAAAAGCGGGCTATCCTCCTTCGCAGGCTGCCGCGGTAGAGGCGGTCGCCTCGACGGGCGGACAGATCATGCCGCCTGTGATGGGCGCCGCGGCCTTTCTGATCGCCGAGTACCTCGGTATTCCCTACGCACAGGTGGCGCTGGCGGCACTGGTGCCCGCGATCCTTTACTACGTAGCGCTTTTTATTCAGGTCGACTTGTTGGCGGCGCGCAAGGGGATCCACGGCCTGCCGCGCGCGGAGTTGCCTCACCTGCTCAAGGTAATGCGGCACTCCGCGGGCTTTGTAGTTCCGTTAATGGTGCTGGTCGTTTTGATGTTCTTCCTCAATCGGCGAGCGGAAGAAGCCGGACTCATGGCCACCTTGGCCGCCCTCGTCGTAGGTTTACTCACACCGGGAATTCGCGTCGGTCCGCGCGAAATCTTCAAGATCTTAATCAGTATGGGCCGTAGCATGCTGGAGATAGCCGCTATCACGGGCTTGGCCGGTGTCGTAATCGGCATTCTTCAACTGACGGGTCTGGGTTTCACCCTAACCTTGACCCTTCTAAACCTTGGGCAGAGCAGCGCTCCTCTGCTTCTAATCTTAACGGCTATCGTGAGTATGATTCTCGGTATGGGCATGCCAACCACGGCGGTTTATGTGTTGCTGGCGGTTTTGGTTGCGCCGGGCCTTTCGAAGTTAGGTATTCTTCCGATCGCAGCACATTTATTTATTTTTTACTTCGGTATGCTAAGCATGATCACGCCACCGGTTTGTCTGGCGAGTTATGCGGCTGCCTCCATTGGCAAAACCGATCCTGTTCGAACTGGCTGGGAGGCCATGCGACTTTGCGCCATCGCCTACGTGGTTCCTTTTCTATTTGTTTTTTCACCTTCATTGTTACTGATCGGTCACTGGTGGGAAGTGCTGCTTTCGATTGGCACCGCTGTCGTCGGCGCGATCCTGCTAGGAGTTGGGTTGGTGGGCTATCTATTTCGCCCGGTAGGGGTACTCAAACGGATGCTTTTTCTCATCGCTGCAATCGGTTTGCTGATTCCAATCGTTCACGGCGGCAATTTTGCGCTCCTGACGTGGGTCAGTAACAGTGTTGGGCTTGCCCTGGCGATTTTGCTTGTATTGGCGGAGTGGCTGGCGCGCTCGTCTCGCGCACACGCGCCGACAGCCGTCGTAGCCGACAGCTAACCGGTCGCCTCAAAAGAATCATTTCAGCTCGAATTCAAACGTACTGACGACCCGAATCTTCTTCACGGGTGTGCTGGTGGGACTATAAGGTCCGGACTCGTCGTTGCCGTCGCTGCCGAAGATCTGGATCATACCCTGATTCGCTGAGTGGATTTTACCAACCGCCGCGCCGGAGTCGGCGGCGAACTGCTGGGCGATGGCGCGGGCATTTTTGGTCGCATCGGCAAGGAGTTGGGGTCTCAGCTCGTTAAACTTCGAAACCACATACCGTGGATTGGCAACGCTGCCTTCACCGTCGAGCACTACACCCGCTTTGAGTAACTCTTCAGTGGAGCCCAGTGATTTCTGAACTTGGGCGATATTTGGTGTGCGCACGACAATGCCGCTGGTGACAACGTAGCGAAAACGATCGGTTCCTTGTTGTTGGCCGTATTCCCGAGCCAATTTGTCGATAGTTCGAGTGGGCTGGCGCACGATCTCAGTGTCCTTGAATCCCTGCTTTTGCAAGAAAGCGAATACGGCCTCGCGGTCGGCACTGATCTTCGCATGGGCGTCCTTTAGATCATCGCTCGCACGGCGCAGACTGAGGGTCCATACCGCCTCGTCGGCCTGAACTTCTTTTTCTACCAGGCCTTTGACGGTGACGGTGCGGGCGTCAACCTTAAAGCGCGCCGTGCCACGGCCGATGAAATAGCCGGCCGCCGTCAGGCCCACGAGCAAGCACAAGCCCACAATGACGGCTGCCAAAACCGTCGGTCTATTTTCGTTGTCCGCCATGGCTTCTCTCCCGTTAAGCTCGAAAAAGTGGGAAATCGCGCCGCTTCATCGTTTGTTATCCGTCCTAGCATATTGCCCGTAGCATGCACGATTTATAATGGGTCGGGCGTGATTCTCCGGCAAAGCGGTATTCACCTAATCCCGCGCTCAGTTTAATCGCAATCCTGAGAGAGATCGGCCAAAGGGAATTTTATGATCGGCGCGACAGGAAACAAATGCGGGGGCTCGGCTGTCCCAGCCGTTCTTCACGCTTCGGGTTATTTTTCTTATTTTTGGAGTTGCTTGAAGACGCCTTCCTTCTCGAGATCCCTCAGGAGGTACAGGTTGACGAAGTCTTCCGGTTTTTTGCTCTTCACTGCGGGGACGCGTTGCGCCACTTCGTCCATGGCGTTGCGGATGCCCTCCATATTCGGGTAGCAGCTTTCATCGGTGACCTGAACAAAGCTCTGATAAGTTGCTTCAAGAATTTCAGGGTCGGCGGTCTTCAAATATTTAGTGATTACTTTCTTGGTTTCTTCTTTTTGGGTGGTCGCATAGCGCACACCCTCGATGAAACCTCGCAGAAAGTTCTTCGCTGTGTCCGGATTCTCTCTAATAAAACGATCGGTGGTTTCGACTATCTGTTGGGGATAAGGAATCTTGAGATCCGCGAGGTTCACAAGAATCTGGTAGCCTTGTTTCTTGGCGGCTATATCCAGGGGAGGCGATATGATCGTGGCATCGATGGCCCCTGCCGATAGAGCCTGCACGCGGCTTGGTTGGGTGCCGAGCTGAACGATGACGACGTCTTTGGTGGCATCGAGTCCAAATCTTTTTAGTACAAGGCGAATCGCGGTATCAGTTCCCGAACCGAAGCGGCTGATGGCGATTTTCTTTCCTTTGAGCTGGTCCCATTTGGTTATTCCTTTGGCAGCGACTAGGCTGTAGGGAAGAATATTGACGCAAGCGCCAATAATCGTAGTGTCTGCCCCTTGAGTACGCGAAGCAATGGTAGCCGGTCCAGACGACACGGCGACTTTAACCTCGCCCGAGAGTGCGGCCTGGGCCAAGATAGAACCGGCATCAAAGATGACGATCCGGACATCGAGACCATACTTCTGAAAAAACCCTGCGTCCCTCGCGACAAACGAATAGACCATGTTGATTGCCGGGCCGGCGACGCCCACGATCATAGGATCGGCAGAATGAATGGAAACCGGACAAACAAGTAAGAGCGGAAACAAGATCAAACGCCACAGGAAAGTCACGGTTGGTTTATTCACTCCTTCGCCAGTTTAATTGGGTCGATTTGGATGTATGAGGAGGAAGGAGTGATGCATTCCTCGCCCACCACCTGTACCGGATCAATTATAGTCTAAATTCTTATGGGATAGCTAGATTGCACGAATCTAAGGAATACCGCGGTAAATTCCTGGTTCTTGCGGTCGTTGGCAGTAGAAAGTCTACAGATCAGGAATCCGATGAAGGGGAAGGATCAATACCCTATGAGCGACGGACAAGGAGCTTGTCGGCACTGGACTCGACAACGCGTAAGGTTAAAGGGCCGGGAGCACCCTTTTTCGCAGCGCGGATGAGCAGCTCACCTTTTTCTTCGGTCCACGATGCGTCTGTGGCTTCTGGTCGGTCGGCCGCGCCGGGTAGAAAGAGATGAGCTGTGCCGTCTGCACGCAGCTCGAAGGCGTCGCGCGGACGGCGTGACAAAGGAAAGCTCCAGGATTGCGGGCGATAAACTTGCGCGTCGGCGCTATCCTCCTCGAAGGAGTGGATCCAGCGCTGTTGAAGCGGTCCGGGGCCTAGCTTCTTCTCGGCCATAGGTTACCTGATAAATTGCCTACCATAGTGTGCGTCTCGGGCCGTCGAGAGCGGTGCGCATGCGTGCCATCTGTTGCGGAGTAAACATGAACATGGCGGCATCGTCCACGTAGTCCATGTAGTTCACGAACATGTCCCCATTGGGGCCATTGCTGCAGGAGACCTTCGGGAAGGCTGGTTTGCCAAAATTTGGCCCGGCGCAGTTGGGAGTGTCCGCAACGAGATCGCTCCCAGTACAATCTTCAGTGTCTCCCCAAATGTGGCGCAAGTTTAAGTAATGCCCGATCTCATGGGTTGCCGTTCGCCCTTTGTTAAACGGCGCTTGAGCGGTGCCCATCGTTCCGAAGGCCTGATAATTGATCACCACGCCATCGGTTGATTTTGGACCGCCGGGAAACTGGGCATAGCCCAAAAGCCCGTCTCCCAATGCGCAAACCCAAAGATTGAGGTAGCGGCTGGGATTCAGCGGCGCTACGCCGCCAGTCGAAGCGCGTTTGACTCCGTCATCGGCTCCGAAAGATGATTGTGTTGTTTTGGTGCGCGTGACTTTGTAAAGCACGAACTCAATTTGAGAGTCAGCGACCAGTCCGCTCCACACCGCCGGCGTTTTCTTTTTATCAGAATTTTTTGCCCGGAAATCCAGATTGAGCACTTTGATCTGGCTGTTGATTTGGGCGTCTGAGATATTTTGTGACGAATCCTTGTATACGATGTTGACCACCACTTTGATCTTAGCGAGTTTGAGCTCCGCGGCCATGAAACCAAGTGCGCGCCGGCGGATGGTTTCGTTTTCCAGTCTCTGTTGCCTAGCGCGAAACGAAGGGTAGCGTTCGAGCAAAAGCATGTGCGCTCCCATCGTGCCGCAAGCCCGGCGAATAAGCTTAGGTTGTTTCCGAGCTGCCATGTCTCATCCTCATCCTAAGAAATTACGCCATGGTTTAATGAATGGCGGATCGCTAACGATCTCCAGCTGCTGATTCCAGATTTTGGTCACGGGATGAATCGCTATTTGAAACCTATGCGATCGGAATCCCCTCTGTCAAGCAAAACTGAATCCGGATTCCGCAGTTAAACCGAATTTGCCGAGAGCGAGGGGAAATCCTGTAGCAGCGAAGGCGTCCGACTGTGAAGTTGCAAAGTTTTTTTGCGCTCTCGCACGTCGTTGCTATGAAGCTTTACATCCGCTCCCAGCACTGTTGATCGATGTCAGCTCAGAGGCAGAAACGCATCGTCTTTGCTGCGGAAGGGTTGCACCTCGCGCTTTCTGTCGATCGCAAACTGCGGAATCCGGGCTGAATCAATGATCGAAATTGGTAAGGCCGTCGCCACTTGAGAAGCACAGACAAGATCGAGCTTACGAACGCTGCTTGCAAAAGCAAGACCGGCATTGTTAATTAGGCGTCTGTGCTAATCGTAATAAGGAGTATTTTATGGCTGAGGATTTAAAGCCTCGTAGTCGGGTGATCACCGATGGACCCGATCGGGCGCCGTCGCGTGCGATGTTGAAGGCGGTTGGTTTTTCGGAGGAAGATTTGTCTCGACCTCTCATCGGCGTGGCGAACACGTGGATCGAAATCGGTCCGTGTAATTTTCATCTCCGGCGTCTGGCCGCCAAAGTTAATGAAGGTATCCGCGCAGCGGGCGGAACGCCCATGGA
>Ga0081455_10004260_pt1 | contig 16121 bp, 21 predicted proteins | sample TabmetS3T2R1_FD_70207 | JGI IMG/M metagenome (GOLD analysis project Ga0081455, IMG submission 70207) | Tabebuia heterophylla rhizosphere microbial communities from the University of Puerto Rico - S3T2R1 | ecosystem: Host-associated > Plants > Roots > Rhizosphere ... | reverse complement strand
CCGAGATCACCCCGCCGGTGTCGTGCGTCGCCGAGGATCTGCTGCGCAAGGCGCAGCCGCTCGCAGGGCTGGCGGATGCCGTCAACATCACCGACGGAGCCGGCGCGCGCGCACACCTCTCCGCGCCGATTGCGGCGGCGCTGCTCACGCGCACGGGCATCGAGCCTGTCCTCCAATTCACCTGCCGCGATCGTAACCGCCTAGCGTTGCAGGCCGACCTCATGGGTGCCGCTGCCTGCGGCGTGCACAACATTCTCTGTCTCACCGGCGACGACCCGAAGGCCGGCGATCAGCCGCAGACCAAGCCGGTATTCGACGTCGATTCCGTCACGCTCACCGCGATGGCGCGCGAGCTGCGCGACAAGGGCGAGCTTCCCTCCGGGCGCAAAGTTTTGGGTCGTGCCTCATTCTTCCTCGGCGCCGCCGACGTCCCGATCGACCCGCCGCCGTCCTGGCGGCCGGACAAGCTCGCGGCCAAGCTCGCCGCCGGCGCCGAATTCGTGCAGACGCAGTTTTGCATGGACGCAGGCGTCGTGCGCCGCTACGCCGCGCGACTGCTCGAGCACGCGCCAACGCGGGGGGCCTTCCTCCTGATCGGCGTTGCGCCGCTGCGCTCGGCGCGCTCGGCGCGCTGGATGCAGCAACGCCTCTACGGGACCATCATTCCGGACCGCTGCATCGAGCGGCTGGAGCACGCCGCCGACCCGGCCGCCGAGGGCGAGCGCATCGCCGTCGAGCTGATCGAAGAGTTGGCCGCCATCCCTGGGGTGGCAGGAGTTCACCTGATGGCGCCCGCGAACGAGGACGCGCTGCCGCGGGTGATTACCGAAGCGCGCAAGCGGCTGGGACAACCGATAGTTAACTCGCATCACGGAACCGCCTCATCCTGAGGAGGCGGCGAAGCCGCCGTCTCGAAGGATGAGGCGGCCCGAGCCCTCATGCTTCGAGACGCCGCGCCATAGCGCGTTGAACGCGGGTGAGCGCGGTAAGGCGCGGCTCCTCAGCATGAGGGTGAACACACACCCGCCCGTCACCCGCGGGATGGGAACCCCGCCGACCGTGTCGGCGGGACCCGTTCGGCCGCGGGTCCATCCGTTTCGCGAGACTGACGCAACTTTTCGCAAAAGGATGGATTGCCGGTGCCGGCAATGACGGTCGGGGAGCTCCCTTACTCCGCGGCGTCCTCGTTCTCGCCTTCGTCGCCGGCGAGGATTCGTTCGGCAATGAGACCGGCGTTCTGCCGGATCGCGGTTTCGATCTTGGCGGCGATGTCCGGATTGGCTTTGAGGAACGCCTTGGCGTTCTCGCGGCCCTGGCCGATGCGCTGGCTGTCATAGGAGAACCAGGTGCCCGACTTCTCGATGACGCCCGCCTTCACGCCGAGATCGATCAACTCGCCGCTCTTCGACACGCCTTCGCCGTACATGATGTCGAACTCGACCTGCTTGAACGGCGGTGCGAGTTTGTTCTTGACCACCTTGACGCGAGTCTGGTTGCCGACCACCTCGTCGCGTTCCTTGATCGCGCCGATGCGGCGGATGTCGAGGCGCACCGAGGCATAGAACTTGAGCGCGTGCCCGCCGGTGGTGGTCTCGGGCGAGCCGTACATCACGCCGATCTTCATGCGGATCTGATTGATGAAGATCACCATGGTGTTGGAGCGGTTGATCGAGGCGGTGAGCTTGCGCAGCGCCTGGCTCATCAAGCGCGCCTGCAGGCCGGGCTGGCTGTCGCCCATCTCGCCTTCGAGCTCGGCACGTGGAACGAGCGCGGCGACCGAATCGATGACGAGCACGTCGACCGCGCCGGAGCGCACCAGCGTGTCGGCGATTTCGAGCGCTTGCTCGCCGGCGTCGGGCTGCGAGATCAGGAGATCGTCGACATTCACGCCGAGCTTGCGCGCATAGATCGGGTCGAGCGCGTGCTCGGCATCGATGAAGGCGCAGATGCCGCCCTTCTTCTGCGCCTCCGCCAGACAATGCAGCGCGAGCGTGGTCTTGCCCGAGGATTCCGGCCCGTAGATTTCGACCACCCGGCCGCGCGGCAAGCCGCCGATGCCGAGCGCAATGTCGAGCCCGAGCGAGCCTGTGGAGACGGTCTCCACGTCCATCGATTTGTCGTTCTTGCCGAGCCGCATGATCGAGCCCTTGCCGAAGGTGCGCTCGATCTGGGAGAGCGCGGCATCAAGGGCCTTCGATTTATCCATGGACGAACCTTCGACGAGACGTAATGCGGTGGTCATTGCTCCCACTCCTTATAGGACCGGATTCGGACGACCGACAACGAATGGCCGGCGAAGGGAGCAATGTACACCATTTGTTCTCAGTTCGCAATATGTTCTTTTTGCTAGGAAGGGGGAGTTGGCCGGTTCCGGACGAGTATCCCACAGCACGGTACGATCCGACTTAACCCGCTGTGGCCAGATTTGCTGCAGTGCAGTATGGTCAACAAGCCGCCTTCGGCGCGGTCCAACCGGGAGAATGCGATGAATCGCCTAGCAATGGTCTACGGCCTGTTCGCTGCTGTGGTCTCGTCCAATGAAGCAGTCGCCCAGCAAATGAACGCCGACGACCTCAAGTGGGTGAACGAGTGCATTCGCGACAACCGCGACGAGCCGGGCGGCACTCCCGCGATCATTCGCGCGTACTGTATTTGCATGAACGAAAAGATGGACGACAACGAAACCCGCTCGATTACGCAGTGGGAAAAGGCCAATCCTCGCGCGCGGCGAGATTGCGAACGGCAGGCCGGCTGGAAATAGCAGTCCGTACGAGCCCGACTGGGTCGGCGGCGGGCTAGCTCGATGACGCAGGCCGGCGCGGCAGCCGGGCCAAGCCCGTCATCGCTTCTCGTAACCGCAGCGTTTCACCATCACGACCGTCCAGCAGCCGGTCTGCATGCAGTTGTCGAATCGCCTTTGGCACACTCGCTGGGTGCCGCAATGGGCGCGCGCCTGCGAGCACGTGGCCCGCTCCTGGGCCCATGCGGCGCCCCAGGCGGAGGCGAGCAAGGCGAGCATGGCGGCAAGGACGGGTACGATGACAAAACGTGCCATGGCGTTCTCCAGAAAGCGCGGCCGCGCAAATCCTATGGCCAGACGCGCAAGCGGGCCAGTCCGGGCTCGCAGTGCCGATTCACAGCTTCTATCCCGCCCCGTTTAGCGATGCGGCAACCTTGGTGTCCAGCCGGAGCGCGTTACCGCTGTGCCGTCCCCCAGATCGCATTTTGGCATAAATGTCACATGAGATGATTTTCACGCTCGCGGCTGTTGCCGAAAGCGCGCATGCTGCATTAGCTTGCTGCATCACGATCCGCCAGAATCGTGGTGACACTTCTGCACGAGAGCCCCGGACCTACCACGGCCGGGGCTTCTCTCTTTAGGCCCCGCTCTCGCTTACTCCTCCCCCGCGCGGCCTGTGCTCCGCAGATAAATCCACAGGCGGCGCTTTGCGCGTGAGCTCGGTCGCTTACACGGCGTGGACCAAACGAGCCGGCCGGGTAAGATGCGCTCGTCTCGAGCACTGGAAGCGGGGCACAAAGCAGCAACCTCCAAGGAGAAATCGATGCGCAAAATCACGCTCACCCTCGCGCTCGCGCTGGCGTTCGCAGGATCGGCGGCACTCACCGCCGACGCGCAAACCTCGCGCGGAGCCAACAACATCGCCGGCGCGGCGCAGAATTTTACCCCCGTCGAGCCCGCGGCGTGCCGGGGATGGGGGCCTTATTGCCGGCCGGGATACGTCCGTACTTGCGGCCGCTGGCGCTGCTGGTGCCGCCCCTGTTGGTGATCGACAAGCGCGAGGCCGCCGCGACGGCGGCCTCGTTTCCCCTATCGAGTCCCGTAATGATCCCACATCACTTGGCGTGAAGAGATGGTCGCCGAATTCAGAGGACCTCCGCCGCATGACCTCGGCACGGCGGAACTGGCAACCGCCCACGTGCTCAATGACAATATAGAAGTGACGCTGCACCTGCTTGACGACTGGCACCGGCCCATGGGCCCCATCGTTCGCGTGCAGATGACGCCGGAGGTGGCACGCGCGCTGGCGGAGCGCTTGACCGCCGCTGCCGCGGAAGCCGAGCCATCCGGATAGGCCGTGCGGTCGCGGCAGGCCGCCGAGGGGCGCCAATGCCGCGCACGCCGCCCCCTTTCAGCGACCCGAATGCTGTCCTAATTTCCTGATGTGATATCCGTGGGATATCCAGGGAGGCTGCATGCGAGTTCGCTGGTTCATTGTTCCCGTGCTGTTGGCGCCGCTTGCGCTCGCGGCGTGCGAAGAGAAGGTGGCCCCCCAGGGCGAAAAGGGCGAGCCGGGGCCGCCCGGCCCCGCCGGACCTGCCGGCCCGTCCGGCCCGGCGGGGCCGAGCGGAACCGTCATTCGGTTCGTCGACGGAGAATGCCGCCAGGCCTGCACGGTCGCCTGCGAGGCCAACGAACGCATCCTCAACACCTACGCCATGAACCCGGGCGGCACCTTCGTCTTCGAGGAGGAGAACCGCGCCACGTTTCGGCCGCAGCGCCAGGGCGTGGCGGTCAAGGTCGTGGTTGCTTGCGCCGCGAAATAGCCCCGCGGCGGCTACGATTTGTTAGCGCTATGACAGCGCTCCCCGCACACGCGGGCGTGACGCCGCGGCGTTGCGCGCCCCCGGAGACGAGCGCGTGCGGCGCACGATGGCGACGATCTCTTCGCGGCTGCAGGCAATCGCGCCGAGCGCGATCGCGCGTTGCCGCTCGTACGGGGTAACATCATAGTGCGGGACGGAAGTCCGCGGCGGACCTTGATACGAGGCGCGGTGAATGCCGAGTCTGGCCGCGAAGCGATGCAACTCGTCGACGTCGTCGGCAAGCAGGTGCGCCCACTTGAGGCCCTGCCAGTGCCAAACCGCAGCATCGACGTAGATGCCGCCCCGACGCTGGTCCCCGCCGCTGCCGGCACTGACGCTGGCCGTGCCCCGAAATGCTCCCTCCCAGCCCGTTGCGCTGCCTCTCGCCATGGACGCTAGCGCCGGGTCATCTTGCATCGCCGCACCGAAGATCTTCGTTGGGAACTTAGCACGTGACGGCCGGATGCAACGCTGTTTGCCAGGAACCTTTCCTGCGCTTCGCCGTTGAGTCTGGTTGTGAACATAGGGCGGGGGGCGCGGGTCAGCCCGTGCCATGGCTTCCCATCGGATGCGGAGTTCCGGGATGGGACGTGTGCAGCCTGACCATCAGGAGAACCGTCGATGAACCCGTCGGAGGAATTTCTCAAACACGCCGCGGACTGCCAGCGCATGGCCAAGTTCACGCGCGACCCCGCAAGCAAGGCCACGTGGAACCGGATGGCCGAGCGATGGCAGCGCTGTGCGGAAACGTTCAACCGCCAGAGCGCGGCGGCAAGGCCTGTGCAGCGGCACCGCAGGGGCACCGCCGACCTGCAGCATTACCGCGAAGCGGGATAGCGAAGCGCGTTTGGTAAGAAGGTCGTCCCCGCGCAAGCAGGGACCCCATGATCTCAGGCCAGTGGTCAGGGGTCCCTGCTTTCGCAGGGGCTGCTCCTTTTAAGGGACGGCGCTGAGCCGCATCTGCGCCAGCACCGCGCGGCCGAGCAAGCCGTAAGGATTAGCCAGCGTCTCCAGCATCTCGAAGTGGTTGTAGCCCTCGCCGACGAGGAGCTCGACCGGCTTGCCCGCCGCCTTCACCGCTGCGTAGAAGTCACGCGTCTGGCGCTGGAACTCCGGCGTCTCGCAGGTGCCGTGCGCGAGGATGAGCGGCGTGTTGAGCTTGTCGATGTGCCGTTGCGCGCTCAGCGCCGCTTCCATCTCGTCGGTGAACTTGACGTATTTCGAGCGTTTTGAAAGCCGCACGGGCTTGAGCTCATACATGCCGCTGCCGAGCATCGCGCCCTTGAGGATATCGACCGGCAGGTTCTCCTTGCGCCAATCATGCGTCACCACGCAGCCGCCGATGTGCGAACCGGAGGAATGCGCCGTGAGATAAAGGCGGGCCGGGTCGCCGCCGAAACTCGCGGCGTTTTTGTACACCCAGGCCACCGCGCGGCGCACCTGCTCGACCATCGGGAAGAGATTGCCGCCGGCGTCGTCGACATTGGTGAAGTCGAGGATGACGTAATGCGCGCCGGAGCGCACGAACGGCTCGGCAAGGCAGGCATAGTCGGCGCCGCGGTTGGCGCGCCAGGCGCCGCCGTGCACGAAAACATTGACCGGCGCGTTCGCGCGCTGGGTGCGGTAGATGTCGAGCTTCTCGATCTCGGTTTGCCCATAGGCGACGCGCTCGGGCGTGCCGATGGCGGCGCGGGCTCGCGCGCTGTTGGCAAGTCGGCGCTGGCTAACCTGCTCGCGGTTGGGTGCATAGACGATCTGGTCGTAGGCATCGTCGAGCGCTTGTTGGTCCATGTCGAGCCAAACGAGCGGTCCCTTGGCGCGCGGTGGCTGCGCCCGCACGGCAACGCCCGCGGCGACCGCGGCGGCGGCCGAGATCGGACCTCGGGAAATATTGTCATCGTGTTGCATAATCACGCACCGGGATGCTGAATACCTTTGCGAAACCATCTTATCGCGCCATCGGCACCTCGCTGCAAGCCGGTCGAGCCTGCACTGCACCAGCCGTTCGTAGCTGCACGGAGCCCCCCATCCAATTCCTGTCGCCTATCGAAATCGCCTATTGCTGCGTCGTGATGGTCGCCTGCTATGCGCTGCGGGGCTCTACCGGTTTCGGCGCCGCCGCAGCGATGCCGCTGCTCGGCCTCGTCATTCCCATGAAGGTGTTGATCCCGGCGTGGACGCTGGTCGGGCTCATCGCCAGCGTGACGCTGTTCGGCCGCGATCGCCATCATGTCGCCTGGCGCGAGATCGCGAAAATAGTGCCCACCTGCGTGGTCGGCGTCGTTGCAGGGATTTACCTGTTCACAGTGCTCGATTCGTCCGCGCTCGCGCGCGGGCTTGGAATTCTGGTGGTGCTCTACGGGCTCCATTCGCTTTGGACGACGTTCCGCCCATTGTCACGCTGGAACGTGCCGACGCGCGTGGCGGCGCCCGTGGCCGGTCTATTCGGCGGCATCATCGGCACTGCGTTCGGCACCATGGCAGGCGTGTTCTTCGCCATGTACTTCGATACGCTGCACAAGGGCAAGGAGCAGTTCCGGGCCACCATGAACGCAATCCTGTTGGCGGTGGTCATACTACGCGGCGCAGGCTACTGGGCAGTCGGAGAATACGACCGCGACGTTCTCATCATCTCGGCCATTGCCCTGCCGCTGATGCTCGTGGGCATCTTCATCGGCAATCGCATCCACACCGGGCTGAGCGAACTTGTATTCCGCCGGCTCGTGGGCGGCGCGCTGATCGCGAGCGGCGCGGCACTGCTCGCGAAGAGCGGATAAAGGGCGAAGTCACTGAACCCGATCGCCATTACTTGCAGGTATTGGCGATCGCGCTCTCCATCTCCTTGATCGACTTGTCGAGCGAAGAAAGCGAGGCCCTCCGCTTGTTGCCCTCCAGGCATTCGGCCGCTACCGCGCGGAAGGCTCGCGTGGTACCGAGATATTCCCCGCTCGCGCTGCAGAAACTGTTCTTGACCGAGGCCTTCTTCTTGTCGTCAGCCGGCTCGTTGGTCGCCTTCTTGATGTCGTTCATGGTCTGGTCGAGGGTTTTGGTGGCGACCAGTTGAACGTCCTCGAGCGCCTTGACCACCGTGTCGCAGTCCTCATCGGCGCGCCCAGGGCCCGCAAGCAGCAGCGCAGCCGCGATCACCGCCGTCCATAACTTCATTGCCGTTTCCTTTTTCTCGTGTCCTGAAAATCCGCCGCCTGTGGGATGGCAACTGCGCTCGCGCGGCCGCGCTTATTCGCAATTCTTGTCGACTTGGGTTTGCAATTGCCGGATCGAGCGATCGAGGCCCGAGAGGGTCTGCGTACGGTTGTCGCCTTCGTCGAGACATTCATCGACAACCACGCGTAACGACTTGATCAGTCCAAGACCCTCGGCGAAGGCCGCGCACAGCGCAGCGGGATTGTCGCCGCCCTTGGCGGCGGGATCGGACTTGTCGATCAGAACCTTGACGCTCTTTGTCATCGCTTCGCACTCGTCGGCCTGTGCCGCCGCAGCGGCAAAGCCGATCGCCGCCGCCGTCATCACAGCGGCGCGGGTGGCATTCCTGGTGATCATGCTGTCTCCTCAGCCCCGGCGCGGGCACAATACCGACGATGGGCGGAGCTGTCACGCCGCGCGAGTGCGCGAGCGTAAAGTTCGCATATCCGCCTGATGGAAGTCGCGCTGTTACGGACTGGCGTGGTCGATGAATTTCTTGGGCGGCGCCTCACCCCATTGCGAGACGAGCGCCTCTTCCGCCGGCACCAGATTCGAGCCGTTCGCCAGGTTGAGCCGATCGCTGTCGGCCCAATGCTCATGCACATGCCCCCACGGATCGGCCCAGTAGTCGTAGACCTGGCTGCCGAGCACGTGCCGGCCGATCCCCCACATGTGTTCATATTTGCCGAACTGCGCCAGGTAGTCGTGGCCCATGGCGACGTCGTCGATGTCGGAGACCTCGAACGAAAGGTGGTTGAGCCCGGTCTTGGGATGGTTGAGGCAGAAGAACACGTGATGGTCGACGTACGCGTCGCCGCGGTCGCAGCGATTGAAGGAGCCGATCAGGTTTTCTTTCTCGCCGGCGTAGACGTCGTCGGAGCAGATGAAGCCCAGCGTCTCGCGAAACCAGTCCACGGTCTCGCGGAATTTCGGCGTCATCATCACGCCGTGGCCAATGCGCTTGACGTGCGAGGGACCCTTGGGCAGCCGCATCAGCTCGCCCGCGCGCAACAACGGATCTTCCCCGGTATTGAGCTTCTGTCGCTTGGTCGGAATCAGCGGCGGCTTGGCGATGCCATGGACGACCTCGATTTGGTAGCCGTTGGGCTCGGTGAGCCGCACCCGCTTGCCGCCGCCGGGCTCATCGATTGCCTCGATCGGTGACGCGCCGGGCGCGCGCGAAATGCGCTCAAGGTCGTCCTCGCTCGCCGCGTAATAGGCAAAGCCGACGAATTTCGGCTCGCCCTTCTCGGTGACATGGATGTGGTGGGCGGGATCGGTGCCGCGCATGTAGAGCGCGGTGTTGGTGCGCTCGGCCCGCACCATCCCGAACCGCGTGAGAAATTCTTCCATCACGTCGAGATCGGGAACGCGAAGGCGGCCATAAGCGATGTCGGTTGCCTTGATCCATGCCATGGGAATGATCCTGCCTAACGGAGCCTCCGCCAAGATTTGCACAAACCGATCATCTCGTCATCTGACCCATCCCGTGTCCCGGGCGCAGCGCAGCACGAAGTGGTGCGCTGCAGACCCGGGACCGTTACGGTCTGAGGCGGTCCCGGATCAGCGGTGCACCGCTCCGCGCTGCACCGCGTCCGGGACACGAGATCGTCACCCCAAATTCAATTCCTGGAAGAAATCGTTGCCCTTGTCGTCGATCACGATGAAGGCGGGAAAATCCTCCACCTCGATCCTCCAGATCGCCTCCATGCCGAGCTCGGGATATTCGACGGTCTGGACTTTCTTGATGCAGTGCTCGGCGAGATTCGCCGCCGCGCCGCCGATCGAGGCGAGATAGAAGCCGCCGTGCTTGCGGCAGGCTTCGCGCACCGCCGCTGAACGGTTGCCCTTGGCCAGCATGACCATCGAGGCGCCGGCGGCCTGGAAGTCGTGCACGAACGAATCCATGCGCCCCGCGGTGGTCGGGCCGAACGCACCGGAGGCGTAGCCCTGCGGCGTCTTCGCGGGACCAGCGTAATAGACCGGGTGGTTCTTGAAATATTCGGGCAGCCCCTCCCCTCGCTCCAGCCGCTCGCGCAATTTCGAATGCGCGATATCGCGCGCGACGATCATGGGCCCGCTGAGCGAGAGCCGCGTCTTGATCGGATATTTGGAGAGCTGCGCGAGAATCTCCTTCATCGGCCGGCGCAGATCGATATGCACGACCTCGCCGCCGAGTTTTTCCGCGTCGACCTCGGGCAGATATTTTGCCGGGTTGCGCTCGAGCTCCTCGAGATAGACGCCCTCGCGCGTGATCTTGCCGAGCGCCTGGCGGTCGGCCGCACATGACACGCCGAGCCCGATCGGCAGCGAGGCGCCGTGGCGCGGCAGACGGATCACGCGCACGTCGTGGCAGAAATATTTGCCGCCGAACTGGGCGCCCACTCCGAGCGACTGCGTGAGGCGGTGCACTTCTTGTTCCATCTCGACGTCGCGGAAGGCGTGGCCGTCCTCGGAGCCGCGCGTGGGAAGGTCGTCGAGGTAGCGGCAGGAGGCGAGCTTCACCGTCTTCATTGTCAGCTCGGCCGACGTGCCGCCGATGACGATAGCGAGATGGTAGGGCGGACACGCGGCGGTGCCGAGCGTGAGCACCTTCTCCTTGAGGAACGCGATCATGCGGTCATGGGTGAGAATCGAAGGCGTCGCCTGGAATAGGAAGGATTTGTTGGCGGAGCCGCCGCCCTTGGCGATGAACAGGAACTTGTAGGCGTGGTCATTCTCGCCGGCGCCTTCGGCGTAGATCTCGACCTGCGCCGGCATATTCGACTTGGTGTTCTTCTCCTCGAACATGGAGATCGGCGCGAGCTGCGAATAGCGCAGATTGCGCTTGAGGTAGGCGTCACGCGCGCCTTCGGCGAGCGCCGCTTCGTCGTCGCCGTCGGTGAAGACGAGGCGGCCCTTCTTGCCCATGATGATGGCGGTGCCGGTGTCCTGGCACATGGGCAGCACGCCGCCCGCCGCGATATTGGCGTTCTTGAGGAAGTCGTAGGCGACGAACTTGTCGTTGTCGCTCGCCTGCGGGTCCTCGACGATGGCGCGCAGCTGCGCAAGATGCCCCGGCCGCAGCAGATGATTGATGTCCGTGAACGCCGCCTCGGCGAGCATGCGCAGCGCCTCGCGCTCGATCACGACGAGCTCGTGCTTGCCGGCGCGTTCGACCCGCACGCCCTCGCCGAGCTTGCGGTAGCCGGTAGTGTCGACGCCGAGCGGGAACAGCGGCGTGTGCTTGTAGGGCGAGGTGATATCGGCGTGGGCGGTCATGGGCGCACTATCCTTCTCGGGTCGTTCCCGCGCAAGCGGGAACCCATAACCGCCGATCTGTGATCATGGGTCCCCGCTTGCGCGGGGACGACCGGATGTTTGCGGCGACCGATGACGGCGGCGCAAATCACGGCGCACTTACCCGTCCAGCTCCTTGAAATAACGGTAGATGCCCCATTGGCTGAACGGGATGCGGCGCGGCGAGGCGAGGTAGGCGGCAATGCGCGGCCGCTTGGCCACGCGGTCGTGCAGTACGATGATGCGCGGCACCTTGCGTTCGAAGCGCTTCATCCGCTTCGGAAAGGCGTAACGCAAGCCCTCAATGATCTGGAACAGCGAGAGATCCACATAGCTGAGCTTGCGGCCGAGAACATAAGGCCCGCCGCTCTTTTGCAGCACGCGCTCGAAATAGCGCAGAAATTTCGGCAGGCGATGGCGCCAGAAGTATTTCGTGGCGAGCTTGGCGGCCGCGCGCTGCTCTTCGTAATAGAGATAGCCAGTGATCGGATGATGCGTGTCGTGGATCAGCACGACGAGGTCGGTGATGGTCAGCTGCAATTGGTGCACCCACAGCCGTCCGGCCTCGTCGCGCGGCGCAAGTCCGAGGCGCGCGCCGAGGTAAAACAAAATATTGGCGGTCTGCGCAATCACGAGCTTGCCGGCCTTGAGAAATGGCGGCGCAAACGGCAGGCGCGCAACGCCTCGCCCCTCGATCAGCTTCATCATCGCGGGAACGCCGCGCTTGCCTCTCCGCCGCGCCACGTCGACATAGTCGGCGCCCGCCTCTTCCAAGGCGAGACGGATGAATTCACCGCGGCCCTGGATCGTCGGCCAGTAGTAGAGCTCGTAGCGCACAATTCCCGTCCGCTGAGCTACGCGTCCACGTACTCCGCGATGCTCGTGGGTGGTGGGACCTCTAATCCATCGGCCTTGAGGCCTTCGATGTGAAAGCGGATGGCATCGCGAATTTCCTGTTCCACTGCCTCGACTGTCGGCGCCGCAGCCACGCAACCCGGCAGATCCGGCACATAGGCCGAATAATTGCCGTCCGCCTTTTCGATCACGATCGCGTATCGCATCAGCGCTGCTCCTTCAGCCCAGCCTGCTTCAGAATGCTGTTCAACGTCCCAGGTGCGAAGTCGTCCGAAGGTTTTCCGGCGACGGTTACGCGACCAACCTTCGTTGAATGCTTGTATTGCCTGTGACTGCCTCGGGTGGCAACCAGGAACCAGCCGTCCTCCTCGATTAACTTAATCACCTCGCGCACTTTCATGCCGCTCAACCCCGGGTGTGAACGTAGTCTCTGATCGATCAAGCGACAACGGGCTTGGCGAGAGGCAGCCGTTTCACACAAACCTGGTGCGCAGATCGACTATCGGCCGAGACGCGGCAAAGCCAGCGGTATAGACTTGAGGCGCTACCAACACGGAGAGAGCCGATGCCAATCGCCCAGGTGCGCGGAGTGAACATCAACTATGAAGTGCTCGGTAGCAGCGGCCCGTGGGTCGCGCTTTCGCCTGGCGGCCGGCGCGGGCTCGACAACGTGAAGTCGCTGGCGCAGCACGTGGTCAACGCCGGCTACCGCGTGCTCATCCACGACCGGCGCAATTGCGGCCTCTCCGACATCGCCATCGGCGCCGACGTTTCCGAATACGAAGTCTGGGCGGAGGATCTCTACGACCTGCTTTCGCGATTCAATGGCCTCCCGGCGATCGTCGGCGGCGGCTCGTCCGGCTGCCGGCTGTCCGTGCTGTTCGCGCTGAAATATCCCCACGCCGTGGGCGCGCTCTTGTTGTGGCGCGTCACCGGCGGGCCGTTCGCGGCGGGGCGGCTGACCGAGAATTATTATGCCAAATACATTCGCGCCGCGCAGGAGGGCGGAATGGCCGCGGTGTGCGAACTCGATCACTTCAAGGAGCGCATCGACGCGCGGCCGGACAACCGCGCGGTGCTCATGACGATGAACCCGCAAGAGTTCATCGCCGCCATGGAGCGCTGGCGCGTGCAGTTCGCCAAGGGCGCGGAGCTGCCGATCATCGGCGCGAGCGAGAAGGACTTGAACTCCATCAAAGTGCCGACCTGCATCATTCCCGGCAACGATAAGACCCACAACCACGCGATCGCCGAGACCGCGCATCGCATGATCGCCGGCAGCGAGCTCTACGACCTTTTCCCGGGCGACCTCGACGTCGATCTCGTCCCGCCCGAGGACTGGGCGCCGAAGGAAGCCGAGATGGCCGCCGTGTTCGTCGACTTTCTCAAGCGGGCCCAGGCCAAGGCGGCTTGATCCAGACGCGTCCGTAACCCTGTCATCCTGCAAATCTCCTTCACGGAGGCGCCATGTCGAAGCGACCGCTCTTCACCGTCATCGCGGCTTTGCTGTGCGCCGTCCCACCGGCGAACGCCCAGCAAGCGCAACCGGATTTCCCCGACGGACCGGGCAAGCAGACTTTTGTGAATTTTTGCGGCGGCTGCCACGACATCAACCGATCCCGCGTGGGCTACACGCCCGAGGGCTGGCAAACCGTCATGCGCATGATGCTCAATTTCGACGTGCCGGTGCCCAAGGATGAGGTCGACACGCTCACCCAGTACCTGATCAAGAGTTTCCCCGAGCGGCCGCGGCCTCCCGCGGTTATCGTCCCCGGGCCGGTCGAAGCCGCGATCAAGCTATGGCAAGTGCCGACGCCGGGTTCGCGGCCGCACGATCCGCTCGCCACCCGCGACGGCGCGATCTGGTACACCGGGCAGCTGTCCGGCAAGCTCGGGCGCCTCGACCCCAAGACCGGCGCGATCAAGGAATATCCGCTCAAGACGGCGCATACTGGCCCGCACGGCCTGGTCGAAGACAAGGATGGCAACATCTGGTTCACCGGCAACCACATGAGCCTAGTCGGCAAGCTCGACCCGAAGACGGGCAACGTCACCGAATACAAAATGCCGGATGCGAAAGCGAAGGATCCTCACACCCTCGCCATCGACGACAATGGCATCGTGTGGTTCACCGTCCAGAACGGCAACATGGTGGGGCGCATCGACCCCAAGAGCGGCGAGGTCAAGCTTGTCACCTCGCCGACGCCGAATTCGCGGCCTTACGGCCTGTTGATCAATTCCAACGGCATTCCAGTCTTCCTCGAGTTCGGTACCAACAAGATCGCCACCATCGATCCCAGCACCATGGCGATCAAGGAATACGCCTTGCCGAACGCGGCATCGCGGCCGCGCCGGTTCGCGCTCACACCCGACGATGCGGTGTGGTATGCGGACTTCTCGCGCGGCTATCTCGGGCGGCTTGATCTCGCGACCGGCGAACACAAGGAATGGCCTTCGCCGAGCGGACCGAAGTCGGAGCCTTACGGCATCGTCTTTACCAAGAGCGCGCTCTGGTACAACGAGTCCGGCGCCAAGCCGAACACGATCGTGCGCTTCGACCCGAAGACGGAAAAATTCCAGACTTGGGCGATCCCCGGCGGCGGCGACATCGTGCGCAACATGAGCGTCACGCCCGACGGCAATCCGGTGACCGCAAACAGCCTGGTCAATCAGGTCGGCCTGGTTGAGGTGAAATAGCGTTAGGGCCGTTCCTGGAAAAGCGGAAACCAGACAGAGGTAAAATGCTTAGCAGCAGGTCATGCGCGGGCTTGACCCGCGCATCCATCTTCTTCGCAAGACGTTTTTGCAAAGATGATGGATTGCCGGGTCAAGCCCGGCAATGACCCCTTTTGTTTACCCTTGCGCGTAAAGCTTGATGCGCGCCCTAGGAGCCATGGATGGTCAAGGTCTGCGACTGCTTTCCCGAATTGAAAGAGCTCACCGATGCGCGCGAGCGCCGCTACCGCGCGCATCCGGCAAAGCCTGCGCCGGAGGGACCGCAAAGCTTCGTCGAGGTGAAGGTCGTCTCGATCGGGCAGCTCAACGAATTGGTCGAGTGCAAGAAGAGCGGCTACAAATTCGTCATCAGCGAGCCGGTACACGTGGGCGGGCAGAATTGCGCGCCGACGCCGCTCGAATTCCTGCTCTCCGGCGCCGTCGGCTGCTACGCGGCGGTGTTCGCGTTCTATGCGGCGAAGCTCGGCGTCCCCTATGACAGCTTCGAGGCGGTGGCGCGTACGGAGTTCGATGCGCGCGGCCACATGATCGCCGACGCGCCCTCGTCGGCCTTCCGCAAGGTGACCATCAGCGTTCACGTCACCAGCGACGCGCCTGCGGACAAGCTGAGGGAAGTCGAGCAATTGGCGTTGGCCGGCTGCCCCGGCATCAACACACTGCGCGCGCCGGTGCCGGTCGAGAGCGAGTTGACGGTCACGCGCACGAGCGCGGAGCGCGCGGCGTAAGCAAGCGCACGGCGTCCGCTACGGGTCCTGCGCTTACCTCCGACGCTTGCGCGGCAGGCCCTTTCGCTTGGTGCCGGCGAACTCACGCAATTGCCGCTCGCTCATGCTCTCGACCATCTGGCGCGAGGCACCCTTGAGGCTCTCTTTCGAGCGCTCGCCGCGCTTGGCCGCTAGCGCCGCGCCCGCGGCCATCTGCTGTTTCTTCGATCTCGCCGGCATCAAGTCCTCCTGGTCCTCTCAAACCCCGTGCGGGATCTTGCATCAGGAAGACGCTGCGCCGCGGGTAAAGGTTCCGGGCGCGCGGGAAATGCCCGCCTACCGCGTCGGTGCCTCGATCGGTGGCGCACAATTGGCCCGCCCCTGCGCGACGCAATCATCGAGCCGACGCTGCTCGAACATGGCGTTGGCGAGCCAAATGCCGCCGCCCACCACGAGGATGAGGAAAAACAGCAACACGGCGTTGGCGATCCGCCGCTCACGCGCGGTCTCGACGTATTTGTCCTGCTGGGGATGTTGTGGCTCGTCCATGCCCAATCGTATTTGCTCAGTGGACAAGTTGAAACAAGCGTCCTGAGCGTTTGGATTAACACAAGTCTCAGTTGTTAGATCATCGAACCAATCCGCAGACTCCACCTCTCCCCGCGTGCGGGGAGAGGTCGCGAGCGCAGCGAGCGGGTGAGGGGGGCTATCCAGAGACCGAGCGCGTGGGCAGCCCCC
>Ga0081455_10004259_pt1 | contig 16127 bp, 18 predicted proteins | sample TabmetS3T2R1_FD_70207 | JGI IMG/M metagenome (GOLD analysis project Ga0081455, IMG submission 70207) | Tabebuia heterophylla rhizosphere microbial communities from the University of Puerto Rico - S3T2R1 | ecosystem: Host-associated > Plants > Roots > Rhizosphere ... | reverse complement strand
GCGTTGCTTCGTTTTGGGGTTGTACTTCCGACCGGGACGCATCGGCCATCCGACATTTTTAGTTTGGATTCCATATTCCTACATCTTAGCGTGCAAATGTCGGTTTTTTGGACAGCTGGCTTCTGTAACCTCAAAACTAACACAGGGTTGTCGCGGGCACATTGTTTGCTTGGTTCCGCGCAGCAAACAAATCCAATGGATGATTTGCTATATCAAAAGCATTTCGGCCTTACTCAGCCTCCTTTTAACATCACACCTGATCCAAACTTTCTATACCGTAGCGCGACCCATCGCGAGGGGTTAGCGCAGCTTTCCTACGGAGTCAGAGCCAGGAAGGGTTTTGTGGTCCTGACCGGAGAAGTGGGGACGGGGAAAACCACGTTGATTCATGCGCTATTGAACGATCTGAACGGAAGCGCTCACACAGCGCTTATCTTTAGCGCCATCGTTAGCCCAGCGGATCTTCTTCGAACCGTATGTGAGGAGTTCGGACTTATAGAACCGAAGCGACATCTTCGGGGGATCCATGATTACCTCGTATGCTTAAATGAATTTCTTCTTGAAAGTTATCGCAAGGGGGAAAATTGCGCGCTCATTATAGATGAATCACAGAATCTTTCGGCTGAGGTCTTAGAGAGTATCCGGCTGTTATCTAACTTTGAGACTTCCAACGATAAGCTGTTGCAAATATTATTAGTCGGGCAGCCCGAATTAGCGGTTCGGCTTAACTCCCCTGCATTGCGCCAACTCAAGCAACGGGTGGTGTTGCGTCACCATTTGCGGGCTTTGTCGCTTCAGGAGTGTTGCGAGTACGTATCCAACCGGCTAAAGGTTGCCGGTGGAGACCGATCCATTTTCACCCCTACCGCCGTAGAAAGCATTTATTCCTATTCCGGTGGCATCCCTCGCGTTGTGAATGTGCTGTGCGACAACGCATTATTAACGGCTTATGCGTTAGGAATGAAGGCGATTGACACCGAGATCATACGGGAGGTGGCGGAGGATCTGAATATAACCATTAGACTGGAAGCGCGCCCGAGGCCAGGTCGTCAAGTAGTTAATAACCTGAACGGTAGTGGTGCAACGCAGGCCTCTGGCGTGGCATCAGCGGAAGTGCGATCAGGGATGCCGCGCTCAGAGTCAAGACCGACAAATGTGAGAACCTTCCCCAAGAGTATTCTCGCCGTGGCCTTTGTGCCACCCAGTTTCTTAAATATCTTGGCTGCAGCTCTCACAGAAGCCATGGGGCCGATGGCCAAAATTGTGCTCCGGGATCAAATCAGAACTCTAGGTGAATCTGCTGATCGGTTCCCGCACGCGAAGGTCGACATGCTTCTTGAAGCGGTGGGTCGGGAGATCTTAAACGAAAAAATGCGGGCGAAGTTTCGGAGCCAGATGCTTGAAACCTATACTCTCTGACATCGTCCTCTTTCCCGTGCTGATGCTAGAAAAACTTAATTACGCTCTAAAGGAACAGCGCGACTAGCAGAATTAGAAGTACACTTCAGAAATCTTCCAATTTTCACAGAGTCTGCAATGCGCCTGCCTTCCTTCATTTCCTGGGCTTGTCCGCCACACTCGGGACTGTTTACAAAGCCTTGAGGAATCGTCCCATGTCCGCGAGCTTTGAATCATTCGGCGCCACACGCTCGCTTTATACTACTGACCGACAGGTTGAAAACTGGCGTTAGGGCGGTTTTTCCCTGGGTCAATTTAGGCTATTTGCGGCCTAATAAATTCGCGGAGTTTTTGGTTCTATACTTGTCTCATCTGAAATTTCACAGTAACCTCAGCTATGAAGATACTGATTACGATGCCTACCGCAAATTATGACCTGCTACTAAGTAAACTCCCCAAAGACTCCGACGCGTATGCAATTCTTAAAAATGGCATCGTGATTAGAGAATCCGGCGACGTTCGCTTTATTCACATCGCCTGCGAAGCTGCCGAGGCAGTGTTAGTGCTCCAGAACGCGGAACAGCTTTGTCCCGAAATGGCTCATGAACTCGGAAACGAAATCAGATTGCAGCGACCCGTCCCAAGCTAGTTGACCGCTGTCGTTCAACGGTCCGAGATAATCACAGAACTCGCAGCACCCCCGCTTTCATTCTAGTGCTTGTCCTGTGGATTTGTCGAAGCGTGACTGAAAATCGGCCCCTCCATATCCATTTTGACATCTTTAGTCCAGTCTTATAGTAAAGGGCGAGACCCAAAGAAGAAAGTTGTTGGTATGCTGCTCCGTGAGCATCCGCTATTCAGCTACCACGGCATGCATAGTTGGCCACCCGTTTGGACATGGATGCGCGGTGGTAATGACAAACACCCGCGAGGTGAAGTCGGCATCCTCAGGAGGGTTGAAAAATCCAAAGTTCCACGCACCGATAGATGCTTTCTCTTTTTATTGATTACGAAGGCTCATCATACATCGGGTGCCTTCTATGCAGCGATCACGTCTTCTGCTCGCAGATAGTAAGAATTTTGCAGGCTCACCTAAACAAGACCATCGCTCAGATTGGCAGCTTGGACATCAGTCATCTTCTATAATGTGAGACCTTTTCAGAACGTTGCTCCACTTTTCGCAGCACTTGATGGCCTCAACCGGGCAGAGCCAAACCTACTTTCGGCCACTTCTCATTCCTATTATCGCTACTTTCTCCTATTTCTTCTGCCGCGACACTGCACGCCAACAGTCCAAGCCCAACAAGGAATGACAAATCGGCGGTTGTTCTCTGGAAGGGGTTAAGGCCAAAAATCACCATAAATCCAGCTGCTCCCAATAAAAACCGGGTAGCCGGAGACCAACGATCCTGAAAGACATCAAGCACCTGTCCCTTTGGTTTTGGAATATCGCCCTGTAGTCCGGGTACGTTATCTCCCTTTTCATGTAGCTCCAAACGATTTTCTACGTCATACACCCCGCGAACAGATCGTACGCCATTAATTAGGTTATGTGTCCGAAAAACTGAGGCTTTTATGGAGCTTTGGCGACTCAAACCAATTCACGAAGAAGCCAAACAGTGGAAAAACAGCCAGTTCAAGGGGCCAATTGTCGTACGAGCGCCAACGGTACATAAAGCGCGAGAGCTTGTGAAACATAGTGTCGCAAAGCAGAGTTTCGCGGAGAAGACACCGCTCAATCCCTGGATGCAACCCGATCTAGTGCTTTGCAAACGCCTCAAAGACTCGGCTTACGCCGAAGAAGGTCCAGATAAAATTCTCGAACCTAAACGGTCTATGAGCGGAGTCGAATTTGATAGCCAAACTAGAGGATCAGAGGGTTACGATGTCATACGGGGCAGACAGATAGGAAACCCCATATCAATGAAAACGTTGTAAGTGGGTAATGAACATAAAGGCTCCCGAACATTATGAGGCTTTACTCAGCACGCGATTGAGCCTCAACGAAAAGGCCCTTTCATTCGTCGCCGTTTGTGGCATAAAACCTCTCGGCCAAGCCCTCGGCCACAATCGACGGCTGTCTGTTTCGGCCACCACTGCCAACCCAGGCGCGATGACTTCGCCAAGATTCCGCAGCTGCCAAATCCTTCGTAATCCTTTCAGGAAACCGAAATCTAATTGAGTGGCGCTAGGTTTCAAGGAAAAATTAGATGGTTTTCCACCGCCGCGAGAGCATCAAGCGAATTTTTCGCTGTTCTCTTTCGTCAATCTTTGGCAAACAATCTTTCAGCTTTGTTTCGAAATTACGTAGACCAACGGCAGAATCCACCTCTGACAATTGTTGCTTAAGCTCATAGAAGTGCTCCGAGAATTCGCCGCAAAGCTCTCGGATGATGGGAAAAGACATCCGGTGCGCAGGACAAGGCCCCATTTGCCGGATGGCGTTCTGATGCGCTGCCGTGCCATAACCTTTATGTTGAGCAAAGCCATAACCTGGATATGTTTCCTCTAGCCCTTGCATAAGCCTGTCGCGATACGTCTTAGCAATTATTGATGCGGCAGCGATGGAGAAGTTGATTCCGTCGCCTTTATAAAAAGAGTTCTGGGGTATCAGAACGTCCGGGATAGCGCGCGCATCGATTAGCAGATGATCCGGTTTTACGGCGAGTGCATCGACGGCGCGGCGCATCGCGAGTAGGGTGGCATGGTAAATATTGAGTCGGTCGATTTCCCCGACTTCGGCCCAACCAATGCCGACGGCTGTTGCTGTGCGGCGAATTACGCTTTCCATTTTGACTCGTTGCTCGACATCGAGCCTTTTGGAATCGTCAATGCCAGCGAATTCAGTGCTAGGTGGAAAGATGACCGCTGCAGCCACCACCGGGCCAGCAAGAGGCCCTGTCCCGGCTTCATCAACGCCGGCAACGGCCTGGACGCCAGACTTCCAAAGCACACGCTCAAAATTCAACATATTGTAAATCCGCGCCCGATCGATCCGTTCTTTGGCGTGACGTTTTTTGAGAAGCTTGTACATCTTTCGTGCACCCTCACGTGGGTCTCTCCCTAATTTGTTCAAAAGCTGGCCTGTGATGGCTTGATCTCCCCGAAGGAGTCGCTCTCGGATCTCTTCTATTGGTAGTTTGTTCAATTTCACTGATTTCAACACGATCGTCACCACCGGAAAAACAGGATTTTCCAACAATATGCCAAGATTATCCGCTAACCGCTAGGGCGCTTAATTCGGCCCTGGCATTCGTCGCGGCCACTGATTCACTTGCCGTATAAGTCGGAATTAGCATGAAATCCCGCAGCACTGATGCCATACGAAGGCGTTCGTTACATAGGGTAGCTTTGCTCAAATCCTGGGTGCGAGAAAGATGCAGATTCTATTTTTCTAACAGTCCAGTGTCGAGTGCAGTCGGCAAGCAGAAACCGCTAATCAGAAAGACTGCATTATCAAGCTGATCTGGTTCACTCAAGTAAGGCGATGGCTTAACTCGTCATTCTCCCCCACGAAGGCCCGCGCAAGGCCAAGACTGCCGCTGGCCGGGCGGTTAACGCCTCGCCTCTATTTTTTCGATTGTTGTCAGCTTTGTGACAATTCTGCCTTGATTTTTGTATTGGGTTTCATAGCCTTTGGTACACGGTTTTTCTCGTGCTCCCGAAGTGCCAACGACAGGGAAATTTTATTCGAGGCGATCATGCAACTCCGACATCATCCGCAGATGTCGTTCTGTGGTTTGCCTAACTGGCCTCCTATTTGGGCGTGGACAGAGTCGGCGGGCGGGTCATAGAACGCGTAGCGCCCTCCTTTGATCTCCCTGTGCGATGGACTTGTCGAAGGCCGATTGAAAGTCGGCGTCCGTTTGCGATTCAATAGTAGCAACAATGGTGTAGTTCAAGCCGGCGGCCAGATTTCCTGACAACAAATAGCGTTGCGGTAGGAGAAACACGCACAGAAATTATCTCATGTAAATCAATTGGCCACTAATAGTTCGAAAAATCATGGATTGGGCGCGTAGCACAATTGGCACATTCTTTGTTGTAGATGTTCAGTATAGAACGCTAGCGGACAGACTGAAGGAGAATTTGCCCTCAGAAAATGCTGAGCTCCACGACTATGCAAAAATGCTAATCCAAACCAATTCGCCTAATTCTTGTTGAGAATGTTGAGAATGGAGTCATGAGAATCGCACAGGTCGCGCCTCTTTACGAAAGTGTTCCGCCGGTATCTTACGGAGGAACCGAACGCATCGTATCCTATCTTACTGAAGAACTGATCGCTCAAGGCCACGAAGTAACTCTCTTTGCGAGCGGCGATTCCATAACTCAAGCAAATCTTATTGCACTATGTGAACAGTCGCTCCGCCTGAATTCAGACTGCGCAGACCGACTTGCGTACCATTTTTTGCAACTTGAGGAAGTTTCCCAAAATGCCACGCTCTTCGACATCATTCATTTTCATATTGATTATTTGCACTATCCTTTATCGAGGAAAATCGAGGCGCCTCATGTGACGACACTTCATGGCCGACTTGATTTACCGGATCTGGTTCCGCTCTATCGTGCATTTGCTGACGTGCCGGTGGTTTCCATTTCCAATGCGCAAACAATTCCCTTACCGTGGATTAATTGGCAAGGAACGGTTTATCACGGAATTCCCTTGGATCTGTACAATTACCGGGAAAACCAGAGAGACTATCTAGTTTTCCTGGGAAGAATTTCTCCCGAAAAAAGAGTTGACAGAGCCATCGAGATCGCCAAGCGCGCGAAAATGATGCTCAAGATCGCTGCCAAAGTGGACGATAGTGAGCGGAGCTACATGGAAGAGGAGATTCAGCCCCTTTTGGATCATCCGCTCGTCGAATTTATCGGCGAGGTCGGTGAAGAGGAAAAAGGAAAACTCCTCGGCGGCGCCTATGCGTTACTTTTTCCCATCGACTGGGTAGAACCTTTCGGTATTGTGATGATCGAGGCGATGGCTTGCGGCACACCGGTCATTGCATTTCGCCAGGGCTCGGTGCCTGAAGTGATCGATGACCGGGTAACGGGCTTCATCGTCGAAGATATCGAGGAGTCATTGGTCGCACTAGAAAAGATCCAACGTTTCGACCGAGGCCGTTGCCGAAAAGTGTTTGAGAAGCGTTTTTCCGCGGCACGGATGACAGCCGATTACGTGAATATCTACGAAAGACTTGTGACCGAAAAGCACGCTAGGACGAAATCCGTCGCTGCGGCGGGCAAAATGGCTAACGGGGGCAGTAATGGCGCTTCCGATGGTGAAGCGGTTTAAGTCGGAGCGCCACCTGCGCACGAGAGTTGTCCACGATAGTTGTATAAATCGTAAGGGTATTGGGAGATCACTTCATCCGAACTGGGGTGAGAAATCCATGCGATACGCTCTAGTCTGCTGCGTCTTCTGGGTTTTGCTAGCCTTGTTTATTCTGGGAGCCAGCCGGCGCGAGATCGTCATAGAAGATGATCTACGGGTCATAACCGACGTACCAATGGAGCGAAGCATCGCTACCGGCTGGAAAGGGTGGATGTAGCCTAACTTTGGCTGTTTTATTCCTCACCACTCAACGACCCTCGAACCAAAAACAACGTTAACCGGTAAAAGCGGAGTCACTCAAGCCTTCCTCCTGATGAAGGGGTAAGGCGAAACACGTTCGGAATTTCCATTCTCCCGTATGGACTTAACCGACACTGCAAGCCTCCGGACCTCGTCATCGATATCGCAACTGAGCCAATATATTTGACTGGCGTGGTTGGTATATATCTTGCGCATCGCAAACTACGAAGTCTTTCTAACGGATTTCCCGGAGTATCCAATTGGAGCATCACATAAACTCTAATGAGTCTCTGTGAATCTGCGCCGCGTCTAGGAACTGTGCTGCTTACATGTCTATTGCTGTTTTCGTCTGGATTGACGAATGCACAAGTCCGGTCTAAACAACAGACCGCCGGCATCGACTTGATCGGACGCGGTAAATATATTGTCGAACAGGTTGCCTTGTGCGTTGAATGTCATACGCCACGAGATGAAAATGGAAGCCTCAAGGTAAGTGAATATCTGAAGGGCGCACCCATTCCCGTAAAATCGCCGCCATATCCACAGATGAAATGGGCCTTGAAAGCCCCGGCTATTGCGGGCTTACCGGGCTATACCGAACAAGAGAGTATTCGTTTGTTAACGGACGGCCTGACGCGCGATGGTAGAAGACCGGATCCGCCGATGCCCCAGTTCCGTCTGAATCGCGCTGATGCTGAAGCCGTGGTGGCTTATTTAAAATCCCTCCGATGAGAAATAGCAATTGAGGTGGAAAAATCCGAATCGTAAAAGCGTGGACACTTTGACACCACTGTCTCTTCAAGAAAGAAGATGGATGCATGGAACGTCGCAAGAATTTTCGTGAAAAGCTAAAAAGGACTCTTCCAAAAAAGCTGAAGGAATTAAGAAGCCGCAGGAAGACTAATCGGAGGGTGGTGTCGAGACGAATAAGGAATCGTGCACAGGCCCATGAGAGTCGACTTTACGCAGAGTACGCTCTGCTTTACGACAAGACCTTCGGCAAGATGTTTTATGATCGAATTAAAAAAGTGATTGCGTCGCTGGACATCCCTGCTGGAGCCCACGTGCTAGAGCTTGGAGTGGGAACCGGAACTTCATTTCCTGCTTATCCTCGTCATTGCGACGTTATCGGGATTGACTTGGCGGCGGACATGCTGGCCCAGGCGCGTGCAAAAATCGTAAGAAACAACTGGTCTCATTTGCAGGTCATGGAAATGGATGCGCTTGATTTGGCTTTTGCCGATAACAGCTTTGACTATGTAACGGCCTTTCATACCGTCACAGTAGTTCCGGATCCTATTCGGATGCTGGTTGAGGCGAAGCGCGTTTGCCGTCCAGGCGGCAAAATCGTGCTCGTCAACCACTTTACTACCGATTTACCAATCATTGGGCCGCTAACGGAGGCGCTTGATCCCGTTACGCGCCGCTTAGGTTGGCGCACCAAGCTGAGACTGGAGCCCTTCCTTGAAGCGACAGATTTCAATGTGGAAGAAATGTACAAGCTTTCTAAGCTATCCCTTTACACGGTTGTTGTCGGAGCGAACCAAAAGGAATGACTGAGGAGCATACTTTACCCAACGTACAGCTGAACCTTCGTTGAAGCGTTGGCTTGACACCTCGACACGAAGTTTCACTGACCTCTCCGCGACGCACTCCGTGGCAAATGCTCTAAGGCAGCTCGCGTGGGTCTGCGGCGATAACAAATTGGCAAATCCTTCCTTCGCAGAGGCCCTGGAACACGTTAGGTATTTACATTCTCACCGTACGTACTTGACATACACCACAAGGCTGCGGACTTCGTAACACGTTTGGCAACTAATCGAATCTACAGCAACTAGGAGAGCTGGTATATATTTTGCGCAATTCAACGCTATGAGTTCTATTACCGTCCACACGGTTGACGGGAAGGTGGTCGAAGCAAACGTAGGTTTTGTGACTGCGGGTGCAAAACTGAGGATTAAGAAGGTTGTACGGTCGCAAAAGACGGGTATGGTATTGCCGAGAGAGGGTACGCTCGTTGATGTAACACAAAATCTTGGAAGACACCTATATCTCGTCGCTTTCGCGGATGGAAACTCTGAATATCTTTTCGCCGACGAAGTCGAGTGCGTTGCACTTAGTCCGCTTCGGAGCAATCACATATGAAGTATAGCAGTAAGCGAATTCTTGTTGGTATTGAGGATTCTGAGGCATCAACGCATGCTTTGGAGTATGTAGCCGATCTCGCCCGGGACGGTAGTAGTTTTGTCATTCATCTCCTTCATGCCGTTGGGCCTGTTCCTGTAGAGTTGCGTGAGTTCCGCGGAGCTGAGAACCCAAAAACTGAAAGGCAGCTGGATTCGCAGTTGCACCAAAAGCGCGATGATTGGATGCTAAGAGCCAAAACTCAGGCTCGCCCACTGCTCGAGAAGGCCAGGATGCAATTGAGCGCCATAGGCATTGCTGAGAGCAGCATCTCAACTCATCTGATCGTCCTACAAGACAAGCAAGACTTCATCGACGAGATCTTCAAAACAGCCTCAAAGAATCGTTGCCGCACAATCGTTGTGGGACAAAATCATCTTCCGTGGTTTAAGGAATTGTTCACAACTCATACAGGTGAAGAGCTACTTAAACAGTCTGAAGGATTCGGTATCTGCGTAGTTCAATAAGCCAACTACAGCTCCAAAAGGGACTGCGGAAAGGCTTGCCTTCATCCGGGCGACTGAAAGATGCTGTCAAACTGAGGAAAACACCGTCGCCATATCATGTGAGCCAAGTGAAGCGGAGATGCTTTCGTCAGGGTGCAACAAAGATCGAATTCTATTCTAGAATCTGTCTGACACTGCGCATCAAAGAAATGAGTTGGCTGCCCGATGCCGTGATAGCCTCAGACATCCTTTCGTCGCAATAGCTGTATCTGTCTCTCGGCGGCAAAATTTTCAAAACATTTGCCACACACAATGTCGTTGCGGTATTCGATCGGAATCGTTGTTCTCCACACGTCATCCATTACTTTGAAATCACAATTGTCTATTGAGCCGCATATTTTGCACGTCTTTGGTTTAATAGGTGCGGTTGTGCTGGAGTGAGGAACATCAATCTCACTAACTTTTCGAATCACCTCACCACGATGACTCAACAGCAGCCGATAGATCCGGAGGCATGAGTTGTGATCTTCAAACAAAAGAGCACCTAAATATTCCTCTCCCTCATGCTCGATCATCAGATAGCATCTCAGTGCGGCCGTGGACAGCTTTACATCCTTTAGGACAGCTGTCTCAGCTTTTGATTGGTCAAGTTGCTTGGAGTTCCATCCGATCCACGTCGGCGGCCAGCTCGAAACACCTCGATAAGACAGCAGCGGATAGTCTCGCAACTTCATGAGACCCTCTGAAATAGATCAAAGGTGCAGCCTGCGATGGAGTGTGAAAGTCTGGTATCATAGGAAGATGATCCTACATCCCCTATTGTTTGATAATGCGAATCCTTGTTCGACCCTTACTCATCATTTTTATCTTCGCGATTTATTGGAATGACCTCGGCTTTCGGACGCTCCTGAACCGCTCGAGCGATCATCTCACTAAAAAACTGCTCCATCATCCGAATCAGCACCTCGTTATTGGACGCGAGGACGAGCTCGAGATGATTGCGTAGTCGGGTGCGGACGACGTTGATTGGTAACTTCCTTTTCCCCCGCGGAAGTTTTGAAACACGGTTGGCCATAGTTTTATCCTTTACTATATCCTGGGCTCAAGACCGGTGAGCCGGACAGGTATAATTGAGAAGCGGCAAGAGAACATTTGACAAGCCCAAAGTGCGCCAAAGATTTCTACCGTCAAATGTCAGTGTGTGGACGAGGAGCTGCTAATAAGAACCGACTCGTCGGATTGACTTTGCCAAGCACCCTCGCCGTGATCACTTCGGTATATACGTTATCTGCTGACCACCGAGGGAAGCCTCCGCCATCGCGCCTCGGATGGGCCTGACAAATACCGCCACACCGTCAACGAACTGGGCACTCGCAGCGGCGCCTGTAGTCGCATACACCGCGGACGCGTTGGCGCTAAAGTCAATCTCGTTTCGTTTGAATTTGTCCATCGCTGCCTGGTTCTCGAACACAATAAGCTCGCTGTAGTCCTGAAGTCCGGCCTGAAACCCAGCCGACATCTGAGTCAAGTCCGCGTAACCGACCTGCTGGCCTTTCTCGTAGACAACACCTCGACCATGGGCTCCTCCAACGAGCAAGCCGCCTTTGGTGATTTCGGGGAAGAAGGCGTAGCCATAACCCTTCTTGGCAAAGGTCTCAAACTGCGGATCGATCTTATTCCACTCCTGCCTTGACGCCTGAGCGCTCTTCATAAGCGCATCTCCTTCATCCTTGGTGACCGACCCTGTACTGCAGCCGGCCATCAATCCGATGATCAATACCGTCACAACAATAACGCGAGTCTTTGATTGCATAGAGCCTCCTTGAGGAAAGCGGTCCAGTTAGGAATCAACAACGTGTATACCGAGTCTTCTTAGCATTTGCTTCTATCTGCCCGTTGGTACCGGTAAATAGTCTAAGAAAATAATGACTCATATTTGTGACTCGTCAAGGCCATATGGAGTAGCACGATTTTTGTCACGTTGATCACGATTTTGGGCGGTATAGAGGGAAGCCAATCGTGTTGAAGTGTACGGCAAGGCACCCGACTGCGTGATGAAACGATGTAGAATCAGAGAGACCAAACAATAGTTGATATAGGAAAAGCTAATGTCGGTTATCAAAAAAAATATTGGACAACGTCTTCCGAGCAAAATTTAGGGGGTATTTCTAGAAGGGGATCAAGATAAAGGTCTAAGTCTATTCATCGTGGGGCGACTGCTTTCCTTTGTCGGACTCGCTATCGAATTGTCGATAGCCGGCTCGCACGCGGCTGAGGAAGCAGGTTATCAGTTATCCGCGTCGGGCTCAAAAGCATTCTTAGTATATAAACCCGCAAAGGAGGTTGCTATGAGAGTTTGGCGATGGATATATGTTGGTGCCCTAGCGCTCTGTGTGGTTGTCGGGCTCGGGGTATGGAACCCGTTGAGCCATTTGAACGCGACCAATTCTCTGGTTCCCCGATCATCGTCGATCCGTCCTGGCCGAAACCTCTGCCCGTCGACAAGGATACGGGTAGGCCCTGGGTTACGGGCGAAGTCGGCGGAACCTGCGTCGACTCACGAGATCACGTCTTCACCGTCAACGGCGCTTTTCAGAACGGGCTGGTCGCGCCCGAAACTGTCATTGCCATCCCGTCCCCGCCGGTCATCGAATACGATCGCCACGGTAACGTAGTAAACGCGTGGGGTGACCCGGCAACCCTGCCAAATAGCATCCACGGCTGCTTCGTCGATTACCAAGACAACGTCTGGATCGCTGGTAATGCGGATGGCATCGCGCAGAAGTACACGCATGACGGTAAGACCCTGCTGTTGCAGATCGGCAACGAAGGGGGTCTGCGATGGGCCGAACGGTGCCTGTGGCAGTCCGGGGCTAAATTCTAGTACCACACTTCTTAACCAACCGGCTGATATTGCGGTGGATCCGACCAATGGCGATATCTACATCGCGGATGGCTACGGCAACCATCGTATTGCGGTGTTTAACTGCCGCCGGACAGTTCTTACGCCAGTGGGGAAGTGCAGGCTCCGGTCCGGGTCAGTTCCGGCCGCCGACGGCGGGCATCCGCATTGTGTAGCCATAGGTAATGACGGGCTCGTGTACGCCTGCGATCGCGGCCAGGATCGAATCCAGGTCTTCGACTAGTTCGGCGAGTTGAAGAAGATCATTCCCGTTATTCCTGGGACCGGTACCCCACCGGCGGGTATCGGAACAGCCGGATCAGCATGGGACGTCGACTTTTCACGCGACAAGAAGCAGGAGCTAATGTTCGAGGCGGATGGCGGCAACGAGGTACTGTGGATCTTTGACCGCCTAGCTGCCCTTGCAGGCAATGCTCTCCAGGCGATGCCCGGCCAGGGGATTCTTGCCGGCTTCGGCCGCCCCGGTCATCAGGCCGGTGAATTCACGTTCCTGCATACAGTCACGGCAGACTCGAAAGGCGACCTGTACGTCGGTGAGACCGTCGGTGGTCGACGCATTCAGAAGTTTTTACGTCGAGGCCATCTGTTAGACAAGGAGCTTGACGTGTTCGTTCCAGCAGGCAACCCCGACGAGCGCCTGCCTCACTACAATCCGGTCAGGGATAGGGACAGGGACAAAGACTAGCATTCGCAACTGCTGGCTGGGAGCGCAAAGTTCCCAGCCGGCGTTTCATCTGCAGGTGGGAGGTAGATCCTCGATGAAACGACGCTGGACGACTCCGTTCACACTCTTACTGGGCATTCAGGCCGCATTGGTTCTGGCCATGGTCATGATCGTGGGCATAGCAAGCCCACACGAATTTACGATCGAGACCCTCATGAACGGGTTCGTCAAGATCGAACCCAGCGAGGTCCATCTCGTGGTCCGGGTGCCGCTCCACGTCCTCAAGTCGGTTAAGTTCCCGGTGAGCGGGCGCGAGATTGATCTCACAGCTGCCGATATCGCCATTCAGAAGGCACTGACTCAACTGGGCAATGAAATCACGATCTGGGAGGGTAATCGGCCGTTAGTGCCATCCGCCGCCATCGGTCGCCTAACGTTGCCGTCGGATCGGTCCTTCGAGCGCTACGCCGACGCCGTCGCCCACGTGGCACGCCCGGTGGCCCCTGGTACGAGCATTTACATCGATCAGGGCTACCTTGACGGCCACCTCACGTACCCGATCGTCTCGCCCAACTCCCGGTTCATGATCCAGACGACGGTCGCGCCGGAGTTTAAGAACTATCTAAAGTTTGTAATCCGGTATCTACCGCTCGGCGAGGATGGTCGGGCAATGGTGATTACAAGTCGGTCGGGCCGCGTTGCGCTCAACCCGAGCTGGTATCAGGCGGCCACCGGCTTCGTCGCGCTTGGCATTATGCACATCTTGAGCGGTATCGACCACCTGCTCTTCCTGCTGTGTCTGCTTATCCCTGTTCGGAGGCTAGGGGACATCCTGAAGATCGTGACGGCATTCACGATCGGCCACTCGATCACCCTGCTGGGGTCGGTCTACGACTTTGCCCCCGCGGGTGAATGGTTCCCCCCCTTGGTCGAAACCTTGATCGCGGTATCAATAGTCTACATGGCGCTCGAGAATATTCTTGGTGTCGACCTTCGTCATCGATGGCTGATTGCCTTGCTCTTCGGTCTTGTTCATGGATTCGGGTTCGCCTACGGTTTGAAAGAGAGCTTACAGTTCGCCGGTAGACATCTTCTTATCTCGCTATTCTCATTCAATGTTGGCATCGAGATTGGACAGATCTTAGTCCTTATCGTCATGTTACCTGCACTTGCTATTATCACGCGACATGTGCTGGTCGGCCGCGTCGGCATGATCATTCTGTCGGCGATCGTGGCTCACGTCGCCTGGCACTGGATGATCGAGCGAGGGGATGTGCTGTGGAAGGTCGAGTGGCCGCAGTTGGACGGGGCCGGCCTCACCGCTCTCGTGCGCTAAGTTGCCGGGTTCTTGCTTGCTGCGGCCGGCGTCAGATTCTTCGTTAGGCGAGCGAGTAGACGCGGCCCCGCGCTACTCGCTATTGGCACGGATGAGTTGCCAGAGTCGAATCGATAGCCGCACTCCGGCAATGGCCATTGATGGCTTGCAGGCTGCGTGTTACGGCCTGGTTCCTGCATTTTCATTTTATCGTTATCTTACAAATGGTATTGACGGGCTTCACGCTCCTTGCGAAACTTTAGTTATAACCTTGGGATGGTAAGGAGATGGCCCAATATCGCGTTCTTGTGTTCTGCGACGATTGCGTTCGAACGCATCCAGTGAGAGCTACTCTTTTATTGGATGATGGACCTACCGAGAAGGCAACGGTTGCCGATGCCTATAAGGATAAGGCGTTACCGTTGGAGCTGGTTAAATTGCTTAAGAGAGACATCCTGTGTCCGGAGTTGGCGAAATCGGTGACACTCGCGGACACGGATAGAGTTTACTTGGTACCGATAGACTAAACGAACTAGGGTGTCAGAGACGCCGGATTGCTGATAGTCGGATGATCCTCACAAGTTACCATTTGGCTAACCTGCTGAGTGGGTTATTGGCGGCTGGATAGGCGTATTCTTCTTCGATCCCTTTAAGACCCCGGGCCGTAAGTAAAATGGTCTACCTACAGATACGGTGATAGTGTTCCACCGTAAGTTGTGAGCGAGCTATCGCTGGTACTCTACCCCGACCAAAAGCGTCCAGTCACCCAGTTTTGTGGGTCCGGTCAGGACGGATGCCACATAAACCCGGCAAACGTGGGCTAGTCCTACAATTCGACAATTTTTTTCTTATTCCAAGCAAATCAGACTTGCATTTTCCAAATTCAGCCTTAGATTTGATCGACTGCTCGCAAAATATGCAGGAAGTCGGAACTCTTAAAGAGAGTTTGCGAACCGCTGATCGCTGCTTTGTGCATATTTCTCGTGGAGTTAGGTTCTAAAATTAAACTGGAGGGATGTATGACACCCACTGCTTGGGATTTTCGCAACAAGCTGTTGGCTATTCTAAACGAGGCCAAGCACAGTGGAAAACCTTACCTGGATTTGGAATCGAATAGTCTCTATTCTCAGATGGGCGGCGATCCAAACTCGAAACCCAGGATGTCGATTTGCCATGATGTCATGACAAGGATGATGCGTCCTGGCGACCGAGTTCTCAACGAATCCCGGAATGGCGACGGCACGGCGCTTTTGATTCGTTATAGCCTTAAACCCAAACACGACAACTAAAAGCCAGCCAGTTTACGAAGTCAGGCTATTTGCTTGCCAGGCACCTGATCGAGCTGAAAATTTTTCGTCAGGACACTCTATTGCGAGACCAAGATGGGAAGTGCCCGGTAGAGATGCGGGCAAGCAACCCATCCGCGACTGGTCATGTGCGAGATTACAGCTGGTATTAAAACTGCTCGCCAGCTAGCGGAACATGACTCGGTCGACGTACTCGTCGCCTAAACAGGCGGAGGTTCCTTGCTCAACGGTGCTGGACCGAAATGGGAAAGGTGGCCTCGCGGACAAACGAACGTGACTACCTGGTCTGGCGTGGTGGTTTTTTCCGGAGTTAACTCG
>Ga0081455_10004258_pt1 | contig 16131 bp, 16 predicted proteins | sample TabmetS3T2R1_FD_70207 | JGI IMG/M metagenome (GOLD analysis project Ga0081455, IMG submission 70207) | Tabebuia heterophylla rhizosphere microbial communities from the University of Puerto Rico - S3T2R1 | ecosystem: Host-associated > Plants > Roots > Rhizosphere ... | reverse complement strand
GGGCCGGAGATGCGCTCGACCGGCGAGGTGATGGCGAGCGCCTCCGACCTGCCGACCGCCTTCGCCAAGGCGGAGCGCGCGGCCGGCCGCAGGCTCCCCGCGAGCGGCACCGCGTTCCTCTCCGTGCGCGACGAGGACAAGGGCGTGGTCGTGCCGGTCGCGCAGGCGCTGGCGGGCCTCGGCTTCCGGTTGCTCGCGACCGCGGGCACCGCCCGCACGCTCGCCTCGGCCGGGCTCGCGGTGGAGTACGTGCGCAAGGTGACCGAGGAGGGCGACGGCCCGAGCGTCGTCGACCTGGTGCGTCGCGGGCGCTGCGACCTCGTCGTCAACACGCCGCAGGGCTCGGGCGCGCGCACGGACGGCTACCGCATCCGCGAGGCGGCGCTGGTCGCGCGGGTGCCGTGCATCACCACGGTCTCGGGCGCGGCCGCGGCGGTCGAGGCGATTGCCCACGCGCGCGACGAGGTCGCGCTCAGCCTGCAAGAACGGATCGATGCCGAAGCGCGAACTGCGTAGCGTCACCGGCGCGGAGCAGGTCGGGCCGTACACGCTCCTGCGTGTCGAGCGCGACGGCCTCGACCCGGGCGAGCCCGGTCAGTTCTTCATGCTCGAAGCGCCGGGCCGGCTCCTGCCGCGGCCGATGAGCGTCTGCCTGGCGCCGCCGGGCGAGCTTGCCTTCCTGATCGACCCCATCGGTCCCGGCACGCGTGCGCTCTGCTCCCTCGAGGCCGGCGACCGGATCGGCCTGCTCGGCCCGCTCGGCAACGGCTTCCGGCTCGACGTCGAGCGGCCGCTGCTCGTCGGCGGTGGCATCGGCGTCGCGCCGTTTCCGTACCTCTCGGAGCAGCTGAGCAGCCCGCCGGCCGTGCTCGGCTTCCGCAGCGCCTGGCACGCCGAGGCCGCCGTGCTCGTGCCGAACGCCGAGGTGGTGCTCGAGCCGACCTACGTGACCGAGGCGATGCCCGCCGGCCACGACGTGCTCGCCTGCGGGCCGGAGCCGATGCTCGAGGCGGTCCGCCGCCTCGGGCCGCACGCGCAGCTCGCCTGGGAGGCGCCGATGGCGTGCGGGTACGGCGCGTGCTACGGCTGCGCGGTCGAGATCGACGGCGAGCTCAAGCGCCTCTGCGTGGAAGGACCCATCCTTGCGGCTGCTTAACGCCAGCGGCTGCCTGGACGCACTGACCGCGCCGGAGGCCGCGCGGGAGCTCGACACCTTCGTGACCAAGACCGTCACGCCGCTCCCGCGGGAGGGGAACCCGCCGGTCCGCATCGCCGAGACGGAGCTCGGGATGCTGAACGCGATCGGGCTTGCGAACCCTGGGGTGGACGCCTTCGTGGCGCAACACCTGCCGCGGCTTGCGCAACTCGCCGTGCCGCTCTGGGTCTCCGTCGGGGGCTTCGCGGTGGACGACTACGTGCACGTGGCGCAGCGACTGAGCGACCAGGCAGCGATCGAGGCGCTCGAGCTGAACCTCTCGTGCCCCAACGTCGACGAGGTGCCGGAGAACGTCGGCGAGGTCGTCGCCGCGGTCCGCGCGGTCACGACCAAGCCGCTCTACGCGAAGCTCTCCGCGGCGGTCGCGGACCTCGGCGCCACGGCACGCGCGGCCGAGGCGGCCGGCGCCGACGGCCTCAGCCTCGTCAACACCGTCCGCGGGCTCGCGCTCGACGAGCGGACACTGCGCCCGGTGCTCGCCCGGGCAACCGGCGGCCTCTCCGGCCCCGCGCTGCGGCCGATCGCGCTGGCCGCGGTCCACACCTGCTTCCGCGAGACGCGCCTGCCGATCGTCGGCATGGGCGGCGTCGCGACGGGACGGCACGCGCTCGAGCTGATCGTCGCGGGTGCGACCGACGTCGCGGTCGGAACCGCGCTGTTCTCCGACCCCGGCGCCGCCGCACGGATCCGGTCCGAGCTGCAGGCCGAGCTGGCGGCCTTCGGGTTCGTCAACGCTGACAACGCGATCGGCGCCGCGCACGCGGCCGCCGACGGCACCCTCGACCCGAGGTCGAGAGTATCGGTTGCAAAATCCCTGCATATGCACACAAACATGGCGGGTTGACCAACTCGGAGAGCTTGTTAGTATCCCCCGCCGTGGCCGCGCTCAAGACTCAGGCCCAGGCCCCCCTTCGCTCCCTCGACCAACGGATGGAAGCGCTCAAGCGGGCGAACGACATCCGCGTGCGGCGCGCGCAGCTGAAGAAGGACCTCAAGTCCGGCGACGCGCACATCGAGAAGATCCTGAGCGATCCGCCCGAGTACGTCTCGACCGCGAAAGTCTTCGACATGCTGATGGCGGTGCCGAAGTTCGGCCGGGTGAAGGCCGCCCGCTTCCTCAACCAATGCAGGATCAGCCAGTCGAAGACCGTCGGCGGACTCTCGGACCGGCAGCGGGCGGAGCTGATTGGCCTCTTCAACCGCTGAGAAGCGCTCACGGCCTGTCTTCGTCCTGACGGGGACGTCGGGCGAGGGCAAGAGCACGCTCGCGAAGCTCCTGGTCGAGCGCCTGCCCGCCGAGCTCGAGCTTGCGGTCTCCGCGACGACCCGCCCGAAGCGCCCCGGCGAGCAAGACGGCCGCGACTACTGGTTCCTGAGCGACGAGGAGTTCGACCGGAAGCTCGATGAGGGCGACTTCCTGGAGTGGGTCGAGCTGCCGTGGGGGGAGGGCCGCCGCTCGGGGACGCTCTGGTCGGAGCTCGATCGCATCGTCGCCGACGGCCGCTCGCCCGTGCTGGAGATCGAGACCGGCGGAGCGATCGCCGTTCGCGACCGTGTCCCGGCGGCGGTCACGATCTTCGTCACCGCCCCGAGCCGGGAGGAGCGCGAGCGGCGGCTGCGGTTGCGGGCAACGGAGAGCGAGGGCGAGATCGACGAGCGGCTCGACATCGCCGAGCGGCAGCTCGCGCTCGCGCCGGAGTTCGACCACACCATCGTCAACGACGACCGCGAGCGGGCCGTCACCGAGCTCGAGGGAATCGTCCGCAAGGCCCTGGACGGCGCAGGTACCATGCCCGCCCATGATCCATCCCCGCATTGACGAACTGCTCGAGAACGTCGACTCCCGCTATGCACTGGTGATCGTCGCGGCCAAGCGCGCGCGGCAGATCAACAACTACCACCACCAGCTCGGCGAGGGCACCTTCGACCAGTTCCTGCCACCGCTGGTCGAGTCGCGCTCGAAGAACTACTTGACGATGTCCCTCGAGGAAGTCTCCGAGGGCAAGATCAAGTACTCCTACGCCTCGAAGTAGCGCCCGCCGGATCCGGCGAGTTCGCGGATTGTCTGCCTGAAGGCACAATGTGCCGATGGCGCGCGTGCTTCTCGGGGTGACGGGCGGGATCGCCGCGTACAAGGCCTGTGAGCTCACGCGCCTGCTCGTGCGCGCGGGACACGAGGTGACCCCGATCCTCACCGCGGAGGCGGAGACCTTCGTCTCGGCGAAGACGTTCGAGTCGCTGGCGCGGCGCGAGTCTCCGCGCGAGCTCTACCCGCACCTCGTCGAGGCCGACCTGCTCGTGATCGCGCCGCTCTCGGCGAACACGCTCGCGAAGCTGGCGCACGGGCTGGCGGACAACGTGCTCACGCAGGCCGCGCTCGCGTTCGAAGGGCCGGTGCTCGCGGCGCCGGCGATGAACCCGCGCATGTGGCGGAACCAGGCCACGCGTGCGAATGTAGAGGCGTTGGAGGCCCGTGCGTGGGAGCTCGTCGGGCCGGAGGAGGGCGACACCGCGGAGGGCGAGGTCGGCGTGGGGAGGATGAGCGAGCCCGAGGAGATCTACGAGCGCGCGTCGTCGCTGCTCGAAAAGCGCGGCCAGCTGCGGGGCCGCCGCGTGCTCGTCACGGCCGGGGGGACCCGCGAGCCGCTCGACGCCGTCCGCTTTCTCGGCAACCGGTCGTCGGGCCGGATGGGCTCGGCCGTCGCGGCGGAGGCGCGCCGGCGCGGCGCGGACGTCACGCTCGTCGCCTCGAACCTCTCGGTTCCCGTTCCCGTAGGAGTGGACGTGGTACAGGCCCCGACCGCCGAAGACGTCGCCCGGGAGACGCTCGCCCGCGGCGACGCCGACGTGGTCGTGATGGCCGCTGCCGTCGCCGACTACCGCCCTGCCGAGGCCGAGCAGGAGAAGCGCCCGAAGGACGACCGGCCGTGGACGGTCACCCTCGAGCCGACGACCGACGTCCTGCGGGAGCTTGGTGCGGGGCGTGATCCTGGAACGCGCAGCGTGCTGGTTGGCTTCGCTGCCGACCGCGGCGAGCGCGGGCTCGAGCGCGCGCGGGAGAAGCTCGGCAACAAGCGGGTCGACCTGATCGTCTTCAACGACGTGAGCCGCGACGACATCGGCTTCGACGCCGCCGACAACGAGGTCGTGCTCGTTTCGGGTTCGGGCGACCGGCGCATCCAGAAGGCAGCGAAGGAACGGATCGCCGCAGCGATTCTCGACGAGGTGGCGGCCCGCCTGGAGGGAGTGAATGGACGAGGCGGTCGGTAGAGAGCGCGTCGACAGCGAGGCCGCCGAGTCGGTCCAGAAGATCGTCGACAACCTGGCGCAGGTGGTGCACGCGCCGGACGAGACCCTGAGGCTGGCCGTTCTCTGCCTGGTCGCCGAAGGCCACCTGATCATCGAGGACTTTCCGGGCGTGGGGAAGACGATGCTCGCGAAGGCGCTGGCGCGCTCGATCGACTGCTCCTTCTCGCGCCTGCAGTTCACCCCGGACCTGCTGCCCTCGGACGTGACCGGTGTGAACGTCTTCAACCAGAAGACGAACGAGTTCGAGTTCCGCCCGGGCCCCGTGTTCGCGAACCTGCTGCTCGTCGACGAGATCAACCGCGCCTCGCCGAAGACCCAGGCCGCGCTGCTCGAGGCCATGCAGGAGAACCAGGTGACCGTCGACGGCGTCAGCTACGAGCTGGCGGCGCCGTTCATGGTGATCGCGACGCAGAACCCGATCGAGTACGAGGGCACGTACCCGCTGCCCGAGGCCCAGCTCGACCGCTTCACGCTGCGGATCGAGATCGGCTACCCGCCGCTGCCGGAAGAGGCGCGGATGCTGACGGAGCAGACGAGCGACCCGCCGCTGGAGTCGCTGCGCCCGGTGGCGACCGCCGCCGACGTCCGCTCGCTGTCCGCCGCGGCGACCGAGGTGTTCGTCGAGGAGAGCGTGAACCGCTACGTGGTCGCGCTGCTGCGGCACACCAGGGGCGACGGCCGCGTCTACCTCGGCGCGAGCCCGCGCGCGGGGATCGCGCTCCTGCGCGTGGCCAAGGCGCGCGCGCTCGCCGACGGCCGCGGCTTCGTCTCACCGGACGACGTGAAGGCCTCCGCCGAGCCCGTGCTCGCCCACCGCCTGATCGTCGCGCCGGAAGCTCGCGCTGCCGGCCTCGCGCCGCGCGACCTTGTGCAGGAGACGCTCGAGCACACGCCAGTACCGGTATGACGCACCGCGGGCGGCTCGCGCTGGTGCTGGGCGCAGCGACCTATCTCGGCGCCTGGGCGTTCGGCTCCAAGATCCTCTACCCGGTCGCGCTCGGCCTGCCTCTGGCGGTGCTGCTCGGCTGGCTGTGGACGGCCCTTGCGAACCGGCCGTTGCAGCTGCGGCGGACGATTCCGCCCGGCGAGCGGCTCGAGGGCGACGACGTCAAGGTCGGGCTCGAGCTCGTCTCCGAGCAGCACCTCGTGCCGGCGCGCTGGACGCTGCGCGAGCAGGTCGGGCGGCTCGGCGAGCGCGTGATGACCGTCGGCCAGAACGGCCGCGCCCGCTACATCCTGCGCAACGTGCCGCGAGGCCGCTACGAGTTCCAGGACACGGTCGCGGTGATCGAGGACCCGTTCGGGCTCGAGCGGGTCGAGCAGCGGCTCGACGCACCCGGCGCGCTGCTCGTCTACCCGCGCCTGGTAGAGCTCGACCGGCTCTTCTCCGACGCCGGCTCGCGCTCGCACGACGGCCGCCGGCTGCTTCTGCAGAGGCCCTCGGGCTTCGACCTGCACAGCGTGCGCGAGTACGAGCACGGCGACTCGCTCCGCAAGGTGCACTGGCGCTCGACGGCGCGGCGGGCACAGCTGATGGTCAAGGAGCTGGAAGACGCGCCGCGCGACGAGGTCGCGATCGTGCTCGACGCCGACCCGGAGGCGGTCGTCGGGGAGAGCTTCGACGTGCAGGTGCGCGCTGCCGGCTCGCTCCTGCTCGCGCACGTGCGGCGCGGACGGCGGGCGCTCCTCGTGATCAACGGCGCGCAGCGCGAGCACCAGGGCGTGCGCACGGGCGAGAGCGACTGGCGGGCGGCGCTCGACCTGCTTGCCGCCGCCGAGCCCGAGCCCGGCCCACCGCTCGCGGCGCTGCTCGCAGACGAGAACAGCTCGGTCGGGAGGGCGCTCGAGCTCTGCGTCGTGACCGCGTCGCTCCCCGCGCGGCTCGTGGAGCGGCTCGTCGACCGGGCGCTCGGCAGCGGCCACGTCTCGCTCGTCCTGGTCGATCCGTCGAGCTTCGCCGGCACGGGCCCGACGCCACGGCCGGAGCTGCTGCGCCTGCAGGCAGCGGGCGTCGCTCTCGTGGTCGTCCGCGCGGGCGACGACCTGGGCGGGCGGCTGGGTGACGTGCGAGTGGCGGAGGCGGCACGTGCGTAGGGCGCTGCTGGTCGTCGCGCTCTCGGCGCCGCTGCTGGCCTGGAGCTGGTTGCGCCTGGAGGACGGCTCCGCAGCGGGTGCCGCGACGCTGCTCATCGTGCTGGCCGTGCTGCCGCTGTTCGCGCCGACGCGGCGGCTGAAGGCGGTTGCCGTGCTCGTGGTCTTCTTGCTCGCCGGGGCGATCGCCTTCGACCTCGGGCCGAGCTGGGCCATGCCGGGGCGGGTGTTCGGGCGCTTCGGCGACGGCTTCCTCGAGTTCTACGACGTCCAGATCCCGTTCGACCCCAACGCACACCCGCGCATGCACGGGGTGCTGCTGCTCGCGCTGTTCGCCTTCACGCTCTGCATCGCGCTCGCAGCGGCCGCACGCCGCCCGGGGCTGGTCGCGCTCGCCCTCGTCGTCGGCGTCGGCTGGCCGGGCACGCTGCTGCCCGGCCACGACCTGCTACGCGGCGCGATCCTGCTCGTCGCGGTGCTCGCGACGACCTCGCTGTTGCGCCCCGGCCCGCTCCGTGGCCTGGGGGTCGCGGCCGCCGCCGGGACGCTGATCGTCTCCGGCGCGCTCATCGCCTCCGGGTCGCCGGCCCTGGCCAAGCGCGCGTTTCTCGACTGGCAGCACTGGGACCTCTATACGAAGCCCGCGAAGCCGGTGGACGTCGCGTACGTCTGGGACTCGAGCTACCGGCCGCTCAACTTCCACGGCAAGCCGACGACCGTCTTCCGCGTGAAGGCCGGGCCGCAGCCGCACTACTGGCGCTCGTCGGTGCTCAACACCGTCGAGGACGGCAAGTGGTTCGAGGAGCTCGCGCCGGAGTTCCGCATCCCGGGCGACCCGACGCCGATCGGCGAGCCGGGGCTGATCCCCGCGCGCGTGAAGCGACCCGGCCGCTGGGAGCACGAGGTCGTCACGATCGAGGCGCTCCGCGACCACCGCCTCCCGGGCGGCAGCGTCCCGGTGAACTACCAGACGGGCACGAGCATCGGCACGGTGCAGTACGACCCGAGCGGGGTCGCGTACGCGAGCGACCCGACGTCGCGCGGCGAGTCGTACGAGGTCCAGAGCTACTCGCCGACGCCCACACCCCGCCAGCTGTCACAGTCAAAGCCGGTCTACTCGGGCCCGATCGTCGAGACCGGCAAGTACCGCGAGGTGCAGCCGCGCATCTACCCGCCGCTCTTCGGGCGGCCGGGGCGCGTAGCGGACGTCAAGTACCTGTTCACCCGCTTCGCCCGCGCCTACCAGCTGCAGCCGTTCGAGGCCCTCTACGCCGATGCTCTGCGAGTCGCGGGCGGTGCCAAGAGCCCCTACGCGGCAGCGGTCGCCCTCGAGCAGTGGTTCCGCTTCGGCGGCGGCTTCGTCTACGACCAGCACCCGCCGCAGCCCCCGGCCGGCGTTCCCGCGCTCGAGGACTTCGTGGCGCGGACGAAGCGCGGCTACTGCCAGCACTTCGCCGGTGCGATGACGCTGATGCTCCGCTTCCTCGGCATCCCCTCGCGCGTCGCCGTCGGCTTCGCGAGCGGGCACTACGATCCCAGCCGCGGCGAGTGGATCGTCTCCGACCGCGACGCGCACATGTGGGTCGAGGTCTGGTTCCGCGGCTGGGGCTGGCTCCCGTTCGACCCGACGCCCGGCCGCGGCGGGCTCGCGGGCCGCTACTCGGCGTCGTCGCCGAGCTTCGACGTGAGCGCGGTCGCGGGCGTGCTCGCCGGCCGCGAGGGGCTGAGCCGGTTCTCGTCCCTGGCCGGGACGCTCGGCTTCGGCGAGAAGCCGCGGACGTCGCCGGACGTCCCGGAGCTCGGGGCGACGCAGTCGGTGGGACCCAACGCGCCCCACCACGGCCGCGACTGGGGGATCCTGCGCCTGCTCCTGATCGGCCTCGCCGGGGCGGTGGTGGTGCTCACCCTGGCGAAGCTCGCGCACCGGGGCCTGCGCTTCGCGACACGCGACCCGCGCCGGCTCGCGGGGGCTTGCCGCAAGGAGCTGCGCGACTTCCTGCTCGACCAGGGCCTCGAGATCCCCGCGAGCGCGACGCTGCGCGAGCTGGCCGAGCTCGTGGAGAAGGAGTTCAGCGTCGAGGCGAGCGCGTTCGGCCTGCACGCGACCGCGGCCCGCTTCGGTCCTCGTCGCAGCGCCGGTGAGGCGGCCCGGGCGATGCGGCGCGACCTGCGCGCGGTTCGCCGGGGGCTGCGCGGCGAGCTGACGCGCGGCGAGCGCCTGCGCGGCCTGCTCTCGCTCCGTTCGCTGGGCCTCGCCTGAGGCGCCGACTTGGCGGCGCCGACCATAGAGGCCATGCCGGCTTTGCCGGCGTGGCCGTCTTACGCACGGGGAGGGTTAGCTTTGAGCGGCTCCTCGCACGCGAAGTGGGAGTAGTCAATGGCGAGGCGGGGCAGATTCGCTTCACTTAGAGCAGAGCGATGAGCGAGACCTTCGACCTCTTCCAGCAAGGACGCGCCCACCTGAAGAAGGGCCGCGCCGCCCAGGCGACGGTGGCGCTGGAGAAGGCGAAGCGCCGCGAGCCCGAGAAGGCTTCGATCCGGGAGGCGCTCGGGATCGCGTACTTCCGTATCCATCGCTATGAAGAAGCGGAGTCGGAGTTCCGCAAGATGCTCGAGCTCGCGCCGGTGGACGACTATGCGCACTACGCGCTCGGGCGCTGCCTGGAGAAGCAGGGCCGCCAGGCCGAGGCGAACGGGCACTACAAGCTCGCCAGCTCGCTCAGGCCCGGCCAGGCCGACTACGAGTCGCGCATCCGCGACCTGGACTAGGAGGGTTTGGCGGAACGCTGCTCGCCCGGGGGGTGCGATGCTCGTTCCGAGGCAAGGACGCAGGGAGCGCCGATAGCCGTAGCTATCGGCGCGACTGAGGACGCCGCATCGGGGCGAGCAGCGCGGCCCGAGGGCATAGACGGTGTTTCGTCAAACCCTCCTACTAGGCGCGGTCGCCGGTGACGCGGCGGATCTCGTCGAGCGAGGAGACGCCCTCGAGGCACAGTCGGACGCCGTCCTGTCGCAGCGTCGTCATCCCGCCGCTCACGGCGGCCTGGAAGATCTCGTCGGTGGACGCGCCGACCAGGTTGCGGATCTCGCCGGTCACGGGCAGCACCTCGTAGAGGGCGACCCGGCCGCTGTAGCCGCTGCCGCCGCAGCGCCCGCAGCCCTTCGCGCGATGGAGGTAGACCTCGCCCTTCTGCTCGAGCCGGCCGATCGACTCGAGCTCCTCGTCGGTCGGCCAGTAGGACTCGCGGCAATCCGTGCAGAGGCGCCGCGCGAGGCGCTGGGCGACGATGCAGTTGACGGCGCTCGCGAGCAGGCCGGGCTCGACGCCCATGTCCTTCAGGCGCTCGATCGCGCTCGCCGCGTTGTGCGCGTGGACGGTCGTGAGCACGAGGTGGCCCGTCATGCCCGCCTGCATGGCGATTCGCGCGGTCTCCTCGTCGCGGATCTCGCCGACGAGCAGCACGTCGGGGTCGGAGCGCAGGATCGTCCGTAGCCCGCGGGCGAAGGTGAGCCCACTTTTGGGTGAGATCTCGATGTGGTTGATCCCGCGGATCTGGTCCTCGACCGGGTCCTCGATGGTCATGATCACGTGGCCCGGGTCGTTGAGCAGGTGCAGCGCGGTGTAGAGGGTCGTCGTCTTGCCGCTGCCGGTCGGGCCGCAGACGACGACGGCGCCGTACGGCTGGCGGATCGCCTCCTCGAAGTGCTCGCGCGCGGCTGCGGTCATCCCGAGCTCGCCGAGGTCGGGCTTCGAGACCGCGCGGTGCATGATCCGGAGCACGACCTGCTCGCCGTGCGTGGTGGGCATGATCGCGATGCGGAGGTCGAGCGGGTTGCCGTGGAAGCGGATGGAGATGCGGCCGTCCTGGGGCGCGCGCCGCTCGGCGATGTCGAGGTTGCCCATGATCTTCAGCCGGCTGACCACGCCGAGCTGCATCTGCTTCGGGATCTGCGCGACCTGGCGGGTGACGCCGTCGATGCGGGCGCGGACGATCATGTCCTCTTCCTGCGGTTCGAAGTGGATGTCGGAGGCGCCGTCCTCGATCGCCTGGGCGAGCGTGGCGTGCACGAGCTTGACGGCCGGGGTGTCGTCCGCCGACTCGGCGATGTCCTCGCGCTGAGCGATCGGGTCGAAGGTCAGCTCGGGCGCCTCCTCGGCGGCCTCGACGACCTCGATCTGCGTTCGGTAGAGCTTCTTGATCGACCGTTCCAGGTCGCCCGGCTCGGCGACGGCCAGGCGGACGTTGTGGCCGAGCGCGAGCCGGAGGTCGTCCGCGCGGCCGATGTCGGTCGGGTCGGCGACCGCGACGAGCAGCAGGTCGTCGGCGAGGAAGCGCACCGGCACCGCCTCGTAGCGCGTGGCGAGCTCCCGGGGGAGGAGCATCGCGACCGCGTGGTCGAGCTCGGTCTCCGAGAGGTCGACGTACTCGAGCCCGTTCTGCTCGGCGAGCGCGCGGGCGAGGTCCTGCGGCGTGATCCAGCCGTGCGCGACGACGATCTCGCCGAGCCGCTTGCCGGTCAGCTGCTGCTCCTCGAAGGCGCGCTTGACCTGCTCGACGTCGAGCAGGCCGCGGTTGATCAGCAGCGAGCCAAGGTGCTGCCAGGGGAGGTGGGCCGCTTCCACCCCGCTTGTATCGTCATTTGCGAGCCAGACATGAAGGCCGTGCTGCAAAGGGTTGCTCACGCCGCGGTGAGCGTGGAGGGCGAGGTCGTCGGCTCGATCGGGCCCGGCCTCTGCGTGCTGCTCGCCGTGTCGAGGTCGGACGGCGCCGAGACGGCGTCGCGGCTGGCGGGCAAGGTCGCGCGGCTGCGGGTCTTCGCGGACGAGGACGGCCGCTTCGACCGCTCGCTGCTCGACGTCGGCGGCGAGGCGCTCGTGGTCTCGCAGTTCACGCTGCTGGGCGACACCGCGAAGGGAAACCGGCCGAGCTTCACGGACGCGGCGCCGCCGGATCAGGCCGAGCCGCTCTACGAGGGGTTCTGCGACGAGCTGCGCGGGCTTGGCGTGCCGGTGGCAAATGGCCGCTTCGGAGCGCGGATGGCGGTCGAGCTCGTCAACGACGGCCCGGTCACGATCGTGCTCGAGCTGTAGCCCCTCACCACGGCGGAGGCGATCCAGGTAGTCGCCCGGCCCTCCGGCTCTCGAAGCCGTTCTCGCCAACGTCCTCCGTCGGCGGCCGGTTCGCCGCTCCGATGCGAGTCCGGGGCGCGGTCCTTGGGAACCGCGCCCCGGCGTCTCGCGCGATCAGCGGACGACGACTGTCTCCTCCATCCAGGGATGGATGGCGCAGATGAACAAGTGGGTTCCGAGCGTAAGCGTGCTCGAGGGGATCGTCACCTCACCGCCCGCCGGCAGGAAGTTGAACGGACCAAAGAAGAACGTCGGCGGTGTTGGCGTCCCGAACAGGATCTCGTTCAGCGGTGGGACTATCCCTCCGCCGCCGAACTGAGTCACCTGCGTAAACGTGTGAGTCTCGCCGCCGCGATTTTCGACGGTCAGCGAGCTCCCCGCGTCGACGTTCACGCGCGGGGCTGAGAAGTGCCAGGCCCCGGCGCGCTTGTTCTGCTGCAGCTGCTGGATGAAGACGTCGAACGGCGTCCCGCCCGTCCGCGTGCAGGCCGTTGGATCCATCAGAGCGACGTTGAACGACGGACTGCACGCGTCGCTCGCGTAGATCTCAGACGGGTTCGCCGAGGCGGACGGAGCTACGGTCAGCACGACGCCCGCCAGCGCGGCCGCGATCGCGCATCTCTTGAAGAGGCTCCCCAAAGAGGACCTCCTTTCTCCCTCGCGCGTCGATTGTCTCTTTTGAGGCCGCAAAGTCAACTGCTTCCGACAGCTGCATCGACGACGCGTGCCCAACTCGACAGTGGCTGGCGGACGCTAGAGAGCCGCTGCTACCCGCGAGCGCGTGCAGACGGTAAAGGACGGAGATGGGCCCCGGACGCCCGAGGCCCACCTCCTTCCCCCTACCCGCACTCCAAACTGAAGTTGTCGAAGGACACGGCCACGTCGCCGCTCGGCGTCACCGTGATGTGGGCCGTCTCCTTGACGTAGTAGGTCGGAGCGCCCCTGGTGCCGACGATGTGGAAGCGATTGATGAACGTGTCCGTGAAGCCTCCGCTCGGCACGAGAACAGTCGTCTCGCGCGTCAAACCGGTCGCGTGATAGGGAATGCCGCTGCTGTTCGAACCACTCACGCCTTGCGGCTGGAAGTGGAACGCCAGGAGAAATCCGCCGCCACCGAGTTGCTGCTCAGTGAATACGCCGAGCAGCGTCCCTGAGAGCGTGATCGTGTCGCCACAGCCCTCGATGGTGGCGTCGAACGGAATGTTCTTTTCGACGGTCGTCGTCGCCCGCGCCGTTGCCGCGGGAATGGCGAGTCCGACGATGAGCCCGACAAGCGCTAGTCGCACAAACCACTTCATCGAAACCTCCCCCGTTGAAGTAGCGCTGGTTGCGCCCTACGAGCAGGCCCGGTGTGGGAGTCGGGAGGAGGGCCGCACTTCTCGGCGGCTTCCGCTCTGGGTCTCTGCGCACTGCAATTCTCTCACCCAGCTGACTGGAGTCAAGGTTCAGGCAGGGTCGAAGACCGAGTTCTAGCGATGAACTCGGGTGCGACTAGTTACCGAGGCGGTACCACTCGTAACCGTGTGGCTCGAGCCGCAGCGAATGCCGCCCATCACTCGCCCGACTGTCCTCGCGCCCGAGTAGGTTCCGCAGGTGACCTGCCCCTTCGAGGGCGAGGGTGACGTCGCGAGGCTCTTCCGCAAAGTTGTGCACGCACAGGACCCGGCCGTCGCGACGTTCGTACAGCAGCGCGAGCACGTGTCGGTCCCGTGTGGCGAGGATGCTCCAGTTCCCGGCACCGATCTCCGGGCACTCCCTCCGCACGCGGATCATCTCCGTCATCCACCGCAGCAGTGACCCCGGCCGCCGCGCTTGTTCCTCGACGTTGACGACGTCATGCCCGTACGGGCCCGAGTCGATCGTCGGACGAACGAGTCGCTCAGCCGCCGAGAAGCCGCCGTTGGGTGCGCTCGTCCACTGCATCGGCGTACGGATCGCGTCGCGCTCCTTCAGCCGGAGGTTCTCGCCCATTCCGATCTCCTCGCCGTAACGCAGCACCGGGCTTCCCGGGAGCGAGAAGAGAAGGCTGTAGGCGAACTCCAACCGGCGCTGGTCGCCGAGCATGGGGGCGAGGCGGCGGCGGATGCCGCGGCCGTAGAGCTGCATCGAGGGCTCGGGCGCGAACCGGGCGAAAACCGCGTCGCGCTGCGCGGGCTCGAGGCGCCCGAGGTCGAGCTCGTCGTGGTTTCGCAGGAAGTGAGCCCAGTGCGCCGAGGCCGGGATCCTTCGCGTGGCTCGCAGGGCGGAAGCCAGCAACCGGGCATCGCCCGTCGCGAGCGACGCGAACACATGCTGGTTGACCCAGAAGTTGAACATCATGTGGAGGCCGTCGCCGTTCGCGAAGTACTCCGCGTCGTCGCGGGGCACCACGTTCGCCTCGCCAAGGAGGATCGCGTCGCCGCGGCGCCACTGGAGGAGCTCCCTCAGCTCGCGCAGGTACTCGAAGTGGAGCTGGGATGGTCCGCCGTCGGGCTGCGGCTTTTCGAGCAGGAACGGGACCGCGTCCACTCGGAACCCGGACACGCCGAGACGCAACCAGTAGCTGATGATGCGATGGATCTCCTCGCGGACGCGCGGGTTCTCGAGGTTCAGGTCGGGCTCGAAGTCGTAGAAGCGGTGGAAGTACCAGGACCGCGCCTTGCGCTCGTAGGTCCAGGTCGTCTCCTGGACGCCGGGAAAGACGACGCCGGAGCGCAGCGCGCGCGGGCGTTTGCGCGACCACACGTACCAGTCGTGGTTGGGTGAGTCTTCACCTCCCCTCGCGTTCTGGAACCACGGGTGCCGTGTCGAGCTGTGGTTAGCGACGAGGTCGAGGAGGACACGGATCCCGCGACCGTCCGCTTCGAACAGGAACTCTGCGAACTCGCCACTCGACCCGAGGCGCGCGTCAATGCCGTAGTAGTCGTCGATGTCGTAACCGTCGTCACGGTTCGGAGTCGGGTACATCGGGGCGAGCCAGAGCACGTCGACTCCTAGGCTCTGGAGGTAGTCGAGGCGAGCACGCAGGCCCTCGAAGTCGCCGACACCGTCGCCGTTGCCGTCCATGAACGCCTCGACCGAGAGGCTGTAGACGACGGCGTTTCTGTACCACTCCTCCACGCGCGGGGTATGCCCTCTCCAGCACGTTTAACGCGGCTTCAGCGGGTGAAACCCAAGGCACTTCCGGGTCAGGATGTGAGTCCGTCGATTCCCCTGACCTGGTCTCGAGACCGCGAGCCCCGCTTCGGCGGGGTTCTCGCGTCCTGGGCCTCGCTTCGACGCAGGGATCCGCCCGCTACTCTCGAAGGGCGCCTTGCCGGGGCGGTGGTTTCCGAGAGCCGCAGTGGCTTCCTCCTCCATCGTCCCGGCGCCATGATCCGCGGAAGCTCAGGGCAAGAATCCGGGCCGCCCGGGATCAACTTCTCGGGTGAGCCGAACGGCTGGAGCCGCGGAAGGCACGGCGGCCTGTGCCGACCGGGGCGAGGAGGAGACGTTCGGCTCCCCGCCTTTCCACGTAGGTAGGCTCGACCCGTGCCCGACCTCAACGCAATCGGGATCGTCGCCTCCGACATGGCGACCTCGATTCGCTTCTACCGGACGCTGGGGCTCGACATGCCCGAGTCGCCGGACGAAGGGCACGTCGAGGCGACCATGTCGAGCGGTCTGCGTCTGATGCTCGACTCCGAGGAGGTCATCCGGAGCTTCCAACCGGACTGGTCGCGGGAGACGGGGAACCAGCTCTCGCTGGCATTCGAGTGCTCGAGCCCGGCCGAGGTGGACGAGGTCTACGGGCGCGTGACGGGCGCGGGCTTCGAGGGCGAGAAGGAGCCCTGGGATGCCTTCTGGGGCCAGCGTTACGCGCTGTTGCGCGACCCGGACGGCGTGGAGGTCAATCTCTACGCCCCGCTAGAGGGCGGTTAGCCACTCGACGAGCCGGCGGTCGTACTCCGGCGCGAAGGTGCCGTCCGGGAGTGTCAGTTCGTGCTCGGCGCCCGGGATCACGACCAGCTCGACTCCGTCGCCGCGCGCCTCTCGCCAGGCCCTGACACTTGCCTCGACCGGGGCCCACGAGTCGAGCTCGCCGTAGAACGAGAGCGTCGGCACGCGGACTTGCTCGAAGGTCGGCCGCGGGTCGTAGTCCATCTCCTCGGTCCAGAGTCGCACCCCCTCCTCGTCGAGCAGCGACGGCGGCAGCCAGAGCTGGCCCGCCCACGGCTCGTCGACGGCGGCCAGGAGGTCGCTCGAGAGCTGCTCGTCGGGCTCGGGTGCGACAGAGTGGATCCAGTGCTCGAAGCGGCGGCGCAGGTCGAGCGCCCGGTCGACCACGTCGTCGCCGTAGCCGGCCAGGCGAAGCTGCCGCTCGACGGCGACCATCATCTGCTCGGAAGGCGTCACGCCGATCGAC
>Ga0081455_10004257_pt1 | contig 16131 bp, 15 predicted proteins | sample TabmetS3T2R1_FD_70207 | JGI IMG/M metagenome (GOLD analysis project Ga0081455, IMG submission 70207) | Tabebuia heterophylla rhizosphere microbial communities from the University of Puerto Rico - S3T2R1 | ecosystem: Host-associated > Plants > Roots > Rhizosphere ... | reverse complement strand
AAACCGCCGCCATGGAATCCACCACCGCCATGAAACCCGCCACCGCCGTGAAATCCACCGCCGCCAAGGCCTCCGCCGTGACCACCGCCACCGCCACCGTGACCAGCCGCTGTCATTGGACTTAGTGGCACGGAGGTGATGCCAACTAATAAAGTAACTAATCGCGCCATTTTCATACCTTCACCATCGGTCGCGGCTTGCATGTTAGCCACTGCGCGTCCGCGAGATTTTGCGGTGCTGCTTAAGACTTGAACCTGACTGCTTCTTTAGAGGTGGAGGAATGAGCGGGCCCCCGATCGACACGCTGGCCCGCTCGCGCGCTTTGCACATTTAATGGTCACCACCGCTCAATGCTTCTTCAAACGGGCTGTAAACCGGCAGCGCGTAATACACCGTGAAACCGTCTGGATGGGTTGCGACGTTGTGTTCATGGCCAAACAAAGCTTCTACTTGATGCACAGTTGTGCGGCCGCGAATTAGTGATCGGATTCGCTGGGTGTAAAAGTCGCTTGGCGATTCCTGTGCGATGTACGCCGGAGGCGCAATTAATACGCCGTTTCGACTGAATCGGAACGCAAGCGCATCCTCCCCGTACCCGTGGCGCAACGGGTCGGCCGTATCTATATAAGGGGCGTCATAGAGGTCGAGTTTCCGAAACAACTGCGAATACGGTCGGACAATGTAATAGCCGCTTTGCTGGTCTAACGGGACATAATGTGAATCATCGTTCCAGGAAAACGCAGATGTTTTGCTACTGAGCGCCACCGATGCTATGCCAACTATCAACGTAAGTATTAATTTAGCTTTCATACTATAGGTTCGATCCACCTGTGCGGGGGTAGCCATTGCGCTTCCGCGGGATTTTGCCGTCCTACCTGGGAGTTGATCTTCGTTCCCTCTTTCGAGATTAAGGATTGAATGCTTCGGCGAAGCGAACGCTCCTGGGGCAGTCAGAGGCTATTCCTTTCGACTGAAACTTCGGTGGCATTGACAATAGCAAAAAGGGTATCGCTTTCTTTGAGATTCATTCGCTTCACGGGAGCCGATTGTAATGATCGACGTCACGGTTCCAGCCGCAGCTCGGATGACAACACAACTTCTAATACTACTTTGTGAACGAGTTTGAGGCTTAACCCTCGGCTCCATCATCGCCACAGAGTAATCAACTGCTTCGCCAGACCAGGAAGATCTGGGGCTACAGCTTGCGGTTGCGGAAGGCCGTTTATCGGGAGCGGTGCGTTTCCTGGTCGTGCTATCAGGGCTGCGGAGCAACCGACACTTTGCGCTCCGATAGTGTCCCAAGTGTGTGCTGCCACCAGACAGATAGCCGATAGAGGAACATTCAAGAATTCCGCGACGAGGTGGTATACCTGCGGAGCCGGCTTGAATCTGCGGACGCTATCTATGCTGAACTGGTGTTCGATGAAATGGGCAAGCCCGGCGCGCTCCAGTGGACTTCCGTTCTTGTCCGGCGGGGAGTTAGTCAATGTCGTTAGGCGGAAGCCCGCATCCTTGAGTAGCCGCAGCCCCTCGGGCACATCTTTGTGTGCCGGCATGGAAAGCATCCTCGTCCTCAACTCTTCAACGTCGGAGGGCTTTACGGATACTCCGTGGATCGTTCCCAACATCTCCAGAACGCCCTGCCCGAGCGTGAAAAACGTTTGATAGTAACCGGCGAGAGTGATGGCACTCGAATACAGAATCAACTGATTGAACCACTCGCGAAGAACTTTGCAGTCCCCAAAGACTCTCTCGAAGAAGGGCCCGATCGATTCGATATCGATCAGCGTCTCGTTGACATCGAACACAATGATCGAGGGTACGCCAGTGCTATTGGTGGCCTGCTGACCTGTCGGTTCAGCCGAAAGACCTTTTCCGACAGAGGCAACGGTTATTGTCCCTAAAGTTGCCTGCATGAAGCGGCGACGACTAATCAAGTTCATTATTGACCTCCAAACTCACGAGTGAGTCCTGCGACAACGTCTCCGTGTTGCATCTTGAGAACCCGTGCTAGTTGCGCGGATCGATGGGAGCGGGCGGCATTCCTCGAAGCTCGACTGCCTCACCAGCGCGGAGACACAGATCCTCGCGATAGCGGCCTGCAACGATTTGTACGCCGACTGGAGTCTGACCCACGAGCCCCGTCGAGACCGTCAGTATCGGCAAACCCAGCGCAGGGGTCGCTCGCAACAAGAACTGCGAATCCCACACGCGTTGAAACGCTCCGTTGCCCTTCAGATCGAGTTGGTCCGGAAAGGGCAACTCGGCTGAAACCGGCATCAGAAGCACCGCATACTTATTGAGAAATAGCTGCCACTGACGCGTCACCGTGGCGCGTTGAACGAGCGCTCGGGCTACGGCGTCGGCTGGATACGTTTTGGTCCGGGGTCTCGCGAATGCCATCACTGCCAGAGCACCTGGATCGCCATCGCGCTCTGCCGCGTCCGCGAGCTGCGCGAAACCATCGCCGAGCCACAGCAATTCGTTAACTTCGGCCGCCTCATTCAACGGTGGTGTGTCGTCGATTTCCTCCACAGTCCATCCTGCATCGGCAAGGCGCCGTCCTGCGTCCAGAATAGCAGCCTCGACCTCGCGCGCGACCGGCCTTCCTGCTGGTCGCAGGCAGAGTGCGGCACGAAGGGCCATGGGCGGCCCTTCCAGAGGGGCGGGGACCGACCAGGGATCTCGTGGATCGGCAGCCGACATAACAGACAGACTGACACGAAGATCCTCGACGGTACGTGCCAGGGGGCCCGCCACGTGCATCAGTTGAGCCCCGATAGTGGGCTCGGGCGAAGGCGCGTTGTAGGGACCCCAATGGTTAGGAACTCGTCCCAGGCTGGGACGTAACCCATGAACGCCGCAAGCATACGCGGGATAGCGCACTGACCCACCGATGTCCGTCCCTATAGCAATGTGTCCGATGCCCGTTGCGACGGCAGCAGCTCCACCACCCGTGGATCCGCCTGGAGTCAGCAGCTGATCGCGTGGGTTGCGTGTATGGGTGCCGCCATAGAGCAGGTTGGTCGTAAACCAACGCAGGGCAAACGTCGGCGCGTTGCTACGCCCAAGCAGTACTGCGCCCGCCCGCACCAGATTGTCTACGACAGGACTGTTGCATTTTGCGACGAGGTTTTCTTGCAGCCTGCTGCCATCGGTCGTGGCAAACCCTGCCTGGTCGATGTTTATCTTGATATTGACCGGCACGCCGGCCAGGGGACCCGGGTCGTTCCCGCGGGCCAACAGACTGTCCACCTGATCTGCCTGCTCTCGCACGAGATCCGGCCGGCAGTCGACGATCGCGTTGATCAGCGGGTTGACGGAGTCGAGCCGTTGTAGCGCTGCGTCCGCTACCTCACGGGCCGACACTTTGCGTGTCCTTACGAGGCGAGCAACTTTGCTTGCTGACAGGCGCCATAGTTCATTCATCGGGATTGTTCCTCTCCAAACTCATTGCTGGCGTGGTGATCATTTTTTTAAGGCGACGATTGTCGTCCTCCTCGATTTGGAGAATAGGGGTCAGGAGTGCCGGGTTCGATCGGCGGATACTTCTTCAGGCTTTCCTGGAACTCATCGACGATCTTGGTAACCGGCGCGACGACCCATGAGTTGGTCCAGGGAACACCGTCGCGCTCCTCCTTCAGATCGGTGAGGAGATTGATGACTTTCGGCAGTGGGAGGGTCAACGGTGGGTCATACATGTTTACCTGCCAGATGAAGTGTACCTTCCAGTTTCGCCATTTGACGGCAGTCAATCGATCAGCGACGTAGGCAGGAAATCCTTCGCGGTTGGAGTGCTCCTGTTTGCCTAGGAAGAAGTCCAATTGATCCACACCGTCAATCGGGCGATCCTTCGGAACCTCCGCTCCACCCACCCTGGCAAGGGTGGGATAGAGGTCTACAATATGAAGGATCTCGTTGCTGACAGCGCCCGCTGGAACTCTACCCGGCCATCGGATAATGAACGGCGCACGTAGTGAGGCTTCCATCGCCGTGAAATACGTACCTCGCCATGGTCCCCCGTCACCCTCCCACGGGTGAGTCGCCTCTGGACCGTTGTCGCTGGCAAAGATGACAATCGTGTTCTGTTCGATGCCTGCTTCCTTGATCGCGTCCAGAATTTGTCCAGTGCGGTAGTCCATCTCGGCCAGACAATCGGCCCAATCTCCGTTGCCCGTTTTGCCAGCAAACTCAGGATTTGGGAGTGTCGGGAAGTGGACTAACGAGAAAGAGACGTATGCATAGAACGGCTTGTTCGCCCTCGCGTTGCGCTCGATGAAATCCACGGCGTGGCTCGTGATCTCGGCTTCCATAGTTCGGCGGCGATCAACGTTCAGCTCCGCAACTTGCCGGGCCTTCTCGCCCTTATGCGCTTCGTAGATGTATTCGGGGGGATGGACGTTTGCGTTCCAGCCCTGCTGGTTGCCAATCGACGGCCACATGCTGTTTGTTTCGTTCAGCGACGGCCACATAGCCTCGTCGTAGGTGCGCGGGATGCCATACCACTCGTCGAATCCTTGATGCGTGGGGAACCGCGCCTCGGCGCTGCCGAGATGCCATTTACCCCACGTGCCGGTAACGTAGCCTCTCCCGGACAATAACTCTGCGATAGTAACCTCCCACAGCGTCAACCCGTCAGGAATGCCGCCAAGGGGGACCTTGTATGTGCCAGAGCGAATCGGGAATCGTCCCGTCATAAGCGCCGATCGAGTGGGCGTGCACTGAGCTTCGACATTGAAGTTGAGCAGCCGCATACCTTCGCTTGCGAGCTTGTCGATACGTGGCGTGGGCGCACCGCGAAGGATGCCACCACCGTAAACGCCTAGTTCGCCGTAGCCCAAGTTGTCCATAAGCATGAAAACAATATTGGGCTTCTTTTCCTCCGCTTTGGACGGAGCGACAGCGCAAAGTATGGCAGCCGCAGGCAACAGTAGCCAGACAGTGATGCTGAATTTGTGATTCACGATCTTGTATCCATCCAATCCCATTAACTTGCCTTACAGATATTTGATCGTGTATTTTCTGGGAAGCCCATCAACTTGCTCTTGTGATGTGTCTCCAGCTGCATATAGAGCCGACAGTTCCACAAAGTAGTTATCAAACTGGCCCGGTAATATTGTATCTAAAAGCCTGCTAGGCTTATTCCCAAGGTTCGTAAAACCATGAGGAATTCCCCTCGGCAATAAAGCCATAACGCCTGGAACCGCTTTCATCTTTTGGTTTCCAAGCGTGACTTCAATTTCCCCTTCCAAGAGGTAAACAAGCTCATCCTCGCGTTCATGAACATGAAGCGCTACACCTTTTCCAGGAGGTGTAACAAACTCCACAACAGAAAAAACCCCTTGCGTGTTGCTGCTCTTGATTTTGTGAAATGCTTGACTGCCTGCGATGTCTAGTTGCTCGCCGGAGTTGGGTAACACAACAACCGGCTCTTGGTGACGTTTCTCGTCTTTTATGTTGTGTTGCATCTTATCTACCATAGGTGTTTGCATCTGAGTATTGCTTTCGACTGTTGGTTGTTGAAGTGTCATTTAACGTCGTTATCCAGCTAGCGAGGACCCGCCGATCTCGTCCGGCGAATCTTCCTGGACGAAATGGACCCCTGCCACTGTTTTCTCGGTGAGTGCTGGCCATCCGCGGACGAGGTTAACCAGCCTATCATTGGCGAGGATCGCACCTGGCTCAGCCTTCAGGAACAGCTTTGGCACATTGCTCGTCCCCAGCCAGTCCGCGTATTCAGTCGCGATCGCATGGACATCCGCGGGCTCGCCCTCGATGGGGATCTGCCGGGGCCACGTCAGCGTTGGCCGTCGCCCCTCGCCAGGCTCGGCGAATGGCCGTCGGTACTCTGCCATTTCCTCGTCGGAGAGCTTACGCAGGATGGCGTTCGGCAGGATCTCTTCAATGAAATAGTTCTTCTGTAGGACCATCGCCTCGCCGGCCACCGAACGCAGCGCCGCCAAGGCTGAACCCATTCCCATCTTGTCCCAATGCTCCCGGCCCTGGGGCGCCACGATTGCCTCCATGAACGCGATTCCCTTCACGGCCTTACGGTGGCGGTTGGCCCCAGTCGAAGCCGAGGGCTGAGCCCCAGTCATGGATGACGAAGGTGACCCGCTCGCGCACATCCAGGGCCTCGAGCAGGGCATCGAGGTAGCGGCGGTGCTCGACGAAGCGATACGAGCCGGGGTCGCTGTTAGGCAGCTTATCGGAGTCGCCCATGCCGATCAGGTCGGGGGCGATGCAGCGGCCTAACGAGCATAGGTGCGGCAACACGTGGCGCCAGAGGTACGACGAAGTGGGATTGCCGTGCAGCAACACGATCGGATCGCCCTCTCCCACCTCCACGTACGCCATCTCGCTGCCGAGGACCCGCCGGCGCTGCTTTTGGTGTGGAAATGCCGCAGAGATCCTTTCTTGCGTTTTACCCATCGTAAGCGTTTGCACTTAACTATTTCGTTCGATTGCTAGTTGTTGAAATGTCATCCTGAACGCTGATCACGCAATGTCAGATAATTTGCTGGCTTGACATGCAGCGGAAGTGTTCCGGTTAGCAAGCCATCCTATAGATCTTCGGCAGCGAGTGACGTTCTTGCCACGTCCTGGCTCAGCGGACACAACGAGATTCTTCATAAGAAACGCAACTTTCTCCGTCACAGCAGGCAATCCGCCTTTGATGTTATCGCGGAGCACTGTTGTTAGGGTAAGCTCGCTGACGGATTATATCTTCGTTTCGAACACGCTTGAGCGCACTGCTGAGCGTTGTGTTCCGTGATGTTGTTATCATCCTTCACATTCGCACCAGGCAGCCACGGATTGCCATTGTACCTTTTCCGGATTTTGTGGCAGTAAGGAAGGAGTAACATTTTCTACCTCTTTTGAGCGAGACGCGCACGTTCCACCGGCGGTTTCGAATTACGCGACAGTGCCAAAGTTTGAATCGGTGCGCTGCCGCCTGCTCTTTCTAGGCGGTGAACGCCGACTGTGTGCCGATACCTCTGCACGAACAATTTTGATCGTAGCGGATCAGCCTTTCGGTTAGACTCGGGGCGTACGAAACCGATACCGGGAACGTTGCAAGAGGGAGGCGCGCCGTTCCAGACGACGCATTGGACCGTCGTATTGCAGGCGAGCAGCGCCGACTCTGATGAATCAACGCGGAAAGCGTTCGCCGCTTTTGCTGAGGGGTATTGGCCCCCGCTTTACACTTTTCTTCGACGCCGCGGATACTCTTCCACTGACGCCCAAGATTTGGTGCAAGGATTCTTTGCCTTTCTTCTCGAGCACGACACGCTGAGCCGCGCTGATCGGGAGAAAGGTCGTCTCCGTACTTTTCTTTTAGCGTCTCTGCAGAATTTCGTATCCGATGAGCATGGTCGTGTGCACGCGCTAAAACGCGGAGGCGGGCGCCAGATTGTTTCGCTCGATCGAGCTTTACCTGAAGTCGAAGCAGCGATATTGGCCGGTGCTGATCTGAATCATGGTAAGTCATTTGACGTTGTGTGGGCGTTAACGATTGCGAAACGCTCCTGGCAACAATTGCGTCAAAACCTGACTGCGGAAGGGAAAGCTCAATGGCTTGACGAACTAAAACCTTTCGTTGCAGGCGCAGGGGCGACTCCACCGAATCAAGAGGAAGTGGCAGCACGACTTGGCGTACCAATCGCAACGTTGCGCACATGGCTTTGGCGTTTGCGTCAGCGCTACCGTGATTTGCTGCGAACGGAAGTGGCCAACACGGTTTCTGATCCAGAGGACGTGGACGAAGAATTGCGTTATCTTCATCGAATATTGATGACGTGATCTAATTCCGGCGAACCCTATGGCTGATGTGAACACCGGCGCCGAATCAGCAACAAGAGCCGAGCCTACCGAGGCTGGGTCTTGCTCTAGTTGCGGGCGGCCACTAACCCACCTCGGACCGAACGGGGAATGTTTGCGTTGCCTTTTCGATTGGGGGGCGACCTGGGAGCAGGAGCAATCGCAACGAGACGCCGGAGTCGCGCCCGGTCCGTTGCGTTATGGCCAGTTTGAGGTTGAGACTGACACCCACGGATTTCCGATCGCGCTTGGCGCCGGAGCAATGGCGGTTACTTATCGCGCTCGCGACACCGTTTTGGATTCCGTCGTTGCACTCAAAGTTATCAGTCTGAAGCTGGCGGAAAATCCAATTGCACGCGCGCGCTTTTTGCGTGAAGCGCGCGCCGCTGCGCAGATTCATCACCCGAACGTCGCACGGGTCACTCATTACGGGGAACAGGATGGCGAATACTTTTACGCGATGGAGCTTGTCGAAGGCGAAACGCTGCAAGCTCGGGTCGAACGGACCGGACCTCTCCCATTGTCGCTCGCGCTTGAAGTCATCGAGCAAGCAGCGCGAGGTCTTGCCGCCGCGGAAGCATGCGGCGTTGTGCATCGTGATCTCAAACCTTCCAATTTGATGATCGAGTCGGATCCAAGCGACCAGCTCCTGGTCAAAATAATCGATTACGGCGTGGCTAAGGTCGTCGCTTCGGAAACGGATACGATGGATCAAACACAAGCTGGTTTCATCGGCACACCAGCATTCGCCAGTCCGGAGCAGTTTGCCGAAACTGGAAAACCGCAGATCGACACGCGCTCCGACATTTATTCATTGGGCGTTACGCTTTGGTATCTACTCACGGGTCGAGTGCCTTTCCTGAGCGGCTCGATGGAGGAAATCCGCGCCAAACAAGATAAGGCGCTGCCAGTGGAAGAGCTAAGAGGTCGCCATGTTCCAGGACAGGTAGTCAGTCTGCTAAAGTCAATGCTGGCTCCTGATCCGAAGGATCGGCCGCAATCGGCGCGTGAACTACTGGCGGTGCTGCATCGATGCTGTGCGCGCTTCAATCCGGAGGCGCGCGTACGGCGCCGGCGCACTTTCGTGATCGAGTCCCTCCTGGTGTTGGCGATAGTAGCTATCGCTCTGGCAAGCTGGTGGTATCAGCATTCGCAATCGTTGGCGGGCAGAGATCGCTCGATCGCTGTTTTGCCCTTCGAGAATCTGAGCAGTGATAAAGAGAACGCCTTCTTCACCGATGGGGTGCAAGACGAAATCCTTACGCATCTGGCAAGGATCGCAGACCTGAAAGTCATCAGTCGCACTTCCGTCACGCAGTATGAGAGCGGTGTCGCGCGTAACCTCCGCAAAATTGGGGGCGAGTTAGGCGTGGCCCATGTGGTGGAGGGCAGTGTGCAGCGCGCCGGCAACAAGGTGCGGGTAAACGCGCAATTGATCGACGCCCGCAATGACGCGCATCTGTGGGCCCAGACCTACGATCGCGACCTCGCGGATGTCTTCGCCATTCAGAGCGAGATTGCCAAGGCCATTGCCGACCAGTTGCAAGCGAAGCTTTCGCCTAACGAGAAGAAAGCGATTGAGCAACCGCCCACTACTGATCTCGCGGCATTCGACCTTTATAGCCGGGCGAAGTCGCTTCTCCTTTCTTCAACTTCCGGCGCGACGGGTGAGCCAGACGTGCGCAAGGCAATCGAGCTTTTGGATCAGGCGGTGAAGCGCGATCCCTCATTTTTCGACGCCTACTGTCAGTTGGCCTACGCGCACGAAACGCTCTACGCAATCCGAGGCTATGATCACACTCCTGCCCGGCTGGCGCTAGCTGAGGCGGCTCTGCAAGCCGCGATACGGCTGCGGCCAGATGCTGCCGAAACGCATTTGGCGCGCGCGCAATATCTTTATCACGGGCTGCGCGACTATGCTGGCGCATTGGCTGAGTTAGTGAGGGTGCGCAGAGCTTTACCGAATGATCCGCGTATCTTCAGGCTAACCGGCTACATTTTGCGCCGGCGCGGCGATCAGGAAGAAGGGTTACGCAACCTACAGCGCGCGGCGGACCTTGACCCGCGTAACTCTGACACTTTCCAACAGATTGCGCTTAGTTATCAAAACTTGCGGCGTTATGGCGAGGCGATCGCTGCGTACGATCGCGCGCTCAGCATCGTGCCCAACGACATCGAGACGCGCGTCGAGCGGGCGCGATTGGATCTCTGCTGGAAAGCCGACATTCGGCCGCTCCACCAGACGATTGATGCAATTCTTGGTCAAGGACCGACCGCTATTGCTAGCACCGCCGACGGCTGGTTCGCCTGCGCGCTGGCTGAACGCGATGCAGCTACGGCCGAACGGGCTCTCGCCGTGCTGGGCGACAATCCATGCTGGTTCGAATCGTCAATTTTTCTGAACCGCAGCTTTGGCGAAGGATTACTGGCGCGGATGACCAAAGACGAGCCAAAGGCGCGCTCTGCCTTTGAAGCTGCTCGCGCGCAGCAGGAAAAGATTGTGCAAGCTCAGCCCGACTACGGACCGGCGCTCTGCGTCCTTGCCATGATAGATGCGGGCTTCGGCCACAAAGAGCTGGCCTTGGAAGAAGGCCGCAGGGCGATCGCGCTCACGCCGATGGAAAAAGACGCTACCCACGGCAGTTTCGTGCTTCAATATTTCGCCATAACGGCAGCTTGGGCTGGCGAAAAGGAGGTGGCCTTGGAGCAACTGGAGACTGGACTGCGCGCTCCCGCTGCCTCGCAGATGGTAAGTTACGGCGCGCTAAAGCTGCTGCCCTTCTGGGATCCGCTGCGTGGCGATCCGCGCTTCGAAGCAATCGTTCAACGGCTCGCGCCAACCGCACCTAAATAAAACTGCGGCAACGCCCCACTCTCAAGAACGCGTCTCGCGCCTTACATTTCTCTTCACAAGTCGACCGCATTCGCTTAATTCGCTGACATGTCGTATCAGCAGAAAGCTATTGCTGCTGGAGTTGTTAAAGCGGATATCGAACAGGACCTGACGATGACCACAAATGACCCGTCGCGATGGGTCGATGAACAGGGTGACATTCTTTACCGGTGTGCGCTTGAGCGAGTGCGCAAGCCCGATGTCGCGCAGGATCTGGTGCAAGAAACATTCCTGGCGGCGGTAGGAACACAGGAACGGTTTCGTGGCGAATCGACCGTGCGCAGCTGGCTCTGCGGAATCTTGAAGCACAAAATCTGCGATTATTATCGTAACCTCGGCCGCGAAACGTCGTTTACTGACTTGGGGTTTCTCGCTGACGAATGCGCAGAGAAATTCGTACCGGAAGGATACTGGGTGCATATGAACGGCCCAAAGGAATGGAAGCCGGAACCCAACGAAGTAATGCATCGCGACGAGTTTTGGAAAACGATGCGCGATTGTCTCGGAAGATTGCCGGAGCGCGTCGCCAGTGTATTCATGATGCACGAGATGGATGAAGTAGACAGCAAGGAGATCTGCGCGACCCTTCTAATTTCCGAGAGTAATTTGTGGGTCATGTTGCATCGTGCGCGCATGGCGCTGCGCGAGTGTCTTGCAATGAAATGGTTCGAAAATCCGGAGGTGCAGCATTAACAAGCTAAAACCAGTTTCCGAATGGATGCCTAATCCACGACCACCAGACGATACTTCGAAGTTTCAGGAACATCGGAGCTGGTTTCAACTGCAGATCGTGTTGCTAATTTGCAGGTTCACGCCTACCTGCCCGGAGGTCGTTCGGATTTTGTCGCTCGGAATGGATAAGGAGCTGTCGTTAATGATGCGCATGAAGCTTCGAATCCATTATCTCATGTGCTCGTTCTGTGAACGGTACATGAAGCAACTCAAGTACATCCGCCAAGTCTCGCGTGAGTTCCCCGAGAGAATCGGTGAGGTTTCAGACGCGTCCTTGCCAGCTGACGCCAAGGAGCGAATGAAAGCCGCGCTGCGGCAATAAGTGGACTCGTCAGGTTCGACCGCATTGATGCCGCGATCCGAAAGAAGGTGCGGGGTTTGCACTCGCCTTGGTGCTCGGCGTTCAGCTCGGAGCCGAATTTAACTGGAGCGGTGTCGTGGGAAGCCTTCGGAGTGAACGCCTACACGCCGCTTTTCGGATTTTTTTTGTGTAAGGAAAACAAATTGCCGCCGACTAATTAGAAGGGGTTAGTACTGTGAAGGGAAAAAGCTCACACTTCGATCGGTTGGTCGCGCGTTATTACCCATCGGTTTACAGCTTCGCTGCGAGGTTGACCGATGATCCTCGTGAAGCCGTTGCGCTCACACGCGAAGCATTCAATCGTGCGCGCAAACGCGCTCATCTAGTTTCAAGAAGAAACTTTGAATCTCCTGAAATGTCTTGCCGAAAAATTCTTAGAAGAGGGTAAAGACATGAATGCGCTTCTAAATAAAACGCCGGTGGATGTCGGCGATTCTGCGCCCGACTTCATTTTACCCGACAAAGATGGCAACGCGGTGCGCCTGTACTCTCTGCTTCGCGCAGGGCACGTGGTGGTTGTTTTCTACCGCGGCAGCTGGTGTCCCTACTGCGACCTCCAGTTGCGTGATTTTCAGCACCGTTTGGCGGATTTGCATTACCTCCGCGCACAAGTCGTCGCCATCTCTCCCCAACTCCCGGCAAATTTGCTTCGGACCCAGACAGAGAATCACCTCGAGTTTCCGATTTTAAGTGATGTCGGCGACGAGGTCGCCCGCCAGTTTGGCCTTTTCTTTGAAGCAGGTGACCGGCTCCGTGACGTCTATCATGACCTATTCCGTCATAAGCTCGAAGATGCCAATGGTGCAACAGGCAAAAAGCAGCTGCCGGTTCCAGGGACGTTTCTCATAGACGGTAACGCCACTATTCGCCTCGCTCATGTTGATGTCGACCACACACGTCGTTTGAAGGCTGATAAAGTTATTGAGACCCTGACAAAGCTGACGCCGGATGGGGTCCATCAGAGCCAATCCGTTTGTTAGCTATCGATGCATTTCCTACAGCTGGATCAATTGAGCACTTGGGCCGCGGATGGCGCGTTCATGAGGATTGAGCGGCAATCGCTCTTCACATCGATGAACGGCCGCGGCAGTTTCGTTAACTGCTGGACCCTGCAACGGGGTTCACTTTGGGCCGTCTCATCTGCCGAACTGTTGGGCTTGCTGTCGCGCGAGCAACTGACTCCAGCCGCCACCGAAGTTGAAGAGCTCCAGGTTAAGAATCAGCCACGGATGATCGGGAGAACGCTGCGAGAAGATCCGCCAGAGATTCGGCCGTTTGGGTTTAATCGTTTTCATAATTGTTTGTGCTGCGACGAACAGGTTACAAGCCATGAGACATGCTCGCTACGAAGCAGTAGTTAGCTTTGCCTATCCGACGAATGGGAGATATCGCAGGCACCCATTTGACGGATACCAAAACGCACTGACAGAGCCAGGCGGGCGTGGTAGAGAATCGGTCAAGAATCCGTGAGGAATTCCGTGACAACCAGCAGGGCTGAGAACGCACCCCGGGGGATTTTTTGTACGAATTCGGCCATGGGAACTCAGGCTCCTGCTTCGAAGCTAACTGAGCAGGTCCAACAAACGATTTTCCGCTACAGCCTGGCGTTCGGGTCGGTCGCCGCCGCAACGGCGCTGGGACTTCTAGCGTACCGATGGGATCTTGAAGAGTCGGTACTTATGTTTTTCGTTTTGGCAGTTGCCCTAACGAGTTGGTATGGCGGATTGTGGCCGGCGATCGTCGCATTTACAGTGGGATTTCTCGTCTTCGATTTTTGTTTCACTCGTCCGTACTACAGTTTGGTTTTTGGGCGTGAAGATGTCGCGTACTTGCCCGTATTCGCCTTGATTTCCGGGCTTCTGATTTGGTTCGGTACGGTAAGGCGCAGGGTTGAGAGCGAACTTCAAGAATCGCGCGATCAATTGGAAAAGAGAGTCGTCGAGCGCACCGCTGAGCTGCAGACAGCCAACGAACAGTTACAAAATGAAGTAGCCGAGCGCGGGCGGGTGGAAGCGATTCTGCGGGAGCGCGCCAACCTGCTCGATCTCACGCACGACACCGTTTTTGTGCGCGACATGAATGATGTGATCACCTACTGGAATCGCGGCGCCGGAGAGTTGTACGGCTGGACAAAGGAAAAGGCAGTCGGTCAAGTGTCTCACCACCTGATGCGTACCATCTTCCCCGAACCGCTCGATGAAATAAACGCGGAGCTGCTCCGGACCGACCGCTGGGAAGGCGAATTAATTCACGCAAACCGCGATGGTAGCCGCTTGGTAGTAGCGAGTCGGTGGTCGTTGCAGAGAGATGATCTTGGCAATCCTACCGCGATTCTGGAGACGAACAACAACATCACCGAGCGCAAACAAGCCGAGGAAGCTCTTCGTCGGTCGCGCGACGAGCTGGAAGTAAAAGTGAAAGAGAGAACGGCACAGCTGAGCAAAATGAATGAAGAGCTGCAGTTGGTGAACAAGGAACTTGAGGCATTCGCATATTCTGTCTCACACGATCTGCGTGCGCCGGTTCGGCACATCTCCGGCTTCACCGAGCTTTTGCAAAAGCATGCTAAGCCTGTTCTCGATGATAAGGCTTGCCGCCATATCAGCATGATTTTGGATTCAGCGAATCGAATGGGTACTCTAGTCGATGATCTGCTCGCCTTTTCACGTATTGGCCGCGTGCAAACCAAGACGACCACAATACATCTTGATAAACTCATCAGAAGCGTTGTCGCCGAAGTTGCGCCGGACACTGAGGGCCGCAAGATCGCCTGGCGCATCGGAAATTTGCCGATTTGCTACGGAGATCCTGCCATGCTCCGGCTCATGTTGGGTAATCTCGTTTCCAACGCGGTGAAATTCACCCGAACCCGCGATAACGCCGAGATAGAAATCAGTTCGGTGAACGAAACGCCCGAAGAGGTGGTCGTGTTTGTTAAAGACAACGGTGTTGGTTTTGACATGAAATATAAGGATAAGTTGTTTGGTGTTTTTCAGCGGCTTCACTCACAGGAAGCGTTCGAGGGCACGGGGATTGGGTTGGCCACCGTACAGCGAATTGTGCATCGCCACGGCGGCCGCGTGTGGGCGGAAGGCTCGGTCAGTAACGGCGCGACATTTTATGTTGCCCTGCCGAAACCCAGAGAGGTCAAACAATGAATAATCTTAAACGTATCTTGTTAGTCGAAGATGATCCCAAAGACGTGGAGCTTACTTTGACGGGCCTCGCCGAGTACAATCTGGCTAACGAAGTGGTAGTAGTGGGCGACGGCGAGGAAGCGCTCGATTACCTCCATCGTCGCGGCAAGTATCGGACGCGCCACAACGGCAATCCGGCAGTTATGCTGCTCGATCTGAAGTTACCGAAGCTAAACGGCTTTGAGGTGCTGCAGCAGGTCCGAGCGGATGAAAACCTGAAGTTGATACCGGTCGTGGTTCTGACGTCTTCCGGCGAAGAGCGCGACCTCGTGAGAAGTTACAAGCTAGGCGTAAACGCCTACGTCACAAAGCCGGTTGATTTTCACGAGTTCGTAAATGCGGTGAAGGAGCTGGGCGTTTTTTGGGCAGTAATCAACGAGCCTCCGCCTGGCAGCGTAAATAAGCGGTAACGTGTTTATGAGTACTCCGCTACGGCTTCTGCACCTTGAAGATGACATCAGGGACACAGAGCTCGTCCAATCCGTTCTGGAAACAGAAGGAATAGCGATTGACCTGAAGAGAGTCGAAACCGAGCATGATTTTCTCGCTGCCCTCAAGGGTGAAAGCTTTGATGTTATTCTCGCAGATTACACGCTCCCGTCATTTGACGGATTGTCCGCGCTAATAATCGCGCAACAGCACGCGCCCGATGTGCCATTCCTATTTGTTTCTGCAACCCTGGGAGAAGACATCGCTATTGAAGCGCTCAAGAGAGGTGCCACCGATTACGTGTTAAAGACACGTCTAGCGCGCCTGGGGCCATCTGTTACACGCGCGTTGCGTGAAGCTCGGGAAAAAGCAGAACGCAAGCGGGCCGAGCAAGCTGTGCGCCGCAGCGAAAAGCGGCTTCGCGATCTGATCGAGACCATTCCAGCCATGGCGTTCGTCGCGCGAGCGGACGGCACCAACGAATTTGTGAGCCGGCAATGGATCGAATTCTCAGGACTGTCCGCCGAGCAGAGCTCAGGCGGAGGTTGGGAAGTCACACTTCACCCCGACGATCGCGAACAACATCTGGAAAAGTGGCGTGCTTCCTGGACTACCGGCCAGCCGTTCGAAAATGAAGCCCGGCATCGCGACGCGCAGGACGACTACCGCTGGCTCTTGGTACGCGCGGTGCCGTTGCG
>Ga0081455_10004256_pt1 | contig 16133 bp, 12 predicted proteins | sample TabmetS3T2R1_FD_70207 | JGI IMG/M metagenome (GOLD analysis project Ga0081455, IMG submission 70207) | Tabebuia heterophylla rhizosphere microbial communities from the University of Puerto Rico - S3T2R1 | ecosystem: Host-associated > Plants > Roots > Rhizosphere ... | reverse complement strand
CATTGTCCTGCGCCGGCGGCGGGACAAAGGCGCGTTGCGCTTCTGCCGCCGGTGATCCGGACGCCGGGGGTGGGGCCTGCAAGGCCGAGGGAGGAATCGCGGGCGCCCCAACCGGCTGTTGTGGTGAGGCCGGGCGAGGCGGCTGTGCGGTCGCCGGCGGTTGCACCTGCTGTTGCGCAGCTGCGGGTGGCTGTTGTCCCGGCGGCTGCGCGCCTGGCGGCGGCTGTACCTGACGTTGTTGCGTAGCGCCGGGCGCCTGTCCTGGCGGCTGTGTGCTCGGTGGAGGTTGCACCTGCTGTTGCGCCGGTGCGGGCGGCTGCTGCGGCGGTTGCACGCTCGGCGGCGGTTGCACCTGACGCTGTTGTGGCGATCCCGGCGGCTGCGCGGTCGCAGGCGGTTGCTGCCCCGGTGGATGCGCACCCGGAGGTGGTTGCACCTGACGTTGTTGCGGCGACGGCTGTACGCCCGGGGGTGGTTGCACCTGGCGTTGCTGCGGAGGTCCTGGCGGCTGTGCCCCCGGAGGCGGTTGTACCTGACGTTGCTGCGGAGGTCCCGGCGGCTGTCCCGGAGGTTGCGCGCCCGGAGGAGGTTGCACCTGACGCTGCTGCGGAGGCCCAGGCGGCTGTCCCGGTGGCGGTTGCACCTGGCGTTGCTGCGGAGGCCCTGGCGGCTGTCCCGGGGGTGGTTGCACCTGGCGTTGCTGCGGAGGTCCTGGTGGCTGCCCTGGCGGCGGTTGCACACGCTGCTGACCGGGCGGCACCTGCTTCTGTTGCGGCGGCTGGCCGGGCCGTTGCGGCGGCTTTTTTTCTTCGTCGGTCTGCGCCGGCGCCTGGGCCACGACGTAGCTTGGGTCTAGAGGTGAGGCATGGACGGGCGCCATCAGCATTGCCGACAGTATCGTCCCAGCCAGGAAACGTTCTTTTGCGTTAGACATCAGGACCTGATTTTCACTGCTGCATCGAAGAATTAGAACACGAAGTGAGCACTTTCGCTCTGAATGACATCTGAATGGAATCGGACGTAATTACGGCGAAAACGCCGGCATCAGCAAATGCTGCATTGGTTCCAAAATGTTCCGCGCGTTCCCAAGTGATGTCGTGAATCCGCTGTCCAATCGAAAATTTTTGCTCTCGGCGCGAACATGAATATTCGAACGCTGAACGCCTGAATCGGACCTCCGAATATTTACGGTCAATTTACGTTTCGTCCTCGCTGGTCGGTCGTACAAAAGTGACCGCAGCAGGAGAGCAAAATCAATGTGGATCATGGTGATTTACGTTTTAATTGTCACAATCAGCGAGTCCATTGTCGTCGCAATTGGCTTAGCCCTGGATCGAGTTTACCCGGCGCTCAGTTTGCCGATTTCGTTATCGCTTTTCTTTGCCATTCTCTGGCTGGCATGGGTTCTCGCTGTGCGGCTGACCGACCCAAAGCGCGCAAAGAGCGCAAAGCACGCGACCTGACTCCCTTGCAACGTAAGGGACGGATATCAATCGTTCAGCGGATCTGACTTTTTCCGTCGTTCAGATCTGCGCAATCGCCGTGGAGCTAGTTCACGGCGACGCCAGCGTCCTTCAGAACTTTGCCGTAGCGCTCCGTATCATTTTTTATGATCGCGTCGAATTGCTCGGGCGAGTTGGCGGCAGGAATTGAGCCGAACGTGGTCAGCTTTTCAACCATGTCCGGCATTTTCAGCACTTGGGCGATGTCCCGGCTGACCTGAGTCAGGATTGCGGGCGGCGTTCCGGCAGGGGCCAACACGCCAAACCACGATTCGTACTTGTAGCCAGGCACTGCGGCCTCCGCGATGGTCGGAACATCCGGGAGTTGGGGAGCGCGCTTGTCGGAATTGATGGCGATGGCGCGAACTTTGCCGGCCTCGCTCAGCTCCTTGGCGTTAGGGATCGGCGCAAAATACATTTGTACGTCGCCGCGGATCACGGCATTGGTCGCGTCAGGCACGCCCTTGTAGGGAACATGGACGATGTTGATCTTGGCGCCCTGCCTGAAAATCTCGGCCGACAAGAACGAGGTGCTGGCGACACCGGCTGATGAGAAATTCAGCTTTCCCGGCGACTCGCTCGCCAGTGCGACAAATTCCTTCAGCGTCTTGGCCGGAAAATCAACAGGTACGATTGCGACAAGCGGCACCGAAGCGATGACAGTCACCCCGGCGAAATCCTTCACCGGATCGAATTGGATGCCCTTGTTGATGACGCCGGCGATCGTGTGACCGTTGGACGTCAACATCAGCGTGTAACCGTCGGGTGCGCTTTTAGCCACGGCCGACGTCCCGGGAAGACCGGGCCGATTTTCTACGACAACCGATTGCTTCCACATCGCGCCCAGTTTGTCGGCAAGCACCCGGGCAAGACTGTCGGTGATGCTGCCGGCGCCGAACGGGACGATAATGGTCACCGTTCGGTTGGGATAGGATTGCGCCGCGGCTTCGGGTGTCTGCAACAGCAATGTGGAGCAGCCTAATGCGACGGCACCAATTGCGAAGCAGATTTTTCGAAACGGGTTCATGAAACTCCTCCCAACGCTTGTCTTGTCGAGCCAGTTTATCGCGAGCACGGACTGGCCAGCAAGCACTCGACCGTGATGGTACAGGGACGATAGGTGCCGCCGCGTGACACAGAACAGAATAATCATGGCATTTGCCCACCAGATACGGGCAAAAGGTCAGACCAGCGGTGCAAGCTGCGGGGCAAAATGGCCTACAAGCTCGATATGCTCTCCCAGGGCTTCCGTCTTCTCCTCGCAGAACTCGCGCAGCGCGCCCCAGGCGACCGCCACCCGCGCGACAATAGCCGTCTTGCGGCGACGCAGCGCCGCGACAGCCTGCTCGCCCAAAAGCGTGAGATTGTTGCTCTCGAACAGGACATGACCCGCGCCATCTTCGATGACGTAAAGTCGACCCAGACGAGAGACCGTAAGGATGCAATCATGCTCCGGTGGCGGGCCGATCAGAAAAAACTGCGGGTCGTTGCGCTCAGTGACGCCAACATACCAGGTGCTCGCTTCTCCCATTGCGATTGCATCGGAGGACATCGACACGAACTGCTGAAGCTCAATTCGCTGCCAGCTTCCGTGTTGCGCCGCGCCCGGGAACATCACCACAGTCATCGGTTCACCTCGAAAAGGAGTCTATGCAGTTCGGGGTCATAGTGAGACAAGAGCTCCCGCGCGAACGACGACGGATCGACACCGAGCGCACGAGCCCAGGCTTCCATGCTTTCCGTCGGAACTCTGCCAAAGCCATTCTCCACCTGGGAGATGAACGTGTAATATTTAAGACCCAGCGCTTGGGCGAGTTCGATCTGCGACATACCCGCCCGTCCCCGCAGCTCTTTTAGCCAATTTCCGGCCTGTTTCCGCCGCTTGACCTGCGGCACCGCCTTCGCAACCCGCATACTGGTCCCCAATCGACCGCTTTCTATTTGCGCCTAGTTTCAAAGTTACTAAACTATATTTAACGCATAGAAAGCCACGAAACGCAGTCTAGCACAATTCGTGATGCCAAGACGACAGATCACTGTGGGCCACTCGTCGAAAGCGGCGCGGGCCCGGTGCAGGAGCCATGGACCATGTCGATCACCAACCGGAGCAAGCCGGTCGCGCGGCTGACCCGCGCGCCGACGTTCGGACCGCAAGTGCTTTTTGGGATAGCCGTCTTCGCGGCATTCGCCGTGTTGGCAGGCGCCGTCACCGTACTGCCAAACGCACTCGTCGCACCGGTCGCCAGTACCCTGTTGCTCGTCATGGCCGTCGCGGCCGCACTGATTGGATGGCTGCGCGAAGGCGGAGCTGACGTAGCCCGAGTGACCTACTGGGACGTCGCCGGCGCGCTCACGCTCGTCGGAATCGGCGCAGCGGCGCTCGTTGAGCCGGATCAGCTCGCGCGGGTGTTCGAAGCCCCGCTCAACCAAAAATAACCCACCAACCGAACGCCCAACGACAGCACGAGGACCGTAACCGTGAATCTGCAACAGAAGTCAGACACTACTGACGTCCTGCGAACCGACAATCCCGTGGTTGCGCCAATCGCCATGACGCGGCCTCCCCACGAGGTGCCGGCTGAGGCCGTCGTCGCCGCGCTCGCCACCGATGCGGGGCAAGGCTTGAGTCCATCCGAGGCGCAGCACCGCTTGCAGCAATACGGTCCGAACCGGCTGAAAAGTGCGCCGGAAACGCCCTGGTGGAAGCGACTACTGGAGCAGTTCCAGAACTTCCTGGTCATCATTCTCCTGGTCGCGACCGTCATCTCGGTGATCGAATGGCTGCTGCAGGATCCACGCGAAAGCGCGCTGCCTTACGAGGCGATCGTGATCCTCGCGATCGTCATCCTCAATGCGATGCTCGGCTTCATCCAGGAATCGCGCGCCGAAAAATCGGTGCGCGCGCTGATGGCGTTGGCCGCGCCCGAATCCACTGTGATCCGCGACGGCGATCGGCAGCGTATTGCTACACAAGAGATCGTCCCCGGCGACATCGTGCTGGTCGAAGCCGGCGACAAGATTCCGGCGGACTCCCGCCTGATTGAAGTGGCGAATCTAAAAACCGACGAAGCGCCCCTCACCGGTGAGAGTGTGCCGGTGTCGAAGGAGACCAGGCCGATCGACGGCGAAGTCGGCCTCGGCGACCGCCGCAACATGCTGTTTTCCGGCACCGTGGCGACCTATGGACGTGGGCGCGCTGTGGTGGTGGCAACCGGCATGAATACAGAAGTGGGTCGCATCGCCGGGCTGCTGGAAACGGCGGAGAAAGAACCGACGCCGCTGCAACAGGAGCTTGACCGCACCGGCAAGCGGCTGAGTGTGATCATGCTCGGCATCTGCGCTGTGGTATTCGCCGCGGGCCTGCTCAGCACCACGACCTTCAGCCTCAACGTCGTGCTCGGCCTGTTCTTGTTCGCTGTGGCGCTCGCCGTCGCCGCCATTCCCGAGGCGCTGCCGGCCATCGTGACGGTGGGCCTGAGTCTCGGCGTGCGCCGCATGGCTGCGGCCCATGCCATCGTCCGCAAGCTGCCGGCGGTCGAGACACTAGGCGCTGCGACCGTGATCTGCTCGGACAAGACTGGCACGCTGACCCGCAACGAGATGACGGTCCGCGCTATCGCCACCACCGACGCCATTATCGAGGTCAGTGGTAGTGGCTACATCCCGGAGGGCGATTTCATGGCCGACGGCAAGACCGTCGGCGCGTCCTCGGCGCACCGAGAGGCTTTGACGCAGATCCTGCGCGCCGCGGCGCTTGCCAACGATTCGACGCTGGCGCAGCGCGACGGCCGCTGGGCAGTGCAGGGCGACCCGACTGAAGGCGCGCTGGTTGTCGCCGCGCGTAAGTTCGGGATCGGCACGTCCGATCTCGAACGGTTTCCGCGCATCGCCGAAATTCCGTTCACGTCGGAGCGCAAGCGCCACACCACTGTCCATGTTGATCGCGACAACCCGGCCGAGTTGCACGTCTTCGTCAAGGGCGCGCCGGAAATCCTGCTCGCCAAATGCCGCTATGTCATGGGATCCGGCAAGGCTGAACCGCTCAGCGACGCCCGCCGCACCGAATTTCTACAGCGCAACGAAGGGCTTGCGCGGCAAGCTTTACGGACGCTTGCCATCGCCACGCGGACTGTGTCCGCGGCAAGCCTCGGCATCGATCCGAAGACAGCCGCTGCAAGCGCTGTCAAGGTCGAACCTCCCGAGAGTGTCGAGCAAGAGCTAATCCTGCTCGGAGTTGCCGGCATGATCGATCCGCCGCGCACCGAAGCGCGGGATGCGGTGATCACTGCCAAGCGCGCGCATATTCGCTCGGTGATGATCACCGGGGATCATCCGGCGACCGCTGAAGCCATCGCCCGTGAGCTCACTATCTTCGAGCCGGGTTCGCGGCTCGTCACCGGCAGCGATCTCCGCGCCATGGACGACGCGGCGCTCGACGCCATCGTCGAGGACGTGCGCGTATTCGCCCGCGTTGACCCCGAGCACAAGCTCCGCATCGTCGGCGCGCTCCAGCGCAAGGGGCACATCGTCGCCATGACTGGAGACGGCATCAACGATGCGCCCGCACTCAAAGCCGCCAACATCGGCGTTGCCATGGGCATCACCGGCACCGATGTCTCCAAGGAGGCGGCCGACATGGTGCTGACTGACGACAACTTCGCCAGCATCGTGAAGGCTATCGAGGAAGGCCGGGGGATCTACGACAACATTCGCAAGTACCTGATCTACCTCCTCTCCTCGAATGCCGGAGAGCTGCTGACTATGTTCGCGGGCGTGATGCTCGCAGGTATGCTCGGGCTTACCTCGGTCGATGCGGGCCTGTTCCTGCCGCTGCTCGCGGCGCAGCTGCTCTGGATTAACCTCGTCACCGACGGGCCGCCCGCGCTGGCGCTGGGCGTCGATCCGCGCGACCCCGACGTCATGCAGCGCGAGCCGCGACAGCGCGGCAAAGGGGTGCTCACGACCGAGGACTGGTTTCGGCTTGGCGCGATCGGCGCAGTGATGATGGTCGGCACGCTCGCCGTGCTCGATGCCTATTATCCGGGCGGGCTGTTCACTCTGTTCGCCAAGGGCTCAGCGCCAAATGCGGCGGACGAGACCTACGCCCGCACCATGGCGTTCACCACGCTGATGATGTTCCAGCTGTTCAACGTCTACAACTGCCGCTCGAGCTGGCGCAGCGCGTTTAGCGGCTTCTTCGACAACAAATGGTTGCTTGTGGCGGTGCTGTTGTCGCTCGGCACTCACGTACTGGTGATCTACGTGCCGTTTCTGCAGGTGGCTTTCCACACCGTTGCATTGACGCTGACGGATTGGGTGGTCACGACCTTGGTCGCAGCGGTGCTGTTGGTCGGGATGGAAATAGTGAAGCTGTCGATGCGGGCGAAGCCGCAGCACGCCCGTCGGATAGGCCGAGCCGCTCCCGCGGAGTAACCACCGCAAACGCGCCGGCAACGATGCTTGGGCCCGAATAAAACGGCAGCCCAAGCACGTGCAAATCTACTGTTGCAGCCTGTCGCCAGGCCAAAAGCGCGCCAATCCGCCGTTCCTATCACTGGCGCGCTTTGAAAATCCTACTGGACAACCCTTTCACAGCGAGCGACCATTCTTGCCCGCAAAACGCAGCGAGCACGTGGCGAAGACTCTGTAATTTGAGTCCATCAAAGCGGAGCAGACCGCGCAAAAAGCTCAAGGGAAGGAATTGTCATGATTACCAAAGTATCGCGTCGGACATTGCTGAAAAGTACAGCCGGCTCCGCGCTGCTCGCTGCAGTCGGCATGCCGGCAATCGTCAGGGCGCAGGCCCATGCGATTCGTATCGGGCATCTGACGCCACTGACAGGTTTTCTTGGTCCGCTTGGCGAATATGCAGTCATGGGCGTCAAGTTGGCTGCGGAAGAGATCAATGCGGGCGGCGGGGTCATGGGCCGCAAGATCGATCTTGTCATGGAAGACTCCGTCAATCCCCAGACCGCCTCCGCCAAAGCCGAGCGGCTTATCGAACGCGACAAGGTCGCAATGATCATCGGCGAGATTTCGTCGGCCTCCGGTCTCGCGATCGGCCAGGTCGCGAACAGAATGAAGACGGTGTTCATCAACACCGGATGCAATTCCGACGCGCTGCGCGGCACGAGCTGCAACCCATACATGTTCCACATCGAGGGCGCGAACTCGATGTACGTCATGGCGGTCGGTCAGTATCTGCTGCGCGAAAACATGGTGAAGGGCAAAAAATGGTATTCGCTCACTGCAGATTACGCATTCGGTCACGACCTTCTCCGCGTAGCGAAGAAATTCATGGAGACGAACGGCGGCCAGTTCGCAGCCGATGAGCTCGTTCCGACCGACGCGACGGATTTTAGCCCGTACCTGCTGAAGATCCGACAATCTCAACCCGATCTCGTGGTGTCGAACCTCGCCGGCAACCAGATCACGAACTTCATCAAGCAATACTCCGAATACGGTCTGAAATTTCCTGTCGCAGGCTTCGGCTTCGATACGGTCGTCGCCTGGGGCGCCGGCAAGGGCAACTTCTCGGGGATCTGGCCGCTCGTGTGGCATCACCTGGTCGACACGCCGAGCTCGAAGAAATACGTCGATACGTTCCAGAAGAAATACGGCAAGCTTCCCGACAACCAGTCCTGGGGCGACTACAACTCGCTGAAAATCGTCGCGCAATCGATGAACGAGATTAAGTCGGCGGACCCGCAGAAGCTGGCCGAGCATCTGCGCAAGGGCGCGAAGTTCGACGTGATGAAGGGGCGCGAGGCCTATTTCCGTCCCTATGACAATCAGATGGTCATGGAGATGTACGCGGTGCGGGCGAAAGACCCCAGCAAGATGAAGGACCAATGGGATATCTATGACGCCCTGGGGGCCGTGCCCGGTCCGAACGAGGACCTGGAGACAATTGCTCCGCCAAAGGATGGCGTCTGCAAGATCGGGTGATCCTTTGAACTAACGCGGTCCGGATGCCGTTTGATGACATCCGGACCTGGTTGGAGTTCTTGAGCGCCGAGTCTTCCGCGTGCAATATGTTTTTGTCCTCGAGCAGGTTCTGAATGGGCTCCTCGTCGGCGCGTATTACCTGCTGATCGCGCTTGGCCTCTCGCTGATTTTTGCGCTTGGCGGCATCGTCAACCTCGCGCACGGCGGATTCTATGCCATCGGCGCCTACCTCGCCGTGCTCCTGACCGATCGCGTAGGTTTCTTCGGCGCGCTTGTCGTTTCTCCGGTCCTGGTCGGTTGTCTCGGAATCCTGATTGAACGGTTCCTGTTTCGCCGCTTCTATCGCTCCGACCCGATTTTAAGCCTGCTGCTGACGTTCGGATTGGCGATGGTCATCGAGCAGGGGCTCCGCATCGTCTTCGGCGCCACGCCGCTTCCGTTTTCGATACCGTCGGAATTGCGCGGCCAGTTGCTGGTAGGCGACTTCATTTATCCGCGCTACCGGCTCTTCATTTTCGGCATAGCACTCGCGGCGGTCACCGCGACCTGGTTCATTGTCTACCGAACCACGTTCGGGCGCGTGGTGCGGGCGGGCGTGCAAAACCCCGACATTGTCGGCGCGCTTGGCATTTCGCTCGCGCCGTACATGACTGCAATCGCGGCGCTCGGCGTCGGGCTCGCCGGACTCGCCGGCGTTCTGCTCGCGCCGATTGCGGGCGTACATCCGGCGATGGGCGCGGAAATTCTTACGGCAGCTTTCGTTGTCGTGGTCATCGGGGGCCTGGGTTCGTTCTGGGGCGTGATCGCTGCGGCTACGCTCGTCGGCGTCGTGCGCGGAATTACCATCTATTTCAACCCGTCATGGGGCGAGGCGTCGATGTATCTCTTGATGGCGCTTGTGCTTTTGGTGCGGCCACGCGGGCTGTTCGGCGAACGCATCGAGAAATTCGAGTAGTGACGGTGCTGAACAGCCGCGCATCCCTCGTCGTCGTCGCGCTGTCGCTGGTGCTGCTTCCATTTGTGCTCGACTTTGTGGGCCTCCCGTTGCGCTCTGCCATCGACGTTGTGGCGTTCGCCATTGCGTGCATGGGCCTCAACATTCTCGTCGGCAATACAGGTCTCGTTTCATTCGGACATGGCGCCTGGTTCGGGCTCGGCGCCTATGCCGCGGCTCTGAGCCAGCGCTACTGGTTTGCCGGCTCGGTCATTCTCCCCTCACTGTTCGCAATCGCTTTCGTGGCGGCGGCTGCTGTGCTGTCTGGCGCACTAATCCTCCGTCGCCGTGGCGTGTATTTTTCATTGCTAACGCTGGCTCTGACAGCGCTGCTTTTTGCCATCGGCTATCGCTGGACCGAGTTTACGGGCGGCGAAAGCGGACTCGGCGGCGTCACGCGCGCAACGGTGCTGGGTTTCGATCTTGAGCGTGACAGCAACTATTATTGGGTGGTTGCTGCGCTCGCGATGGCTGTCTGTTTCCTGCTCTGGCGTTTTCATCGGTCACCGGTGGGCAGCGTGCTCGTGGCAATCCGCGAAAATGAACAGCGCGCACGCTTTATTGGCTATCCGACAAATCGCTACAAACTGATCGGTTTTGTGCTGTCGGCAGCGGTTGTAGCCGTCGCCGGCACAGTTTCGGTCTTCAATCATCGCTTCGCTTCGGCCGAGCCGCTTTCGGTGGCTTTTTCGGGCGAACTCATCGCCATGGTGGTCATAGGAGGGATGCGCAGCTTTCTCGGACCCGCGCTTGGCGCACTATTTTTTATTCTCTTTCGCGAGTTCCTATCGATATGGACTCCGCACTGGCTGTTCTATTTTGGGCTTCTGTTCATTGGATTTGTTGTGTTCTCGCCAACCGGCCTCGTCGGGGTCGCCGAACGGCTGTTGGCGCCTCTGCGCAGACGGGAGATCAAGGCCGCTGCAATGGCAGGCCGCCGGACTGCGGAGGATCTTACGTTGCCCCAAAACTTGCTGCGGGCGCATAATCACAACAGCCTGGTCCTTTCGGCAAGAAATCTGGAAAAGAGCTTCGGCGGAATCCATGCCGTGCGCGGCTTTGACCTCTCGGTGCGCGACAGGACATTGCACGCGCTCATCGGTCCAAACGGGGCGGGCAAGACGACGGCATTCAATGTGTTGTCCGGCCTCTACGCGTCGGACGCTGGTTCGGTCGAGCTCGAAGGAAAATCCATCGCAGGGCTCAAACCCGAAGACATCACGAGGGCAGGGGTCGGCCGCTCGTTCCAGATCACTAATTTGTTTGGCGGATTGAGCGTCGAGGAAAACGTTCGCCTTGCCGTTCAGGCGCACTCGCGCATGCGCTATGAGATGTGGCGCTCGACGGCTTCGCTCTCCGATATTCACGGCGAAACTGCGGAACTTCTTGGCTATCTTGGCCTTGCCGGCATCGAAAGCGCGGAGGCGTCGTCTCTCTCCTATGGCGGCCAGCGCGTGCTCGATATGGGTCTTGCATTGGCAACACGACCGCGGATTCTGCTGCTGGATGAGCCGCTGGCCGGACTTGCAGTCGCCGAGCGCGAGCGCATTGCAAAGCTGATCAAGACACTTTCCACGGAAATTCCGATCTTGCTGGTCGAGCACGACATCGACCGTGTTTTCCGGATCGCCGATCATGTCACAGTCATGAATGACGGCGCTGTTCTCGTCGACGGCAGCGTCGAAGATGCGCGCAACAACGACAGGGTGCGTGAAGTTTATATCGGTTCGGGTAGCGCTGCCGTCGCTGCCGAACAGCGCAAATCTGTGGTGGAGCCTGAACGGCTCCTCACCGTCGACAGCATCAACACTTTCTATGGCAAAAGCCACATCCTCAACAGCGTTTCCTTTGACGTACGCAAGCACGAGATCGTCGCCTTGCTGGGTCGCAATGGGGCGGGGAAATCGACTCTGTTGAAGAGCCTGGTCGGAATTGCAAGACCGGAAGCAGGCTCGATCAGACTTCTGGAGCAGGAAACTGTTGGCCTGCCTTCGGCCGAGATCGCACGTCGGGGAATCGGCTACGTGCCACAGGGGCGCGGACTATTCGCGGGCATGACGGTTGCCGACAATCTGGTGCTGGGCCGGCTCAAACGTACGGGGGGAGACGGGATTCGTTGGAATGACGAGCGCATTATCGAGGTCTTTCCGCGATTGGCCGAACGTTGGAATACACCGGCCGACTACTTATCCGGGGGCGAGCAGCAGATGGTCGCTGTCGCGCGCGCGCTGGCGGGCACCGTGCGCGTGCTTCTGCTCGATGAACCATTCGAAGGGCTTTCCCCCGCTGTCACCCAGGAACTGTTCGAAGTCTTCGACCGGCTTCGGCGCGAGATCGCAATTGTGATCGTTGACCATCATCTCGATCTTGCATTGGCGTTGTCGGACCGGACCGTGGTGCTGGAGCGTGGCTCGGTCACGTGGACGGGGGCCTCCGCCCTGCTCAAAGACGATCTCGGATTGCGAAGAAAAGTGCTGTGGCTGTGAACCGGCGTTCCGAAACGCCAGTCGCGCTCGGATGACCACAATCGCCGTTTCGTTTGATCAGTTCGTCACCAGGTTGAGCTCTTTCACAAGCCGCGCGTATTTCTCGGAATCTGACCTTGCCAACTTGCCAAGGTCCTCGGGTTTGCCGCCGACGGGCTCGATCGCGCCTTTGGCGAAGGTGTCGATCAACTTCGGATCCTTGAGCGCCTTGTTCATTTCCTCATTCAAGCGCGCAACCAGCGCCGGAGGCGTGCCGGCCGGAACGAAGGCGCCGTACCACGCTTCGAGCACGATACCCTTGTAGCCGGACTCTTCAATGGTCGGCACATCGGGCAATGTTTTGCTTCTGTTGGCCGCCGACGATGCGAGCATCTTGATGGTGCCCGCTTGCGCGTGTTGCATCATCGAGGTCGGGCCAAGGATCGCAGTCTTGACGTGTGCAGCGATGAAATCGTTGATCGCCTGACCTGCGCCGCGATAAGGCACGTGATCGAATTTGACGCCTGTTTCTCTCTTGAGCCATTCGCACAGGACATGCTGATTCGACCCGACACCGGAGGTCGCAACCCCGACGCCCGGATTCTTTTTCGTGTATTCGATCAGTTCCTTAAAGTTGCTAACGCCGACTGAGCTATGCGCGGCCAGGATTTGGCCATGCCGCCCAAGAAAACACACCGGGATCATTTCTTTTGTGTAGTCGTAGCTGAGCTTCATGATGTGCGGCGCGCTCGCGGCATTGTCATTGGTAATCAGGACCGTGTAGCCGTCCGGAGGGCTTTTCATTGCGGCATCCATACCGATGGTGCCTCCGGCGCCGGTCCGGTTTTCCACCACAACCTGCTGGCCGATTGTCAGCGACATGCGCTCGCCCGTTGCGCGCGCGATAAAATCGATTGCGCCTCCTGGCGCAAGCGGCACGATGATTCGCACGGGCCTGTTCGGCCAATCGGATGCTTGCGCCCAAGCACGGGAGCGGTTGCCGAGGCCCGCGGCAACAGCGCCGGTAGCGGCAAAAAGAAGTGCGCGGCGATTCAGTTTTGACATAGTGTTTCCCCTTGAGGAAACCGTATCACGCTATTTTGACAGCGGCCTAGGGCCTATTTGTCACGGCTGTGCGGCTCCTCGTTCGGACGAAGGACAACGAGCAGTAAATGGGGAGCGCAATGGCAACGTTGACGCGCAAGTCATCGGCAAAAGCGCACAAGCCTTTCGCCAACTATTCTCACGTCGTAACCGCCCAGGGAGCGAACAAGCTCGTCTTCTGTGCCGGCCAGGTCGCCGCCGATCCCACCGGCAAGGTATTGCCGCCGGATGATTTCGGTGCGCAAACAAAAATGGTGATGGCGAACCTGGTTCTGGCTCTGGAGGAAGGCGGTGCCAGCCTGAAGGATGTGGTTAAGGTGACAATCTATATTTGCAATCCGCACGATGTGCCGAAGGCCCGCGCGATTCTCCAGGAATATTTTGGCAACGACCCGCCGGCCAGCACGCTTTGTGTGCTGCGCGGACTTGCGAATCCGAATTTCCTGCTGGAAATCGAAGCCATCGCGGCGCTGTAACCGGCTTCCCGAAGAAAGGGCCAAGGCGTCGCGATGCTCTTGGCCCTAACAGCCACGCGGCTTGGGGGGCACCAGGGGACTCGCGCGGCCATCTGGTAAACTCAATCGCCAAAGACCTGTTCCTGCCACGCATTAACTCTTTGGCGATAACCCTGCCCGCGTCATGAATGGAATGCCGCCCGACAACCGGCTTGACTAATAGTAGATGGCCGCCACGCGGATATTGCCATCATTGCGCAAGATCCGCAGGGAAATGTCGTCGCCTCGCCCATGTAGGCACAGGTCGACTGCCGAATCGCCGAGTCGCAATCCCTTGATTGTCAGCTCTTCGATAAACGGTGGCAAATGCGGGTTTCGCAATCTGATCTCCTTGGCCTCGGGAGCGAATTCCAGTCCGAGCAAAGTCCCCAGCAACGCAAAGGGTGTGGCCGCTGCCCATGCCTGGGGCGAGCATGCAACCGGGTAAAGCGTGGGCCCGCGATTGCGACGCCGACGAAACCCGCAGAAGAGTTCGGGAAGGCGCTGGAATTCCATATAGGAAGCAGCGTGCAGCATTCCGGCGAATATGCGATCGACTGCGTCGGTGAACCCATAATGCCGGAGTCCGATCGCGATCAATGAATTGTCGTGTGGCCAGATTGAGCCGTTGTGATAGGACATCGGATTGTAGCGTGGCTCGTCGAGCGCCACCGTGCGAATGCCCCAGCCCGAGAAAAAGCGGGGCTCCAAAAGCCCCTTCGCGACCATGGCGGCGCGTTCGGGTTTCGCGATTCCGGAAAACAGCACCTGGCCCGCATTGGATGTGCGCACCAGGCAGGGGAGTTTGTTTCCGTCGAGTGCGATCGTATAGGTGCCGATGCTGTCACACCAGAAGGCACTGTCGAAGCGTTCGCGCAGCCGCTCTGCCTGGAGTTCGAGGTCACGGGCGCGTGTCTCCTCGCCAAGTCGTCGCGCACAGCGTGCCGCATACAGCTTGGCGGCATAGACGTAGCCCTGAACCTCGGCGAGTGCGATCGGTCCTTCGGCTAACCGGCCGTCGGCATGAAAAACGGCATCCTGCGAATCTTTCCAGCCCTGGTTGGCGAGGCCCCGCTCCGTCGCGCGCTGGTATTCGACAAAGCCATCGCCATCGATGTCTCCGTAAGCGTCGATCCAGCCAAGCGCGGACTCCACGTTTGGCCACAGCTCCTGCAGTGTGGCGATGTCACCCGTGCGCTCGACGTAAAGTCCGACAAGCAGGACAAACAACGGTGTTGAATCCACGCTGCCGTAATATCTGGCGAACGGTACTTCCTTGGTTGCGGCCATTTCGCCGCGGCGCATCTCGTGAAGAATCTTTCCCGGCTCCGCATCCTGTTCAGGGATTTCGGCGGTCGCCTGGGTCTGCGCAAGGTAGCTCAAAACGCCTTGCGCGAATGAAGGGATCATCCACAAACATTCGAGCGCAGTAATGATGCCGTCACGTCCAAAGACCGTGCTGAACCACGGCACGCCAGCATAGGGGTACGGACCTTCGGGGTTGCCCTCGACCAGCGTGCGAAGATCGGCGCAAGAGCGATTCACCCAGGCATCGAAACTCTCGCTCGAGCTCGCGATTCGGCAATCCCGGAAGTCAGGCTGTTGGCTCGGCGCGGTCAAACTCGCGAACGCGTCGGGAAACGAAACAGGATCAGGCTTCGCGGAGTCATGCTCGCAAGCAATCAAGGCGAATAGAGATTTTTCGTCACCGGGTTTCAGGGTAAAGCGAAAATGCACTTTCTGCGCGTCGAGCGAAGCCGGCCTCGGCGAGAATTCCAGGCGGGTCCGGCGAACTACTTTGTCCAGCCCGCGGTAACCGAGAACGATTTTGTCGTCACCGAACTCATCGCGCAGACGCTGTCCCGTGCGCTCTCGAATCGTCCCGCGCACTTCGAAAATATCCGCAAAATCGGCGGCGAAATTCACACGGACAGAAATGTCGGCGGGTTCTGAGCCATAGTTCAGGAGCCGGATCTGCACGTAGCAAGCAGCCCGACGCAAAAACTGCAAACGGAAAACATGAAGCGTTCCGCGGGAAAGTGCAGCGAAGCCGTTCGCATCGCTGTCCACATTGGTCAGATCCACAGAGAGGAACGCATTGTCTTCGCGGATGTTGGAGCTGAGCAGCAGCGGCTGGTGTTCGTTGACGCGGACGGCGAACTGCGAGAGATGGCGGCACTCCGCGTGAAAAAGACCGAACTTGGACGGACCGATGGGCTCAATGTCGCCGAAACGGTTGAAGACGGCGAAGGTATCGCCGTACTTGAGCACGCGAGTGCGGTCGTCCGCCAGGGCCGAGGACGCCCGAACGTAGTACTCGTTCTCGAGCCGAACGATGTCAGCCAACTTGGAGCCCTTCCTACAGGGTCAGCGAGGAGTCGAGCCGGGGCGCCGGGAGCGCCAAACTCTCAGCGGTCGCAAGCAACTCGTAGAGCCTAACGTAATCCGCGGCCATGCGAGAAGCCAAAAATCGCTTGTCGAATTCGCGGCGGCACGCAGAGCGGTCAAGAGACGCGATCTTAGGAACAACGTCAACCGCTTCCTCGACGCTATTCACGATAAATCCGCTTACACCGTCGCGTAAGACTTCACTTACCGAACCGCGGTCAAAAGCAATGGTAGGAGT
>Ga0081455_10004255_pt1 | contig 16134 bp, 16 predicted proteins | sample TabmetS3T2R1_FD_70207 | JGI IMG/M metagenome (GOLD analysis project Ga0081455, IMG submission 70207) | Tabebuia heterophylla rhizosphere microbial communities from the University of Puerto Rico - S3T2R1 | ecosystem: Host-associated > Plants > Roots > Rhizosphere ... | reverse complement strand
AGACCGACACGTCATGCGCGCGCCCGAGCGGCCAGAGCGCAAACGCGAGCGCAGTCATGAGCCCGTACAGGAACGCGAGCGCGAGGTCGGCCGGATGCAGCGCGGGCGCGATCGGCAGCGGGATCATGGCGCCGAACGCCCAGCTGATCAGGAACGGCAGCGCCGCGCCGATTACGAGACCCGGGAGCGCGCCGATGGTGGCCAGCAGCATGGTCTGCGCCAGATAGACGGCGAACACGCCGCGGCCGGTGGCCCCCAGCGACTTGAGTGTTGCGATCACGTCGCGCTTGCGATCGAGGTGGCCCTTGATGGCGTTGGCCACGCCGACGCCGCCGACCAGAAGCGCCGTCAATCCGACCAGTGTGAGATATTGGGTGAAGCGCTCCACATTGCGCTCGAGCGCAGGCGAGGCGTTTGTGCGGCTGCGGATCTCCCAGCCGGCCTCGGGCAGGTTCGCTTCGGCGGCAGCGGTGATGCGACGCACGGCAGCTTCGCCGAAATCGCCGTCGGGAAGCGCCACGCGATAGTGCCAGCGCACGAGACTCCCGGGCTGTAGGAGGCCGGTCGCGCGCAACGCCTCCTCGCTCACCAGCAGACGCGGCCCAAAGCCGAGGCCGCCTGCGAGCTTGTCGGGCTCCGATTGCAGCGCGGCGCGCAGCTCAAAGGTGGCTTCCCCGATGGTCACGCGCGCACCGGGCTTGAGGTCGAGCCGCGCCAAGAGCGCCGGATCGGCGGCAGCGCCAAAGACGCCATCGGTGCGGGCGAGCGCAGCAGGCAAAGCTAGCGAAGGCGAAAGCGCAACCCGTCCGAACAGCGGATAGGCGGCATCGATCGCCTTGAGCTCGACGAGCGCGCTGCGCCCGTCGTCGGTGCGCGCCATGGCGCGCATGGTGGCGGCGGCCGACACGCGGCCGCGCTCGTTGAGAAATGCGCGTTCCGGTGCGGTCACTTCGCGGTGACTGAGATTGAACGACAGGTCGCCGCCCAGGATGGTGCGGCCCTCGCGTGCCAATCCGCGCTCGAGGCTGGTGGCGACCGAGCCCACGCCCGCGATCGCCATCACGCCAAACGCGATGCAGGCGATGAAGACGTAGAAGCCGCGCAAGCCCGCGCGCAGCTCGCGCAGAGCGAGCCGCAACGGCAGCGCTGCGGCGGTCAAGGCGGCTGTCATGCGGTCACCGTCGCGCGCGGGGCAGGCTCGATGCGGCCCGAGCGCAGGCGCACCACCCGGTCGCAGCGCGCCGCGAGCCCGGCATCGTGAGTCACCAGCACCAAAGTGGTCTTCCTCTCGGTGTGGCCTTTGAACATGAGGTCGATGATCTCGGCGCCGGTCGCTTCGTCGAGATTGCCAGTCGGCTCGTCGGCGATGAGGATCGCCGGATTGGGCACGAGCGCGCGGGCGAGCGCCACGCGCTGCTGCTCGCCGCCGGAGAGTTGTGCGGGATAGTGATGGCGGCGTTCCGCAAGGCCGACCGCGGCGAGCTCGTGGGCGGCGCGTTCGAGCGCGTCGGGCGTGCCGGTAAGCTCGAGCGGCACCGCGACGTTCTCAAGCGCCGTCATGGTCGGAATGAGGTGAAAGGACTGAAACACGGTGCCGACATTGCGGCCACGGAATCGCGCGAGCGCATCCTCGTCGAGGGCGCCGAGCTCCTGGCCTGCGACCATGACCTTGCCGGAATCGGGCCGTTCAAGCCCCGCCATGACCATGAGAAGCGTGGATTTCCCCGACCCGGATGGGCCGACCATGCCGACCGCCTCGCCACGCCCTATATTGAGGTCGATGTCTTTGAGAATATGGACCCGCGCGGCGCCCCGCCCGAGCGACAGGTTGACGCCCGCAAGCGCGATCGCGGGGGTCGCGCGCTGCAGACCCGAGGTATCGTTCATGCGGTGGTTCCGTCGGTGGCTGGCGGGGATGCGATCCCGCTCATATGGGGTTTCGGTGGCTCTGGTCCAGTCGACCATCCTGGTGGCTGCCCTGGGCGTATTTCTGACGCTGATGCCGGTTGCCGGTGCGGCGGATGGACCGGTCAAGATCGTGGCGCTGGGTGATTCGCTCACTGCCGGCTTCAATCTGCCGGCGAGCGCGGCATTTCCGGCTCGCCTCGAACGGGCGCTGCGGGCGAAGGGACATGCGGTCGAGGTCGCCAATGCGGGCGTGTCCGGCGATACCGCCTCGGGCGGGCTCGCGCGCCTTGACTGGTCGGTACCCGATGGCACCGCTGGGGTCATTGTGGAGCTGGGTGCCAACGACATGCTGCGCGGGGTTGATCCGAAGGTCACGCAGCGCGCGCTCGAGGAGATCGTGCGCCGGCTGACCGAGCGCCGGATCGCCGTGCTCCTCGCCGGCATGCGGGCGATCCCCAATCTCGGCGTCGACTTCGCCAACGGCTTTGAGACGATCTATCCGGAGATCGCGTCGAAGTATGACGCGCTGCTCTATCCGTTCTTCCTTGACGGCGTCGCCGGCGACGCCAAGCTCAACCAGCGCGACGGCCTGCACCCGACCGCGGCCGGCATCGATGTGATCGTCGGCGGAATCCTGCCGAAGGTCGAGGAGCTCCTGGTCCGCGTGCGAAAGTAGCGCGAAGGTTGATTCGCGCGCCTGCATCTGACACATGTATGGCGATCTGCCATGCCCCGCATCTTCACCGGTCTCGAGCTTCCCGCGAATGTCGTCCAGTCGCTCGCAGCGCTGCGTGGCGGCCTGCCCGGCGCACGCTGGATCGATCCGGAAAACTATCACCTGACACTGCGCTTCATCGGGGATGTCGACGATACGGTGGCGCGCGAGGTGGCGTCGCTGCTCGGCAAGGTCAGTCGCCCGCCGCTGGAGCTGCGCTTCGACGGGCTGTCATCGTTCGGCGGGCGGCGCCCGCGGGCGGTCGTTGCGACGCTCGCGCAGACCCCGGCGCTGATGGAGCTGCAGGCCGAGCACGAGCGGCTGATGCAGCGGGTCGGGCTCGAGCCCGAGGGGCGCAAGTTCACGCCCCACGTCACGCTGGCGCGCTTGCGCGATTCGTCGAGCCGCCAGGTTGCCGACTATCTCGCGACCCGGCCGTTCCTGGAGCCGCTGTCGTTCCGGGTCTCGCGCTTCGTGCTGTTCTCCTCGCGCGCTTCGGTCGGCGGCGGGCCCTATGTGGTGGAGGCCGCCTATCCGCTGGCGGCGTAGCTGTCAGTTAAGCCGGACGCAGCAAGCGCGACTGCACGTCGAGCAATGCGGTGGCGAATCCGTGGCTGTCGGCGACGATCTCGCGCGCCACCGACATCGGGGTTGGATGCGGTGCCGCGACCTCGCCGATGGTGCTGCCGAAATCAAAGCGCAGCTCGGCGTCGAACTTGCGAGCGAGCTGCTGCATGCGCTCGTTGTCGGCGAGGCATGCCATGTGCAGGAACGTGATGCCCCTGTTGCGCGCGGCAAGCAGCGTGCGCGCGAGCAGCGCTGAGCCGACGCCATGGCTTTGCCACGGCTGCTCGATGCTCAACGCCGCTTCCGCCTCGCGTGCGAGCGGCGCGCCGATTGGCCGCAACTCGGCCGCGCCACGCATCGTGCCGTTCACGAAGAAGCCGTGAATGACAGTGTCGATATTGGTCGCCAGCGCCGCATAGTTGGCGAGAAACTCGTCCGACACGTTGCTGCCGAAGCGGTTGCGGCGGCTGTCTGAATCAAGGCGCAGCAAGTGCTCGCGATAGCGGCCGGCCTCCACCGTCCACATCTTGCGAATGACGCCGCCTGCGGGGAGTGACTCGTTCATTAGATTCCTCAACACTTGACGATATTGCGAGGTGATACGCATGCGTCAAGGCTGGCGTATGACATTTGCCTCGGATAACCGTGCAGAAACGTGTTGAAAATGGGCATGCCAGTCATACCGGTTGTGAATTGCTACCTCGATCTTATGGTTGATTGTCGTGTTGCATAAACAATAGGGATAATGTCGGCTGTCCGACGCTTGGCCTGAAAAAGCCGAAAGTCTTGCCGGTTACCCATTGGTTCGCTGAATCCGTATGCCCACTGACGTACATGCCCGCTGACATAAGAACGCAATACGCAGGCTTGGTTGCCGCGGGCGAGATCGAGCGCGATGCCGCCCAGGAGCACGTGCTCGATCTCTTGGCAGGGCTCGAGGCGCGGCTGCGCGAGCATCGGCTGGCGCGCAAGTCGTCTTCGCTCGGCTGGCTGTTTGGCGCGCGCGAGCGTCGCGAGGAGCCACTGCGCGGTCTCTATCTCTACGGCGATGTCGGGCGCGGCAAGACCATGCTGATGGACTTGTTCTTCGCCGCGAGCGCGGTGAAGCGCAAGCGGCGCGCACACTTCCATGAGTTCATGAGCGACGTGCACGACCGCGTGCGCGAGGTTCGCGACCAGATCAAGCTTGGCGCGATCAACGGTGAGGATCCGATCCGGCTTGCTGCCGCAGCGATTGCGGAAGAGACGTGGCTGCTCTGCTTCGACGAGTTTCACGTCACCGACATCGCCGACGCCATGATCCTCGGCCGGTTGTTCACCCGGTTGTTCGAGCTCGGGGTCGTCGTGGTGGCGACCTCCAACGTAGCGCCGGGAGAGCTCTACAAAGATGGATTGAACCGTGCCCTGTTTCTGCCGTTCATTGCGCTGATCGAGCAGCACATGCAGGTCGTGGAGCTCTCGGCGCGTGCCGACTTCCGGCTCGAGAAGCTCGCCGGCCAGACGGTCTGGCATCTCCTGGATGGCAGGCTCGCGACGTCCGCGGGCGCATGTGATACGGCGCTCGATCAAACCTGGCGGCGGCTCGCCGGGGGTCATGCCGGTGCCGAGGTCGCGCTGCCGGTGAAGGGACGCATCCTGCGCGTGCCGCGCGCCGCCATGGGGGTCGCGCGCTTCTCGTTCCATGAGCTGTGCGAGGAGCCGCTGGCCGCCGCCGACTATCTCACGCTCGCGCGTACGTTCCACACGCTGGTGCTCGATTGCATCCCGGTGATGGACTATGACGCACGCAACGCGGCCAAGCGCTTCATCATCCTGATCGATGCTCTCTACGACAATGCCGTGAAGCTCATCGCCTCCGCTGCCGCCGAGCCTGATGCGCTCTATCGCGCCACCGATGGGTTCGAGGCGCAGGAGTTCAAGCGCACGGCCTCGCGGCTGATCGAGATGCGATCGCAGGCCTACCTCGCCTTGCCGCACGGCCAGCGTGACTCGCAGGCGAGCGCCGTCGTCGAGGGCATCGTGGAGACGTAGCCCCTGCACGTGCGGACTTGCTTACGAAACCGTTAACGCGACCTGCCAATTGCGAGGCAGATCGCAAACTCAAAATTCATGTCCTGATGGGAGGGTGTGGTGTTGCTCGATGGCCGCGCCGTGGTCGGCTGCCGATTGCAGTAACAGGGCATCTGGAAGGGGCCTTCGATGCATATGTTGCGACGTTTTTTGCAGTCCGAGAAGGGCGCCACTGCCATTGAATACGCCATCATTGCGGGTGGCATCGCGCTTGCGATCGTGGCCGGTGTGACGGCCATCGGCACGCCCCTGAACAACACCTTCACGGCGGTGGCCGGCAGCGTGAAATAACTGCGGCCCGCGCGCTCACGACTACTGCGGTTGAATGTTGGGCTGCCCTGATGACGGGTGGCCATTTTTGCGTCTGCGCGGCCAGGAATGCGCCGAACTTCGGCGCGACATGATCATCGCACTAAAGCCCAGCCGATCGAGGACTGACCGTGTCGAGGTCAGCAACGCCCGGCAAGATTTTGATGGCGCAGAGAGCTCCAGCAATCGCGCGCAAAAATGCCTTCAGAGCGCGCCAACCTTGCCAATTCTGGCTGGTTGTTGTCTAACTCTGATGCAACGGTCGACATTCGCGTTGGTGAATATCGCAAATCGTCAGTATGTTGGTTGCAGAGTACGGCAATGCTGAGCGACCTCCGCAGATACGTATACGCGAACATGCTGTTGAACACAGTGTTTGTGTTGATGGCATTGAGCGAGATGCTGGGCATCACGGCGGTCCATGAAATGTTGCCGTGGTATCTCAAATGGATTTGGATTAGCGTTTTGGCTGCCGGTAATCTTGCCATTCATGTCATGATGCTGCAGCGAATGGCTAAGCCATAGCGCCTTGAAACCCGCGAATATGTCGTTCATGGCCGGCGAGCAGGCAACTCTGCGTGTCTACGGCGCGATAGCCGCCGCGACACCGCCGGCCACTACATCCCCACTACACCGCCCACCAAAGGCGTGTGAGGTGAAAGAAGATTGGTGCGGCAAAGACGATGGAATCGAGTCTGTCCAGTATGCCGCCGTGCCCTTTGAGCGTCTCACCCCAATCCTTCACGCCACGGTCGCGTTTGATTGCTGACATCACGAGGCCACCGAAGAATCCCATCAGGTTGATGACAAGCGCGATCGCGCCCGCCTGCCAGGGAGAGAACGGCGTAATCCACCACAACGCCATTCCCACCAAGGTTGCGCTGAGGACGCCGCCGACCAGACCTTCGACAGTCTTGGAGGGTGAGACCTGCGGCGCAATCTTGCGGCGGCCGATCAGCTTACCCCAGACATATTGCAGCACGTCGTTGAACTGAACGACGATCATTACGAAGCCGATCAACAGCAGGTGGCGGCCCTCATAGCCGGGAATATCAAGAGTGAGCAGCGCGGGGACGTGCGAGAGGCAGAAGACGCAAATCATTAGTCCCCATTGTACCTCTGCCACCCGCGGCATGAAGGCTACGGTGTCGCCGCGCAGTGCGGCGACGATTGGAAGCAGCAAGAAGGCGTAGACCGGAATGAAGATCAGAAAGAGCTCATACCACTTGATCCAGATCAGATAGTACTGCAACGGCAACACAACGAAGAAAGCGATAGCGAGCACCAGGTGATCAGCGCGACGCGTCGGGGTCAGAGTCAGGAATTCGCGCAAAGACGCGAACGAGGCCAACCCGAACAGCGCTATCGCGCCGGCCTTGCCGAGCCAGAAGGCGAGCCAGAAGGCCAACAAGATCGCCCACCAAGTCTTGATCCGACTGTTAAGGTTCTCGATGACGGCGTTGCGACCGGTTGTTGCCTCGCGCCGCTGCAGCATGACACCGATCATCGAAGCGACGACGAGAACAGCGGCGATGCCGGCAAACAGGGCCACGCCCTGTCCTGTTGCGGTCATGGCGCGATGTTGCGGTCACGGCGCAACTCAAGCAGTGCGTGGCGTGTCCGGTCGAGGAAAGCGGTCTTGTCCTCGTCCTCGGACACCCGCAACGGGGTGCCGAAGGTGACCGAGCACAGGAGCGGAATTGGCACAATCTCACCCTTCGGCATGACCCGACTGAGGTTCTCGATCCACACTGGCACGACCTCCACATGCGGACGTGAGCGGGCGAGGTGGTAGAGCCCGCTCTTGAAGGGCAGCAGTCGCTCCGGCCCGGTCTTACGGGTCCCCTCTGGGAACACGATCAGCGAAGAGCCCGCATCGAGCACGTCGGCCATCTGGGCAATCGGGTGCCGGAGGGGTTCGGGATTTCGATCGATCAGCACGGCTCGAAAGACTTGCTCGCTGAGGAAGCGGCGCAGGCGGTTTGCCAACCAGTAGTCGGCACCGGCGACCGGCCGAACCACCCGGCGCTGCGCCGGCGACAGCACGGTCCAGATCAACACAAAGTCGACGTGGCTGGTATGATTCGCGAAATAGATGCGCGGCACCAGCTCTGGCGCGCAGCCGAGCCAATGGGCCCGAACGCTGGTAAAACACCGAGCGAGGCCGGTAAACGCGGCGGCCGTTGCTATCACCTTGATTGAGGACGTGTTCGGTAATCGGTTCAATGCAAGCGAAGGCACCTGTGAAGAACAGGCGTGACAAGCCTCTACAGCGCCACCGTCAAGCGCTCCCATGGCTACGGCTCCAGTTGGGCGGCAGTGGCAATCGCATTGAGTGCAGCTTCGTCGAGGACGACGCTAGGACGCGCTACTCGGATGCAGTCGATCGCGCGTGCCACGCTATCGGTGGCCCCATAGCGAACAAGCCAAACCGCCACCGCGGCAACGCTGCGGGAATATCCAAGCGCGCAGCACACCAGCACAGGCCCACTGCCACGGGCTTTTTCAATGGCGGCGGCGGCCGCGCGTAACATTTGCGGGTCTGGCGTCACGAGATCAAGCATGGGAAACGCGAACCATGGCGTGGATCTACAATGGCCCGGCAGCTCGGCTGAGAGATCGATAACACTAGAGAATTTGGCCGCCGTCAAACAATCCGGCACGCGTCCAAGCGCTACCCTGTTAGCGATCATAACCGGTGTCGGCGACCAGTAGGTCCAAGCACGCGAATTGATCCACGCGACGGCGAGATAAGGCGCGAACAGCACCCGGGATGCCAAGCTGACGCGTCCGTGGCTCCCCTTTTGAAAGCCATCCGCGCCAACGGCTGCATAGTTTGCTGCTACCATCACGAGCGACCATGCCGGCCAGAAAAGCCACAGCCCGGTGCCACCGATCCAATACCCTAAACCCGCGACCCCCAGTGCACCCGCTCCATAGCGTCCAGCGAGAACGACACGACGTCGATCGGTGGTGCAAAGGATGCCGAGCAGAGGCGCCGGTCCACGATCAGGCCACAGCCACAGACACAAGAATCCAAGCAGGACGCCGGTGGGAATGTCGATGAAGTGGTGCTGATACGTGGTCAGAACTGATAGACCAACAATCATGTACCATGCACACAGGAGCCACAATGCCCAGCCCGGAATGACCCGAGCATACAAGGTCCACAAGATGACAAGGAGGGCAACGTGGAGCGACGGCGCCTGGTTGAACGGCTGATCAAAGCTTGTCAGCGCAGCAAAAAGGAAGCCGGGAAATCCATCCACCTCCGGCCGCACGAAATCAAAGCGTAACGGAAACAAGATGAAGGAGGCCACGGCGATGATCTGCGCCGTGAACAGGCGCCGGCCAAGAATGTCCAATTCTTGCTTGTTGCGACAGAGGAAGAAAGAAATTCCATAGAACGCGTTGATCGACCAGTACGGAATGATTGTCCAACCGATGAAAGGAATTGCGTGCTCCCAGTCGAATGCAATTGAAGGTACGCCATTTCGCAGCGATGCAAGCCAGTTGGCCAAACCATAAGTCACGTAGAAGAATGGCCCCAGGAACGTAAGCCAGAGCGCCGCGCGGCCCCAAGGGCGCGCCTCCGGGAGCTCCGCCACCGACGGAGTGGGGCAGCGTTGTGCGTCAGGAGCGATGGACATTGCGCGTATCGTTGTCACAATCGATCCGCTCCGCGAGCGAGACTGTAAACATGCCCCATTCGTCGATACGCTGCTCAATCTTGCGGAATCCAGCAGCCTCAACCAGCTGGTCCATCTCCCCTTGGACCCGACGGCGCATGATCCACGCCTGCCCTTGTCGGTGGCTCGTGAGAGCGCGTGCGATCAGTTCGAGTTGGGGATGCCAGGGCTGACACGTATAGACGAGATAGCCGCCGGAAGGCGTCGCCGCGGCCACGCCCGCGAGCGAGCGGCGTACTAACGTGTTATCCGCAAATAGCTCATAGAGACCGGAGACGACAACGAGCGTTGGTTTCGGTTCGATCGCAGCGAGATCGTCGCGATCAAAGGCGTCGCCCTTGAGAAAACGTGCGACGTGTGTAAATCCCTTTTCGGCGATCAGCCTTGTGCCAACCTCCGCATTGAGCTCGCTGTAGTCGCGGAGAAGGACTGAATCCGGCCTATCGCCGGCGGCTTTGAATGCTTCGAGGACGTAGCGACCGGAGCCGGCCGCGATGTCGAGCACGCGCACTTGCATCCCCTTGGCGCGCAGGCGTTTCATGGCTTCCCGCAACAACTCCTCGACGTGTTGCTTTCGCCTGCGGATGCCGCGCCAGCCAATCGACTCGAGATAGGTACGGTCGATCCAGCGGCCAATGAGGCCGCGTCCCTGCGGCTCGTTGCGATAGACGTAGTCGAGGGTCGATCCAGAGTCGAAACCGAGCCGGTGGCCAAGTGCGATGCCCTTTGAGAACCGGCCGCCGATACGTAAACTGAGTCGCGTGAGCGCCCAATAGATTCCGCGTGCCGACGTCAGCGGCAAGGGCGACGCAAGGGCATCGGCTTCATCGCGGGTATGACCTGCGCGGTCGGCTTCGAGCAGGGACGGCCGGGCGAACGTCTCGTCGAAACATTGGAGAATAAACCGGCGGGCATGATCGATCGCAATCGCCCGGTCGCGCTCACCGAAGGTATCGTGATAGAAGCCCGGGAGAATGTGCCGCTCTTTGATCGGCGCACCCAGCCGCTCGTAGAAGCGATGCTGCGGACCGTGATGCACGACGACGTCAGCCCCTGAGATCAGCAGTTGAGTCGGGATAGTGATTGCCCGTGCATCGGCAACGACCCGTTCGGATGCCTCGTGCAGTTCCAGCAGGATATTGACCGCGATTGGACGCGTAATCAGTGGATCGGACTTGTAGGACGCGATGCGCTCAGGATCGTGAGTGATGAATTGTGGCTTGATGTAGGAGTTGACGAAAAAATGTCCTCGTATGGCGTGCATGAGCTTGAGGCCAATGCGCGCAAAGGGCACATAGAGTTTCACTTTGAATGCTGGCGACGTGAGCACGAGGCAGCGGATTTTCGGCGCATAGTCGTGCGCCCAGATTGCGGCGAGCACCGCTCCGATGCTTTGCGCCACCACTGCCATGTCCTCTATCGCGATGCCATATTGGGCGGTGATGTGGTCGGTGAAGGTCTGCACGTCGCGCACGGAAGTTCCGAGACTCGGACTAAAACCACGCGCACCCGGCGAGAGCCCGTGCCCGCGAGCATCCCAGGCAAACGCGGCGAATTCGGGCAGATTGAGCTCGTCTACAACATGCGCCATACGGCCGGAGTGCTCGTGGCCGCGGTGGAAGAGAAGGATCGCACCTCTTGGTGCGCAAGATCTTGGCGCGCAAGATCTTGGCGCACCAGAGACGGCCGGCCAGTAGCGATAGAACAGCGCTACGCCATCATGAGTCTGGAATGTCCTCTCCTCCACGGGGCGCATGCGAATTATCGTGCCGGCTCACCTGACAACCGAAAGATTCTCGCTGCCGCTATCATGCTTTCGCCGCAACCTCGCGCAGGCCGGCGCAGACTCGATTGACGACGGTCACGACAAGCAACACGGCAATCATTGGTACAATCCAGCCGAACCAACTCGGCAGCGGGGCTCCGATACCGATCCACAATCCAAGCGCGCCGAACACAAGCGCGCGATCGCTCTTGCCGAGTGGACCGTCGTAACGCCGCGAAGAGCCGACCGTCTGCCCGAGTACGCCTGCGAACTCCGTGAGGGCGGCGAGAAAGATCAAGAGCGCAACACCGGGCACACCGAACGGCTCGACCATCGCAATTGGGGCGACCAGCATGGCATCCGAAACGACATCACAAATCTCATTGAGATAAGAGCCCAGACGGCTCTCCTGCCTGTACTCGCGTGCCAACATCCCGTCGATGGCGTTGAGTCCCATGCGCAGGATGAACCAAACCGGCAACAGCAGGAAGACCCATCGCGTTTCTGCAGCCGCGATGATGATCGTGGCGACGATGGCGGAGCCGATCGCTGCCGCCAAGGTAACCTGGTTGGCGGTAATGCGAGTATCGGACAGCCCCCTTACGAGCGGCTTCAGCAAGTGTTGGAATTGCGGTTTCAGCGCATAGAGTGTCATGAATTGCCCTCACCTTGCGCTCGCCAAACGCCCCCAAAATGCCGCGGCAGTCTAACGTTAAATACGCCATCATTGCGGGTGGTATCGCGCTTGCAATTGTGGCGCTTGCGATCGTGGCCGGCAGCGTGAAATAGCCGCGGCCCGCGCGGTCACCACTACTGCGGCTGAATGTTGGCCGCCCTGACGACGGGCGGCCATTTTTGCGCCTGCGCGGCCAGGAATGCGCTGAACTGCTGCGGCGACATGATCATCGGGTTGAAACCCAGCCGGTCGAGGTTCGCTCTCACGTCCGGCAGCTTGAGCGCTTCATTCACCTCGGCGTTGAGCTTGCCGATCACGGCTGCAGGCGTGGCGGCCGGCGCCACGAACGCCTGCCAGACGTCCGGGTGGAAGCCGATTTGCGGATAGCCGCTCTCGGTCATGGTCGGAACGTCGGGCAGGTTGGGATCGCGGGCCGCGCCGGTCACCGCGAGCGGGCGAACCTGGCCCTCGCGGATCATGGCGAGCACGTTCGACACCGGCGCGAAGTTGACGTGAATGCGGCCGCCGAGGAGATCGACGCGCACCTGCTCGCCACCTCGATAAGGAACGCTGACGATGTCGAGATCGGCGACGACTTTGAGATACTCACCGAGAATCTGTGGCGACGTGCCGAGGCCGAAGCCGAGCGTGAGCTTGCCCGGATTGGCTTTGGCGTAGCTCACGAGCTCCGCCATCGAACGGATCGGCACCGAAGGGCTCACCACCAGCACATGCGACCAGCCGGCGAGCGTTGCCACCGGTGCGAACGCCTTGATCGGATCGAAGCCGAGGTCGGGATAGAACAAGCCGAGATAGGCAAGCGTTTGCCCCGACATGAGCAACGTGTAGCCATCCGCGGACGCTGCCGCGACCGCCTTGGTGGCGGTAGAGGTGCCAGCGCCCGGCCGATTGTCCACGACCACGCTCTGGCCCAGCCTTGCGCCCAGCGGCTGGCTGACCACGCGCCCCAGCACGTCGACCGGCGAGCCCGGTACGAACGGCACCACGAGCTTGATCGGCTTGTCCGGATAGGTCTGGGCGTACGCATAGTCGAGGCAGGCCAGCACCGCTGCGACCAGTAACCCAAGTCTGCGCATATTTTTTCTCGACAGTCAGCAGTTGGGAGGCAAAATCTACCAAGCGAAGCCTAGCGCATTGACTATTTCGCTCCAAGTTAGGAGTGCGGGCGCGACATCGAACGACGGAGCAGGGTCATGGCCGAATACATCTCCGATCTTCGCCAAACGACTGGACCGTCGCCGTCACCGGAAGCGGCCGACGCCAGCGGAAACAAGCGGCGGGCGAAGCCGAGCCGCCAGCTCTGTTGTGTCTGCGGCCGGGAAGTGGCGACGCGCGAGATCGTGCGGCTCGATGTGGTGCGTCCGAAGATCATCGAGCGAATCCGTGAGGAAAGGCCTGACCTTCCCGCACACGGGTTCATCTGTCGCAGCGATCTCGACCGTTTCCGTTCGAGCTACGTGTCGGAGCTGTTGACCCGGGAGCGCGGCGAACTGACCCAGCTCGAGCAGGATGTGGTCAAGAGCCTGGCCGACCACGAGACGCTCGCCGAAAACATCGAAGCCGAGTTCGCAGAGCGGCGAACCTTTGGGGAGCGGCTCTCGGATCAGTTGGCGAGCTTCGGTGGAAGCTGGACCTTCATCACGCTGTTTGGAGTCGTGCTCCTGGTCTGGATGGGTTTCAACCTCGTGATTGTGGGGCGCCCCCAATTCGACCCCTATCCGTTCATTCTGCTCAACCTGGTGCTGTCGTGTCTGGCGGCCATTCAGGCGCCCATCATCATGATGAGCCAGAAGCGACAGGAGGCGAAGGATCGCTTGCGGTCGGAGAACGACTATCGGGTGAACCTGAAGGCGGAGCTCGAAATCCGTCATCTGCATGAGAAGATCGATCACATCCTGACGCGCCAATGGGAGCGGCTGGCGGAAATCCAGCAGATCCAGCTCGAGATCATGCAGGATCATACGATCAAGGCCCGGTAAGGTGCGGGACACCCGGGCGGCCTGAGGCGCGGCGCCGGGTTAGATCGCCTTCCCGGCAGTCGCCGGGCACCGCATCGAGCCGGCGCTTGAATGGCATCCCCGAAAGGGTCTATGAGGCAGCGTCGCGGCCGATCGTCTCACCCCGCCGCTCGAATCTGAAGGTTTTTTCGCCCATGGCGCGTCCCAAAATTGCATTGATCGGTGCCGGCCAGATCGGCGGCACGCTTGCCCATCTGGTCGGACTCAAGGAACTCGGCGACGTCGTGCTATTCGACATCGCGGAAGGCATTCCGCAGGGCAAGGCGCTTGATCTGGTCCAGTCCTCGCCCGTCGATGGCTTCGATTCCCGGCTGGTTGGCACCAACTCGTACGAAGCCATCGAGGGCGCTACCGTGTGCATCGTCACCGCCGGCGTGCCGCGCAAGCCAGGCATGAGCCGCGATGACCTTCTCGGCATCAACCTGAAGGTGATGGAGCAGGTCGGCTCCGGCATCAAGAAATACGCGCCCAATGCGTTCGTCATCTGCATCACCAATCCGCTCGACGCCATGGTGTGGGCGCTGCAGAAGGCCTGCGGGCTGCCGAAACCGATGGTGGTCGGCATGGCGGGCGTGCTCGACTCCTCGCGCTTCCGATATTTCCTCGCCGATGAGTTCGACGTCTCGGTCGAGGACGTCACCGCTTTCGTGCTCGGCGGCCATGGCGACACCATGGTGCCGCTGACGCGCTATTCGGCGGTGGCCGGCATCCCGCTGCCTGACCTCGTCAAGATGAAATGGACCACGCAGGCACGCATCGACGCCATCGTGCAGCGCACGCGCGATGGCGGTGCCGAGATCGTCAATCTGCTCAAGACCGGCTCGGCGTTCTACGCACCGGCGGCCTCGGCCATCGCGATGGCGGAGAGCTATCTCAAGGACAAGAAGCGCGTCTTACCCTGTGCCGCCTATCTCAACGGCGAATACGGCGTGAAGGATCTCTACGTCGGCGTGCCGGCCGTGATCGGCGCCAAAGGGGTCGAGCGCATCGTCGACATCCAGCTCAACGGCACCGAGCGTGCGATGTTCGACAAGTCGGTGCAGGCGGTGGCGACGCTGGTCGACGCCTGCAAGACCATCGCGCCCAACCTCGGCAGCAGGTAGGTCGGCAGCGTGTCGAAACCGCAGGGGCGGCGATGAACATCCACGAATATCAGGCCAAGGCGGTGTTGCGCGAGTTCGGCGTGCCGACCCCGCGCGGCTTTCCGGCCTTTTCTGTTGAAGAAGCCGCCAAGGCGGCGACCGATCTCGGCACGCCGGTCGTTGTGGTCAAGGCGCAGATCCACGCCGGCGGCCGCGGCAAGGCCGGCGGCGTCAAGGTGGTGAAGTCGATCGACGACGTGAAGAAGGAGGCGAAGCGCCTCCTCGGCTCGACGCTGGTCACGCACCAGACCGGCCCGCAGGGCAAGGAGGTCAACCGCCTCTACATCGAGGAAGGCTCCGCGATTGCGAGGGAGCTCTATCTTTCGATGCTGGTCGATCGCGTGACGTCGCGGGTGGCGATCGTGGTCTCGACCGAAGGCGGCATGGACATCGAGAAGGTCGCGCACGACACGCCCGAGAAGATCCTCACCATCACGGTCGATCCGGTGGCCAACATCTGTCCGCACCACGTGCTGCGGGTCGCAAAGGCGCTCGGGCTTAGCGGCGATCTGCAGAAGCAGATGAGCAAGATGCTGAGCGCGCTCTACAAGGCGTTCACCGAGAAGGACATGAGCCTCCTGGAAGTCAATCCGCTCGTGGTCACCAACGAAGGCAAGCTTATCTGCCTCGATGCCAAGATCGGCTTCGACGACAACGCGCTGTTCCGCCATCCTGACATTGCAGCGTTGCGCGACGAGACCGAAGAGGACGCGAAGGAGATCGAGGCTTCGAAATTCGATCTCAACTATGTGGCGCTTGACGGCACCATCGGCTGCATGGTCAACGGCGCCGGCCTTGCGATGGCGACCATGGACATCATCAAGCTCTATGGGGAGGAGCCTGCGAACTTCCTCGACGTTGGCGGTAGCGCCAGCAAGGAAAAGGTCGCGGCCGCCTTCAAGATCATCACGTCGGATCCCAAGGTGAAGGGCATCCTGATCAACATCTTCGGCGGCATCATGAAGTGTGACGTGATCGCATCCGGCGTGGTCGATGCGGTGCGCGAGGTGGGCTTGCGGGTGCCGCTGGTGGTCCGGCTCGAGGGTACCAACGTGAAAGAGGGCAAGGACATTCTCGCCAAGTCCAACCTCAACGTGACAGCAGCCGACGATCTCGATGACGCCGCGCAGAAGATCGTGAAGGCGGTGAGAAGGGATTGATGATGTTTGTAGGGTGGGCAAAGGCGCTGGCACGGTCTTCTACACGAACGAGAGGCTCTCGTGCGCCGTGCCCACCAACGGCGTTGATGCAAGT
>Ga0081455_10004254_pt1 | contig 16137 bp, 16 predicted proteins | sample TabmetS3T2R1_FD_70207 | JGI IMG/M metagenome (GOLD analysis project Ga0081455, IMG submission 70207) | Tabebuia heterophylla rhizosphere microbial communities from the University of Puerto Rico - S3T2R1 | ecosystem: Host-associated > Plants > Roots > Rhizosphere ... | reverse complement strand
ATTCCAACTGAGCTGACGGGACGCGCGTGGCAGCTGGACGTGGGTGCGCTTTCGCACTACATTGGCCTGGTCACGCGCAGTCCCTATGCAGCATCTGTTGGACTTCATTCACGAACACACGCTGGAAGAACAGCTGTATCTCACGGCCCCGAGCAGTGCCGGCGACCTCGAACTGATCTGGCAGCGCCGGGTGGCACCCGATTATTGGCAGGTGCGACCGAGCGCTTGCGAAGGGCCGGCCGAGCTCGTGCGCCAGCGCGATTTGCTGTCGGCGTTGAGCGCACGCCGCGTCGACATGCTCAAGGTCGAGCGCGAACTGCAGTCGATCGTCGTCACGCAGATCGCATTCGCGGACATGGTGTTGCGCGACGCGAGTGCCTTGCTCGGAAGCGACGGTGTGCGGCGCGCGGTGCAAGGACATCGCGTGTTCATGAGCGACATCCAGACTGCCGTCGAACGCTTGGTAGATCCCAGCGCGCAGTGCCGCGCGACGATCAGCGTGGTGGCCGGCGGTGGACAAGAGAGTGCTGCGCGCAGCGGGCATCTTCGACTGCTCCCGCAGGAATAGCTCAGCGCTGTAGCGCCGCGATCGCGCGCGCCCGCGCTTGGGCAGTCAGCAGCTTCAGGCGCGGCGGCGGCATCGCCCCTGCCGCTTGCGGCGGCAACATCAAGCGTGCGATCGCCAAGTCCTTCTCCTCACGTGTCATGGCAGCCAGATCAGGTCGAAAGCGCGCGCGGGAAAGCGCTTGATCGAGACGCTCGTTGTGGCATTGGGAGCAGGCTTGCACCAACACCGCTTCGCCCTCCAAACCGGGCTCGGTCATCAATCCCATCTCGGCCAAACGTTGCGGATCGTCGGGCAGTACATCGCGAATGTCAGGTAGCCTATCGGCCGGCAGCTCGCCCGCTCGATAGGCCTGATACGCGGTGGTCATGCGTTCGAGCTTGACTGGATCGGTGATCTTCACATCGTGGTAGGGGACCGTCATGGCCTCGCCGCGCTGTGCGCGACGATAGATTCCGAGCCAGGTCTCGCTGTAGCCGGCGATCGAGTTGTCCAGAGGCTGCATGCCGCCAACAGCGGCAGCGCTGGCGCGGACCTCATCCTCGATCACTTGCGAGGGAAAGACGTTGGGTTGGTCGCGCGAACCGCCGAAGGTCACGATCATGCTCAGGTTGCCCGGGTGCGAGATCTCGAGCTGGCCCGCGCCCATCCCGGCCAAAGGCTCGTCGCCCTTGGCCGCGAAGTAGTCGGCGACCAGCGCACCTCCGCCGTCGTTGGGTTTGAAGAACCAGTGTGTCCAGGGCGGGTCCAGCTCGTGCATGCGCAGCAGCTTCGGCGTATCGGGGCCGTCGGGCTGATGACATGGCGCGCAGTCGAGCACCGTATTGCTGACGTCGTGCTCGTCGTACAGCGATACCTCGCTCCAGTTTTGTTCGATCAATGGCGTGAGCAGATCACCGAAACTGCAGCCGTTCGGATCCTCGTTGCAGGCTTGCTTGAATGCGACCAGATAGAACCGCGGCTTTTGGTCGTGTCGATCGCGCGTCAGCACTTCCACGAACTGTTCACCGCGCGCGAACGCGACGGCGGCGAGCTCAGTGCCCGGAGTCTCGAGGCGCACGGCGATCACGCGCGGATTGATGCTCGACACCGAGCGCGTCGCGAGCGCGGTCGTGTGCGCGGTGATCGATAAGCCGACCTGTCCGCCGACGTGATCGCTATCCATGCGCAGGGCTGCTTGCAGATCCCTGAGGCTTCCGATCTCCGGCGGGGTCTCGGCGCAGAACGAGCTGCGTACCAAGTCGTCACCGCTGCGCGCGCACAAGCGCGCGAGCTGCTCCGGCCCGTGCGCCATATCGGCGAGCGGATCGGCCCAAATCCGCGCCCGCGCGTCGGGCTCGTTCGGTGTCTGCGGCGCGTTATCCGTAGCTGCTCGCTCACCCGTACAGGCGAGCCACCAAACGCTCGCGCCAACAGCGAGCAGCGCACAGCTGCGCGTCCGCGCGACCAGCATCCTCACACGGAAAAGGCGTAGACCAGCCCCAGGGGCCTGTCAACGCGGCCCCCCAGCCCTACCCAATCAGCGCGGCCAAGCTGCAGGCCGTAAGCTGAGACTTTCCACGGCAGCGCGCGCCGAATCCGCCAGGCTCACCCTGACACCCAAGATTCGCACCAGGGAGATACCCGCGCTGAGCGAGTTCCGCTGCATGGGTGTCGCGGCGTGCGGAGCAACGATCACGACTTCGGCAAAACGTTTTGCGCACTGCCGGGCCTTCGATAGCAGCACCGTGCGGCTGGCATTGCTGCGCCCAGTCATGAGCCCGAGATCGAGCACGAACATGAGCGCATTGCGACCCCCTGCACGCCGATCGAGCGCGTCGTACACCGGACCGACCAGCCAGTTCACGAGTTCGAGCGTGCCGTGGAAGGGCGCAACCATTTGCGCGACGACGCCGGGCGGCGATGTCAGCCACACCAGGCCCGAACCGGATTGCATGTGGGGTTCGCTGGCAAACGCCAATGGCGCCGCGGGTATCTCAACGGGCGCGAGCTCTGCTCGGCGGCCGGGCATGTGACCGGGCGCGAGCTCCGCTCGGCGGCCGGGTATGTCAATGGTTCTCGCCGTCTGCTGCATACTTCGCAGTGCCTCCCAGCCCCAGGCATAGCACCAGATCTGACGCGCGTCGCGCACTTTGATTACGGATCGCATACACCGGGCGGACCGTTGACACCCGATTCTGGCGGCCCGAAATGCGCGCGGGTCGCGAGCCGGTCGATCTCGCACTGCGGAAGTCGCGTATTGCCGATGATGGAAACCGCGCTGGTTTTCTCGAGCGCCGAAAGCGCGCGCAGACTCGTGAGCCGCGCATTCGACTCGAGCGTCAAGCGTTCGACGCTTCGCAGTCGTTCGAGGCCGGTGAGCGCCACCAAACTGGGATTGAACACTACGTTCAGCTCACGCGCCGCTACCACGTTGTCCAAGCCGCGTAGGTTATTGAGCACCGCGTTGTTGCTGCCGACCGTCGGTCGCAACGAGTCAACCCGGCACGACCTCAGAAACCCCGGCCCATGGCCTCGTCCATTCGAACGCATTCGGCGCAGTCGCTTGCTTGTCTGCAGCTGATGGCTGCGGGTAAGCGGCCCGCGCGCATCATCAATGCAAACGTCATTCACCCGAGACACGCGATCATCACGCAGCGGTCGCAAGCTCGCCTCATTCTGTGATGCGTTTCACTCTGCGCCACACCCCGCATTGGCTGTTGTGAGATCCTTATCGTGCGCGCGTTCGTATTCTCTCGACACGAACAGATCTCGGTGATTTGGTTGCCGGCATCGGTTCGTTCACAAGGAGGCAGATCCATGCGAATGCGCAGTATCGAGTGGCTAGTAGTTTCGGCCGCTGGTGTCATCTTCTCAGCATGCAGCGCCGAAGTTCTCCCATCCGAGCCATCCGTCGGGGTCAGTGAGCAGGCCCTACGCGGCGGACAAGATCTCAAGTTCAGCGAGTTCACGGATCCGGCTGGAACCGGCGGTGCCGGCGCAACCGAGACGCGTGTACTCATCGTGCGCGCTGCGCAGTACCAGCGCCTGTTCGGACACGCTGCCCCGAAAGAGGTTGACTTCGCGGCGGGCGACGTCGTCGTCTTCTACAGTGCGGGGGTCAAGCGTACCGGCGGCTACGATGCTGCCGTGGTTCGCATTCAACAAAACCCGCGACAACTCGAGATCACCACACAGCTCTCGTCTCCGGGTGCAGGCTGCCCGGTTACACAGTCGCTGACGCAGCCGCATGTGCTGGTGAAGTTTCGACCAGACTTTCGGATCCGCGGCGTGCGCTTCCTGCGCGACGACATCGTTCGCGACTGCACTCAACCTGGACCATTCTGCGGCGGCATCGCGGCGATTCCCTGCCCGGGCCTCGGAAGCTGCGTGGATGCACCAGGCGACGGCTGCGATCCAGACAAGGGCGGCGCCGACTGCGGCGGCGTTTGCGAGTGCAATGTGCTCGCGCTCTGTGTTCCCGGGTTCGTCTTCGACTCGTCGCCGGACGTCTGCGACTGCGTACCCGACCCGAGTCAGGATCCTTGCGCCGCCGTGCGCTGCGCCGCAGGCACGCACTGCGAGGCCGCGGACGGTACTGCAGAGTGCGTCCCCAACGGCCCATTCTGCGGCGGCTTGCTAGGCCTGCCCTGCCCCGGTGCAGGCAGTTGCGTCGACGACCCGAGCGACGACTGCGATCCCGACATGGGCGGCGCGGATTGCGGCGGCATGTGCATCTGCAACGTGGTCAGCCGCTGCCCGCCGAACATGATCTTCGATCCGTCGCCCAAGGTCTGCAGCTGCGTGCCGTTGGTGAATCCGTGCGCGACCGTTTTGTGCATCACGGGCACACACTGCGAAGTGATCGCGGGCGAACCCAACTGCATTCCCAACGACAGCCAAGCGTGTGGCAGCAACGTCTGTGCTCCTGGCCAAGTCTGCTGCAACGCAAGCTGCGGCATCTGTACACCGCCAGGCCAGTTTTGCATTCAGATCGCGTGTAACTGACGACAGCTCGAGCAACGGATGGGCGCCGTCACCTAGCTTCGTGGCGGCGCCCAATTCGCTTCCTCGTGCAAATCGATGCGCAACGCCGCACATTCAGCATCGTAGCGGAAGTGACACGAGGCTTGTTCCGTCACGCTATGTCCTCACTCGGCGAACATGCGTGGCAATTGTGTCGGTTGTGCGTGTTTAAACGTGACCGGCATTGCGTTTTCAGCGCGTAACGAATCCTCGAATGCGATCGTTACGTGTCGAGCGCTTGCATTATGCGAACAGCCTGACTAACACCGACCGCAGCGTGAAGTCGGCGCGTTGTGCTGTGACCCCTGGCGCGTAGTTGAAAGCCGATTGGGGACATGGGCGCATCCATATGCCCGTGCGAAGGGACAACTATGCGTACGCATCACCTCGTAGCTGTGGTTATTGTCGTTATAGCTTCAACGACGTCAGGTAATAGTCGAGGGTTCGCGCAAGCGCAGCCTGCACCTGCGCCTGCGCCTGGACCTGCGCCAGTCGCTGAACCAGTCGCGGCTCCGCCACCAGTGAGTCCGGAACCAGCAGCGGCGCCAGCCGCGCCGACAGCGCCGGCACCGGAAATCAGCGCCCCGCAACCGGCTGCGACGGTCAGCCCGCCGGCACCCGACGCGACGAAGACTGTCGCTGCGGAGTTCACATCCTTGCGACTGTTACGAAGCAAAGGCGTCATCTCGCAGGAAGAATACGACTCAGCGTTGCGCGATCTCGGTGAGTCATCCGGGATGCGGGCCGCAGATGGGAACACGTTCGTACTCGGAAAGTGGGCGACCACGCTCTACGGCTTCGTCGAAACCGATGCCATCTATGACACCACGCAGAGCCTGAACGAGGTAGCAGGCAACACGCAGATCGCGCGGCCCGGGACGTTTGCCGGTGATCACAATCGCCTGCAGTTCTCGTTTCGTAACTCGCGAATCGGATTGCGACTCAAAGCGCCTGAGCTCGATGGCATCCGCGCCAGCGGCCAGGTCGAGCTGGATTTCTTCGGCGGGGCGGCGCCCGCCAGCGGTGCCGAAGCGACTGTGTTCAACAATCCCGTGCTGCGCGTGCGGCATATGAACATGAAGCTCGAAACCCCGGTCGTAGACATTCTGGTCGGACAAACCTGGACCTTGTTTGGATGGCAGGCGCAGTACCTACCGGCCACCGTGGAGATTCAGGGTGTGCCAGCGGGCGTGTTCAGCCGTCAAATGCAAGTGCGCGTGTCGAAGACCGTCACGACTTCGGATGTCACGTTCGAAGCCGCGCTGGCTGCGTCGCGACCACCGCAACGCGACGCTGCAGTGCCCGCAGGTCAGGCAGGGCTGCGCTTCGCATTCAACAACTGGACTGCTCCGCAAACCGTGAACTTCGCGAGCACGACGATCTCACCGCTTTCGATCGCAGTCACGGGTGACGTGCGGCACGTGCGGTTGCCGGAGTTCAGTGATCCCGCCACGGAGACGCGTGGGAAAACGGGCGCGTCGCTGGCGGTGGACGGCTTCATTCCGGTCCTGCCCGGCAGCAAAGAATCGAAGGGGAACTCACTCGCGCTGAACGGCGAGTTCTCGACTGGGTCGGGCGCTGCCGACATGTACACGAGTCTCACGGGCGGCGTGGCGAATCCAGCGCTGCCGACCCCGATGGGTGCGATGGCACCGCCGGCGTTCGACCCGCACATCGACAACGGCATCGCCATCTACGATGCGGCGGGCGACCTGCATCTGGTGCGCTGGACGGCGTTCTTGGTCGGGATTCAGTACTACCTACCGGGCACCGGAAACGTGATCGTGAGCGCCAACTATTCGCACGCGCAATCGCCGAATACGCGGCAGTTGGGGGCAGCGGCCAGAACCCGTCATTTCGAAGACTGGTTCGACGTCAATCTGTACTGGGATCCGCTCCCAAGCGTCCGCCTCGGTGCGGAGTACGCCTGTTTCAGAGACGAGTACAACGACGGCGCTCACGCGACCAACCAGCGTGGCGTATTGTCCGGCGCCTTCCTCTTCTGAGCCAACCCCACCCCTCTACTGCACGCTCGAGTACCACCAACCGTTAGGACACCATGACAGCTATCGTCGAAACCAGTGCCGTTCATGTTGCTGCCGCCGACCCGGTCGTACTCACTCGAGGTTCGCTGCGGAAGATCATATTCGCCGCTTCGTTGGGAACCTTGTTCGAGTGGTATGACTTCTACCTCTACGGAAGCCTGGCGGTATTTTTTGGCGGCATGTTCTTTCCGCCGGGCAACGACACCGCACAACTGTTGGCGAGCCTGGCCACGTTCGGTGCTGGCTTTGGTGTGCGCCCGCTAGGCGCGCTGGTATTCGGCCATATCGGCGACTTGATCGGGCGCAAGTACACGTTCCTCGTGACCATGGCGACGATGGGTGTCGGCACCGCGCTGATCGGCCTGTTGCCGAGCTACGCGAGCTTGGGACTATTGGCAACGGCGCTACTCGTGCTGTTGCGATTGCTTCAGGGCCTCGCGCTGGGTGGCGAGTACGGTGGTGCGACGACTTACGTCGCCGAGCACGTGCCCGATAACCAACGCGGGTTTTACACGTCGTTCATTCAGACCACTGCAACTGCCGGCTTCTTTCTGAGCATGGGCGTGATCGGCACCACCCGCCTGTGGCTCGGCGAAGAAGCCTTCAAGACCTGGGGCTGGCGCTTGCCGTTTCTGTTGTCTTTCGTGCTGCTGGGCGTGTCGCTGTACATTCGAGCGCGCCTACAAGAATCGCCACTGTTCGCGAAGCTGAAGAGCACGGGCACGACGTCGAAGAATCCGTTGAAGGAAAGCTTCACCAATCCCGTGAACCTACGCTACGTGCTGATCGCACTGTTCGGCGCTACGGCAGGACAAGGCGTCGTTTGGTACACGGGCCAGTTCTACGCACTCACGTTCTTGCAAGCCGTGCTGAAACTCGACTGGATGACCGCGTACATCTTGGTGTCGATCGCACTGCTGATCACCACACCGCTGTTCATCGCGTTCGGACGGCTGTCCGATCGCATCGGGCGCAAGAAAATCATCCTCGGCGGCTGTCTGCTCGCGGCGCTCACCTACGTACCCATCTACATGGCCATGAAGCATTTCGCGAATCCGAATGGATTGGCGGTCGCCGACCCGGAGCAGATCAACTACGTCGCGATGGTCCTGCTGCTGAGCTTACAGATGGTCTACGTGTGCATGGTCTACGGACCGATCGCGGCATTCTTGGTCGAGCTCTTTCCGACCAAGATACGCTACACGTCGATGTCCCTGCCCTACCATCTGGGCAATGGCTGGTTCGGCGGGTTTCTGCCGCTGATCGCCACCGCCGTGACTGCCTCCGCGTGGGCCAAGAGCACATTCGGACCGAACGCGATCTACACGGGGCTGATCTATCCGATCCTCGTCTGCTTGCTCACGCTCGTCGTCGGCGCGCTGGGGATCAAAGAAACTCAGGCCAATAAGATCGATAACTAACGCTGCGACAGCGGTCCGAGCCTCAGAGTGTGGTCGGAGCAACGTGCACGGCGAGCCAGAGTGCGCCGTGACTCGTGGACAACACGCGATGCTGGGTGCGCGCAGGCAGCGATACGTGGTCGCCTGCGCGCAACTTGTACTTCTGCTCGCCGATCGCCAGTTCAGCGGTGCCGCGCAGTAAGACCACCCATTCGTCTTGAGTCTGGAGGTAAGGATCGGTACCCGGAGCCTCCGAACTCACGATGCGTTCGATGCTGGTACCCGCATAGCGCGCGAGCAATTGGAAAGCTTCTCCGGTGGCTGGCGTCGGGGCCTGATACAGGTTTGCGATATGCGGGTTCGACGGCGGCGTGTGGTGCAAGACGCGCGCGTCGCGCTCGAGCAAAGCTGCAACTGGGTTGCTGAAGTCCGTGAGCTCGGCCCAACGCTCGCGCGTGACGCGACGCAAGGCAGTGTCACTGACGATCTCCAAGCGCAAACCGTCTGGATCCTTGAAGTACGTGGCGTAGTAGTCGGGCCGGCGATCCGGGTACAGACTCGGCACCGACGTCTCGATCCCGAGCTCGCGCAGCCGGCGCTGCGCTTCATCGACCGACGCGCGATCGCGCACCTGAAAGCAAAGATGATGTACCGACCCGACGCTGTATGGATCGGTGTACCTGCCGTCGTGAGCCGGTCGCAGCGTGTACTCGAGCACGCGGTTGAAATAACTAACATGACGCTCGCGCTCGATGAGTCGTACCGACTTCCGAAAGCCCAACAGTTTCATCACCCCGTCATAGAATGACTCCGAAGCGTGCGTGTCTCGCACGCTGATGTGCAAGTGATCGATTCCAGTGACCTCGAGGTCCATGCCGAGACTCTACGCGATCGCCGGCGCCGCCGAGCGCGCATGCACGCTCGAACGCACGATTTTCGAAAATGCCTCAGTCAGCGGCGGTACCCTGCTTCGGCGGTCGTGGGATATCACGCGGGCCACGATTCCTGACATGTGGGCACAGCGTGAGCATACACGCGACGGTAGCGCCTATACCAGAAGCGCAAAAACCGTGGCCTGATCTCGAAGCAGCGCAGCAACAGGGTGGACATTGACGCGCAATCTCCTCGGCAGCTTGGTACTCGCGGGCTTACTGCTCGCGTTGTGGCGCCTCGCACCGGCAGCAGTCAGCGCATACCGCGCAGAGGCCGAGAGTGAGACCCAGCGAATCGCAGCGGCTCAGCTCGCGCAGCCAGCACAACCAGCCTGTTCGCAACCCTTGCGCGCACTGTTCATCGGCAACAGCCACACGTACTACAACGCGATGCCAGCGCTGGTCGAACAACTCGCGCGCGCGGCCCATGAGACGCGATGTTTCGTGTTCACGCTGGAAGCTCCTGGCGGCGCCAGTTTGGCAGAGCATCTGGCCGGTCCGAAGGTACGCGAGCTGATTCAGCACGGTCCCTGGGACTTCGTGGTGCTGCAAGAACAGCAACAACGGCCCAGTTTCACGTTCAACGCGCAGCAGTTGGAACGTGAGTTCTATGCGCCTGCGCGCACGCTGGATGTGCTGATCCGCGTGGCGTCCGCTAAAACCGTTCTATACATGACCTGGGCGCGGCGCGACGGAGATCCGCCGAACGTGCCCGGCGACACGTACGAAGCCATGCAAGAGCGCACGCGTCAGAGCTACATGCATTTGGCCCAAGAGCTGGATGCACTCGTGGCACCCGCCGGGCTTGCCTGGCGCTGGGTGCGACAGCAACGTCCCGAGCTACCGTTGTGGCAACCGGACGGCAGTCATCCAACACTCGCGGGTTCGTATCTAGCAGCATGCGTCTTGTATGCAGCGTTCTACGGGCATTCAGCGCTCGACAACCCGTTCCACGCGGGCTTGCCTGACGACCAGGCAGCGTTGCTGCAACGCGCCGCGGAAGTTGCGCGCCATCTCTGATGTTGCTTACTCTTGGGCACGCCGCCGAGCGCAGTCCTCGCCTAACCACTTAGACCCATGCGTCCTTTGGCTACGAGCATCGTACCCAGTATTCGCGCAGTGAGCCGGACTCCCGCACAAGTGCAGCGAGAGTTTCAGCAACTGATCGACGCCGGCACTCCGATACTCGCCGCGGGCACAGCGCGCAAACGTCCGCTGCGGTTTGCGGCCGCGTACCCACCCAGCTTCAAGCTCGAACTCTGGGATACGCAGTTCTACCTGACCACGGTGCGACAGAATCCCGACCTGCGCTTCTGCGTGGCGTACCTGGTGCAGCGCCACTACCGCACGGGCCGCATGCAGATCTATCCGCGCATCTTCTACAAAGACGGCTCCTTGGTCTGGCGCTGCGCTTCCCACATCGCCACGAGCGCAGCCGGCATCTGGATCGGCAAAGGCGACGTCCGAACTACGCTCGTCGATGGCGAAGAATACATCCGGTCGATGGAATCTACGACCGACCTGCCATTCGAGATGCAAACCGCCGTCGAAGACCTCGGACGCACTGTCCGCCAAGTGCAAGCCGATCGCGTCGCACTGCTGAAGGTGCTGCGCCGAGTGCCGCGCGGTCGCATCGAGCCGTATCGTGAGTTCAGCGATCCGCGGCGGCGCGCTCAGGCGCAGCCACGCAACCTGATCCACGGCGGCAAACGCGTCGCTTACTTTCGAAAGCCGAACGACCCCACCTCCCTGTGTTTCGTGACTGGCTACGCGCCGGACTTCAGCCGCGGCGTGCTCGAGCACGCGCGCTCTCACAGCAATCTTTACGGCGGTCGGATCGAACGCTTTCGCGTCCTGTCGCAGAACAAGCGCATTCAGTATCTATTCTTTGCCGGGCCCGAGAATGCGTGGATCGTGCCGCCCCAGGCTACGACCACCGAGCTGTCGAGCTTTGGCGTGCGCACCATCGACGTTACCGTCGATGAGAACCTGTGCGTGCCCGGCTACGAGTACCACTACTGCATCGATCCGAGCGCGGACCCGCCCGAGCTGTTCAGTCAAATCCCCGCGGGCTTCGTGGGGCGCATCAACACACACGACCAAGATCGCGCCGATGCATCACCGTGGATCGAGCAAATGCCCGTGATGCGCGAGTTTCGACGGCGTCTGTTGGGTCGCAATCGCATCAAGCATTGATGACTTCTGCGTCTTTGAGCCGCAGCCAGCCGCGCAGGATGCGGATGCTGGCCCAAATGCCGAGCACGAAGCAGCCCACTGCCCAGGTCGCGAAGCCGACGAGCACGAGCGCCAGCGGCGCGGACACGACCCCGATCAACACCGACCACAGCAACGCCAGCCAAAACGTGCGGATCTGCCAGCGGAAATGCGACTCGACCCAGGTACCACGCGCGTCACTGCGCAGCGCGTAGTTGAGGATCACGGCGATGATCGACGGCCAGCCGAACAGAAAACTCCCGACGACGGTAGCAGCCGTGAAAGCGCCGATGCCGAGGCTCACGGCATGCAACGCGTACACGAGATGCGCGACACCCACGATCGACGGCCGAGGCTGCGCGTAGGATTGCGTCTGGACGTTCATGGCCGACAGCATAAGTCCGCACGACGCATGTGCAAGCGCTCGTAGACAATTCACTTATTCAGTGTCCGGGATGGGTAGTGATGCTGATCTCGCCGGTTTCGAGCAGCGACTTCAGATTGGACAGAATGCGAGGCCAACCGCCCGAAACAGCGTTGATGAGCTCGGAGTCTGGCCGATCGATCTCGTGCGTGATGGTCAGTTTGACCGCGCTATCCACTGGCTCGAGCTCGAACGTGCAGCGGCTCGGGCCTTCAGCCTTGAGCTCGGCCTTCCACTCGTTCTGCCAACGGATCAGCATACGCCGCGGCGGATCGATCTCTAGCAGCTCGCCGCTGTCAGTCACACTCCCATCCGCGCGGATCATCTTCCAGGGCGAGCCCTTGGTCCAGCCGCATTCGACGATCGTGTCGAACCAGTACTGGCGCATGAACTTCGGTTCGGTCAGCGCCTGCCACAACTTTGCGGGCGTCGTGCGTATATAGATGACGTAGACGAATTGGCTTCGGTTTGCTGTGTTCATGGTTCTCCATCTCGGCGGTTGGGGGTCAGTCGTCGCTCTGTTCCAGACGGCGTTTCAGGTCGCGCAAAGCCGCGAGTCGTGGCCGCTCGAACTTGCGAATCCAACGCTCGTAGATCTCTTGCAGCGGTACCGGGTTGAGGAAGTGCAGCTTTTCGCGCCCACGCCACTGCACCACGACTAGGTTGGCAGCTTCGAGCACAGCAAGATGCTGGGTCACACCCTGCCGAGTCATATCCAGGTGCTGACACAGCTCACCCAACGTTTGGCCGTCGTGCGCGTGCAAGCGGTCCATGAGCTTCCGCCGCCCCGGGTCGGCAAGCGCTTTGAACAGCTGGTCGGCATCGCTCACGACCCAGACAATATGCAAGTAACTACTTGCCTGTCAAGTGCGCCGCTGAGTCGGCACGGTTTTCCCGAAGCTGGCGGCTCACCGGTTGCAGGCCGCGCTGCTATGTGCGGAGCGACCCCGTCAGATCGCTTGAAAGTTTTCGCACGACGCGCAGCCCATGCCGTTGTTGCAGGTAAAGCACTCGGGATTGAAGATGAACATGTCGAAGATATCGAAGCAGAACAGCTCGAGATCTCTGCACGGGCCGTTGGGATCGCGATCGTTTGCGTCAGTCGTGGGGGGCGTTGTCGAGGAATCAGTGCCCGCGTCTGCGCTTGCTGGCGGTGCACCCGCGCTGCCGGCCCCTGCGCCGGCTGCGTCAGCGCCGGCCCCGCCACCACTCTGGCCTGCAGCCATGCTGCGTGTGCCAGCTGCAGCGACCCCAGCATCTGCAACTGTAGTGTCTGGGCTCGTGCCAGCGCTCGCCGTGACGGAGCCCGAAGCGCCAGCAGTGCTCGCTACACCCGCTACGCCAGCTGCATCTGGCACCACGCCAGTGCCACTTGCGCTTGAAGCTGTCGGCGGCAAATTCATGCCGGCATTGCCCAGACTCCACGAGCCCATCGGATTGGAAGCGTGGACGGGGTTCGACGCTGCGCCACCGCAGGCGGTGCCCAGCGCGAGTGCCAGCGCGCAAGCCAGGCGATGACGTCGAAATGAGCCGGATCGTAGTGACATGTTCGCCTCGGGCTGAATCTGACATCGCTCGTTGTCAATTGCAACCGATTTAGACAACGCATGTTGTCCAATGAACGCGCACGACATCGCCCGGTCCAGAGAACGCGGCCAACGCCTTGCACGTCCACGTCGCGATTAACTTCGAGTCGTTCAGTTCAAGTAGCTGGAGATCGCAGCCCACCACTTGTCAGCCATGCGCTTGTAGCCAGCTTGATTGGGATGAACTCCATCGCCGAGCTCCGAGGTCGGAAAGCCCATGAACTGATCCACGAGCACCACGTGTTTGCCCGCGTCCGCGCGTTGCTTCACGATGCCGGGAACGGCCATGTTGAACGTGTTGACGGCGCTCGATCCGCTCGACAGCGGGATGATCTTGGCGACGGCCAACAAAGCATTGGGCGCGGCCGCCACGATCATATCGATCAATGTGCCGAGACGATCGGGCGCACCGGCCGGCGTCATGTACATGTCGTTGGTTCCGATGTGCAGCAGAATGATATCCGGAACCGGCATGAGCGCCGGACTGGGCACGAGCCCATCGACCTGTGCGATGGTCCAGCCGCTATGGCCTTCGTGATTGCGCGGAAATGGCTGCCCCGCGACTGTCATCGGTCCATTCATGGACTTGCCCAGAAACGTGATCTTCTTGTTGTTCATGACCGCTGTCTCGAACAGCGAAACGCGGTAGCCACCCGCAAAGCCGATGCCATCGGTGATCGAGTCGCCGAGCGGCAGGATCTTGCATTCTCCAGTGGCCGGACACGGCTTCCAGCCGCTCATCGCGCCCGTACCTCCGGTGCCGGCTGTGCTCGGTGCGCCGCCTGCGCCGATCCCGGCGACTGCACCTGTGCCAGCCGCACTCATACCAGCGACTGCCCCGACTCCCGCAGTAGCGCCGATCATGCCGGCGCGGCCGGCCATGCTTACGCCCATGGTGCCGCTCGCGCCGCCGCGCGTGCCTGCAGCACCGATCGGGCCGCTGCTTCCGGCAACGCCCGCGGGCGCCACGCCGGTTCCACCTCTCGGCAGGCTTGCGCCCGCTCCTGCCATGGCGACAGCCGTTCCGGCGACTGGATTGACCGGCACCATGGCAGCCGTCCCTGCCGAGGGGCCGATCGTCGCCGGCGTGCCCGAGAAACCCGTCGTAGCGCCCATCAACGAGCCGTCCGGCGTCTGTGCGCCGCAACCGAGGGCCAGGAGGAACAATCCGAGGATCACGACTCGATACGCAGCTTGCATGTCAACGAATCTCCATCTTTTGCCCAACGAGCGTTTCAAAGCGAGCCGTTGATCGCCGCGCCTTGACCGAGCGGTTCGAGGGCCGCCGCTGTGCACAGTACTCTCCCATAGCACGAGCGGCTCATGAATCTTGCACAACTAGTGTCCACGGCGGGCCGCAATTGGTTCAACTGTCACAAACATCGAGTACCAGCGCGATGTTACTGACGAAGTGGCCCACGACGTTGCCTGCTTTGAGCGACGTGCAGCGCACCGCGTTGTAGCGCCTGCTGGATCTGTGCCGCATCTGCAGGTGAGCGTGATGACCGCGGACTCGATCAGCGTATCGACAGGCACATCCAGCTTCGTGCCGAAGTCGAAAGCTGCAGGCTGAGTATCCGGTTCTGAGCACTCACGCTGCCGCCCGGATTGACTTCGCTGTTCGACACGTACACCCGGCCGCCGTCCGCTGCCGAGAACACTGCTCCGCCGTCTGGATTCACGTGTCCGAGCGTACCGCTAGGCGTGAGCGTGACGGGATTCATCCAGACGAGTTTTCAAGCTACGCCCCTTTTCATCGCGAAGGCTCGCGCAAACAGTTCGTGTGCGCAATGGCGCGACCCACTGCGGCGGCGATGGCAGTAGAGGCGCGGCGAAATCGGGTGTAGAAGCGCTGAAGGAGAATCCCATGAGCTTCGACACTCCGCTTTCGATCTGCGGGCCATTGCGCAAGCCGCGGCAGATGTTGGCTGATCAAGAGTACGGCGGTCACGTCTCGATTCACGACGACGCGATGGCCGAGAAGCTCGGCTTTCGCGCCGGACCGATCGAGGGACCGACGCACTTCAGTCAGTTCGTGCCGCTGCTCGCGCACGTGTGGGGGCGAGCGTGGTTCGAGCGCGGCTGTCTATCCGCGCACTATCAAAATATGGTGGTCGAAGGCGAAGAAGTGCGGGCGTTCGTCGCATTGCCGGCTGCTGGTGCAAGTCGCAGCGAGGCTTGGGCGCAAAAGTCCGACGGAACGCCAGTGCTCGAAGCGAGCGTGAGTGTCGGCCCCGAGCACGGCACCACGCTGCTCGAGGCGCGCATCGCCAAGCTGCGGCCGGCCGAGAAACTCGTGATTCTGTCCGACCTGCACGTAGGAATGACCGGCCCCGCGCCTGAGCGCGTGCGGATGGATGCCGATCAGCAGATGGGTGCGCTGTATCCGTTCAGCTTGAACCAGAAGCTGCAGCGCATCACCGAAACATCGCCGTGGTACTCGGATCCGGCGTCGACGCCCTGGGGTCGCGCGATCATCCCGCTCGAGATGGTTAGCGTGCTTGCGGAATACACCAGCCCAACTGCCAAGTTTCCGGTCAAGGGTCCGGCGGTGGGCTTGTTTGCGGATCAGGAGATTCGGATGGTCGACGGGCCATTGTTCGTCGGCGAGGAGTACGTGATCCGCCGTGAGATCATCGCGCTGTCCGACAGCAAGCGGACTGAGTCGTATTGGGTGAAGACGCGCATCTACGACACAGCGGGCGAACGGCTGAAAGCCGAGATGCTACTCAACCACGCCACGTTGAAGCATTCGTACGCGGGGTACGCTGCAACGACGGCTTGAGCTGCCTTCGCGCACACGCAGCGGTTCCCGGCTGTGAAACCGCGTTCAAGCTCGCACTTGGTTGCGAGCAACGAGTGAATGGACGGGCCGCAACCAGTACATATTAACAATGTGGCTCCTGGCGACCATTACCACTCGTACATGCGCACTGGCAGCCAACCTACACGGATCTGGGCGGGTG
>Ga0081455_10004253_pt1 | contig 16138 bp, 16 predicted proteins | sample TabmetS3T2R1_FD_70207 | JGI IMG/M metagenome (GOLD analysis project Ga0081455, IMG submission 70207) | Tabebuia heterophylla rhizosphere microbial communities from the University of Puerto Rico - S3T2R1 | ecosystem: Host-associated > Plants > Roots > Rhizosphere ... | reverse complement strand
ACCAGGTCTGGACCAACCTGATCGACAACGCGATCTATGCCATGCCGGACGGTGGAACGCTGACCGTCCGGACATCGCGGGAGGACGGCTGGGTGCTGGTTGAGATCTGTGATACCGGAGTCGGCATACCAGAGGAGATGCAGCAAAAGATCTTCGAACCGTTCTTCACCACTAAGCCGGTTGGCGAGGGTACCGGCCTGGGTCTTGACATCTCCTATCGGGTTATCGTCCAGCGCCATGGCGGCGACCTGCGGGTCAAGTCCCGTCCCGGCGATACTTGCTTCCAAGTCAGGCTCCCGCTAACGGAACCTCCTTCATTCGGCTGAGCACTCAGGCCGCCAGGGCGGCCGGAAGTTCTGCCGCGTGCACAACGACAAGCGAGGTGACGGCTCGCGTAAGACAGACGTACAGCCGTCGAAGTCCAGTCACCTGATCCGGTTCGCCGGCGACTATCTCGGCCGGCTCTGCCAGCACCACGTGATCGAATTCCAGGCCCTTGGCAAGCGACGCCGGAACCAAGATCGGCCTGAGATGCTGCGTGCCGTCGGTGCCCGTGCTCGGGAGATCGGCACGATCGTCGAATAGTTGGGGATCCTCGCCGAGCAGGTCGTAGTCCAGTTGCCGGCGCTCCAGCATCCGTCGGACACCTGGTACGGCGCTGTCGGCAACGATTACTCCGACGGTGCCTTCATTGCGCATCGTTTGTCCGATCGCCTCGAGGAGTTCCTCGCCGATCCGGGTAGTGCGCCGAACATCGAGTTCTCCGCGGTGCCGCCGTACCGAGTGCGGCGGTCTCAATGCTGGTGCGATCTTCGGCAGCAGCCGAGCTGCGAAATCGATCACTGCGCCAGGCACCCGAAAGCCAGCGACCAACTCGGATATCGCGGCGTCGGGATGACCGAGGTGGGTAAGCGACTCGCGCCAGGAACGCGTTGCCCACGGCGTCGTCGCCTGAGCAAGATCACCGAGAACGGTAACGGAACCGGTGCTGGCACGGCGACCGACGGCCCGTAGCATCATCGGCGACAGATCCTGTGCTTCGTCGACGATCACGTGGCCACGGCTCGGCGTACGCTGCAGCAGATCGGCAACTTCGTCGATCAAGACGGCGTCAGCGAGTGACCAGCGGGCAGCGGCCGGTGATCGAGGTGGTTTCTCGATCATGATCAATTGCTGCTCTTCGGAGCTCAGAATGCCGTCAGCGGCGGCAGCGAGGAATTCAGCGTCGGTGAGCAGCCTCATGATCAACTTGGCTGCGTCAAGCGCTGGCCAGAGCGCATCGGCGTACCCGCGCACCGGCTTGCTCCTGGCAACAGCGTCCTGAACTCGATCATCAGGGGAGTCGCCGCCCGCCTCCATCCGCAGCAGCACCTGGTGAGCCAGGCGCTGGGGCAGCATCGCACGGCCAGCCTCGTACCGGACACCGCGCTGACGCAGTTCCTCGACCACCTCGGCCGTCAGATAAGCACCCACCCGCCACTGATAGGCGCCACGCGGCACCACTAGTGGCGTGGTGGGGGTACCGAGATGGCTCCAGACCGCCCGGTGCAGCACCTCGGCCATTCGGGCCTCTCCCTTGATCAGCGCCGCGGGAACACTATCGAGCCCACGGACCTCTATGCCGTTCGCCTGAGAGACCAGTGCTGTCACCGTCGTCTGCACGGCGTCGATCTCGCCCAGCGCGGGTAGCACGTCGGCGATGTAGGAGAGGAAGCTGTCGTTCGGCCCGACGACCAGTACGCCTGAGCGAGCGAGCTGATCACGGAACGCGTAGAGGAGATAGGCGGCGCGGTGGAGGCCGATGGCGGTCTTTCCGGTACCCGGTGCACCTTGAACGCACAGCGACTGGCTCAGCACGGCTCGTACGATGCTGTCCTGTTCTGGCTGGATGGTGGCGACGATGTCGCGCATCGGGCCGGTTCGCGGGCGCTCGATTTCTGACTCCATGATCTCGGAGTGAGCGGTCTCTCCAGCTGTGCTCAGCTCCTCGTCCTCGTACGCGGTCAACTGGCCGCGTGAGAAGCCGAACCGCCGGCGCAAGCGAACACCCATCGGCTGGCCGGGTCGGGCCTGGTAGAAGGGCCGTGACATACCGGCACGCCAATCGATCACCAGAGGCTCGCCGCCTGCCTCACCGGTGACGTGGCGGCGCCCGATGTAGAGCGTTTCGTCCTGCTCGGCCCCGAGGTTGGCGTCGTAGTCAAGTCGGCCGAAGAACAGCGGCACGGTTGGGTTGTCCTCGAGAGCCTTCATCCGGCGGTAAAGCGCCTGCTTGAGGTGCTCTGTCGATACGTGGTCTCCACCGAATGCTTCCAGACTTGCCGTGTGCCGCCGCATTCGTTGTAGCGCGGCCCTCGATTCGGTGAGGTGGAGGCGTTCCCGGGCGAGGACGTCGACCGCGGTTTCAGGCATGCGAACAGCTCCGATGCTGGATCGGTGGGCGTTGGGAGCGAGGGGTCACGCTACCCCTGATTGAGTTGGAAGTCCAAGGGGTTTTAGTGATGACCGTTGGGGTGCATGAGCGCGCGTTCGGGCTGATCGTAAGGTGTAGGCCGTGTCTTCCTCTGATACCGTGCGCAGCTACGTGCCGGTTCCGGACCCCGCGGACCGGCCACGCAAGTCCCGCGCAACGGTACGCGTGATCTTGATCGACAACAATCGCACGCTGCTGTTCGAAGACAGCGACCCTGGAGTTCCTGGCACCAGCTGGTGGACCACTCCTGGCGGCGGTGTGGACGACGGCGAGAGTGAGGTTCACGCCGCCATCCGCGAGGTGGCCGAAGAAACCGGCTATCGGTTGAGCGAAAGCGAGCTGCTCGGACCGATCGCAATGCGGCATGTTGTCCATGGATACTCCGACCTCGTGATCGAGCAGGATGAGTCCTTCTTCTTGGCGATGGTCTCGCCGTTCGAGCTGGACATGTCCGCCCACACGCCCGACGAGCGGCTTACCCTGCTCGGATACCGCTGGTGGTCACACGACGATCTGCGGCAGACCGATGACTGGATTTGGCCGCATGAGCTGGTTGAGCTCTGGTCGCTGGCAGGTCAGCAGGACATGTGGCCGATTGATCTCGGCACCCAGGAGGAATCCACGGTCCTGGACGTGGCATAAGTCGCCCTGGAGTCAGCTCGTTTCGAGCGTGTGGCGTGAAACCCTCAGATTCCAGTCCCCAGCTCACAATGCGGTGCGGTCGCACCCGGACGAACTCGGGCTTGAAGTTGGTGAATCGCGGATTGATCAACTCCCCACCCATGAAGTGAGGTTCGGCGTCGCCGCGAATCTCGATCGCATGAGCGCCGATGGGCGAGGCGTCGTCCACCAGGAATGCGACGTGGGGATTCTGGAGCATGTCTCGCCACTTCTTGGAGCTCGCGAAGTCGACGCCTCCGATGTCAACTGCGTCCTCCTCCGCATTGAACCGGTAGGTGAGAGGAACCAGATGTGGTCTGCCGTCAGCGCCGATGGTTGCCAGCCGACCCATCGTCTTGCTCTGCAGGTATGCGATCTCGGCCTCGGAGAAGACACTCATGCCGGCTCGGCGGACATTTCCAGATACTGCGGCTTCGGCTCGTCCAGCTCGAGCGCCCCGGCCGGCATAGATGGAGAGGGCCGACGAGGCTCGCGTACGCCGGCACCGCCATCAAGATCATCCGGCCAGCTCGGCGGCGGCAGGTCTGGGAAACCGGGCCCGCGCTGCTCGCGCGGTGTCTGCGCCGGCGCTCGTGGGACGCCGGGAGCCTTGCGTGTCCGAGTAGCAAGCGCCTCGCGGCGCTGGCGCTCCATGCGCCTGGCGGCTCGGCGCGTCCGTTTCCTGACAGGATCGTCGGCCATCGTGCCTCCTCGCCCTCCGAGGGTACGCGGCTGTGCACATGTGTGCTCCGCTCAAGCCTCGATCTGAAGGGCGTCCGAAAGCTGCATTCGGACGCCTCAAATCTCCGACCAATGCCGACTTCTTGGCCGACCTCAGCCCTCTCACCGACCGAAAGCTCGGCATTGGTCGGAAATTGGATTTTCAACAGACAGCGGCCGGAAGCAGATCACTCGGCAGCGAGGGCGTCTTCGGCGTCCATGATCCGGTAGCCGTACCCCTGCTCGGCGAGGAATCGCTGACGGTGGGCCGCAAAGTCAGCATCGACTGTGTCACGAGAGACCACGGCGTAAAGGCGCGCGGTGGTCCCCTCCGCTTTGGGCCGCAGCAGCCGCCCGAGCCGCTGCGCCTCCTCCTGCCGGGAGCCAAAGGCACCCGAGACCTGGACGGCGATCTGAGCGGATGGCAGGTCGATGGAGAAGTTCGCGACCTTGCTCACCACGAGCAGTTCGATCTCACCAGAGCGGAACGCCTCATAGAGCTGCTCGCGGCGCCGTACCGTCGTCTCGCCGGTGATCAGAGGTGCATCCAGCCGAGTCGCGAGGTCAACAAGTTGATCGACGTACTGTCCGATCACCAGCGTGGGCGTGCCCCGATGCTTGGCCACCAGATCGACGACGACACCGGTTTTGGATTCCGCTGTGGATGCCAGCCGGTACTTCTGGTCGGCCTCGGCGACTGCGTACGCCATGCGCTCCGCTTCGCTGAGGGTGACCCGAACCTCGATGCAGTCGGCTGGTGCGATGTAGCCCTGCGCCTCGATGTCCTTCCACGGAGCGTCGTAGCGCTTTGGGCCGATCAGCGAGAAGACGTCACCTTCCCGGCCGTCCTCACGCACCAGCGTCGCTGTCAGACCCAGCCGACGGCGCGCCTGAAGTCCAGCCGTCATCCGGAAAACCGGCGCCGGCAGCAGGTGCACCTCGTCGTAGATGATCAAGCCCCAGTCGCGCGCATCGAGCAGCTCGAGATGCGGATGTACGCCGCCGCGCTTGGTAGTGATCACTTGATAAGTCGCCACTGTCACAGGGCGGATCTGCTTCTTCATGCCGGAGTACTCGCCGATCTCGTCGGCAGTCAGCGTTGTCCTCTTGATCAACTCGTCACGCCATTGCCGGGCCGCGACGGTGTTGGTGACCAAGATCAGCGTGGTCGCGCTGGCCCGGGCCATTGCGGCAGCGCCGACAATCGTCTTGCCGGCACCGCACGGCAGCACCACAACGCCCGATCCACCGTGCCAGAAGGAGTCGGCGGCTTGACCCTGGTAGGGGCGCAGCGTCCATCCGCGCTGATTGAGACTGATCGCATGAGCCTCGCCGTCGACGTAACCGGCAAGGTCCTCGGCAGGCCAGCCCAGCTTGAGCAGGATCTGCTTGAGATGCCCGCGCTCCGAAGGATGGACCGTGACGGTGTCGTCGTCGACTCGACCACCGAGCAGGCCCTTGACCTTGCTGCTCCGCAGTATTTCGGTAAGCACCGCGCGGTCACTGCTCACCAAGATCAGCCCATGCGATGGGTGCTTCTCGATCCGCAGCCGACCGTAGCGATCCATCGTCTCGGCGACATCGACCAGCAGCGAGTTTGGTACCGGGTACCGGCTGAAGGTCAGCAACGTGTCGACGACCTGTTCCGCGTCGTGGCCGGCCGCCCGGGCGTTCCATAGGCCGAGAGGTGTCAACCGGTAGGTGTGGATGTGCTCGGGCGCCCGCTCAAGCTCGGCAAACGGCGCAATCGCGATCCGGCACGCGTTGGCATCAGGATGATCAACTTCAAGGAGCAGCGTACGGTCGGACTGCACCACGAGCGGCCCTGGGCGGTCGAAGGGCGCTGGCATCAGCGGTTCTTACGTTGGGCCTCGGATTTGTCACCGCCCGGCGTCTCGCTGCGCGATTCCGATTCGAAATCGGACCTGCCGGATTCGGTCGGATCCGCGCTCGGCGTCGGCGACTCTGACGGCGTCGGCGTCGGTTCGGGCGAAGGTCTCGTCACCACCAATGTCGGTGAGCTGCGGCTTTGGTTCCCGGCCGCGTCGAGGGCACGAATCTGTACGACGTGCTGACCGCCGTCGTCGTTGAACCAGTGCAGCCTCGCCTGCGTTTCGGCGGTTGTCGCCACCTCAAAACCGTTGAGCCAAATGCGATACCCGATCACCCCGACGTTGTCCTTGGCCGCGGTCCACTTGAGGCTGAGACGACCTGCTGTCATTGCCGACGGTTCGATGTCCGCGACCGGCTCCGGCGGTTCAGAGTCCTTGTTGGCCTTCGGTTCGTCCGAAGCCTTCCGGGTCGTACGACTTTTGTCACCGGCAGGCCGCTGTGTTGGAGAGGCGGATTGTTGCCTTGTAGTCGCATTCACCCCCGGGCTGCTGTCATACCCGGCCAACGAATCGCGGCCGCTCGGGGAGGCCGATTGCGCGGACGTATCCGGCTGCGCCGCCACTCGTCCGGTCGTCGGCTCATCGGTGGCTTTCGGAACTCCGATCTGCTCCGGCGAGCGCGCGATGCTGGGCACGAGATAGAGGGATCCGACACCGAGAGCGCACACGCCAAAGACGATCATTCGTCTGATCGTCACGGCGTGCACCCGGTCAGTTTAGTGATGCGCAGGCCGTCAGGAGGCCACTAACGCGCCCTTTTCAGGTCCTTCGAGACGCGGGAACGACCGAGGCGATGCGGGCCAGCGGGATGGTGACGATCTGGGCACTGGCACGGTCAACAGCGCGCACCGCGCCGGCAGTGAGCTCCAGAGGCGCCAACTCGCGTTCGGCACGGCTGCCGTCAGCACTCACGTAGACGACCCTTACCGGAAGAGCCGCGCCCGTCGCCGACCGGAGCTGCGCAACGGTGCCCTCCGTGGTGGCCGAGCTAGCTGGTTGTCCATTGCCGCGATGGCGCCGTACCCGGGCCAGCAGGTCGGCGGCGACGGCAGCGGGTGACGCGGCCGGCTTGTCAGGCTCCGGCAACGGTGCGGTGCGTCGGGAGGACCGCGGCACCACCACCTCGCCGGCACCATTCTCGACAGCTGGGTTATGCCCCAGCTCACGGAGCAGCGGAACCAGCTCCTCTTCATCAACTGCTGCGACCAGGACCCCCGGAGCGACCGCGCGTAGACCCAGGTCCTCGGCCGCGGGATGAGCCAGCAGCGCCGCCGCCTGGGCCTGGTCGGCCATCCGGACGTAGCTACCAGCCGGGCCGACTCGAATGCTGCCGTGACGCCTGGCCGCGTCACCTACCAGATAACGGAGCGGCTGAGGCACTCCGGTCGTGGAGTGCTGGTCCAGCCAAACCTGTACAGCCTCTGCCGACCAGCCGTGGTCGAAGGCACGACGCAGCGAGTTGGCGCTGAATCGATAGACTCCACCGCCGCCGCGGGACTCCTGATCAGCCAGCATCTGCAACTCTGCGGCAACGGTATGTTCGAGCGGGCCCGCGGTGACGGCTGTGAGATCGGTCTGAATGACGAAGCCTGTCACTGGAGCAGGAAAGAGCTCACCCAGTTCTGCTGGCATTGGCTGACCCGGCCGCACCGGAACTCTTGCGAACGACGACACAGCGTTCAGGGCTGCCAGTCCTAGCCACGACGCCTCACGCCACGTCCATTTCACCAGCTCACTGGCTGTCAGCGGTCCCTGGCTCAGGCGCGGCCGGTGCCAGGCGAGGGCATTGGCCAACCGCTCCAGGTCGGGCACTGTGCCTCGCTCTGCCTCCGCGATCAGCTGCAGGACAGTCAGGCGCAGGCCTGCCGCGGACGGAGCGTAAGCCTCTGGGCCGAGCGCGTGGCGCCCGGCTTCGGCAGATCGGGCAAAGAAACGGTCAGCAGTGAGCCACGCGTCAACGACGAGCCGCCAGCGGGTTGGGGCATCGCGGCCGAGCCACCGGTCATAGTCGGCAGTTGGCAGCAGCGCCGCTGACTTAGCGGGCGCCACGAGTCGAGCGGCAGCTGCGCACTCAATGACAAAGACGGCGTGCGCCGGTTCCGCGCCGAGATGTTGAGCGAGGGCCATGACGTCACGGTTGGCGAGACCTCCTGCCCGGAGCAGTTTGTGCGGCCCGGACTCAACGCGATGTGCAAGAAGTTCGATGTCGTGCAGCAATGCAAAGGCTGCCCCGGCTGCGGCCTGGTCGACGCGGTCGGCGTCCCGGTGTTGCCCGGTGATCACCGGAGGCTGGGTCGCTACTGGCTCAGGTGTGAAGCTGGCTCCCCGCAGGCGCCACGCCACCTCCCGCGGAATGATCACCGTCTCGGAATCCAGCGGTCGCAGCAGCTGGTGGCTGAGGAGGCGCTCGATCGGTGAGGTCGCCGACGCAACGGTCACATGCCGGTCTGCGTGGCGTACGGTGCCGGTCGGCGACCAGAGCAGTCGTTCTAGGACGGCTCGAGCTTCCGCGCCAGAGGCCACCAGCGCTGCATCGATTTGTTCGTCCGACATAGGCCGGGCGGACGGGGGAGCGAGGCCGCCGGGATAGGGCTCGAACGCCTCACGAACAGGGCGCACCAAGTGCAGCTGGTCGCTGTGGCCCCACAGCAGACCGCGCTCTCGGAGCTGCCGCACCGCTGCACCAAGCTGTGCCGGTGACGAGCCAAGCATGGTCTCAAGATCAGTAGCTGAAGCCGGATCGGGCAACGCCGCCAACGCCTCGGCGACCGCTCGGAGCCAGCAGTTGAGTTGGTCGACGGCCCGGCTGATCGAGGCGGAGGTAATCGACCGGCTCGCCAGCTCGGCGATGTCTTCCGGAACTGGGTCGAGGAGATCTGGACGCGTGGTGAGCAACGTGGCCAGATCCTCGGCCGACATGGCACGCAGTGCCTCGGTCAGAGTGCGTGGCCGTGACGGTTCACTCGGCGCGGCCATCCGGCCCCCAAGGGGATCGATATGTCGGCGGACTGGAGTCGTGTGACTTGAGGCGGCGATAGACCATGGCCAGCGTGCTGATCAACAAGGCCCAGCAGATCAGCAGTGCCCAGTCGCTGAGGAAGCGCCACCACTCGACAAAGCCGGTGTCGACGACGAGCAGGCCGAGCACGCCGATGACAGCTAGCACGCCGATTCCGAGCAGGTGCGTCCGGCGTACCTCAGCCGTCGCGACCTTGACTCGCCCGGCCAGCCCAACGCTGATGCAGAGAATGATCGGCGCGAGCAGGGACACCAGACCGCCGATGATCAAGCACATGCAAAGGCCCGGGGTGGCGGCGTCGAGTACGGCCCGAGCGCTGACGGTCGTGGTCGGTTGCGGCTGTTGACGGTACGGTGCAGGGCCAAACCACTCTGGCGTTCCGGGCGTCGGATAGTTTTTCGGCGAGTCGGCGGCTCCGTCGCGGACGGAGATGGGCTCCTCGGACGGCCGACGATGTCCACTAGGCTGTCCGCTCCAGCTAGCAGCGGCTTGTTGGCCGGTCGGTGCCGCCCAGTGCACAGCTCCCCAAGCCGAATCGGACGTCATGGTGCTGGACACCACGGCAAACGGTTCCTGCGGATCGCGGGGCTCCTCACGGACCGGAGTCAAGGTGGACAAGGGCGCGACGGGCCGTTCCGGGGAATCGAAGGCCGGCCGGTTCTTGGGCGCCCAGGCAGCGACTTGTGGGTATGGCGGAGCAACATCCAACGGCCGGGCATCAGGGTTCTGGAAGCCGGAAGGCCGCTCGATCGGCGCGTACTCCGGCCCGTCCTCCCAGGTTGCCATGCAGTCATCGTAGACGCGGCGCGGTTGCCGTAGGTTCGGCGGGAGAGTCCGAGGAAGCGGTTTGGATAGCTCAATAGGTGTGAGCAACTCAGAACGTGGTTTTGCTGTTGGGGCCATGGAATGAAACGGCTACGCTTAGCGCCCTGTAGTGGGGGTAAACGAGATGCCGGGCGAACCGGCGACAGAGCAAGCGAGGTTTGAGGTGCCTGTTGGCAAGGTGCGGTTTTACGACGCCGAAAAGGGCTTCGGCTTCCTGACCAAGGACGAGGGCGGCGACGTCTATGTCCGTGCCAACGCATTGCCTCCGGGAGTCACGACATTGAAGGCTGGGCAGCGCGTCGAGTTCGGTGTCGTCGAGGGCCGCAAAGGCGAGCAGGCACTGTCGGTCCACATCGTCGAGCTGCCGCCCTCGCTGTCCAAGGCGCATCGGAAGCCTCCCGAGCAGATGACCTTGATCATCGAGGACCTGATCAAGATGCTCGACGGCATCGGCAACGGCTATCGTCGCGGCCGGCACCCGGATGCCAAGACCGCGACCAAGATCGCCACGGTGCTTCGAGCGGTAGCAGACGAGCTCGAGCTCTAGCCATGGCTTCGAGCACCGGTACGGCTAGGCCCGACGAGACCTGTCTCGCCGCCGTGGATCTTGCTCGTACCGCAGCGGCGGAGACATCTGGAGTGATCGGGGTAGGTGACTATCTCGGCGCCCAGGCCGAAGACACCCGTGTGGTGAGCCACTTTTTCGCCTGCCCGCACCCCGGCTATCGCGGCTGGCGGTGGTCAGTGACGGTCGCTCGAGCCGCACGTTCGCGGGTTGTCACGATCGATGAGGTTGTGCTGCTCCCCGGTGAGGAGGCCCTGCAGGCTGCGCCCTGGGTGCCGTGGGCGGAGCGCATCCAGCCTCGAGACGTGACGCCAGGTGTGCTGCTGCCGAGTTCGGGTGATGATCCGCGGCTGGAGCCGGGCTACACCGGCGGTGAAGGTGCCACTGACCCTGATCCGGCTGAGATGAGTCTGGTCGGCTCCGTAGTAGCAGAACTGGGGCTGGGCCGGGAGCGGGTGCTATCGGCGGAGGGTCGAGATGAGGCAGCCGAGCGGTGGGAGACGGGGGAGGGTGGCCCAGACAATCTGCTGAGCAAGCTGGCTCCTGGCGTCTGCGAGACCTGCGGTTTCTTTGTGCGCCTGCAGGGCAGCCTTGGCGTGCTGTTCGGTGTCTGCGCCAATGCCTTCTCCGTGTCGGACGGAACTGTCGTCAGCGTCGACCATGGCTGCGGCGCCCATTCGAATGTGCTGGCGGACGAACAGGAGGAAGACCTTCCGCCGCCAATCTGGGACACCATCGAGTGGGACGCCCCACTCTCACTTTTCGACTAGCGAGAGGGGTTCGACGGGCCCAGAAGGCGGGCAAAGTACTCTAGCGGCCGCTGGAGATCGTCGCGGCAACCGGGCGCTATTAATTGCTTCTGGCCTGTGACGTTGGTCACAAACTGGTTACGTTGGATCAACGTCTCCGTCAAACTCGTGACTCTCGGGGGATTCCCCTACCCAGGAGAATCGCCAATGTCGGACGCGGCTCTTGATTACCGGCGCCGGATCCCTCGCATCGTGCGGCCCTCGGTGACCGCTTCTTCTCCCTTGCTGATTCGCTGGACCCTCCGGATCGTGACCGTCCTGCTCTTCGGTGTAGCGACCGCAGTCGGGGTGAATCTCGGCATCGGCGCCCCTGAGATATCGCCCACGTCGGTCGTGCATCACGACGGCGTGGCGTCGCCCTGACGGAGACCGCTGCGTCGTGCGACGGCTGGGACATACAGCGACCGGGCTGTTGGTCGTTGTCTACGTCGGTGCCGTCTTGGCGATCCTGCAGGGTTTCGCCGGTGGTGGGCTGCCGATCCACTTCGGTGCTTCCGTGGTGGCACAGGTCAGCGGGATGGCCGCCGGTTACGGTGCAGCAGTCATGTTGATCTTGATGTCGCGGGCACCGTGGCTGGAACGTGGTGTTGGTGCGCACCGGCTTTCGCGCTGGCATGCTTCGGGTGCGCCGCTGATCATCCTCCTGACGCTGATGCACGCCAGTGCGGCGCTGGTGGCCTGGGCGCAGGCCAGATCGATCGATCTATTGGCAGCGGCCGATGATGTGCTGAGCCTTCCGGGGCTCATCACCGCCCTGATCGGCACAGTGATCCTCGTCCTGATTGGAGTCGCCTCCCTCCGGGTGGTGCGACGACGCATCTCGTACGAGCGATGGCATCTGCTGCACCTCTTCACGTATCTGGCTGTTGGTTTGGGGTTCGCTCATCAGCTAGCGGGCCCGGATCTCGTTGGTCGCACGTGGTTGCAGATCGCCTGGGCGCTGTTGTACTGCTATGCCTTCGCGCTGGTTCTGCGGTGGCGAGTGCTCCAGCCGGCTTTCCAGCTCTGGCGGCACCGGCTGAGAGTCGAGGATGTGCGGCAGGAATCCAGAGACGTGATGAGCGTCCTCATGTCGGGTCAGCATCTGGACGAGTTGCGGGCCGAGCCTGGCCAGTTCTTCCGCTGGAGGTTTCTTACCCGCGAGACCTGGCGCTCGGCGCATCCCTTCTCGCTCTCGGCTCCGCCGACCTGCAACGGGTTACGGATCACCATCAAGGCAAAGGGCGACGGAACCCGGGGGCTTTTTGACGTACCCGCCGGAACACTGGTCTTCGCGGAAGGCCCGTACGGTGTCCTCACGAGGCGGCGTCGCCGCCGGCCGCGAGTCTTGCTGATCGCCGGCGGTGTCGGGATCACTCCGATGCGTTCCCTGTTCGAAGTCATCGACCTGCCCGGCAAGGACGTGACGTTGGTCTACCGGGCCTCAAGGGAACAGGATCTGGTGCTCAAACACGAGATCGATGACATTGCCGAACGCTCCGGCGCCAGGGTTGTTTACCTCGTCGGTCCATCCAGTGATGCTGCCAACGACATGAGCGCACGCGCATTGAACCGAATCGTCGGGGATCTCAGCGATCATGACGTCTACCTGTGTGCATCACCACGACTGGCGTCGCGAGTACGCGACTCGCTGATGGACGACGGCTTTCCGCGCCATCAGCTGCACGAGGAGCGCTTCAGTTTCTGATCCGCTCGGGGCTGCGGTCACAGATGGTCGTTGATCAGTGTTTGGCTGGTCATGCGCTCAGGGCGCCGCGCGACGGCGGCGGCGCCGGTTCCAGCAATACGCCAGCCCGATCAGGCCGAGGGCGAATCCGCTCACGCTGACCTGCAGCCATATGGCATAGCCGTGTGCGGCAAGCCAGTCATAGGCAAACGCCAGCGCCACCGATACCAGGCCGAAGATGGCCGTGCCAACGGTGACGACGCCCAGGCCGTCCACGTCCGCTGGTGGTACCGGTGCCTGCACTAGGAAGTGGCGGTGCTCGGCCGGCTCCTCCATGCCAATCACTCTAGTGCCGCGCTCGGGTGGCACCGGCCTTTTGGCTTACGAGGGAACATCCACGACTCGGCGAGTCTCGCCGCATGTCGGGGCAGGATGTGGTGGTGAACAGACTCGAAACCCAGCTGGCTCTACTGGTCGAGCGGCAGGTTCTCTCGGCAGCGCAGGCGGCGGATCTGGTGGCTGCGGCACGTGCCGACCGGCTCGATGGGCATTCACCGACGGCTGAGCCGGCACCCGGGAGCACCCCGAAGGGCGCTGCCGTACTGGAGGTCTTGGGCTACGTCGGAGGGGCACTCGTGCTGGGTGCAGTGATCATGCTCGGTTCATTCTTCTGGGATGACCTGGGCAGCGCTGGAAAGAAACTCGTTGCAGCTGCCTCCGTCGTGGTTCCTGGGCTCGGAGGTGCTGCGCTGATCAAGGGTCGAGCCCGGGCAGAGCTTGGCCGGATCCTGCTAGCCCTCGCCTGCTATGCGGCCGGCTTTGCCTATCTGGTGGTCTTCGAAGATCAAAAGTTCGTGGCGGCGTCAGCGGTCGTCGTGCTGACCTCGGCCATCGGTGCAGTGCTGCTCCGCTCTGGCGCTTTCCTCGTCTCGGGCTGGTCGGGCGCGATGCTGCTGGTCTGCGCGGTGGTCTTCAATGTCATCGACGATGCAGAGATCATCGGCCCGGAGAGCAGCGCAGTGCCGGTCCATCTGGCGGTCGGATTCCTGCTGGTGGGGCTCGCTTTCGTCGCCAGCGGCCTGCTGCTCAGCCGTACCCTCGCATGGTCGCTGGCTGGTCTGAGTGGCTGGGCCGCGAGCATCGTGCTGCAGATGGATGCTCCGCAAGGAGAGTGGCTTTCGTTGATCGCTGCGACCCTCGTCGCTGCCGCATTGCTCACTGCCTTCGTGCTGACCCGCCGTTACGCGTACGCGGTGATCGGCTGCGCGATCTTGCTGAGCATCTGGCCGGTCTCGTTGTACCGCATTGTCGACAGCGCGCTCGGCGCGGCCATCGGCTTGATCGCTGCAGGCGCTGTGCTGATCGGCTCCGTAGTAGTGCTTTCTCGACTGCGCCGTGCCTCCACGACTGCATAGCCTTGATATTTAGCATTGCTAACTAGTATGCTGGGCTGAGTGCGTAGCACTGAGGAGAACCTTCGAACCGCAGCAGGCTTGGCGCACGCGCTTCGGCCGCGGGTCATGCGACTGGCACGCCGGCTGCGTCAGATGCAGGACCCAGCGCTGGGCCTGAACCCGAACCAGCTTTCGGCTATGGGTGTGCTGCTCAACTCGGGTGATCAATTGATTGGTGATCTGGCCGCGTTGGAGCAGGTGCGGCCGCCGTCCATGACCCGCATCGTGCACGGTCTGGAGATGCGCGGCTATGTGGCTCGTCGCTCCGATCCGGAGGACCACCGGCGCTGTCTGGTGACTCTCACCGACTCCGGGCGTCAGGTGCTGCTTGCGAACCGTCGGCGACGCGACGAGTGGCTGACGGTCCGCATTGCTCAGCTCGACCCGGCCGATCGGGATGTGCTGCGCCGCGCCGTACCCGTCTTGGAAAGACTGAATCAAAGGTGACTGTCGACATCGAGCCGACTACGGAACAGACCGATCGCCCGGATGCGACCCCCTCGCCCACGCGACGGCGCCGAGGCGGCATGTTCACCGCGCTGGTCGTCCGCAACTACCGCATTTATCTCGCGGGATCGTTCGTCTCCAATGTCGGGACCTGGATGCAACGGGTGGCGCAGGACTGGCTGGTGCTGGAGCTCTCCGGCGGCTCTGCGCTGGCGGTCGGCATCACGACAGGCCTGCAGTTCCTGCCGTTCCTGTTGCTGTCCCCGTATGCCGGAGTGATTGCCGACCGCTTCAACAAGCGGCAGATTCTCAAGGTCACCCAGAGCTGGCTGGCCCTCTGCGCGGCGGCGCTAGGCGTACTGGCCGTCACCGGTGTCGCGACGACCGAGCAGGTCTACCTGATTGCGTTCGCGTTCGGATTGGGCACCGCATTCGACAATCCCGCGCGACAGAGCTTCGTGTCCGAGGTAGCTGGTCCTGATCATCTTCCGAACGCGATCGGGCTCAACTCCGCGACTTTCCACGCCGCGCGGATTGTTGGCCCAGCGCTCGCCGGGCTAGTGATCGCCGGAGTCGGATCGGGCTGGGCGATTCTGTCCAACGCGGTCAGCTATGCGGCCTTCATCGGTGCCTTGTTGATCATCGATGGCCGGATGCTTCACACCGTCCCGCCCAGTCCGCGAGCCAAGCGGCAGCTCCGCGAGGGTCTGGCGTACGTCGGCCGCAACCCGGACATTCTGCTCGTGCTGTGCGTGATGTTCTTCGTTGGCACTTTCGGATTGAACTTCCAGATGACCACCGCCCTGATGGCGCAACAGGAGTTTCATCGGAGTCCTGAGGCGTATGGCATCCTTGGCACGCTGCTGGCCGTCGGCTCGCTGGTCGGTGCCCTGATCGCCGCTCGCCGCCGGGCCCGCCCGCCTGCCAACTTCGTGGTTGGTATGGCCATCACGTTCGGCATGTTCGAGCTAGCCACTGGGTTGGCGCCCAGCTACGCGGTGTACGCCGCAAGCCTGCCGATCATGGGCCTGATCACGCTTCTCACCATGACGGCAGGGAACGCTTCGATTCAGCTCGGCGTCGATCCGCGGCTGCGTGGCCGTGTGATGGCGCTCTACATCATGCTTTTGATGGGCGGTACGCCCATCGGCGCACCAATCCTCGGTTGGCTCGGCGAGATCCTGGGCGCGCGATGGACATTGATCGGGGGCGGGGCAGTCACCGTGATCGGGGTAGTTGCAAGCGTCCTTGTCATGCGGATTTACCTACGGCGGGCTCGCCTGGCCGCAGATCAAGGAGCACGAAGTCAGCGTCGTCTCGACCCGCGCCCCGATACCGCAGCATCGAGCGAGCCATCCGGTCCTTGAGCGGAGGCACGTTGTTGGTCACCCGTAGGGCAGCACGCAGCAATCCGAGCACTAGGCGCCCGATCAGCGGCTTGTGGATCGGGTCATCGGCGGTCATCTGCTGACGCGACTTCAGCACTGCATCGAAACCGTATTTGATCATCTTCGTTTCATAGCGCTCAACCGCTTCGACTATCCCGAGCCGGCCTTCGGCTACGTCGATGATCCGTGCGCAGAGCAGAACCGCGTCGCGCAGAGTGGT
>Ga0081455_10004252_pt1 | contig 16144 bp, 15 predicted proteins | sample TabmetS3T2R1_FD_70207 | JGI IMG/M metagenome (GOLD analysis project Ga0081455, IMG submission 70207) | Tabebuia heterophylla rhizosphere microbial communities from the University of Puerto Rico - S3T2R1 | ecosystem: Host-associated > Plants > Roots > Rhizosphere ... | reverse complement strand
GTTCAGGAGCCGCACGAGTTGCTCGGAATCGCCGGCTTCGACTTGCCAGCCGCAGCCGAAGCGCTCAATGATCCGAGCCGGCGTCGCGCGATGTGTACCTATATATAGGATGGGGCGGCCGGCGGCCATAATGCCATACACTTTGCTAGGAACGACGGAGCCGAGCGTCTCGGTTTTTTGCGTCACGAGGCCGAGATGGGCCTCAGCCAGACTCTCGTTCAATTCGCTTCGGCGGCAGTAGGGCCTAAATTCGCTCTGGCCGGGAATATTGGCCCGGCAGAATTCTTCCAGCTTCTTTCGTTGAGGGCCGCCTCCCGCGAAGAGGAATCGGAAACGCGGATCACCTCGAAGAGCGACCATGGCATCGCGAATGGTCCGGGTCTCGTGGGCCAGTCCCAGATTGCCTGAATAGTGAATGGTCAGCGGGAACGGCTGCCAAGGCAGCGGATGGATTTCGCGCCCATCGGCCCAGTTGTGAATAACGTGAATCTGAGAGCCCGGAATGCCACGGTGAATGAGGCGCTCCTTCATATCGTCTCCAAGCGCGATGATTCCGTCTGCGTTCCGCCGCACATAGTCGGCGATGGCGCCGATCATTTTGCTGAGCAACGAGCGAGGCCGCAGAACTCCCAAGTCTTCGGCGATATCGGGATAGAGATCCATCTCCCAAATGAAGTGGCGGCTGCCGCGAAAACGTTTTACAACGGTTCCGATTAGTCCAACGAGAGGAGGCGTCGTCAGCGTGAGGATGACATCGGGAGGCCGGCTGCGCAGACTTCGAATTGCCGCGCCGCAGAGAAAGCTCGCGTAAGAAGCAATGCGCATGAAAGGGAGCCTCGAAAATGGCAGGGGACGTGCGCGAAGTATAGTGACCGCGGGCGGCTCGGAAGAATCGACGGAGCTATATCCGGAACTTCCGCAGATGGCAGTAACGCGATGCCCACGATTAGCAAGCTCATGCGCGAGGTCCGTCAAAAGCTGGCTGGTTGCGGCCGTGTCGGGATGGAAGAACTGATTGAGAAGCACTAACTCCACATCAACTCCTCGTCTGTGTGCTTTTCTCGCATCCGAGGCACGCGATGCCGCATGAGTCTCGCGGGGCCACCTCCGTGTATTTCGAAAGCAGGGATGCTAGCGGTCACAATGCTGCCGACCAACGCCACGGCGCCCTGCCCTACCGTGACACCAGGCCCGATTACGCTCATGGCGCCGACCCAAGCGCCATCGCCGATCGCGATCGGTTTAACAATTAAGCCGAAGGTTGAATCCGACCAATCGTGATTCCCAGTGCAGAGATAGGCGCCCTGAGAAACGCAGGCGTTGCTGCCGATCGTAACGTCGTCGAGGTTATCGATCCAACAATCTTCACCGATCCAAGAATTCGCGCCGATCGCGAGACGCCATGGGTATTTAATTCTTACGCCAGGCTTGATTACGACGCCGGCTGCAACACGCGCGCCGAAGAGTCGAAGCAGAAAGCGGCGGATCGAAGACGAGGGGTTGATCGAACACCTGACAATTGGACTACCAAAGAAGAACCAAAGAGCTACAACCAGCTTGCTTCGGCCTGTCTTGTACCACGAATTATCGAATGTGCTGAGGTCCACGCAAACAGACATGGATAGAAAATGAGGGGGATGGGCCGCACTCAGGCGGCTGGATAGGCAATCGTATTCCAAACGGCCGACGGCAATTCGCGCCGTGAGGCTTTCGGCTGATCTGCATCGTAGAGCGAATAGCCAAATTCCTTCAGAATCGCGGAGACGTCGCTATTGCTGTTGTCGTTCACTTCGCACAGAATGCGAGGACGAATCTCCGACAGTAATCGTGTAGCGCCCTTTAAAACTAGCGCTTCAGCGCCTTCGACGTCGATCTTTAAAACATGGGGCGGCAAATAGATCCCAAGCATCCAATCCAGGGTGACGCTGAGGGTCGATTGTACGGCCCGCGCGCCGCCGGATTGTGAATTGCCCTCGCCTAAGAAATTAGACGAGCGTCCGCGCGCGGCGATTTTTAGATGACATACGCCAACCTGGTCTGACGCCGCGACTGAAAGAACATCTACGGGTGCCCACGCTTTTCGATTGCGGGCAACGGTCCGATGCAACAGACCCGTCAGCCAAATATCCGGCTCAAGCGCCAGAACTTTGCCTTTCGGACCAGCTAATGCCGCCGCCGCGAAAGTAAAAAGACCTACGTTGGCACCAATGTCCCAAACAACATCCCCAGGACGAACCAGCTCGCCGGCTGCGCTCAGCAGCGATGGATCGACTCGTTCCAAGTTTGGATACCAAAATTTCAACGCCGAAGCCGGCGACACTGAAATGCGGCCTCCTCCAAATGCAGCAGGCAGCCTGCGTTCCAAGACGACTCGATTACTGAGACGTTCCAGTCCCGTTCTCCAAAGGCTCATTCTTGTTCTCCAGCGGCGCTCGCGAGAGCACCCATTCCGCTTACTTGTTATAAACGCCCAACGGACACTCGTCGTCCTCGAGCAACCAAATCTTCGATAGCGACAGCGACTAAGGCTGCGAGCGGAGTCTTTTCGACATGGTGCGGCTCAGTCCGCAAAGATCTCGCCCGCGCAATCGCAATTTCCAGCTCCGATATATCCGCAACGGGCAGCACCTTACCACTCTTCGAAAGAGCTTCGGCAAGCTGTGCTTGATGGTCATCAATAACTTCCCCATACCGGACCAATCGAGGCACAACAACGGGAACCTTGCCCGTTCTGAGGACATGCAATATCGTTCCAGAGCCGGCATGACAAACCACAACATCCGCCTGTTCGATGGCCTCGCTGAATTCGTCGATGGTGAGAAATGCTTTACAAATACATCTTTCGGAGTGGAACGCAGCGTTATTTCCATACTGCACAACGACATCCTCTATACCAAACGCGCCGGCTCCTGCCAGGCTATCGATTGCATTCAGCAGCCTGGATGAATTCTGGGTAGCATTTCCAACAGTTACAAAAATCATTGTTAGATAAGGCCGCCTCCGTAAATCCCCTTCGGAAAGAATTTAGACAAGGATTCCCACTGATAGAAGAACCGATCCGCGAGATAGTACATCAAGCGTCCAGATAGCGACGGAGCAGTAATTCTAGCTAGAGTCTCAACAAATATTGTTGGAATTCCGAGAAGCTTGCCTACGATGGCGAAGGGGACGATCGGCCCGGCGCCCGTACTTATAACAACATCAGGCCGCGCGGCCCGTAGTATCTTCCAGGCCTCGATCAGATTGACTAGGAAGAGCCAGTCCCGCTCAGAGTGTCTGATGAATTGAGTTCGACCAACCATATCGCCGGACAATTTGACCTTATCGTTAAGGACGTACATTAGGTCGTATTGCGGCTGCGGCTTGACGATATTGCGAATCTCGGTAAGATGTCCCCCGCAAGAGGATACGATGCATACTGTCAATTTGCGGGAATCGGATTCAGGGCTCACGACTGCATCACCATTTCCGTGATCACACGACACCACTTGTCCTGCTCCAACGCTTCTGTGAACCGATTGGCTATCCATTCCCTGCCTTTTTCCCCCATCTCTTTTCGAGGTAACGAATGCAATTTCCAGATCGCCTCCGATATGTCTTCCGGGCGATTCTCAACACAAAGTCCGCAACCAATTTGTTCAACGGCCTGCCACGGGGTACCTTTCGAGACGATCACCGGCACTCCACAGCTAATTGACTCCGCGATGACGTGGCAGAAATTCTCCGAATGAGAAGGAGCAATTGTTACATCATGCGATTGAAAGAGCTCTGGAAGAGCGCGTTCCGGCACGCTTCCAACAAACTCCACATCATCCGATACACCGAGTTCGTCGGCATATTTCACAATGTAGCTTCGATATGCATCCGCGCCGCTCCCTGCCACTGTAAGCCGCGCGCGCGGGCCTTTACTCGACTCTTTCGCGGCACGATTAACCAACTTGAGCGCTTCTAAGAGACCGTCTAGGCCCTTTACGGGGTCTAAACGCCCAACAAATAGAAGACGTAGCGTTCCTTCCGACAAATCAGACCTGCGGCCCCGATTTTCTTTGACTTTAATTGCCGGTTGGATGACAGTACATTGCAAGTCTGGAAAGACTTGGTGAGTCTGCTCTTTTTCGAGGTTCGAAAGGCAGACCATGAGTGTTTTCCGCGACCAGCATAGCCGGCAAACCCGCTCAAATAACTGCTTCAGTCGAAAGTTACTTCCCCTCCTGCCCCATCTCATCAGCGATCCGTGAGGAAGCCACACTACAGGCTTTCGAAATAGTCTCGCGAGAATCAGCGTTGGCCATGTCGAAAAACAATATACGCCCGACAAACAAATGACATCAGCCCAACGTATGTAGCGTGGGAGGTTAATTAAAAACGACAATGATAAATAGTCCGCCAAAGTACGCGCGCAATAGCGGACCGACAAGTTTTCTACCTTCGTCTCACTGTCAGTGCTAACTAATAGAACTTCCGGACCATTACCATTGGTCGTCAGCACTCTCACCTGCCACCCCATTCGCGAGAACAACGATGCCAATCCTCTCAAGCTTTTAATCGGCCCGCCGTAGTACGTTGCCGGCCAGAAAGATGGAGTAATGTGAACTATGCGAATCGGACTGGAAACGTTTGATGAAGGGGATAGCGACATATCTGTTCAGTACCGGATCCAATAATCCATCGATTTAAGGAAAGAATTCCGCAAAGCATTGCAGCACACATCATCCATTCGTTATTCATCATGGCCAGGTCTCCTCGCTGTTGGGTGAAGATAAAGAAAAGGATTACCGGGAACAGAATCCGAAGCGTCGTTAGCTTGCCGCGATGTAACTGGCGCTCATAGAATCCAACGACCGCGCCGAATATAAACTCGAAGAGCAAAGCGCCGGGCGGCCCGAAATTCGCATACCCCTCGCCGAGCATGTGGGCGGAGATTGACAATTGACGATTCCCTGTGAGTTCCCGTTTGTAGGCCAAATCTGACATGCCACGGACTTGAAGTCCAACTATGTAGCTATGAGCGGGAGGCCGGTCTGGCCAAAGAATGCGTGGTATCGGAAGCAGCGATCCAACGGTCACTCCATGAAGAAACGGATACGAGACGGGCGACGCATCGAGTACAAACGCGAGCATGTTCGTCATATCGTTTGCGCGGCGGCCTTGCATCGAGACTTGAAACTCGGAGGCCAGATCTGTTCCGTTGGACGACGCCCACGAGAGAGCTCTTGTGGCCATGAGAAGTGCGCCCATTGCCAACAGCAGTACCGCCGTCCTCATTGCTCGTGACATTGTAGGGACGAGAACCGGGAATTGAGGTACTGCCTTAAAAGCAAAAAACAGAACGATGGGCAATAAAATGCAGCCAGTTTCTTTCCGGCTCACATCGACCAACGCCGCCGATACAGCCAACAAAATTGTGAATAGGAACGTGAGCGAACGAGATTCGTTCTTGTACTGACCTGCCCGAGCAATCGCTAAGGCCGTGCCTATGGGAGCGCAGGCAAAAGCAAAGGAATGATACCAGGCGATTTCATCAATCGACGTCGCAAAAATGTTATTTCGGATCAACACTCTAGCTAGTACACCTATAATTACGACTGTTAACGCGATGTTTTTGGACGGTAGCTGGAGGAATGTCGAACGGGCCCGATCTGGCCGTTTTGGCAAATAAAGCAATATGCCGGCAAGCACAGCTCGATAGCCGGTAACGATTAGCCGGATCATGAGCGGCACGGAATTATATCCGTCGTATGAGCTTGGATCGAAAAACACGTTTACGATGACGGGAATTTGACCGAATATTAAATAGCCGAGGATTGCCCAGAGAGCGGGCGAGAAAAGATTTGCCGACTTGTGCCGCAGCGCTTGGGCCAGCAACAAAGTGAACGATATAACATCGACCAAACAAAGCGTTGCCAAAAAGCTCCAGTCGTCCGAGAGCCACAAAAATGGAACGACTGTCAATCCTACACAAAGGTGCAGAACGATCTGACCGCGACTCATACGTGCTCGATCGCTCGAATCAGCGGCTCAGCTTGCCGATCGAATGTAAATTTCTCGAGAAATGCTTGCTGAGCCCTCTCTCCCATAGCTCTTATGGAGCTTGGCGGCGCTTTTGTGAGATTCTTAAGAGCGTCACGAATGGCAGATGGATCTTCAGCATCGACGCAGAGGCCCATCGCTGGCGGATGGACGATAGAACGAAGTCCGGGAAAGTCCGATGTCAAAAGTGCAAGCCCAGCGGCCATGTATTCGAACAATTTGCAAGGCGAACAGAAGTATTGGTTGAGGGTATTCGATCGATAGAATGCTATTCCTATGTCGTAATCGGCCAATACATCATGGACTGATGCATACGACACGCATCCCTTGTAGGCGATAGAGTTGCCCCGTTTACGGGTTTCATCCAACAATTCGTTAAAACGTTTTTCAAACCCCGTGGAAATAGCGCCATAGAAGTCGAACGATGCATCGATTTTCCCGGTCGCAAGGGTCTCGAGCAGAGGAACCATGCATGTCTTTTCGTGAATCGATCCGGCATAGACGATCCGTGGTGTAGCGGAACTATTCTTTCGCCGGACCGTTGGGGACTGCTCTTTTGAAAGTGGAGCGTTAAAAATGGCTGTGGGGGTATATGGCAGGCCGTAGTCACGCTGCATGAGCCTGGATCGATTCGGCTCCGCGGAAAAGAGGGTATGAGCATGTTTGACTAGCCTTTTTTCAAGCTCCAAAGCCAGTCGAGCCGGAAGCGACGCGGAAGCAAGGGCGTCTCGAGTTCGGCCATGATATTCGAGTTGGTAATACAAGATAGGCGCTTTTATGAACCGTCGCGCGATCAGGCAAGCTAGAAATGAATTCCAGTTTGCCGCGATATAGCATGTCGGTTTGAACAAGCGAGCGGAACGCAGCAGCAGCACGAGATAAGAGAGCGATAATCGCAGCTTTAGTAACGAAGAGCCGGTTTGCCGATATGGGGCTCGCTTAATACGAAAGCCAGGTTCGAGCGTTTCGCTAGCCGGATCTTCCTTTCGGCCAATTCCAACGGCTTCCACGTCATGCCCGCGGCGAGAAAGCATCGTACCAAGATTAATTAGCGGAGGATCAAAAGTGAGCCACGTATAAGACGCTACAAGAGCCCGTTTCCGGTGTTCATCCATTTTGGACATAATTTTCCGTATCGCTGCTCGACAGGGTTAGGGAATTAAGCTGCCTCGACGAAAGCTAGCACCTCAGTGTTCCTGCGGCTCTTGAGCGTGAGCCAACAATATAGCGTCACGACAACCACGTGAACCGAATAGGAACCCAGAAAAGCTTCGGCAAGACCAAGCGCTCCTCTGCCTGGCACGCGCCAAACGCATAAGGCCACAAATGCGGCCGCCCAAAGGCAATTGAGCCAAAATCCGGCCCACATTTTCGCTGCGCTCGCCAGCGCTTGCCCAACGACAGATGCGCCGGCATTGAAGACCGTAGCAACCAACGTTAAGATCATCACCGCGGAAATGTTTTCGTACCCGTGCCCGTAGGCCCGAATAATCACCGGCCTGCCAGCCACAACTGCAAGAGCGCACAGAGTAGATATAGAAAGTGTGATTGCTATATTTACGGCTAGAACCTTATAAAACCGGCGCACCTCACCCGCGCCGTATATTTGCGACAAGATCGGTAGAGTCGTTTGAGCTAGTATCGCCGGAAGAAACGTCACAGCCGTTCGCCATTGATAGGCGGCCGTGAATAACCCAAGCTGGGCGTACCCATTAGGTTCTTTCGCGAGAATCACGTTTCCTAACCAAACGACCGGACCCACCATTGCACCGCTAAGGACCGCCGGCACGGAAAATGTCCAAAGTGTACGCCACTCAGAAAAAATCGCTCGGTACTGAAGCACATGGTACTTCCGAATAGCGAATTGGTTACAAATCACACTCACCAGCGCTGTGGCAATTAGCCCAACGACAGCTCCGCGGAGTCCGTCGAAATAAACGCCACACACGAGCAGCAGTACCGATGCAATTCCTCTATATATACTCGTAAGCGCAACATCTCTAAACTTTTCCAGGCCCGCCAGTATTCCGCTTTGTACACCGATCACCGCATTCAGCATCGGGAGCACCGAAGCCAGTTCCAGATATGAACGAAGCCCCGGATCGTTTAGATTTTTTTCTGCCAGAGCCCGCGCGCTCAGAAGGACAGCCACGGCAACCAGAAGGCCTGCTATCACGGAGGACGCGAGGCACATCGACGCGATCCGGCCGGCGCGTTCAGGTGAATTTCTTATATATTCGGAAACATATTTTGCGGCGGTTAGCCCAAGACCGAGCCCAGCAAAAACACCGATGGCTACGATAGTGCTTTGTATAACGCCAAAACGTCCATACTGTTCACTCCCCAGCCAGCGGGCGACGACAACTGCCGCCACCAATGTCAACAACTGAGAAATACAAGTGCCAACCATGACCCACGACATCGCACTTGCTATTCGCTTGGTTAAAGCGTGGTTCGCTGCGTAAATAGCGAATTGACGAAATTGCAATCGGTTTCTCGGATGTTGTATTAAGGTGCGATATTCACGCAGAAGCCGAAGCGGCGTACGACTTGTAATCTTTGTTGTAATAGCCGTAATAGCCGTTCGGCGCCGATTTCGGATTCCAGTCATTCAGAATTGTTCCCAGGACTTCGGTCCCATCTTCGTCAAAACGTTTTCGCGCCGCTAGAGCGGCGTCGCGGGTGGTATGGCCGGCGCGGATCACGATAATGACGCGATCTGCCATCCGCCCCAGCACGCGCGCGTCTGAGATCTGTAGCATCGGCGGGGTATCTATCAGAACGACATCGAAATCGGCGCGCAGGTATTTCAAAAGTTCGGGCATGTGCCAGCCATAGATCAGGTTTGTGGTGGTCGATGTTCCGGGTCCACTAGTCAGAACAGAAAGACCGGGAACTTCAGTTTCACGGATGAGTCCGCCGAGTGACTTGTCGCCGTTCAGCGCAGCTTTTTCTCGCAACAGACTGCTGAGACCGCGGTCGTTCTTCATGGCAAAGATTTCATGCTGGCGAGGGCGGCGCATATCGGCGTCGATCAAAAGAACTTTTTGGCCAACTTCCGCAATCGCGATACCGAGATTGCTGACGACAGTCGATTTGCCTTCGGCTGGGCCGGCGCTTGTAACGACCAGAATTTTTGGGCGCCGTTCCTGTTCGCCCGAGAACAGGATCGAAATCAGCGTCGATCGAAAGCTCTCGGCGACCATCGATAACTTGCGCTGCCACGTGAGCAATTCCACTTGGCCATCCTCTGTCGAACAGGACTCCGTTGTTCGCGGCGCGATCGGACGCCAGGTCTTCGAAAACCGTGCAGATGGGATAATTCCTAACTCCGGAAGATTCAGATAGAACGTACTGTCGCCCGGCTGCTGGATCGTCCGATCGGCTCGTTCTCGCATGACGATGAACGCGGCTCCCAGGAATATTCCCGCAAGTAAACCAATGCCGGAATTTTGCGCTGGATCTGGTTTATAAGGTTTGCGGGGCAGCTTTGCCGTATCCACGACGCGCACGTTGCTGGCGCGCATAGCAGAAGCTATCGTCGATTCTTTCAATTGCTGCAACATCGCGTCGTAAAGCTGGCGATTGCTGTCGGCCTCGCGTTTCAGGATGCTGTACTGGATGGATTTTTGGCCTTCGCCGGTGACCTCCACGGTTTGACTGTTGTAGGCGACGCTGAGGAGTTTTTCTCTCCGGGAGGCTTCCTGATACTCGTTTCTGATACGCGTGATGATGGCCGCTCTGGCGTGATCGAAGGCCACCTGCAGCGTTTGAAGCTGAGCCTGTGCGCGCTTGAGCTTACTGTACTCGGGATTGTAAGTGGTGCTTAGCTCGGCAATCTGACGGCGCAATTCGATGATCTTTGCCTGAGTTTCGCGGAGACCTGTATCGTTCAGCACATCCGGCAGAGCGTCCGGCGGGCTACTCTGCGCCATTTCGTAACGGGACTGTCGAGCGATGCGATCACCGGTTGCGACAGAGAGCTCCTGCTGCAACTGATGAAGCTTTTCCTGCGAAACACTCGTTTTTTCATCCGTGAAGAGCAGACCCGAGCTGCGCGCGTACGACTGCAGGGCGTCTTCCGAACGCTCGAGTTTGATGCGCATGTCGTCGAGCTGGCGGCCGAGCCAATCGCTGGTTCTTTGCGTGGTCTTCCAGCGCGATTCGAGATTCTGCTCGATGAATTCATTGGCGAGAGCGTTGGCAAAATCGGCAGCAAGCTGCGGGCTCGTGGAATCGACGGTCATCTCGAGAATACGGGTTTGCCCGGCGGCACGAACCTTCAGGCTCTTGGCGGCTTTTTTGAGAGCCTCCGCGCGGGCATCGGACGGCGGCGGTTCCGGGAGGTTCAAGACCCTGCGCCAGGCGGAGACGCGGCTCGGCGCGCTGGAAATCGAAGAATTCTTTTCCAACTTTGAAGTCACACGATCGAGCAACGATTCGCTTTGCAGAATTTTGATTTGGGTTTGAATGTCCGATGTTTCCGAGGTAGTGCCAGTTTGCGTAACCGGGCTGACTTGCTTGAAATTGAGAAAGTTGTCGTTCAAACCGACGATCTCGACGGAGGTTCGGGCCTGATAGAGAGGCGTTTGTGGAAGCGTGATCAATACGCCAAGCAAAGCACCGGCAAATGCGAAGACGATCCAAGTGCCTTTATGCCGCCGGAGGATGCGCCAATATTCGATGAGGCCGCCGGTCTCGGGCTCGTCATTAGCGTCGCGAGGGTACGGGGCGGGAGCTTCGCTGTATTGGCGAACCAGCGCGCGTTCGGCAAGCGGAAGTCTTTCTGGAAGAATCGTACTGCTTGCAGGATCTGGTGATTGTTCGAAATGTTCCATCGCGATTCCTAACGGCGGTAGATGGCAACGCCGGTGCCTATTTGTATCGCCGCTTCTGCGGTCCGCGCAGCCATACTCTTTGCGGCGCTGTTTGGAACAAACAAAATGTCATCCGATTTGAGCGGCAGATCGGGAACTTTGCCTGCCATCAGGCGCTTCAGGTCGATAGCAATCTCGGTACGAGTGGAGCTGCCCGGGACGGCGCGCATGATCTTAGCTTTATCGGGAGAGGCGGTATGTTCCAGACCTTCGGCGAGAGAAAGAACTTGAAGCGTGGACAACGATTCGTCTTGTCCCAAAACGAAGCCGCCTGGTTTGTGGACCGATCCGATGCAATAAACGACATTGGCTCTGGGAACCGAGATCACATCATCCGGCTGGATCGTGATATTTTCGGCGGGCCTCGTTCCATCCAGGATGCTTTTCGAGGCAACGGACGCGATGCTGAATCGGCCGGTTGGATCGTTCTTTGCGTCCGGCAGAGGAATATCGCCCCATTTGAGATTGCGCGTGATCCTGACAGTGCTGCCGGCGTCGGGGCGCAAGCCGCCAGCTAGCGAAAGAACTTCGAACAGCGTCTTGTGGCCTTGAAGCTGGTGAACGCCGGGAGCGGTGACGGCGCCGAGCACGGAAACTGGTTGACTGTGAAAGTCGGTAATGCTGACCACGACATCGGGCTCTTTGAGAAACTTTCGCATGCGAGTTTCGATTTCGCGAGCGAGCTGGTCGGCGGTCAGGCCGCCGGCGTGGACGCGGCCGGCAAGCGGCAGAATCAGATCGCCGCGCATGTCAATGCGGAAGGGCTTGTCGCTGATCTCGTCAACATCCGAAACGAACAAAGTGACCTGATCATCCGGACCGAGAATGTAATTCAAAGGCGCATTTTGAACATGCGCCCGCTCGGATACCGGCGTTTCCGGCGCGGCGGGCGTGACTTCGAGATGGCCGACGCGTTCTTGAGCGACAAGAGGCGAAACAGCGAGCACGATGGTTGACAGAATTAGCAGCGTTTGCATTGTCTTGACGTCCCCTCCCTCACGGTGGGGTTCCTTAGTGGAGCATTCATGGTCGGGCTTTAGTGGGGCGTTCATAGCCGGGGTTCTTTTTTGAGTTCGAGAGCGAGCAGGTGAAGTCGCGCTTCGAGGTCCGTTACTCGCGACTCGAGCGATTCCTGCGGCGCGCGCGCCGGTTGCTGCAGGAGCATGTTCAATCCCGCGCGCGCCATTTCGGAAACACTTCGGATTCCTTGCGTGAAGCAGAGCTCTCTGAATTTTTCGTATTCCTCCGCGGTGAGGCGGAAGCTGACCATCCTACTTCTCGACTGAATCATGGGTCTCAGGCATATGGGTTAAATCGTGGTGATCCATTCGCGGTCGATCTCGACCGAAACCGAGCGTTGGAGCATCGTTACCGAGACGACCATTCGCCAGTCGGTTTTCTTTTTCAGCAAGATGCCCTCCAAGCCTTCGAGAGAACCGCGGTTTACTCGAATGCGCTGGCCTTCTCGCAGAAAGGGACACGGCTCGGCAGCCAGGCCGGAATGAAGGACCGTCTGCACCGCTTCGATTTCGGAATCGGCAATGGGCGCGGGCTCAGCGCCGAAACCAACGACCGAAACAACGCCTGGGGTGCTGACAATCGGAAGTCTTTTTTTGGCATCAAAGCGGCAAAACACATAGCCCGGAAACAAGGGCTGATCGCTCACCACCACGCGGTCGGACCAACGCCGCCGGCTGCGATACACGGGGAGATATTGCTCGTATCCTTTGCTCTCGAGGACGCCGGCCGCCAGTTTTTCATGATTGGATTTTGTGCGAATACCGTACCAGGGCAGCCTGCGGACGACTGGTTCAAACAGCACAGGCGTGGTTCTTTCGGCGAAAGTCATACAAATTTAGCTAGGATTTTTCCGGAATTATGGTAAACGCCGCGTCGGACGACCGGCACTTAGCAGCAAGCGGACAGGCTTCCGCCCCTTTAGTCCCAAGTTCTGCTTTTTTATTTCGAACAACTCGGAACGATTAACTCTGCCTATGAAAGGGTGTTCTTACGTAGTACCACGTCTACAGGCGTAGTACCAAGAATTTTTTACACTAGATATAGAACTATCAGTACTAATAGCCATGCGGGTCAAGATAGTACTATAAACGTGCTGAGATGGCAGGGAATTGCAGCCCGTTTTACGTTGAATTGCCGACTAGGAACGTAATGTAGATATCGGATTGTCGACAAAAAGCGCTTCGGCGCGACGACCACCATATGTCTTCGACACAGCTTTGTAAGCCCCTGACAAATCAGGGGTACGGTCGACACAGTCATGCGCGTCACTAGCGATAAAATGAACCAAATCGGCTCTCATCAGAGAATGCGCGACGCGCCGGGCAACTTGTCCGAATCGTCCAAGTAACGAATGGGCGGTCACCTGCACCAAACATCCGTGTTTTACCCAACGTTCGAGTTCGCGGACGTCGCGTTGCAGCGCCGAATTCCTTTCCGGATGGGTAACCACGGGAATAATGCCGACGCGAAGCAGTTGATCAATTGCCTGTTTTATGACATAAGACGAGAATTCATCGGGCAATTCGATCATTAAATGACGATTATTATTAATCGTATACTTGGTTGGATTTTCGACAGCATCGCATAAATTCTCGTAATTTATATGAAAATCACAACCAAGATGTAGAGCGATGGGCGCCGTGTTCAGATCGGACAAGCGGCCAAAAATTTTTTGGACCTCGACAGGATCGAAGCGAAAGCGGCTATTGGCGTGAGGTGTAGCGACTATATCGGTGGTGCCTGAGGCCGCGGCGATCTGCAGCATTTCGAGACTCTCCTCAAAACTTTCGGCGCCATCGTCCAGGCCCGGCAAAATATGGGAGGGAATATCGACAATGTGGACCGAAGGTCCAGTGTAAGGGAAGGGCGTTTTTTTTTGACCGCGCACAACGGGCACCAAACGCCCTGTGCGCTTTCATTTAAACGCGCACAACGGGCACCAAACGCCCTGTGCGCTTTCGATCAAGCAGCCATCAGGCAACGAGCAACGCCTTCTGAGATGGGCTGATTCGCATTCTTTTCGTAATAGCTGAACGCCGGACACGGATTTACTTCGAAGCAGTAGACCTCGTCGTCCGGGGTCACTTTCAAGTCGATACCTGCAAACTCCAGGCCAAGCGCACGCGATAGAGCAAGACATTTTTGCGCAAGTTCTGGAGAGAGATCGACTTCACGAAGATCGGCGGGGTCGCCGCACTGACGGGCGGCATAGCGATAATCTGTCGCGTCCGTGCTAATTGCGGTAGCGTATACCTCGCCTCCGATGGTGTGGACGCGCAGATTTGTGCCGTCGACAAACGCCTGAAATTGCGTGGGACACCAGCGGATTTGCTCCAGACGGTCGAAATCGTTTGCGTCTAGCGTTTGAACGATGGACCGAACCGCGCTGATGGACTTGTAAATCACACGGCCGTGCAGGGCGGCGAATTCACGGACAAGCGCCGGATCGTTTGTGATGAGAGTTTCCGGAACGCGGAAGCCCTGCTCGCGGATAATTTGCGTTTGATAGGGCTTCGATGAATTCGATCCCATCGGCACGCAGCGATTCACCACGCGCGCGGGCGAAATCTCGAGCCAACGAGTCAGCGTGTCGTGGAAGGCCCGGCATCTGCGGCGAAGGACGGAATCGGGCAGTTCGGCTTCCAGTTCGGGAAGACAACGATCGTCCATCAATCGCTGATAGGCGGCGCAGAAATCGTCGAGTGAATAGATGTCTTTTCCGATGCGAAGCTCACCGCGTATGCCGGCCTCATCAATCTCAAACCAAATGTCGCAATTCGAAAATTCGCGCTGATTCAGCATCACGTATCTAGCGCCGGCCGATTCGATGCGGTCAGTAACAAGGCGCAAAGGAGTTTCCGAAGGGATGCCACAAAGCAGAATCATTGTTTTTCTCCATGAGTGAAAACATTCGCAAGATGCGCAAGAAGCGGTTGGCCCCCGAGCGTAAGCTCGGGATACGGCGTAGCTGTAGAGAAATTCCAGCGGCCATCAGAAGCGCGAAACAAATCGATGCCTAAAATTTCGGATTCGGCGAGATCGGCAAAGCGGGAACAAGCGGCGAGCGTCTCTTCGGGAAGGGACGAGCCGAATACCCTGCCCCGCAAAACAATCACGGATTCGACCTGCGCCCCTTGTGGAGCAAAAGAGTGGAAGCCGTGCTCGGGTTGATCGTCCACGGTTTGCTTATAGGATGGCGCTGGCAGACCGGCACGGCGGGCGAGAAAACTCCACTCCGAAGCGTGGCGCCAGCGTCCGCAGAAACCTTGTGGCGTGGGGCGATTAATCACGGTCCCCGGAAGCGCTCGAAGCCAGCTCAAGTAGAACGAAGAGAGTTCTTGCGTAGCGTAGTCACGATCGGCTGGCTGCGCGCAGTTCACGAGTTCTTGCGGCGCCGAGAGCAGACGATTCAAGACGCCCGTGACACAGGAACTCGAAATCGTGCGGCCGTCCGGCAGGCCGATACGAATTGACGACGGCGCTACTCCGACACGATGTTCCCAGAAGCGGCTATAGGCCAGGTCTTCTGAAGTGATCAATTCGATCGGCGCGATTCCCAACTGCGCGAGACCATCGAAGGCCCACCGGGCCGCGTGGTCATTAGACGAACAGAGGACGAGAAACATATGTGTGATGTTGGAGCCGTGCGCCGCACATGAGCACGGCGCACGATCTTTCGAGTAGAGACTACTTCTTTCCCTTCTCAGGCTCTTTCGCGGGAGTAGCAGGCGGAGTGGGCGGCGGCTGGTCCGGCAGCGTGCCCGTCTGCGGCTCCTGTTTAAGAGCGCCTTGACTGAGATCCGGGCGCAGGTTCTCCGGAATAAAGTGCGCAAGCTGCGCTACGGTCGCTTCGACGGCCGCGAGACGTTGCTGCGTAACTGGGTCGCCCGGCTGCTCGAAACCACCGGTCTCGACCAGTTCTTTGCCATCGAACTGCACTTTTTCGAGTTCTTTGTGTTCGAACTTTTCGTGCTTTTCGAGCTTTTCGAATTTTTCTTTTTCTGGTTTTTCGACTTTGAGCTTGTCGGTGGCCTTTATCGCAGCCGCAGCAGCTACGGGGGCGTTAGCGAGTTCGGCGGTTGCTTGTTCGGCCGGCGCGGCGGCGGGCAGCGTCTCTATCTCTTTCGCCTCGTGCTTGCCTTCTTTCTCCTTGGCGAGTTCCTTGCGGTCCTTCAGCTCCTTTTCGTGCTTCTCTTTTTCTTGTTTTTCGTGCTTTT
>Ga0081455_10004251_pt1 | contig 16145 bp, 18 predicted proteins | sample TabmetS3T2R1_FD_70207 | JGI IMG/M metagenome (GOLD analysis project Ga0081455, IMG submission 70207) | Tabebuia heterophylla rhizosphere microbial communities from the University of Puerto Rico - S3T2R1 | ecosystem: Host-associated > Plants > Roots > Rhizosphere ... | reverse complement strand
AGGGTCGCGAAGTAGGAGGACGTGAGATAGGTGCGTGGCTGCCGAGAGCGGTAAGCAAAATGCGCCCAGTACCCCATGTTGGTGATGCCACTCACCAGCACGGCATCCTCGGGCAGTACACGCTGCATGTTGCGCCAGAGTGCAGCTTGATCGGGGGCCTTCTCCTGCAGCCAGCGTTCCTGCAAGCGCCACATATCCTGGAGTTCCGTGTCAGACCAACGTGGAGCTGGCGTGTCCTGGCGGCGCACTTCTTCTAGGAGAGCCTGTAAGCCAGCACGGGCATCGGTCACCAGACGGACCTCGGCTGGATAGTTCTTGCCCATGACGGTTGGGTCGATATCCAGGTGAATGAGCCGTTGCGGCACACGGACTGCATTGAGACCCGTCATCTGGCCGGTCAGCCGCGTGCCAACGGCTAGCACCACATCGGCCTGGGGGGCCGCCCAGCTCGAGGTGCCGTGGCCATAAAACCCTACCCCTAAGGCCAGACGATGGTCCTCGGGGAACACGCCCTTGCCTTCCGCCGTCGTGGCTACCGGGGCACCCAGGGCTTCTGCCAGAGCGATGAGCTCACGCGAGGCGTCAGCCAGGACCGCCCCACCGCCAGCCCAGATGAGTGGCTTGCTGGCGTCACGTAACAGCGCTGCAGCGCGTCGTACCTGGTCCCAGTCCAGAGGCGCGGGCGGGGACGTGGCCACCGGGGGAAACGTGACGTCGGCGGTGGCGGCCAGGGTGTCCGGGGAAATTTCCACCTCGGTGGGACGAGGACGGCCAGTACGCATCTGGCGCATGGCTTCGTGAATAGCGCCAGGGATGGAGGGCACATCGTTGATACGCTGGCACCACTTGGTGACAGGCCGGATGATGTCAATCTGGTCGTTAATCTCGTGCAGGGCGCCACGATCGCTGCCGATGTTATAACTCTCGACCTGCCCGGCCAGGAGCAGCACTGGCGAAGAAGCGGCGTAAGCTGTTCCCAGCGCCGCACTGGCATTCTGGACGCCTGGGCCAGGCACGACGAGGGCCACACCCGGCTTCCCGGTGACGCGCGCATAGCCATCGGCCATATACGCCGTGGTCTGCTCATGCCGTACGGTGATGATGCGGATATCCGACCGCGCATAAAAGGCGTCGTAGAGCCCCATAATTTGCACGCCAGGTAGTCCAAAAATTACCTCTACGCCTTCGTGTCGCAGGGCCTGTAGTACCGCCTCGCTCCCGGTCATCTGTGCCATGTCTGTTCCTCTCTGCTGTGGTCATGCCCTAGGACCTTCAGCAAGATTGTACAGCATTCCGGGCATAAAACACGCCACCTGGAGAGCCACACGCGTGCAGAAGGTGTACAATGAGGCAGCAATGGCACCCCCTGAGGTGTAATGTCCGCTCTACAGAGGAGACTTACAATGCCATCTCTCAGAAGTAGCCTCCGTGCCCGGTTACAGCGGGGTGAGACGATCGTCGCGCCTGGCGCCTATGACCCGCTGTCAGCGCGCGTGGTGCAGGCGTTGGACTTTACCGCAGTGTACACTGGCGGTTACATGACCGGTGCCCACACCAGTATTACCGAACCGTTATTGACGCTGACCGAACAGGTCGAGGTAGCGCAGAAGGTGGCGCGTGCAGTAGACCTACCGGTGCTGACTGACGCTGGTGCGGGGTATGGTGATCCGCTACACGTCATGCGCTGCGTGCGGGAGTTTGAGGCAGCGGGGATCGCTGGCATCCACATCGAGGACCAGGTGTATCCCAAGCGTGCCTCTTATCATAAGGGGTTGGAGCACATCGTCCCCATGCAGGAATTTGTGGAGCGTATGACCTACGCCCTGCAAGCGCGCCGTGACCCGGATTTCCTGATCATCGGGCGCACCGACGCCTTTAGCGCTGTCGAGGGCAGCCGTGAAGAACTCGTGCAGCGTGGCTTGACCCTCAAAGCACTCGGCGTCGATGCCGTGATGCCCCGAGGCGTGCGGGCGCGTGCAGATCTGGCGTTCTTCCGCAAAGAAGTTCCCGGCGTGCCCTTGATGGTCATCGCCGGGGCTGATGATATTTCCGTCCAGGAGTACGCTGATCTCGGGTACCAGATCATTATCTATGCTACCACACCGGCTATTGTGGCCGCGAATGCGCTAATGGAGACTTATCAGCACCTGAAAGACACCGGCCTGCTCAACATCAATGCGCAGCGTGTCGCTGACCTGCGGAGGCGTGTCGAGGAGCTGATCAGCCTGCCAGAGTATTACGAAGTTGAAGCAGCCACAACCGAGAAAGGCAGCACTCCGACTGCCTGAAAAGATGCGACGCTACGCCGCTGCTGCGACTAAGGCCGTTGCATGTATCGGCGTCCGGTTGTATCCTGGCGCCCAGGTTTTTGTACATCGGCGTAGTGAGCCAGGGAGGGGAAACGATGCAGAGTAGCACAGCGCTTGAAGCCATCCTGAAGCGGGATCGTCTGCTCGTGCTCGGCGGGCTGGCAGGCATCACAGCGCTGGCCTGGGCCTACACAGGATATCTGGCCTGGAGTATGGACTGCATGAATATGGCCATGCCCCACATGCAGACCTGGGGTGTTACAGATCTGGTCCTGTTGTTTGTCATGTGGGCTGTGATGATGGTCGCCATGATGGTGCCCAGCGCCGCGCCAATGATTCTCATGTTTACCACTATCAATCGCCGACGTCGTGAACAGCAGCAGCCTTATGTGCCAACAGCCGTCTTTCTCGGGGGTTATCTTCTAGTCTGGGCTGGCTTCAGCATCCTGGCGACACTGGCCCAATGGGGTCTGCACAGCGCCGCGTTGCTGTCTCCAATGATGGTGAGTACCAGTCCTGTCCTGGGTGGTCTGGTGCTGCTGGCGGCAGGCCTCTTTCAGTGGACGCCTCTGAAGTATACTTGCCTGGCGCACTGCCGCTCGCCTTTGGGGTTTCTGATGACCGACTGGCGCGAGGGGCACCGCGGCGCTCTCCTTATGGGGCTGCGACACGGCCTGTACTGTGTAGGGTGTTGCTGGTTCCTCATGGCCCTGCTGTTTGTAGCGGGGGTGATGAATTTGCTGTGGGTCGCGGCTATCGCGGCGTTCGTGCTGGTGGAGAAAGTCGTGCCCCGCGGTGATCTGGTGGGACGCGTGGCAGGGGGTATACTTGTTCTGGCAGGACTCGTCATGCTAGGGCAAGTCCTGTACATCACATAATTGGATATCTTACGCCGATGGAAGGAGGGGAGAAGTATGGCTGAAGCAACGACACGGACGCCCTGGCGGCTCAAAGTCCATAACATAGAGGCGTGTAACTGCAGCAATGGGTGCGGCTGCCAGTTCAACGGCTTTCCTGACTATGGCAAGTGTGAAGCGATTGTCGGCTATGAGGTCATTGAGGGGCACTATGGTGACGTGAATCTCGCTGGCGTCCGGGCTGTCTTTGCTGGCAAGTGGCCAAAGGCGATTCATGAGGGCAATGGCAAGGGCGTGCTGTTCATCGATACCTCTGCCCGTCCCGAGCAAGTCCAGAGCCTGGCTACCATTTTGTCCGGCCAGGCTGGCGGCATGCCGTGGGAAGCGTTGGGTGCGACCCTCACTGAGGTTGAGGGGCCGATACTCCAGCCGATCGAGATGACGATCAATGGACGGAAGTCCAGTTTTCGCGTTCCGGGGATTATCGACGTCAATATGACCTCACTCATCAACCCCGTGACCGGGGCTGAGAGCGAGGTGCACGTGGTGTATCCCAAAGGGGGATTTATCTGGAACGATGGGGATGTTGGCACGACTGCCACGATGCGTATCAATCATGGGGAATTTAATTTTCAATATCCAGGAAAGTGGGCGGCCTATGCGGTAGCCGAGTGGACCAATCAAGCCTAACGAGCGCCCCAACGCGACAGCCTGGGACGAAGCCAGCATCCCAGGCTGTTTTTCTCCTTTTTTCTCTGATGTCTGGCGCTTGAAGTATTGCAATTTCCTATTTGAGCCCTCTTTTTTGCCTCGGTATTATTCCCTTACTTGCCCTGTGGACCACACGTACTTCAGCGACACGTCTGTCCTGCCTTGTGAGGAGCACAGTCATGCTTGACATCTACGGACTCGATGAGGTTGCCGGGACGTGGAGGCAAAAAGCTGCGGCGCTCGCAGCCGATGTGGTGGCCAGACACGCGACGGACGTTGATACTAACGCTCGTTTCCCGAGCGAGAGTATGGCGGCACTGGCCCAGGGGGGCTTTTATGGGTTATGCATCGACGCGCATTTTGGTGGCCAGGGTCAGGGGCCTGCCACCTTTGCTGCAGTGGTCGAGGAACTCGCGCGGCACTGCGGTTCTACCGCCATGGTGTATGTCATGCACATTGCTGCGACCAGGGTTATTGAGACCTCTGTGACGTTGCCGACCAGGGCCGACGTGCTCCGGAGTATTGCTGCCGGCAAGCACCTGACGACCTTTGCGCTGTCAGAACGGGGCTCCCGTTCCCAGTTCTGGGCCCCTGTCTCGCAGCTTGTAGAGCAGGGGAATGACTATCGGACAGACGCCTTCAAGTCCTGGTCTACTGCAGCGCACCATGCAGATTCCTATGTCGCAAGCGCCCAGCGTCCAGGGGCCCAATCACCTCTGGACTTCACGCTGTATCTGCTGCCGCGTACCCGGCCTGGCGTGCAACACCCTGGCACCTTCAATGGGCTGGGCCTGCGGGGCAACGACTCGGCTCCGGTACAACTCGAAGGTGTTGTTGTGCGCCAGGAGGATCTGCTGACGGAGCATGGCAAGGGCCTCGAATGTGCTCTCCAGATTGGCACCCCCTGGTTCAACGTTGGTTCGACCGCCATGGCCAATGGACTCTGCCTGGCGGCTGTGGACGCGACAGCGAGTCATCTGCAAGGGACGGGTTTTGAACACACCGGCACTGGGCTGCGCGACCTCCCCAATCTGCGGGCACGATTAGCTGAAATGAGCGTGGCCACAGAGCAGTCCCGCGCCCTCCTCGGGCACACCCTGCGTGAGATGGCCAGCCCGGATGCCGCCACGCCCTTGTGGGTGCTGCGCACACGCATGGCTGGCCTGCAGACGGCCGTGCAGGTGACCGATCTCGCTATGAAGACCTGTGGCGGTGCTGCCTTCTCACGTCATCTCGGCATCGAGCGCCTGTTCCGAGACGCTCGCGCCGGTTGGGTGATGGCACCGACTGTCGATCATCTCGCTGACTTCATCGGGCGTGCTCTCACCGGCTTGCCGTTGTTGTGATGGCCGTTATAAACGCCAGTGGCTGAACAGCTGTGGCAACGCCCACAGCCAAGGAGGGTCCATTGAAACGATACCCGTTGCTGTCTGTTGTCTATGTGCTAGCGTTCCTACTTGCCAGTGCCGGTGTGGTCAGGGCTCAGCAGAAACTCGCGGGGGAGCCGATCACGGTAGGCATTCTGTTACTTAATAAGCCCTATATCACCGAGTTCGCCGGCCCGCTCGATGTCTACCACCACGTGCCGCAAGAGAAGCTCAAGGTTTTTATCATTTCGGACACCGACCAGGAACTGGTCACATACGAGGGCATGCCGTTTCGCGCCAACTACACGGTCGAAAATGCGCCCCGGCTCGATGTCCTTGTGGTGCCGAGCGGGGCGGGTAGTCTCGATGCTGATCTCAAAAACGTCCGCGTGATTACGTGGCTGCAAAAAGCTGCCCGAGAGGCGAAATTCGTTACATCCCACTGCCAGGGCGCCTTCTTGCTCGGCCAGGCTGGTCTGCTCGACGACAAGCAGGCCACAACTTTTCCCGCTGACACGGAGACCTTGCAGAAACGGTATCCGACCTGTCGGGTCCAGGCTGGCCAGCGCATCGTAGTAGATGGCAACCTGATCTCCTCGCCAGGAGGACTGGCCAGCTATGAAGCCGCCCTGTATGTTGTAGAACAGCTGTTCGGCAAGGAGCAGGCGTTGAGCATTGCGACGGCGCTCGTCTTTGGCCCTAGCAATATTGCTGCCGCCCTCACTGTTAAATAACACTGCCGGGGGTACGCCGTGCGCACTGCGCCCACTGGTTCTGGCGACTGTTCATGCCCCGCCAGTTCCATGTATCGGGCCCAATTACTCATCGGGCGGTCGCTTACAGACTTTCCATTGCTTGGATGGCGAAAAATATGGAGCGCTACGCATGGACGCTGCGCGTCAGCGCCGCGGGTAAAGACCGCGCTACGGTGTTTGCACGCACCCAGCAGTATAGTGTCGGTGCACCGGTGCAGTTCGATGCCGCGTACGACGCTATCACCGCCCTGGAGTATGTCCTGGGAGCTATCGGAGCCGATATGGTGAACGGCTTCCAGGCTCTGGCGCGCAAGCGACGAGTAGAGGTCGACCATGTCGAAGCTGTCGTTGAGGGTGAGCTGAATAATCCGCTCACCTATCTTGGCGTCGTGGGCGAAAGCGGACATCCTGGTCTGGAGCGGGTGAGCGTCAAGGTCTACATTGCCTCTCTTGCCCCCGAAGAGGAGATACAACGCGTCTGGCAGGAGATGCTGGCCAGGTCACCGCTGGTACGGACGTTTCAGCCTGTTATTCGGTTCGAGCTGAGCATGCAGGTTGTGCTCTGAAAGAGGGAATATGTCTATGGACAAGCCTATTTTGGTTGGAGCGGTGCTGTACAACCCGAAGGTCAGCATCATCTGGGACATTATCGGCGAATTCTTCCAGGACAACGGCTGCCCGATCGATACGGTGTTCTACACCAACTACGAGTTGCAGGTGGAAGCGCTGCTCAAAGGCCACATCGACATCGCCTGGAATTCACCCCTGGCCTGGCTCGACGCGCAGCGCCAGTCGGGCAGCACGTGCCGGGCCATCGCCATGCGCGACACCGACCGTGAGCGTGTCTCCTACCTGATTACGAAGGCCCAGGGCCACGTCAAAACCGTTGAGGACTTGCGCGGCAAGACAGTCGCTGTGGGAGCCAAAGACTCGCCCCAGGCCACGCTCATCCCGCTCGGATTGCTGCAGCGCCATGGGCTGCAACCTGGCAGAGATGTGCAGGTGCGGCGCTTTGATCTCATGGTCGGCAAGCACGGCGACCACGTCGGCGGTGAACTGGAGGCCTTTCAGTGCCTCGCCGCCGGAGAGGCCGACGCCAGTGCCCTGGTGGACCTGAACTGGCAGACTTGGACGCAGGACGGCACCATCAACCCGCACGAATACACCATCCTGGCTACCACAGAGCCATTCGACCACTGCTGCTTCACGGTGCGTGCCGACTTTCCACTGGAGCGTGAGCAACAGTTCTTGCGGGCCCTGTTTTCCATGAGCTACGACAACCCGAAGCATCGGGAGATGATGGACCTGGAAGGGCTGAAGGCATGGGTCCCAGGGCGCACCTCAGGCTACGGCCTCCTGCACGAGGCGGTTGAACGGCAGCATTTTTTTGTGGGAACCAGGACATGAGCCCCTTGCCGTTGTTACCTGTCACTACAGTGGGGAGCTGGCCGCGACCACCAGAACTGCTGCGAGCCCAGCGGCTCAAGCAAACCGGGCGCCTCAGCCCTGAGGCCTTCGAGCGGCAGGCCGATGCGGCTGTGCTGGAGGTCTTGCATCTCCAGAATGAAGCCGGAGTGGACATCGTCACCGACGGTGAACAGCGGCGCGACAATTTTTACTCGTTCGTTGCCGAGAAACTGGCCGGTGTCCAGCTCATGACGCTCCTGGAAATGCTTGACATCGTGGAGGACAAGGCAGGTTTTGAGCGCATCCTCCAGAGCCTCGACGTCCCTGCCTACTCGATTCGTAACCCGACTTGTGTCGGCAGGCTCGAGCGCCGCCAGCCTCTGGCCGTAGACGAACTGCGATTTCTGAAGCGCCATACCGACAAACCCATCAAGATCCCGTTGCCCGGCCCGTACATCTTGACCCGCGCCATGTTTGTCCAGGAGGTCACCCGCCAGGTCTACCCCACCAAGGAAGACCTGGCTGAAGACGTGGTGCGTATCCTGGGCGATGAAGTTGCCGACCTGGTCGCGGAGGGTGTTGACTTCATCCAGCTTGACGAACCGGTCTTGACCGCCGATTTTCGCGGGGCAAAATCGGCTCACATTCTCCACCGCAACCCCCAGTGTTTTGCAAGAATCTTGCTTCTTTTTGTGAGTGGATTTTCCTTCCTCATGCGCTGGATTATCACGCTCTTATTCCGGTATAGTCACCGCATCGTGGAGACACAGAATGCTCTTTGCGCTTGATATTGTTGCCCGGAAAGCGTGTGGCCAACCGGGGCCCTCCGGGCAGGTTTGTGAAATAGCTCTCCTCCATAGCCCGGTCCAACGGGAAAACTCCCTCACAATTCGGAGTGCCAGTGATGAAGGATACCTGCTGCCGTCGCTTCTTCCTCGAACCCACCCAGACCCTCCATCGCCGCTATGAAGCCTTGCGCGCCGTCGTTGTCGACCAACAGCCACAGATGGACGTGGCCCAGCGCTTTGGGTATACATACGCCACTCTGCGCCGCTTGGTCAGTGACTTTCGCGCCCACTGTCGCGCGGGCCAGGCGCCCCCCTTTTTCTTCCCCCGCAGTATGGGCGACCTGCCGGGCCACATCATGGCCATGCCCCCACTGGCCCAGACCAGGCCCTCAGGGCGGATGTGCGTCGGGTGTCGCTGACTCCAGGACGCCGCTTACGGACCCGCGTCGCTGGCCTTTTCCTCTTTCTCCCGTTGCTGGCCCAACTCCGGTTCGATCAACTCGTGACGCAGGCGGGCTATCCCGGCTCACGGATGGTCCCCGCCCCCAGTGCCCTGCTCAGTTTGCTCACCTGAAAGTTACTGGACAAGGAACGCCGCAGCCATATCAGCGATTTCAATTTCGATGAGGCTCTCGGCCTCTTTGCTGGGCTGAATATCCTCCCCAAGACGACCTTTGCCACAGACTACTCCTACCGGACGCAACGGGAATATCAGCACCGTTTACTGGCGGGATGGCTCACCTCGCTCGCACCGTGGCTCCTCCCCGAGGCCTCCACTTTCTGCCTTGACTTTCACCCCATCCCCTATCGTGGTGATCCCACAGGTCTGGACACCCATTACATCGCCCAGCGTGGCAAAGCGGGCACCAGTGTCCTGACCTTTTTCGCCCACGAGCCCCACAGCCACCTCTTATGCTATGCCAATGCCAACCTCACCCGGGCCGACCAAGCGGGGGAACTGATGCGCTTTATCGAGTTCTGGCACACGATCACGGGCCACGACCCGCAGTGGCTGTACTTTGACTCCAAGCTGGCCCCGTATCCCGAACTCTCCCGGGTCAACCAGCGCGGCATCTGGTTTGTGACGATTCGGCGGCGGGGCGCCGCCGTGCTGCGCCGCCTGCATGCCCTCCCCGCCCAAGCCTGGCGCCGGGCCGTCCTCGATATCCCCAAACGCCGCCATCAACACGTCCGCTATGTGGACGAGACCGTGACACTCCGAGGATACCATGGGCCGATACGGCAGTTGGCCGTGGACGGCGTAGGACGCGCCGAATTTACCCTCGTGGTGTCCAACAACTTCGACGCCAGTGCACGGGACCTGCTCATCCGCTATGCTGGACGCAACAGTGTGGAGGACGGTCTGGGTATCAGTGTCAATTTCTTTCACCTCGATTGCTTGGCCAGCGAAGTGCGCCTCAATGTGGACGTCGATGTCGCGATGACCGTCTTGGCGAATGGCTGCTATCGGTGGTTGGCCAGCCGACTGCATGGGTTCGACAAAGCGAAACCCAAACAGCTCTACCGCAAGTTTGTAGAGACTGGTGGCCAGCTGCCCGTCCACGCCGACCGCCTCGTGGTACGCTTCGACAAGCGGGCACACAATCCTATCCTGCGTGAAGCCGCCCTCGACAAAGGGTGCCTACCTATTCCGTGGTTGCACAATCTCCCAGTGGTCTTCGAATACCCCTGACCCTGTCCATTGTGAGTGAGTTTCCGGCTGCGAAAATCGGCGTTGACAGAGCTCGTGTTCACCCAGGGCCAGACACGCACTTTCATGTGTGCCGCTCTGGCCATGCGTAGCGATCCCTCTGAGGAATTAGAGTTTGCAGTAGCGCTGATCAATCGGGTCCTGGAGCGGGCCGCTGGAGTACGCACGGGCCTGCACATTTGCCGTGGCAATTGGAGCCAGAACGAAGCGACGCTGCTACGGGGGAGTTACCATCCACTGGTTCCCTACCTCGATCGCATCCACGTGCACCAGTTCGTGCTGGAATACGCCACGGAGCGCGCTGGCTCTCTCTTACCCTTTGTCGGAAAGGAACTCGGACTGGGCGTGGTCAACCCGCGCACAGAGGCCGTTGAATCTGTGGATACGATCAGAGCCGCCATTGCGCAGGCCTTGCAACTCTATCCGGCGGAGCGGGTGTTTCTCAATCCAGATTGTGGCTTTGGCACGTTCTCGAACCGTCCCGTGAACAGCTCGGAAATTGCGTTTAAAAAGCTCCAGGCGATCGTCGAGGCAGCCCGCTTAACCGGCTGTTAAGGAGTCGAGCCGCGCAACCGTTCCAGCTCTGCTCGCAAGCGGGCATTTTCAGCTTCCAAAGTCTCGACGCGAGCGTGCTCAGCTTCGGCCCGTGCCCGCTCGGCTTCCGCACGGGTGTGGGCAGTCTCGGCAGCTTCTTCCGCTGTTGGCACGAGCATCCCGGCGGGGGTAAAGAAGCGCAGCCAGTTCGTCGTAGTGCCTTGAAAGTGGCCTTCCTGTATCCCCAGCCAGAGCTGCAAGGTTGCAGACCACAACCAGCCGCGGGCATCTGGCTGCAGCGCTACATAGTGCCTGTTCTCCAGGTGCCAGCCCTGCAATGACCAATCGTCCGGGTTGACACAAAAATACTCGGCGGTCTTGAAGACGCGCTCGTACAGATCTTTTTTGGGTCCCAGGTCCTGGGACATGGTCGTCGGTGAGAGCAACTCCACAATGACGTCTGGGTAGCGCCCCTCTTCCTGCCAGACGATCCAGGAGAGTCGTGAGCGCGTCCCGTCTACTCCAAGTACCACAAAGAAGTCCGGCCCCTTATAGTCCCGAGTGCGCGCCTGCTCCAGGCTGTAGTAGACGAACATATTGCCGCCGGCAAAGAAATCAGTGCGCTCAGACCAATGCTGGTGGAGGGCATCTCCGAGGAGGTTAATTTGCAGGCGATGCCAGTTGCTTTCCAATGGCTCTCCATCGTCATAGGGCAGGTCGAGGTCCGGTATATCCGGCACTTCTATGCGTTGTACGACCTCGATAATAGGCATAGGTGTAGACTCCCCTTACAACAATCCCAGGCATTCCTGTCTGGCCAGTATAATCGATACCCTGGTGTGCGACAATGCTGGGCGCTGGCGCATGATCGCGACTATTGCCGGGACGACCTTGCGCACTCTCATGGCCGCAGATCATCAAGGAATTCCGATGCTGGAGCGACGCTCGTCACGAGCAGATGATCTCGCGCCCGGGTACAGGCGACGTACAGCAGATGGCGTTCCGTGTTGTAGACCTCTTCCAGATCGGCGTCATCGGCCACCGTCTCGATCCGAGCCTGCAAGGGCATGATCTCATCATCGCACGCCATCACCGCCACAGCGCGAAACTCCAGGCCTTTGGCCAGATGCATGGTGCTGATCGAGACGTGACCGCTGGTCGTTTCGACATTCTCGTCGAGCACCTTGAACGGCAGTTTGGCATACTCGACTGCCGCGCGAGCCCGGTCCAGTTCCACCGGTGAACGGACGAACACCCCCATTTCGTGTGGCATCACGCCGGTATTGCCGAGGTCTACAAGCCATGTACCCACCAGGCGACTTTCATCTGCGGCGTTTGCCAACACTTGTATGATAGGTGGCGGCCCGTTGAAGACCGAAATCGTGCCGACGCGTTGTTCGGTGTTGCCGTCGACATCAGAGAGTTCGGGACCCAACAAACGATCGGCCTGCATTCTGATCTGGTGTGAGGTGCGGTAATTGATGTGCAGGGTCCGGGAGCGTCCCCGAATATCGACACCCAGTGTGCGCCATGAGAAGGGTGGCTGGAAGATCCGTTGCCCGAGGTCGCCGGCAAAGAAGAGGCTGTTTGGCCGACCTGCCCCAAGGGCAGCGAGAAACTGCAACTGTGCCACGCTGACGTCCTGAGCTTCGTCAACCACGGCAAAGTCGAAAGGCAAATGTTTGCGGTCCGCAAGCTGAGTGGCCAGTCGGCTGAATATCTCGGCATAGGTGATGCAATCTTGCGACGCCAACTGCGAGCGCACACGAGCAAAAATCGACCACAGTACGGCACGCTGTGGCTCCGGCAGGCGGGTTTTCCTGCCTAAGCGCCGGACATCGCGATACGCTTCCCAGGTGTCCAGCTGCCAGGCGTCAACGACCTCTTCCCATTCGGTCAGCAAAAAATGCCCACTGAACTTTTGACTGTCGACTTCTCTGGCTGCTTCCGTCAGGAGTGCTTGGATAACGTCACGGGTTGCGATGTTTGGACGGCCAAAGTGCAACGCATAGAGGCGCCGGCCAAGCGTGTTCATGGCGTGCACTTCCAGCCGCTCGCCGAGACGCGGTTCATTGCTGATCAAGCGTCTCAGTCTGGTTCTCAGAGCATTCGCCAGGGTGTCGGAAAAGGTGGTGAGCAACACCCTGGCCTCGGGGTTGGTGCGAGCCAGAAAGACGGCCCGGTGCAGGGCCACGATGGTCTTGCCAGTGCCGGCCGACCCCGCCACACGTGCGGGGCCGCTATAGTCCCGTTCCACCAACTGGCGCTGCGCCGGATGCAGGAAGATGGTCCATTTCTCCCAGGGATATTCGAGGGCACGTTCCAGTTCTTCGATATTGTGCATCACCCGGAAGCGGCGCTGGGCATCGGGGTGATCGAAAGGATCGGTACCCGTGGCTGCTGGTGGCGCAGCTTGCGGCTTGCCGCCCGTGGCCAGTTCTAGCAGCGCCTCAGCGGCCTCACTCGGCAGATGGTCGGCCAAGGTCAGCAGGGTATCTTCGTTGGCCTGGCGCACGTCGGGCAACCACTCGGCCGGTACGCCGTAGCTCAATAACGCATCCTCTGCGACATGCTCGAACAGGCGCACTTTGGGCGGGGCCGGCTGTGCAGCCTCCACGTAGGTGGGAATGAGGATTTCCTGCACTGTCTCACGGATTTCCACCAACTGCGCTGCCCCAGTCTTCGGGTGTATTTCCAGCTTCCGGCGCTCGGCCCAGCGGTAGGCATGGTCATGGTGATCGACGTAGCACAGCAACAGGCTTGCGGCAGTCCTATGCACGATCAAGCGGATATCCCGGCTGACCCGCACTGATAAGAAGTTCGGATCTCGCGCCTTGTCGAGTTTGTGCAATTGCATGCCAGGCTGTGCCGGGTGCATTTGCAGGTCAAACGCGGTGATTTTTACCGCTTTCTGCTCCTCGCCAGTGAGCCGCGCCAGGCTCTCCGTAAAGGTGTCGGCAATGCGGAATTCCATGGGGTTTTTTCATCCTATTCCCTATGACTGCTGTTGATATATATGCTAACATCTTGGGAGATGAAGCATGTCTTGTCAAGCGAGATCGGAGCAGTCCAGTGCCGTATTACGATATTATTTGGAACCCGGAACCAGGTGGCAATGTCGAACATATTGCGGAGCACGATTGAACGCCGGACGATGTTGAGGCCGTATTGTTGCATCCAGTTGCTGAGGATATCAGCCGTTCATCTGGTCGACCAATGGTGTATGGGTTCACTCCTGATGGCCGTTATATCGTCGTGGTCTATGAAGAAATTGACGATCACACCCCGTATCCTGTAACTGCTTATGTAGTGGGAATATGAGAACCAATCATGACCAAGAAAATAGGCAAGCGGATTTACCGCCCGGCAACAGTGGAAGAGCAGGAAAGGCACAAGCGCATACGGGAACACGTCCAAGAGGAGTTGCCGGACATTGAGAAACGAGCGCGGCAAAAGTTAGCGGAGGCTATGCAGCGCGGTGTTACTATTCAGCATACCGTAGCTCTTTTAAAGTCCGAGCGTTTGAAAAAAGGGCTGAGCCTCGCCGATATGAAAGAGCGTACAGGTATTGAGCGCTCCACACTGTCTCGCTTAGAGAACGATGCGGCAGCCAATCCCACTGTCGATACGCTTGCCAAGTACGCTGACGCTGTCGGAAAAAAGGTGCTAGTCGTGTTAGCCGACGCCGATGAAGGCGAGGCCTAGAGGGCAAAGTGAGGTTGGAGGCAGCAGAGGTGTCAGACCCCGATTTTCCGATTTTCAGTTTTCAGAGTTTTCAGGAACTTCTTCTTGCTACGCCGCAACCGTTTTGACTGGCCCTGGCTCTGGAATAGGGGTGCCGCATTCGAGAAGAACAGCAATCAGACTACGCCGTGCCTCGCGCAGTTCTGCGAGGGCCTCTTCAGGTGAGTCACCAGTGCCCAGAGGCCCGGAGACGTCTCCAAACTCTGGATGGCGTGCGATATAGTAGACTGTACCATCATGCTGCAGATCACGCTCAATGCGAATATCCCAAGGGAGCCCATCATAGTACTGCATGTCTTTCATAGTGTGTTGTCCTCCTGTGCCCCTTGCGATTCTGAGTCCATGGGCTGCTGATTTTCGTAGAGACTCAATCGTTTCGCCACCGTCACGAGTGCATCGAGCGGTGAGGTGTATTGCATCGTTTGTTTACGCATGCCTTGCCCTTCTGTCGCACCCGAAAGACTTTCATCACTTCGTCACCGAGGTGGTTGATGACCTTGACGGCTATGCGTCCTGATCTGGGTTTAATGATGAATTTCAAGATGTTCCCTCCCCGTCATAGATCAAGGTTTAACGATAGACATCACGCCGATGACCAACGTGAAGAATCGTGACATTGCGTTGCACATCATTAATTTCATAGATGACACGATAGGTGCCTACGCGGATGCGCCATCCCGCCCGACCTGTCAACACCAGACACCCGGCAGGGCGAGGCTCATGCGTTAACGCACGGATGGCGTCACGCACACGTTCGTAGTCTTCACGCGGCAACTGTTGCAACTCTTTTTGGGCGCGGCGGAGGATAGAAACAGCATACGTCATTGCACATCGTTTTCAATTTCAGCTAACGCCTGTTCCAAGGGCATTGCTTCATCTCCCGAAGCCTTAGCGGCATCATAGGCACGGATGGCTTCGAGCTCTTCTAGATCTTCAAGAAGCTGACGGTAATCTTCTATATCCAGCAGGACACCAACACGCTGGCCGTTTTCATCCACTATAAAACGTTCTTTCAGGGGAATCATGGCACCAGTCCTTCTTCTTTCATGGAGGCGGGTGAAGCCCTGCTTCATGACCGCTCACGCACCTTAAACACTTTCATCACTTCGTCACCGAGATGGTTGATGACCTTGACGGCGATGCGTCCTGACCTGGGTTTGTCGAAGGGCCGGGAGGTGTCGCTGTTGAGCGTGGCCCAGGCGTCCTCGTTAATTTCGGCCTTGAGGGTAATCTTGAGGGATTTGTAGGGATCGTTCGCGCCCAGGAAATAGGCGTGACGTACAAAGAAGCTCTCCTCGTTGTAGTCGGTGTCGATGAACCAGCAGGCGATGCCCTCAGGGCCGTCGCTACGCACTTCGCCAGTGTTGGGGTGGAATACGTCCACGCCGTTGACCTTCACCTGAATCTGGCCACTCTCTGCCGGGAGAATGTCGATGTCCGGCTCGCCGAAAATGACGAAGAGGTTGCCCTTGCCAGTGTTCTTCAGATCGTCGGCCATGTGCAGGTCGGCATTCATACGCGCCTTGAGCACGGGGATGCGCCCGAGCTTGTCGAATTCCGAGGAGTGGGCGTCATAGTTGAAGGCGCAGGCAATGAGCACATCGAAGTCAGCATCGCCGGCCTCACGGGCGGCTTCTACCAGATCGGGGCGGGAGACGGTACCAAATTCCGGGCCAATGAAGATGGCGGCGCGTTTCTCGCTACCGACCTCGGCATTGCCCTCGATATAACGGCCTTCGGCGCATACCAACTCACCCGGCCAGGGTGTGAGTGATGTGAAGGTGATCTTGTCTTCCTTGTGCGCCTGCTGCACCCCGGCGGTCTTGAGGTGCTCCAGAATCATCTGGACAAAGCTCCTCTCTTCGCTGTAGCCGTCTTGTGATTCGGCAATGCCGTCGATCAGCTCGTCATTCTCATCCACCTCCAGCACACGGTGCGGCGACAGGCTTTCCACCGTGAATG